>Ga0079224_100011631_pt1 | contig 12135 bp, 8 predicted proteins | sample Stecom2015_FD_80414 | JGI IMG/M metagenome (GOLD analysis project Ga0079224, IMG submission 80414) | Agricultural soil microbial communities from Utah to study Nitrogen management - Steer compost 2015 | ecosystem: Environmental > Terrestrial > Soil > Agricultural land | place: USA: Utah... | reverse complement strand
GGCCCCGCCGAGGACCAACAGGCTGTCGTTGGTGCGGCCGATCAGCGAAACGAGGTGGTCGAGCCGGAACAGCCGCTGGAGCCGGTCCGGGTCCTGCTCGTTGCGTTCGGCCTCGTCGAGTTCCGAGGTGAGCCGCCCGGTCAGCGAGTGGCCCCGCCTGGCGAGCCGGACGAAGATCGCACCGACGTGGTGTCGCAGCAGCGCCTGTTGGGCGGAGATGCGCACGGCCTCCCGGTGGACGATGTTGAACGCCTCGCCGACCTCGGCGAGCTCGTCGCTGCCGCGAGTGCGCAGCGGGGGAGTGGTCCGGGCGGCGAACTCGAACGGCGTCAGCCCGCCCAGGCCCTCCTGGTCGTCGACGCTCTTGACCGTCTGCGGCAGGTCGACCATCGCGACCTGCCGCGCCGACGCGGACAGGCCGCGGAGCCCGCGGGTGACCGACCGGCTCAGACCGAGGGCGATCAGGACGGCGATCGCCATGGCGGCGACCGCGATCGCTCCTTCGAGCACGAGCCGTTGGACGACCGACTCCCGCAGTTCGGCGGCGGTGGTCCCGGTCCGCTCGATCGTGTCGTCGAGCAGACCGGCCGTCGCCGCGTGCCGCGCGCTGTAGGCCGCGGCGAGCGCCTCGTGGTCGATGTCCTGAGGCTCGTCGGGCCGCCCGCCCGCGACCTGGTTCTCGATACGGTTGGCCGGCCGGGCGTCACCGCCGCCGAGACCGCCGACGACGGAGACCTCCTCGTCGAGGTCGGTGCCGGCGATGAGGCGGCGGTACTCGCTGAGCGACTCCTCGCGGTCGGCCACCAGGCCCACGAACGGCCGGTACTTCTCGGCCAGCGGGCGGTCGTGCTGGAGGCCGAGGACGAGCAGGTGCATCTGCTCGGACGTCTCGTCGATGTCGAGCAGGAGACTGGCGGCCCGGAGACCGCTGCTGAGATCGGCCGATCCGGTCACGTCGACCGCGCGGTCGAGGATGGCCGAGAGGCGGGCGACCACCGAGTCGTACACGGTCAGGTGCACTTCGGAGACCGAGCCGTCGGCGACCGCGCGCCGGGCGACCTCGAGCTGCCCGATCGGCCTGTCGACGCGTTCGAGCAGGTCGAACATCTCGGTGTCGAGGTCCTGGCCGGCGGCTTCGCGCGTTTCGGCGAGGGTGTCCAATGAGTCCTCTGAGGCCTGCCGGGCCTCCTGGAACCGGGCCTGGAGGTCGGACGCCTCCGCGAACCCGGTGTTCTCGCCGGTGATGATCATCGCCGCGGCGAGGCGTTCGGCCTGCATGTCCTGGATGACCGCGCTGACCTCGCCGATGAGGCCGACCAGTTCGGTGGTCTCGGCCGCCGCCGATGCCTCGGCCGCCGATTCGACCAGCCGGACCCCTACCATGGCGGTCAGCGTGAGAGCGGGGATCAGCAGGATGATCGCGAGCTTGGTGCGGATCTTGACCGAGGACCACCACGGCGCCTTCTCCGGCGCGGTCTCGGCCGATGCCGGTGCCCGATCGTCCTGCGCCCCCGGGGCGGATCCTTCGGAGTGTTGCGGTGTGGACATCATTCGACTCCCAGGTACGCCTTGATGACTCGGGGATCGGAGAGCAGCTCGGAGGCGGGACCCCGGTGGGCCGTCTCGCCGGTCTCCAAGATGTAGGCCGTCTCGGACGCCCGCAGTGCCCTGCGCGCGTTCTGCTCGACCAGGAGGACGGTGACGCCGCCGGCGCGGATCTTTTCGATCACGGTGAACACTTCATCGATGATCTTGGGGGCCAGACCCATCGACGGCTCGTCCAAGAGCATGAGCCGAGGGCGGGAGATCAGCGCCCTGGCGATGGCGAGCATCTGCTGCTCGCCCCCGGACAGGGACCCCGCCGGCAGTGATCGACGATCGGCGAGCACGGGGAACAGGTCGTACATCTCCGATTCGGGTGCGGCGAGCCGGCGGCGGCGATGGGCGCCGAGGCGAAGGTTCTCGGCCACGGTGAGGGACCCGAGGATCTGGCGCCCCTCGGGCACCAGCACCAGGCCGGCGGCGACGCGGCGGTGCGCCGGCCACCGGGTGATGTCGTGCCCGTCGAACCGGACGGTCCCGGATCTGGGGCGCACCAGCCCGGCCACGGCGGCGAGCACCGAGCTCTTGCCGGCGCCGTTGGCGCCGATGAGGGCGACCAGGCCGCCTTCGGGAATGTCGACCGAGACGTCGCGGACGGCGCGCACTCGCCCGTAGGAGACGTGCAGGGACTCCACGGTGAGGATCGGTTCAGACATGTTCGCTCTCTCCGGGCTCGGGGGCGCCGAGGTAGGCCTCGACGACCTTGGGGTCGGCGGCCACCGCCCGCGGCTCACCCGTGGCTATGAGCTCGCCGAAGTTCATGACCGCCAACCGGGTGCAGGTCTCCAGGACCATGCGCACGTTGTGCTCGATGAGCAGGACGGTGATGCCGTCCTCGGCCAGGGACCGGATGAGCGCTGCCAGCTCGGCGGCCTCGACGTGGTTCATGCCGGCGGCGGGCTCGTCGAGGATCAGCAGTGTCGGACGGCCGGCCAGCGCGCGGGCGATCTCCAGGCGGCGCTGGTCGCCGTAGGACAGCGCCCCGGGCCGCAGATGCGCGCGGTCGGCGAGGCCGACACGCCGGAGCTGCGCCCAGGCGAGCGCGAGGGTCCGCCGCTCATCGCGCCGGGCCGACGGCAGCCAGAACAGGCGCCGCAGATATGTGGGGCGGGCGATCGGGTGGGCGCCGACGAGGACGTTGTCGAGCGCGTTGAGGCGGTGGAACAGCTTCGAGTGCTGGAAGGTCCGGCTCACTCCCGCCCCGGCGAACCGGTGCGCGAGGCCAGGACGGCCGAGGCCGACGCCGAGGACGTCGCCTTCGCCGCCGGTGGGAGGGACGAGCCCGCTGATCATGTTGACCAGCGTGGTCTTCCCGGCACCGTTGGGACCGATGACGCCGAGGATCTCGCCCGAGCGGATCTCGAGGTCGACGCCTTGGACGGCGCGAACCGCGCCGTACCGCTTCTCGACGCCGCGCAGGCGCGCGATCGTCATTCCCGGTGCGGGAAGCGGCGGCAGGCCCGCGAAGGCGTCCTCCTCGTCCGCGCCCACCGGACGAGGACGCCGGTGGACTCGCGCGAGCAGGGTGGAGAGCCCGCCGGGCAGGAAGACGATGACCGCGAGCAGGAGGAGCCCGGTGACGAGTGGATGGATCCAGCCCGCTTCGAGGCCGAGGGCCTTCTGGATCTCGGGCACGGCGGTGAGGAAGCCGCTGCCGATGACCGGCCCGAAGAACACCAGGTAGCCCCCGACGACGGCGGTGACCAGCCCGTCGAGCATGAGGCTGAAGTCGAAGGAGGCCGGAGTGATGCGGCCGAAGAAGTAGGCGAACATGACGCCGTAGACCCCCGCGATCGCGCCGGAGGCGACGAACGAGGTCATGCGGGTGCGGACGACGTCGACGCCCATGGACCCCGCGGCCAGCTCGTCCTCGCGGACGGCGGCGAACGCCCGCCCCGTCCGGGAGGGGCCGAGCCGCCACACCAGGTAGGCCAGGACGGCGACGACGATCCAGGCGAAGTCGACGGTCACCCACTTCTCGACGCGCAGTCCGAGGGGGCCGTTGGTCCATTCGACGTTGTTGAGGAAGACGCGGACCATCTCCCCGAACGCGATCGTCGCGATCGCGAGGAAGACCCCCCGGAGCCTGAGCACGGGCAGACCCAGCAGGAACGCCGCGGCGGCGCCGACGGTGGCGCCCACCGGGAGCCCCACCAGCACCGGCGAGAGGGAGCCGAACAGCGGCTCGACGGGCACCACGAGCGTCGAGACGTAGGCGCCCAGCGCGGCGAAGCCCGCCTGGGCGAGGCTCAGCTGCCCTGCCATGAGCACGATGTGGAACGAGTAGGCGAGGATCGCGCCCAGCGCGATCGCGGTGATGAGCGTGTCGTAGCCGGCGAGCATCAGACCTCCCTCACCGCTGCGCCGCCGAACAGGCCGCGCGGCCGCAGCACCAGCACCGCGAAGAGCACCGCGAAGGCGACCATGCCCTTCCACGCGGAGTCGAACCAGTGGACGGTCAGCGCCTCCGCCAGCCCCAGGACGAGGCCCGCGGCCATGGCCCCCCAGAGGGAGCCGAGACCGCCGAGGACGATCACCGCGAACCCGATGAGCTCGATGGAGGCGCCCAACCCCCGGTCGGCCTGCCCGAGGTTGAGCGCCAGCAGCGCTCCGGCCACGGCGCCGAGCCCCGAGGAGAGGGCGTAGGTCCCGGCGGTCACGAGGCCGACGTTCACTCCGAGGACGCGGGCCGCTGTGGGGTTCTCGGCGACGGCCCGCATGGCCCGCCCCATCGGGGAGGACGAGACGAGCCATGCGAGCCCGAGCATGAGCACCAGGGCGAGCGCCAGGGTCAGGATCTGCGTCAAGGTCACGCGCACGCCCGCGACCTCGTAGAGCCGGTTCGGAAAGTATTCCAGAGGAAAGCTCCTCGGCTCAGTGCCGTAGCGGGCCTGGAGGACGGCGATGAGCACGCCGCCGAACGCGATCGATGAGATCAGCCCGGCGAAGTGCTCGTCGTCGCGTCCCGCGAGCGGCCGGAACGCCGTGCGCTCGAGCACCAGTCCCGCGGCGGCGCCGATCGCGGCGACGGCCGGGAACATCGCCCACGCAGGCAGGTCGGCGCGGACGGCGAGCTCGATGCCCGCGAAGGCGCCCGCGGTGAAGATCGCGGCGTGGGCGAGGTTCAGGTGCCGGAGGATGCCGAACACCAGCGTGAATCCGATCGCGAAGAGCGCGTAGATCGACCCGGCGAAGACGCCGTTGGCCAGTTGCTGCACCATCGATGATCCCCTGACGGAGGTTGGGGCGAGGTCCGGTCAGTTCGCGAGGAGCGTGAACTCGCCGTCCTCGACGATCTGGGTGAACGGCTCCTGGGTGATCTCGCCGCTCTCGCTGAGCGAGAGGGGCCCGAGGACGGAGTCGAATTCCAGGACCTGGCCGAGGTTGTCCTTGACGGCGTCGCGGTTGGCGTCGCAGTCGGCGCGGACGGCGTTGTCGATCACGTAGGCGGCGGTGTAGGCCTGAGCGGCGAACTGGTCGGGGGCGCGGTCGTACCGCGCGGTGAACGCCTCGATGAACTCGGCGTTGCCGGGGGTGTCGGCCGCGCTGCTCCAGGCGCCGCCGACGATGAGGCCCTCGGCGGCGTCGCCGAGGCCGCCGACCAGGACCGGGGAGTTGAAGGCGTTGCCGCCGACGATGGGCGCTTCGATGCCGAGGTCGCGCGCCTGCTTGACGAGGGGGACCGTGGCGGCCGGGAGCGCGGACAGGATCACCGCGTCGACCTCGGTCTCCTGGACCTTGCTCAACTGGGCGCTGAAGTCGGTGTCGCTGGTCTGGAAGCTCTCCTCGACGGCGATCTCGATGCCCTCGTCGGCGAGGACGTCGCTGATGGTGCTGAAGGCGGAGGCGGTGAACTCGTCCGCGCTGTCGTAGAGGACGGCGACCCGTTCGAGGTCGAGCGCCTCCTTGGCGGCCGGGATGCTGGCGGCGAGCGCGATCTCCTCGGGCAGGGAGACGCGGAAGATGTAGTCGCCGATCTCGGGGATGCCCTCGGCGGTGGTGGAGATGCCCACTGTGGGGACCCCTGCGCTCTGCGCGTCGGGGTAGGTGGTGAACGCCTGGTTGGAGAGGGTCGGGCCGATGAGCGCGGTGACGCCGTCGCGGTCGATGAGCTTCTCGAACGCTGCGACGGAGGTCTCCAGGTCGGTCATGTCGTCTTCGACGATGAGCTCGTATTCGACTCCACCGAGGGCGTTCAGTTCCTCATAGGCCAGTTCGAGGCCCTGCCGCTGGTACTCGCCGGCGAAGGCGGCTCCTTCGGTGAGGCTGAGAACCGCGCCGATCTTGACGGTCTCGTCGATGGAGCACTCGGCGCCGGTTCCGGTCCCGACCAGGGCGCTGTCGGTCTGGTCGGCCGCACTCTCCTCGGAGACGCAGGCGGCGGTGGTGAGCAGGGCTGCAGCGGCCGCGAGGGCGCCGGTGGTTCTGTTGAAACGCATGTTCTTCCTTGAGAGTCACTGACGGATGGCTGCGGCGGGCCCTTCCGAGACGTGGAGGGGGCTCCCGACGGTGGCACGCCGAACACACTATCCGTACAGATCCACTGACACAAGAGCGAACAGGCTGATCATTCTAAAACACGGTCGAACAATACAAGAACCTTTATTTGTGAGTTCCTGTGTTTAAACTGTTCAAAGGCCATGTAGATGGGCATCCTGAGGAATGCCGCCGGGTCCGTCGGGCAGCGGCGGGAATTCGAACAGGTCATCGGTCGTCATGCCGTATAAGGGACGAATGTGGACGCGGCGTGGTGGGTCGCACCCCGCCTCCGCGCCGATTCGGGGCGGTGAAGCCGGTCGCTATGCTGGTCTGGTGGTTGACGTCGACAGTGCGCGGACTTACCAGGTTCGGACGTTCGGATGCCAGATGAACGTCCACGACTCCGAGCGGATCGGCGGTCTCCTCGAATCGGCGGGCTATGTCCCCGTCGCAGGTGGCGCCGATCCGGACCTCGTCGTGTTCAACACCTGCGCCGTGCGCGAGAACGCGGACAACAAGCTCTACGGCAACCTCGGCCACCTGCGCCCCGAGAAGCAGAAGAACCCCGACATGCAGATCGCCGTCGGCGGCTGCCTCGCCCAGAAGGACCGCGGCGAGATCGTCAAGCGCGCCCCCTGGGTCGACGCGGTCTTCGGCACCCACAACATCGGCTCGCTCCCGGCCCTGCTCGAACGCGCCCGCCACAACCGGGCCGCCGAGGTCGAGATCCTCGAATCGCTCGAGGTCTTCCCCTCGACGCTGCCGACCAAGCGCGAGTCCACCTATTCCGGCTGGGTCTCGATCTCCGTCGGCTGCAACAACACCTGCACCTTCTGCATCGTCCCCTCACTGCGAGGCAAGGAGAAGGACCGCCGCCCCGGCGAGATCCTCGCCGAGGTCGGCGCCCTGGCCGCCGAAGGCGTCTCCGAGGTGACCCTCCTGGGCCAGAACGTCAACACCTACGGCGTCGAGTTCGGCGACAAGTACGCCTTCGGCAAGCTCCTGCGCGCCTGCGGCGAGATCGACGGGCTCGAACGGGTCCGCTTCACCAGCCCGCACCCGCGGAACTTCACCGACGACGTGATCGCCGCGATGGCCGAGACGCCGAACGTCTGCCACTCCCTGCACATGCCGCTCCAGTCGGGATCGGACAAGGTCCTCAAGGAGATGCGCCGCTCCTACCGCTCCGAGAAGTTCCTGGAGATCCTCGACAAGGTCCGCGAGGCCATGCCGGACGCGGCGATCACCACCGACATCATCGTCGGCTTCCCCGGCGAGACCGAGGAGGACTTCCAGGCCACGCTCGACGTCACCGAGGCGGCCCGCTTCTCCAGCGCCTTCACCTTCCAGTACTCGATCCGGCCCGGCACGCCCGCCGCGGAGATGGAGCACCAGGTCCCCAAGGCCGTCGTCCAGGAGCGCTACGAGCGCCTCGTGGAACTCCAGGAGCGCGTCTCCTGGGAGGAGAACCGGAAGCTCGAAGGCACCGAGGTCGAAGTGCTCGTCACCGTCGGGGACGGCCGCAAGGACGGGGCCACCGGCCGCATGACCGGCCGCGCCCGCGACGGCCGGCTCGTCCACTTCGCGAGCGCCGAGGGCGTGCGTCCCGGCGACGTCGTCACCACCGAGGTCACCTACGGCGCCCCGCACCACCTGGTGGCCGACACCGCGATCCTCTCCCACCGCCGCACGAAGGCCGGCGACGCCTGGGAGGCCGGGACCGCCCCGAAGCTTCCCGGCGTGAGCCTCGGGATGCCCACGCTCGGCCGGAAACCCGAGCCGAAGGCCGAGGGGCCCGGCTGCGCCTGCGGCTAACCCGGCCAGAAGACCGTGAGGACGATGACGGTGACCCACACCGGCAGGGTCACCGCTCCCAGGATCAGGCCGGAGAGCGCGCTGGACCTGTTGTCGGCCAGGCCCTTGTTGGCCTTGTCGACCCCTATGGCGCCGAGGACGATCGCCAGGATCGAGAACGGGAAGAAGTTCACCACCGAGAGCATGCCGCAGACCAGCGCCCCGGTGCCCATGCCGTTCGACGGCGCCGCGGGCGCCTCCGGCGGCGGCGCCTTCTCGGAGGCGGGCGGGACCGCCGGGACGGCGCCGGGCAGGTCGGCGAGCAGCCGGTTGAGCTCCTCGTAGGTGAGGGCGGCGTAGACCGCTCGGGTGCGTTCGTCGAACTCGGCCAGCGTGATCCGTCCGGCGTCGAGCGATTCCTGCAATTGGGCGGCGACCGCGCCCCGCTCCTGGTCGGAGACGCGGAATGAGGCGGGGTCAGGCTGTGGCACGGCGATGTTCCCGCGGCGCGGTGGTCGAGGAGGACATCCCTCCAGTGTAAGGCTCGCCGTCCGCGGGGTCGACGTGCCAGAATGTTCCGGTATGACACGGGATCTGAGCCCGCAGGAGCGGCGCGACCTGATGTACGGCGAGCACGATCTCAGTTCGCTGTCCATCTTCTCCGGTTCGTTCATCAACTACGGGTACTGGGCCGATGCGGACCCGGACCGGCCGATCACGGTGGAGGAGCGCACCGCGAGCCAGGCGGAGATGTACCGCCGCGTCGTCTCGCTGCTCGAACCGGGCCTGGGCGAGCGCCTGCTCGAGCTGGGCAGCGGCATCGGCGTGGGCGCGGCCCTGGTGGCGCACGAGTTCGGCGTCATCGTCACCGGCGTCGACCGCTCGGACGAGCAGCTCGAACGCGCCCGGGAGGCCACCGCCGAGGCCGTCGCGGGTCTGGCCGACCGCCTCTCGTTCCAGCAGGGGTCGGTCACCGATCTCCCCGTGGACGACAACGCCGTCGAAGGCGTCTATGCCGTCGAGATGCTCCAGCACGTCGACGACCTCGCCCAGGTCGCCCGCGAGATCCATCGAGTGCTGCGCCCGGGCGGCCGTTTCGCGACGGCCGGGTTCTTCGCTCTGGACGAGGCGGACTCGCCGATCGCCGAGATGATCGAGACCGTCGCCTCCGGCGTGGACGTGATCCGCCCGGTGGGGGAGTTCGCCGCGGACCTCGAGGCCGCAGGGCTCGCGGACGTCCGGGTCGCCTCGATCGGCGAGCACGTCTGGCCGCACTTCGACCGCTGGATCGCCCAGACCGAGCACGCCGACTCCTGGGGTCGCAACTGGCTGCGCTGCTATGAGAACGGCTGGATCGACTACTACACGGTGGCGGCCCGCCGCTGAGGGGCGGGCCGCCACCGCCGATCGGCTTCGCCGAGCACGGAACTAGACGAGGCTGGCCTCCCACTGGCGGTGGAGCTCGGCGTAGTCGCCCCCCGATTCGACGAGCTCCCCCGGCGGGCCGTCCTCGACGATCCGGCCTCCTTCCAGCACCAGCACCCGGTCGGCGATCTCCACGGTCGAGAGGCGGTGCGCGATGATGATCGCCGTCCGGTCGGCCAGGATCGTGCGCAGCGCCCGCTGCACCAACCGCTCCGAGGGAATGTCCAGCGACGAGGTCGCCTCGTCGAGGATCAGCACCCGCGGGTCGGCCAGGAACGCCCGCGCGAAGACCACCAGCTGCCGCTGCCCCGCCGAGAGCCGCCCGCCCCGCTTGCGCACGTGCGTGTCGTAGCCCTCGGGCAGTGCCTCGATGAACGCGTGGGCGCCCACCGCCTTCGCCGCCTCGATGATCGCCGAGCGCGGCGCGCCCGGCGAACCCAACTCGATGTTCTCGGCGATCGTGCCGTTGAACAGGAAGTTCTCCTGCGTGATCATGACGACGTTCGCGCGCAGGTCCGCCTCGGACAGATCGCGCAGATCGACGCCGTCGAGGGTGATCGTCCCGCCCTTCGGATCGTAGAAGCGGCTCACCAGTTTCGCGATGGTGGTCTTCCCCGCGCCCGTGGCCCCCACGAGCGCCGCGGTCTGACCTCCGGGGAGATGCAGATCCAGGCCCGGCAGGATCACCTCGCCCTCGCGATAGTGGAAGTCCACGCCCGAGAAGCGGATCTCCCCTCGCGGGCGCTCGATCGCGCGCGGTTTCTCGGGCTCGGCCACCTCGATCTCCTCGTCGAGCACGCCCGAGAGCTTCTCCAGGGCCGCGGTGGCCGACTGGAGCACGTTGTAGAACTGCACGAGCTCGTTCAGCGGGTCGAAGAACCGCTTCATGTAGAGCAGGAACGCGGCCAGCACGCCCACCTCGGTGTTGCCCTGCATGACCTGCCAGCCGCCGAACGAGAGCACCACCACCGTCGCCAAGTGCCCTATGCCGCGCATCCCGCCGGCCATGATCGCGTTCTGCTGGTGCCCCTTCGCCTGCGCCACGCGGTTCTCGGCGTTGAGCCTGCCGAAGATCTCGCGGTCGCGCTCCTCGCGCCGATAGGCCTGCACCGCCCGGACGCCGCCCATCGACTCCACGAAGTAGACGATCAGCACCGCGACGGTCTCGCGGGCCTTGCGGTAGGAGATCGCCGAGACCCGGCTGAACCACTTGCCGAGCAGCAGCATCAGCGGGAACGTCAGCAGCGAGACCGCCGCCAGCAGCGGATCGATCACGAGCATGACCACGGTGATCGTCACGACGTTCATGGCCGCCAGGACCAGGTCGTCCACGCCGTTCTCGGTCATCTCGCGGATCGACTCCATGTCGGAGCTCTGCCGCGCCGTCACGCGCCCGGAGGTGAACCGCTCGTGGAAGGCCACGGACAGGCGCTGGAACTTCCAGAACACCCGGTTCCGCAGGGCGTAGAGCATCGCGTTGCCCACGCGCGCCGACTGCACGAGGTAGAGGCGGACGGAAAGGTACTCGAGCGCGGCGCTCACGGCGAACGCCGCGCCGACGAGGACCATGACCGAGTAGTCGCCGCGATCGGTGACCGCCGGGATGCCGTGGTCGATGCCGTACATGACCAGCAGCGGCGCGGCCATGGTGGCGCAGTTCTGGACCACGAGGATGCCCACCAGGGCCGCGATCGAGCGCCTGTGCGGCCGCATCATCGACCCCAGCAGCCGCCGGCTGCGGGCGCGCAGTCGTTCGATCGCCGCGGCGTCGTCGAGTTCGGCGCTGGTCCGCTCGGCGTCGGCCTGCTCGGACCGGCCGCGCCAGGAGGCGTGCCGTTCCTGCTGCGCCGGCACCCTGTCCCGCTGCACCGTCATACGGCGACCTCCTCGGATTCGGCTGAGAGCACGTCGACGTACGCGGGGGTCGTCTCCATCAGCTCGGAGTGGCGGCCCACCGCGGCGATCCGTCCCTCGTGGAGCAGCGCGACCCGGTCGGCCAGCGCCACGGTCGAGGGGCGGTGCACCACCACCAGCGCCGTCGTGTCCTTCAACACCCGCTCCAGGGCCCGCTCGACGAGTTCCTCGGTGTGGACGTCGAGCGCGGAGAGCGGGTCGTCGAGGACCAGCACGGCCGGTCGCACCACCACCGCGCGCGCCAGCGCCAGGCGCTGGCGCTGCCCGCCGGACAGCGACAGGCCCTGCTCGCCGATGCGCGTGTCGAGGCCGTAGGGCAGGTCGTGGACGAACTCGGCCTGGGCGACGCGCACGGCCTCCTCGACGTCCCGCTCCTCGGCGTCGGGCCTGCCGAGCGTGAGGTTCTCCCGCACGCTCATCGAGAACAGCGTGGCCTCCTCGAACGCGGTGGTCACCACCCGCCGCAGGCTCTCCAACCGGACGTCGCGGATGTCGACGCCGTCGAGGGTGATCCGCCCTCCGGTGGGGTCGCTCAGGCGCGAGGGCAGGGAGACCAGGGTGGTCTTGCCCGAGCCGGTCCTGCCGGCGATGGCGAGCGTCTCGCCGGGTCTGACTTCGAGGTCCACTCCGCGAAGGATCTCGCCGCCCTGGTCGTAGGCGAACCGGACGCCTTCGAAGGCCAGCCTGCCGCGAACGGCCGAGCGGTCGAGGGTGCGCGCGCCGGGCCGGTCGCGGATCTCCGGTTCGGTGTCGAGGACCTCGTAGACGCGGTCGGCGGCGGTCATGGCCTCGTTGCCGTGGGCCATGACCCACCCCGCCGCCTCGATGGGCCACAGCAGGTTGAGCTGGAGCATGATGAAGGCGGTGAGCTGCCCGACGGTGAGCTGGCCGTTCGCCACCATGATCGCGTCGGTGACGAGG
>Ga0079224_100011629_pt1 | contig 12136 bp, 11 predicted proteins | sample Stecom2015_FD_80414 | JGI IMG/M metagenome (GOLD analysis project Ga0079224, IMG submission 80414) | Agricultural soil microbial communities from Utah to study Nitrogen management - Steer compost 2015 | ecosystem: Environmental > Terrestrial > Soil > Agricultural land | place: USA: Utah... | reverse complement strand
TCATCGAAGCGCGCCTGCAGCTCGCCGAACTGCGCTTCGAGAACGGCGCCTACGCCGCGGCGGCAGAGAGCTATCGCCATCTCGTCGAAGAACTCACCGCCGAGCGCGGCCCCTACGACGAACAGGTGATGCTCTGCCAACGTCGATTGGCAGCCTGCGACATCCATCTGGGTGACCAGAATGCCGCGGTGGCCAGGCTGCAACGCCTCCACCGGCAGATGTCGGCTCGCTACGGAGAGCAGGACCGGCGGGTCGTCGAGTTGGCCACCCTCATCAGGGGGATCGAAGCAGGCTGACGCCAACCGAGCGGTCAACCGTGCACCCGGGGACAACTGCGCGCGGGCACAGCGTACTCACCCGGTACGCACGCGGCAGGGCATCCTCGTCCTCGCTGACCCCACCTCCTCGCACGAAGCGCTCAGCGGCAGCTCGCCCCGGAGCAGGTGCGCAATTCGCTCAGCCGGCGATCGAGTCCGGCCACGACGTCGGCGTGCGCGGCGCGGCTCTCGGGGGAGTCGAGCAGATTGCTCAGCTGGTAGGGATCGTTACGGAGGTCGTAGAGTTCGTGTTCGCGATCCTCGATCGGCCGCTCCCGCTCGTACCAGCGCACGTAGAGCCAACGCTCGTCGCGGACGGCGATCCAGGACGGGATGTCGAGCACGTCGGCGGTGGTTTCCGCGGCGAGGACCTGTTCCTGGGCGACACCGTCGCGGCCGGTGTATCCGGCGCCGCCGTATTCGGCGAGGAAATCGGTTCGCCACGGGGTGGTCTCGCCGTTCAGCACGGGAACGAGCGAGCGGCCGTCCATTCGGTCCGGGGGGACGAGCCCGGCCCATTCGAGAATGGTCGGGGCCAGATCGATGGACAGCGCCATCGCGGCGGTGCACCGGCTGTCGATGCCGGGGCCGGCGATGGCCAGCGGCACCCGCAGGGATTCCTCGTACGGGGCCATCTTCTCGTTCAGCCGGTGCGCGCCGAGGTTGTATCCGTTGTCGGAGGTGAAGATCAGGTAGGTTTTGTCGAGTTCGCCGGTGTCGGTGAGCGTGCGCACGATATCGGCCACCATCTCGTCCAGCGCTTTCAGCGCACCGAGGCGGTCGGTGTAATCGGCGTCGTTGGTCGCCTCGAGCGCCTCGGTGCGGGCGTCGGCGCTGCGCGTGAGCCATCCCGGTTTGTCGGAGACATCGGTTTCCAGGTAGTTCGGCGATTTCGGCACGCCGGCCGGTTCGGTTTCCGCGAGGTGGCGCGGTGCGGGCGGCAGCGGCGCGTGCGGGGCGGTGGAGGCCGCGTACCAGAAGAACGGTTGCCCGGAGGCGGCGGAGTCGGTGATGAATCGCCGGGACTTCTCGGCGACGACGTCGGTCAGATAATCCTCCGGCGCCTCGCCGTATTCGACGGCTCGGCCGTTCTCGTTGAGCGTGTAGTTGTACCCCGTGTAGAGCGATGTCTCGGCGCCGGCATGCCAGTCGTCCCAACCGGGTGGAATGTGACCGGGGGAGTGTTCGAGACCGTGCAGATAGATGCCCGCCATTCCCGTCCGGTACCCGCCGTCGTGCAGGGCCTTCACGAAGGTCCGGCTCTCGTTGCCCTTGGCGCGGAAGGCCCGGAATCCGCCCGCCGGACCGTCATTGGTCACCACACCGGTGTTGTGCCCGTATTCTCCGGTCAGCATCGACGACCGTCCACCGCAGCAGATCGGCAGCGGCGCGAATCCGTTGGCGAATTCCATCCCGCGATCCCGGATCAGCTCCGCGGTGAAGGGCATCGCCTGCCAGACCGGCGTGGTCAGCGCATCCAGATCGTCGGCGAGGATCAACACCACATTCGGCCGGTGGTCCATTTCCGCCGTCGCACCGGGAACACCCAGCGTCGACGCCGCCAGGGCGATGATGGAGGCGGTGCATGCTCGTCGTGCGAAACGCGGAATGAACAACCCGGACTCCCTCTGAACTCGACGAACGTCGGCGTGGTGGTGCGCGGTCGCCGCCGAGCCTAGAGGTCGGGTACGGGAAAACCGGTGGTCAGCGGGGGTGTGTCCGGCGGAAATCCGCGACACCGGGAGTCGTGCTCCGGTGGCCGCGCGTCGGCAGGGAGGTCATCGGTCACCGCGAGATCGGCGCGGGGATCGGGAGCGGGTCAGCACCAGCCCGCCGAGGATCACGCCGACCAGCCCCGCGGCCATGGCCGCCCAGGACGCGACTATCCCGTTGCCGGTTCCGGGACCACCGTCGGCGGTGGCCGCCAGCACTCCACCTGCGACCAGGCCGATCAGCCCCGCCACCAGGGCGATCACAGCCCTCGTCACCCGGTTGCGCGCGCTGAGACGAGCCGCGGAGCGGACCAGCGCCGACCCGCCGACCACCACCCCGAACAGCGCCACCAACGCGGTCGAGGAGGGCCCGATGCGCCCGGATGTCATGCCGGTGACAGCGGCGGCGGGCAGGGCCGGGGACTGTGCGACCGCCGGTGCGGCAAGGGCGAGGACCGCGAGCGCGGCCGCTGCTGTGGCGGCGGGGAGATGACGGACCGACATGGGTGCTCCTTCGTCGAACGACTGGACCTCACTCATCCTGTTCGCTCGACCTGCCGCGAAACATCCCGCGGATGAGGACGATTCGCGCTGCCGCTGTTGCCGTAGCACTACCGCGGACGTCGTAGGCACCCGCGGGACCACCGCGGGTGCGGTAGCCGGACGATCATCCGTGAGCGGGATCTGTTCGCGCCGTCATCTGGCTAGGGTTGCACGCATGAGCGGCGGACGGATCGAAGCGGGGGCGATCGCCGTCGGCGTGACCGCCGTCCTGCTGATCGCCGCGTTGTCCGGGCAACACCCGGCCTCGCGACTCGATGCTGGGTTACACGCTTGTGGTCCTCGGCGGTCTGGTATCGGCAGCGCATCGCCGGGCTCCGCTTCCCGTCCTCGCCGTGACCGGGCTGTGCGTGCTCGGATATCAGGCCATCGGTTTCGAGGTGCCCGCCGTCGCGTTTCTGGTCGCCGTGTACGCCACGGTGCGAGCGGGACACCGTCTGGTCGCGGTGGCGGGTTCGGTGCTCATGGTGGCTACGCTGCCGTTCGCGATGATGATCTCGCACCCCGGCTGGGCCGTGGGGGAGGCGTTCGCACAGGCCAGAGACGCTCTCCAGCTGGCGTGGCTGGTGGCGGCCGGTGCGGCGGGGGAGGCGCTGCGCCAAGCCGAACAACGGGCCGACGAGGCCGAGCGCACCAGGGAGGCGACCGCGCGTCGCCGCGCCGACGAGGAGCGGCTCCACATCGCGCGGGAACTGCACGACTCGCTCACCCATCAGATCTCGGTCATCAAGGTGCAATCCGAGGCCGCCGTGCACGTGGCCCGCAAGCGCGGCGAAGAGGTCCCGGAAGCACTGCTGGTGATCCGGCAGGCCGGTCGGGAGGCGGCGCGGGAGCTGCGAGCGACCCTCGAGGCGCTACGCGACGACGGCCCGAGCCCGCGGCAAGGGCTCGGCCAGGTTCCGCAACTGGTGGAATGGGCGCGTACGACCGGGCTGGACGCGACGCTCACGATCGGCGGCGAACGCCGGGACGTGCCGAGCGCGGTGGACCGGGCCGGCTTCCGCATCGTTCAGGAGTCGCTGACCAATATCACCCGGCACGCCGCCGCCGCTACGGCGTCGGTCCATATCGACTACCGGCCCGATGCCCTGGTCGTCCTGGTCGAAGACGACGGCACGGCCACCCCGGATGCCCCGCCGCTGCCCGGGGTCGGGTTGCTCGGGATGCGCGAACGAGTCACCGCCCTCGGCGGTCGTCTGCGGGCGCGACCACGCGACGAGGGCGGATTCTCCGTACGCGCCGAACTACCCCTGGACCGGTCGTCGTGATCCGGGTCCTGCTGGTCGACGACCAGCCGCTCATCCGCAGCGGATTCCGTGCGCTGCTCGACCTCGAGGACGACATCGAGGTGGTGGCCGAGGCCGCCGACGGCGCCGAGTGCCTGGCGCTGGCCAGGCAACACCTGCCCGACATCGCGCTGATCGACATTCAGATGCCGTTCGTCGACGGCATCGAGGCGACCCGCCGCATCGCCGCGGACCCGGCCCTGGCCGGAGTGCACGTCGTCATCCTGACCAATTACGGTCTGGACGAATATGTCTTCGACGCGCTGCGCGCCGGGGCGGCCGGCTTCCTCGTCAAGGACATCGAGCCGGAGGATTTCCTGTATGCGGTGCGCGTCGCCGCCCGCGGGGACGCGCTGCTCGCACCGTCGATCACCCGCAGGCTGATCGACCGGTACGTCACCCGGCCGCCCGAGTCCGGCATCGGCTCGGGGCTGGACGAGTTGACCAACCGCGAACGCGAGGCCGTGGCCCTGGCCGCGCGGGGGCTGTCCAACGACGAGATCGCCGCGCGCATGGTGATCAGTCCGCTGACCGCGAAGACCCACATCAACCGGGCCATGACCAAGCTGCGCGCCCGCGACCGAGCCCAGCTCGTCGTCTTCGCCTACGAATCCGGCCTGGTGACCCCGCGCGACCACTGAAAATCGCGGGAGGGTTTCTCGTGAAAAACCGCGGACTGGCTTTTTATTTTTTCTGACGTATGGTCGGAGGCGACCGGAGGAGAATCTGGGAAAAGGAGCAACGGTGGCCGACAAGTCGCGCGGAAAAACTCTGAAGAAGCCGTCGCTGACCCTCGCCGAACGCCGGGCGGCGAAGCGTGAGCGTCAGGAGGAGTCCAGGACGATCGTCCGAAAGAGGAAGCGGTGAGCTGGATCCGGCCTTCCCTCCGCCCTGGTGAGGCATGGGCGGGGTGGCCGATCGCCCCGCTGTCCGCCGGGCGGATGGCCCGTCGTTTCTCGTCGACGCAACCGCGCGTATTCGCGAGGAGGAAATTGTTGTGACTGCTTCGGAAGTATTGGACAGACGGAAAGGCGGCGCTCCCGCATTCAGTACCGCGGAAATCAAAGCCCGCATCGAGGCCATGTTCGACAGCCGAAAACCCTGGCCACCCACAGACAGGGACGACAGCAGTGGTCGCCACGAGAAGGAACGGTAGCGACGGCACACAGGCGCGGCAGGCCGGTCGCACATGCCTGCCGTCCGCGCCGAAGCAGCTGGTCGGTCCGCCCGCCGACTCGCTGCGGGCCGAACACCTGGTCGATTTGATCATCGAGGAACTCGAACGCCACGGCATCGCGGCCACACGTGTCGTCGCACCCCCCGGGCTCTGGTCCGGCCCTGGCGACCCGGCGGGGACGGATGGCCGGCCGAAGGCCGTGGGCATCCGCGTCGGCGACGACGCGATCGTCCTGGTCGTCGACCGTGCCACGGTGCGGTTCCTCTTCGGTGAACTCCGCGGCGGCCGCGTGGGCCTGCGGACGTTCCTTCGCGCGACCAGGGCCCGCTGCTGGGAGAACCGGCTGTGCGACAGCACGATCGAGACCGCGCTCGCCGACTCCACCCGTCGCCTGCTCATCGTGTGCGACACCGGACGGGCCGCGCCGGCCGAGCGTGACCACGCGATCCGATGGGTGCGTGAGGTGGCCCACCGGATCGGTTACGAGTGTTCGATGAACGGCCTGGACGACCTCGCCACGTCGTACCTCGTGCTGTTCGCCGACACCGATGCGGGAGAGGCGGCGCGCTCGGTGGTCGAATGGCGCCGGACCGGGGAGGTTCGACCGGTCAGGTCGTGAACCGACAACCCGCGCCCGGCCGCGTGCTCGGCCGGGCGCGGGCCACCTCCTCGGTTCAGCGTCTATGTCGCTCGATACCCGGATTCGGATGAGGGCCAGTCGGTCACCGTTATCGACACTCGAACTCAGCGGGTGACCGCGACGATCCCGGTGGGCCGGATCTTTCCGAGATCGCCCCGGTCGATCGCTGTCGACACCGCGACCCACGGTGACGATCCGACATACATCGACGTGGACCCGCGAACTCATCACGTCTATGTGGCCAACGAGAACGCCGATCAGATCGAAGTGATCGCTCCGTGCTGAGGACGATCTGTGGTGGCTGCCGCACGGCGGGGTGTCCCGAGCTGCCGGGGGCGTCGTGGTGATCAGGTCACGGCGCGGAGTCAGGTCACCGGTGCGGTTGTCTTCTCAGGCATTCGGATCGCGCCGCAGAGGAGGGCGGCGAGGGCGCACAGGCTCGCGGCGGTGAAGAAGGCGATGTCGTAGGAGCCGTGGGCGGTGCGGACGTAGCCCGCGCCGAAAGCGGCCACGGCGGCGCCCAGCTGGTGGGCGGCGAAGACCCAGCCGAAGACGACGGGGGTGTTCGCGCCGAAGTAGTGGCGGCAGATGGCGAGGGTGGGCGGGACGGTGGCCACCCAGTCGAGGCCGTAGAAGATGACGAAGACCCAGATGCCGGGTTCGGTGGTGGGGGAGAGCAGCGCGGGCAGGGCCATGAGGGACAGGCCGCGCCCGAGGTAGTAGACCACGAGCAGGACGCGGGGATCGACCCGGTCGGTGAGCCAGCCGGACAGGACGGTGCCGGCGATGTCGAACAGGCCGACGGTGGCCAGCAGGCTCGCGGCGACGGTGGTCGGCATGCCGTGGTCGTGCGCGGCGGGGATGAAATGGGTGCCGATCAGGCCGTTGGTGCTCATGCCGCAGATGGCGAAGCTACCCGCGAGCAGCCAGAAGGCGGGGACGCGGGTGCCGCGGAGCAAGCCGGCGGCAGCGGCGGTGAAGCTGCCGTTGGGCAGCGGGTCGGGTTCGGCGTCGGGGGAGCCGCCGTAGGGGCCGGTGTCGCCGGGACGGTCCCGGATGAAGACGAGCACCAGGGGGACGACGGCCAGGGCGGCGGCGGTGACGATCAGGCTCGCCCAGCGCCAGCCGAAGCGGGCGGTGACATCGGCGACGATCGGCAGGAAGACGAGCTGACCCGCCGCGCCCGCCGCGGTGAGGATGCCGGTGACGGTGCCGCGGCGGGCGACGAACCAGCGGGTGGAGATGGTTGCCACGAAGCCCATGGAGATCGATCCGGTGCCGAGGCCGACCAGCACGCCCCACAGCAGCACCATCTGCCAGCTCGCGGTCATGAGCACGCCGACGCCGGTGCCCGCGGCGATGAGCAGCAGCGCGCCGGTGAGGATCGGGCGGACGCCGAAACGGTCCATCAGCGCGGCGGCGAAGGGGGCGGTGACGCCGAACAAGACCATGTTGACCGACATGGCGACGCCGATGGTGGCGTGCGACCAGCCGAACTCGTCGTGCAGCGGGGTCATCATGACGCTCGGCACGGCGCGGAAGCCCGCGGCGCCGATGATGGCGATGAAACTGACGGCGGCGACGATCCAGGCGTAGTGCAGCCGGGGCGCCGGGCGGTGCGGGGCGGCGGTCTCGCCGCGTTCGAGTTCGGTCGTCACGAGCAGACAGCATCCGGCAGCGCGCGACCGGTCACCAGTGGCAGGATTGCCAATATGTCGGAAATTCGTGCCATTGCTTACGCCGAGGCGCCCTGGCGTCGTCATCGGGTGGTGGTGTTGTTGCTGGAACCGGTGGTCGGGTTCGACGCGACGATCCCGCCGCTGGTGTTCGGGGAGGTCACCGACGACGACGGTGAGCCGCTGTACGAGGTGGTGACCTGCTCGCTGCGGACCGGGCCGATGCGCACCACCGGCGGATACGGGCTGGTGGCCGAGCGCGGGGTGGAGGCGCTGGCCGAGGCGGACACGGTGATCGTGCCGGGCACACGGTTCCCGCCCGCCCGCCGGGAGGGCCGGGTGACCGAGGAGGTGGCCGCGGCGCTGGCGAGTATTCCGGCGGGCGCGCGGCTGGTGTCGATCTGCACCGGGGCGTTCGTGCTGGCGGCGGCGGGACTGCTCGACGGCAGGCGCGCGACGACGCACTGGCGCTACGCCGAGGACTTCCGACGGCTGTTCCCCTCGGTGGACCTGGACGAGACGGTGCTGTTCGTCGACGAGGGGACGTTGCTGAGTTCGGCGGGCCTGGCCGCGGGCATCGACCTGTGCCTGCACATGATCCGTCGCGACCACGGGGCCGCGGTGGCCAACCGGATCGCCCGCTACTGCGTGGTGCCGCCGTGGCGGGAGGGCGGGCAGGCGCAGTTCATCGAACACCACGTGCCCGAACACGACGAGCGCAGCACGGCGGCGGTGCGGGCGTGGGCGCTCGAGCGCCTGGCGGAGCCGTTGAGCGTGGCGGTGCTGGCGGCGCGCGCCAGAATGAGTCCGCGCACGCTCGCCCGGCGGTTCCAGGCGGAGACGGGAATGTCGCCGGGCGCATGGATCAGAGACCGGCGGGTGGACCGTGCCAGGGAGTTGCTGGAGTCGGGGGACTTGCCGGTGGACGTGGTGGCGGAGATGTCCGGGCTCGGCTCGCCGGACAACCTGCGTCACCACATGCGGCGCGGACTCGGCATGTCGCCGTCGGCTTATCGCAGGACGTTCGCCGGGCAGTGAGCAAGCGGTGAGTGCGCGCGCCGGGCGGCGGGATCGGGATCGATCGGTGCGCGCACCTCGACAGCGGGCGTAGCCGGGAGTTGACTGGAGGCACCACTCCTACCAGCTCTCGGAGGCAGGCATGATCATCATCGGGCTCGTCGTCCTGATCGCCGCTGTGATCGTCGGTGTGGTCGGGGTGATGGACCACACCGGCAGCGCGCACGCCCTGACCGATGAGTTCTCGGTATTCGGCTACCACGTGACCGGGTCCACCGGAATGCTGTTCCTCTACGGCATCGCGGTGGGCGCCATCGGCATGTTCGGCTTGAGCGTGTTGCTCACCGGGGCGCGCCGCAACGCCCGGCAGGCCCGCCACGCCCGCCGGGAGCTGAAGCAGACCCGCCGCGAGGCCGCCGCGCCGGTCGGGGAGACCGCCCAGCCGATCCGCACCGAGCGGAACTGGCGTCATCCGTTCGGCGGTTCCACCGGGGGGCCGACGGTGGCGCCGCGCTGAATCGGCGCAGGCGGGAACGATGCCGATCCGCACGCGGCCGGTGCGGCGGTGTCTCGGCCAGGGATGTCCGCGATCAGCTCCGCCCGGCCGGCCGGATGGTGTGCCCGCCGCAGCCGGGGTCGTCACGAGAGGCGACCACTTCGAAGCTCTACGGCCTCACCTGTTCCCCGGCTCGGTCGTGCTCGCGGGCTCGGCGGCCCGCAGCAGGACCGCCGCCAGGTCGAGCAGGTGGTGGGCGGGCCCGCCCGTCGGATAGACCCCGCCGACGGCGAACGCGCCGACGATCGCGACGTGCAGTTGATCGGCCAGCCGCTCGCTGTCGGCGACCTCGAGGCGGGCGGTGAGCGCGCGCAGGCGGCGACGCAATTCCTCCTCGTGACGCAGGCAGCGTGCCCGGATGGCGGCCTGGCCGACGTCGAACTCGGCCGCGGTGTTGACGAACGCGCAGCCTCGGTAGCCGTCTCGGGTGGCCAGCTGCTGGATGCGGGCCAGCTGGGCGTCGAGCTCCTCGCGCGGGCCGGGGTGGCGGCGGGCGGTCTCGTCCCACGCCGCCCAGAAGACCTCGTCGCGCTTGTCGAGCACGGCCAGGATCAGGTCGTCCTTGTTCGGAAACCACCGGTAGAGGCTGGCTTTGGCCATGCCGGACCGCCGGACGACCTCGTCCACGCCGGTGGCGCGCACCCCGTTGGTGTAGAACAGTTCGGCCGCGACGTCGACCAGCTTCTCGCGCGCGGCGGCGCCACGCAGCTGTTTCGGCTTGCCGGTCACGACCGCTCCGCCGGGTCGACGACGATGGCGGTCTTGCCGAACACGCCGCGTCGCGCCGCCCACTGCTGCGCCTCGGGCGCGCGCTCCAGCGGGAACTCGGCGTCGACGGCGATGCGCAGGATGCCCATGTTCATGAGCGTGGCGATGGAGGTCAGCGCCACCGGGTCCGGCTCGACCAGGCACGAGCTCGCGTCGATGCCGCGTGCGGCGGCGTCTTCCCGGTAGGTCGGGATGGACCAGGCGGTGGCCAGGGCGACCGAGCCGCCGGGTGCCACGTGTTCGAACAGCGCGCGGCCGAACTCGTGACCGACATAGTCGATCAGATGATCGACCTCTCCGATCGCCGCGACCGCCCCGGCGTCGTCGTAGTCCACGCACATCGCGGCGCCGAACTCGTGGAGCCGCTCGTGATGCGCCGTACGGGCCAGTGCGACGACCTTCGCCCCTCGCGCGGCCGCGAGCTGCACGGCGACGTGCCCCACGCCGCCGCCCGCACCGTCGATCAGCACGCGGGAGCCGGGCCGCACCCGGGCCGCGTCGAGCATCTGCCACGCGGTCAGCACCGCCATCGGCGCGCACCCGGCCTCCACGAAGCCCACCGAGGAGGGCATGGGGATCAGATGGTGGGCGGGCACGGTCACGTACTCGGCGTAGGTGCCCGCCGGGTAGGGGAACCAGGCCAGCCCGAACACCGGGTCGCCGACCTGGTGGCGGGGCACGCCGTAGCCGACGGCGTCGACCACGCCCGCGACGTCCCAGCCCGGCACGAAAGGCAGCTGCATGGACTGCTCGTAGCCGGAGTTGCGGCCGGTGTGGACGTCGATGGGATTGACGCTGGTTGCGCGCATGGCGACGCGGACCTCGCCCGCCGCCGGCTCGGGGCGGGTGACCTCGGCGAGGGTCAGGGGCGACCCCCACTCGTCGTGTCGTGCCGCCCGCATGGGGCTCGTTCCTGGTTGCCTGGCGCCGACGATCACGGCGGCCTCCTTCTTCCCTAAAGAGACAGATCTGTCTCTTTATAGCACGGGGAAGCCGCCGCGCACCCGGTCAGCCGGAGGCGATGTCGTCGGCCAGCGGCGCCACGGCGCCGATGATCTGGTCGATCAGGTCGGGCGCGACGCCGGCGGCGGCGAGCGAATCGGTCAGATGACCGGCGACGAGGCCGAAATGTTTCATGGTGATGCCGCGCCCCTGGTGTACCTGCTTCATCGGGGCGCCGCGGTAGGGGTCGGGACCGCCGAGCGCGGCGGCGAAGAACTCGACCTGCTTGCCGCGCAGGCGATTCATGTTGGTCCCGCTGAAGAAACCGGCCAGATCGTCATCGGCCAGCACGCGGGTGTAGAAGTCGGCGACCACGGCTTCGAGCGCTTCGTAGCCGCCGATGCGGTCGAAGATCGGGGCGGTGGTCTCGGTCGACGGTTGCGCATTCGCTTCGGTTGGAGTGCTCATACCCCACTTCATCAGCCGGATATTGCCCCGCCGTGAGCGCGGCGTCGCGCCCCCGTTGCCCGGTGTGCCGATCCGATTGCCCCGTCCTCACCATCGAGAGGGGATGGCTGTGAGGTCGGCCGCCGCCGCGAAACCCGAGGTGGCGGCGGCCTTTCGGAGAAGAAAGTGAATCAGGGCTTGTCCGGGTCCAGTGCGTCCTTGACCTTGCCGATCAGGCCCGCCTCGGTGCCGAGGGCTGCCGAGCGGGGCTTGCCGAGTGAGCCGTCGTAGGTGGCGAACAACTTCGGGTCCGGCGGCGGGGCGCTCGCCTTGTCGCCCAGCGGCTGCGGGTCGGCGAGGAAGCGGTTTTCGTGCACGCCGTCGGGGGCCATGCCGCGCGCCCAGGCGCCCTGGTCGGAGGCGTCGCCGTCGGACAGGTGCCACAACGTGGTGGCGTGCTCGGCGTGCTCCTCGTCGAACAGCGCGTTCGGCGCAACGGTGTCCTCGACCCCGTCCTCCTTCAACTGCTCGATCGCGGCCAGCCACATGTTCTGGTGGTAGGTGTCGCGGGCGAGGTTGAATTTCAGCATGTCCTTGACGCCGGGATCGTCGGTCATGTGGTAGAGCCGGGCGGTCTGGACCCGGCCCTGGGCCTCGGCGGCCACATTGGCGCGGAAGTCGGCCAGCAGATTCCCGCTGGCGACGATGAACCGTCCGTTCCACGGCACGCCGTTGCTGTCGGCCAGCGTCGGGCCGCCGCCGGACACGATGGCCTGCTGCGGGTCCATGCCGCCCAGCACCGCGGCGACCACCGGATCGGCGGCGGCCTCCTTGGTGGCGCGGGTGGCGGGTGCGCCCTCCAACAGCCGGGCGACCATGGTGGCGATCATCTCGACATGACCGATCTCCTCGGTGGCCACATCCATGATCAGGTCCTTGTACTTGCCCGGCATACGACAATTCCAGCCCTGGAACAGATATTGCATCGTCACGGTCATCTCGCCGTACGCGCCGCCGATCAGCTCCTGCAACTTGCG
>Ga0079224_100011628_pt1 | contig 12137 bp, 13 predicted proteins | sample Stecom2015_FD_80414 | JGI IMG/M metagenome (GOLD analysis project Ga0079224, IMG submission 80414) | Agricultural soil microbial communities from Utah to study Nitrogen management - Steer compost 2015 | ecosystem: Environmental > Terrestrial > Soil > Agricultural land | place: USA: Utah... | reverse complement strand
CTTTATCACTATCCTTAAATGCACTGGAATCATATCCCTAAAATATAATTGAATTGGAAAACAAGACAAAATTACTTAAAGAGAAAAGAAATTCAGCTTTATTAGGAGGGGGCAAAAACCGAATTGAGAGCCAACATAAAAAAGGGAAGCTAACCGCTCGCGAGCGTCTTCACTTTTTATTAGATGAAGATACTTTTGAAGAAATTGGCATGCTGGTCACACATCGAAGTACCGACTTCGGATTGGAAAGAGAGAAGTTTCCTGGCGATGGTGTTGTGACTGGTTACGGAGAGATAAATGGGCGTTTAGTCTATGTATTTTCTCAAGACTTTACTGTTTTTGGTGGCTCTTTATCAGAAACTTATGCCGAAAAGATCTGTAAGATAATGGATCTTGCTATGCAAAATGGGGCTCCTGTTATTGGCTTAAACGATTCGGGAGGGGCAAGAATTCAGGAAGGAGTCGTGTCTTTAGGAGGTTACGCAGATATTTTTTACCGAAACACCTTGGCTTCTGGCATGATTCCACAGATTTCAGCGGTTATGGGACCTTGTGCTGGAGGAGCTGTTTATTCTCCCGCGATTACGGATTTCACGCTGATGGTTGAAAATACCTCGTATATGTTTGTTACCGGACCCAATGTAGTAAAAACAGTTACCCACGAAAATGTATCCGCTGAAGAACTAGGCGGAGCTGTTGCGCATGCTACTAAGTCTGGTGTCACTCATTTCGCTTGTGATAATGAATTAACTGCGATTAATAGGATTAAGCAGCTGCTAAGCTATATGCCTCAAAATTGTGAAGATGAAGTTCCGAGAATACCTTATGTATCTCGAAATGAATATAGAGAAAAACTTAACTCCATCATCCCTGAAAACCCCTCCCAACCCTATGATATCAAGGCGGTAATTGAAGAGGTCGTTGATGAAGACAGCTTTTTGGAAGTTCATAAAGATTTTGCGGAAAACATAGTGGTTGGTTTTGCTAGAATCGCTGGTCGTAGCATCGGCGTAGTGGCCAATCAACCTGCTTATATGGCTGGAGTTTTAGATATAAAAGCATCTACAAAAGGAGCTAGATTTGTGCGATTCTGTGACTGTTTCAATATCCCTTTATTAGTATTAGAGGATGTCCCCGGCTTTTTGCCAGGCACTGACCAAGAATGGAATGGTATTATTACACACGGCGCGAAACTTCTTTTTGCTTTTAGTGAGGCGACTGTGCCACGGATCACCATCATTACCAGAAAAGCATATGGTGGAGCTTATTGCGTAATGAATAGCAAACATATCGGTGCAGATCTTAACTTTGCGTGGCCATCTGCTGAAATTGCAGTAATGGGTGCAAAAGGCGCTGCGGAGATTATTTTCAAAAAAGATATCTCCACGGCTGAAAACCCTGAATCAGAATTACTTAAAAAAGAAAATGAGTTTTCTGAGATGTTTGCCAACCCATATCGGGCTGCTGAAAGAGGCTTTGTGGATGAAGTAATTGAGCCTTCAGAGAGTCGGCAAAAGCTCATAAGAGCCTTTCAAATGCTTGAGAATAAAGCAGTAAATTTACCTAGAAAGAAACACGGGAATATCCCTTTATAATTTTTAATTAGACATGTCAAAAGAAGAAAATAAACATCAAAAAATTGTAACAAAAGAATCATTAGCATTTTTTGAAAAATATATAAACAATCCTTCACCTACAGGTTTCGAATGGGAAGGACAGCGTCTATGGTTAGATTATTTAAAGCCATATGTTGATGAGACCTTTACTGATCATTATGGAACGGCCGTAGGGGTTATCAATCCGGAAGCGGAATACAAAGTGGTGATTGAAGCACATGCGGACGAGATTTCTTGGTTTGTGAACTATATTAGTCCAGATGGCTTAATTTATGTATTGCGTAATGGAGGTTCTGACCATCAAATTGCTCCATCAAAAAGGGTAAATATCCATACGGATCAGGGGATTAGAAAAGCCGTTTTTGGATGGCCTGCTATCCATACTAGAAATTCGAAAGAAAAAGAAGAGAGCCCAACTACAAAAAATATATTCATTGATTGTGGCTGTACTAGTAAAGAGGAGGTTGAAGCTTTGGGAATTCACGTAGGTTGTGTAATAACTTACGAAGATGAATTCATGATTCTAAATGACCGCTACTATGTAGGTCGTGCTTTGGATAACAGGGCTGGTGGATTTATGATTGCGGAAGTAGCGCGTTTATTAAAAGAGAATAAAAAAGAACTTCCTTTCGGACTGTACATTGTCAATGCTGTTCAAGAAGAGATCGGATTGCGTGGAGCTGAGATGATAGCACATCGTATTAAACCCAATGTAGCGATCATAACTGATGTAACTCATGATACTCAGACGCCTATGATTACAAAAAGTACTGAGGGAGATTTAGCTTGCGGAAAAGGTCCTGTTGTTTCTTATGCTCCTGCGGTGCAGATAAATCTCAATCGTCTATTGATTGAAACGGCTGAAAAGAACAACATTCCTTTCCAGAGACAAGCTTCTTCCCGTTCCACTGGAACCGATACGGATGCCTTTGCTTATTCAAACGCTGGTGTACCTTCTGCTTTGATTTCTTTGCCACTACGTTATATGCACACCACGGTTGAAATGGTTCATACGGAAGATCTAGACAACGTTATTCGCTTAATTTATGAAACTTTAGGTAGTTTAAAAGTCGACCAAGATTTTAGAACGTTTGCAAAATAACCAATAGCAATATGGAAAGGGAAACTGTTTTCATTGATAAAGTAAGTCAATCTTACCACCCTAAGGGGGCTTATATCTATTTAGGCTCAGGAATCTTAGATGGAAATATTGTTGCCCCGGCGCAAGTAAATTTCGCCCTGAAAATGATGAACCGTCATGGCTTAATCGCCGGCGCTACTGGGACAGGGAAAACGAGAACCTTACAACTCATCGCCGAACAACTTTCCGCGGAGAACGTTCCTGTATTTATGCTGGATGTAAAAGGGGATCTTTCTGGCTTAAATGAGCCTGGAGAAATGTTGCCTGCTTTAGTGGAGCGAGCTGAGATCTTAGACCGCCCCTTTGTACCTGCCGGTTTTCCGGTAGAGCTTTTTTCCCTAAGCGGGAAGGTGGGCAATCCAATGCGCATTACTATTGATAACTTTGGGCCCATCATGTTGGGGAGAGTTTTAGATCTTAATGATACGCAGACGGGGGTGCTAACAGCCTTGTTCAAATACGCGAATGACAATAACATGCCGCTGATAGATCTTGAAGATGTCAAAAAGCTTCTTAATTATCTTTCGCAAGGCGAGGGTGCACAAGAAATAAAAGCGGATTACGGCAGAATAAGTACGAGCACTTCAAGTACTATTTTAAGAAAAATTGTTGGTCTTGAACAACAAGGATTGGCCAGTATTTTCGGCGAAACGTCATTCGATATCAATGATTTATTTAATCGTGAGGATGGGAAAGGGGTGATTTCCTTATTGAATATTTCAGATGTTCAAGATCAACCTCTTCTGTTTTCAACCTTTTTAATGAGCTTATTAGCTCAGTTGTTTAAAACACTTCCAGAGGTGGGTAATCCTGATAAACCTAAGTTGGTATTCTTTTTTGATGAAGCCCATTTATTATTCAAAAATGCATCAAAAGCCTTTTTGTCTCAAATAGATCAAATTATTCGGCTGATACGCTCCAAAGGAGTGGGAGTATTCTTTTGTACACAAGCGGCAACAGATATTCCCGAAAGTATATTAGGACAACTTGGAAGTAGAATACAACATGCTCTCCGTGCTTTCACGCCAAATGATGCAGACGCTCTTAAGAAAACGGTTAAAACCTATCCTCAATCAGAGTTTTATGAAATAGACCGGGTATTGACACAATTAGGAACAGGTCAGGCCTTAATTACAGTATTAAACGACAAAGGGATTCCAACAGAAGTGGTTGCTACTCATTTAATTCCGCCACAGGCAAAAATGGATCCTTTGGATACTAAAAGTTTTCAGCAGCTGGTGTTGAATTCTCCGTTCCACCTAAAGTATCATCAAGTAATACATCCACGAAGTGCCAATGAAATTATTGATGAAAAGATTGTTCACAATACATTACAGCAGTCCCAGACGAAGACACCAAAGGGAAGTACAACTCGTAAAAGCACCAGACAAACTCCCCTAGAGGCAGCTCAAAAAGCAGTAACAAGTACTTTAGCCCGGGAAATAGCTAGAGGCGTAAGTAGAGGTATCATTAACATCTTCACTGGAATGCTGGGAGGGAAAAAGAAAAAATGATATCAAAATAACAACAAATTTATAATATAAAAAGTGCCTTTAAAAAATCGACAATGAAAAAACCTACACTTGTAATTTTAGCGGCTGGAATGGCTAGCCGATACGGAAGCATGAAACAAATTGATGGCTTTGGACCGAATGGGGAAACCATTATTGACTATTCTATTTATGATGCTATTAAAGCAGGATTCGGAAAGATATCCTTTATCATTAAAGAAGAGTTTGTTGAAAGCTTCAAAAACATATACGAACCTAAACTAAATGGCAAAATTGAAACTGATTACGTATTTCAAGATTTAGATCTAAGCAAATTCGGCATCTCCAGAAAAGTAGACCGCGCTAAGCCTTGGGGAACAGCTCATGCTGTACTGTCAGCGAAAGATAAAATCAACGAACCTTTTTGCGTAATCAATGCCGATGATTTTTATGGCTATGACTCCTTCAAAAAGATGGCTGACTTCTTAATGAACGAAGCGAATGACAGTCATTTTTCATTGATGGGCTACCAAATTGACAAAACCTTGTCAGATTATGGAACAGTATCACGTGGCGTATGCCAAGTGGACGAAGATGGAAATATGACGACGGTAACGGAGCGTACAAAAGTATTCTTCAAAGAGGTAGATGGTGAGAAAAAAGTCTTCTTTGAAGAAAACGGAATAGAGACTGAATTGCCGAATACGGCCCGCGTATCAATGAACTTTTGGGGCTTCACCCCTTCGGTATTTAAGGATTCAGAAGAACTGTTTAAAGAATTTGTGGAAGCAAATCATCAGGATCCGAAATCAGAGTTTTTCATTCCACTTGTTGCTGACGAACTCATCCAAAAAGGGAAAGCAACGTTTAAAGTAATCCCTACTGCTTCAAAATGGTTTGGTGTTACTTATAAGGAAGATAAGCCAATCGTTCAAGAAAGCATTTCTAAATTAATTGCAGACGGTGTTTATCCAGCCAATTTGTGGAATTAATAATCCATATCACCTAAACAAAAAAGGGTTCGAAAATTTTCGAACCCTTTTTATTTATATCAGATGCTAATTACTTATCATCATCTTTTACCTCTTCGAAGTCGACATCAGTCACATCCTCAGCAGAAGCTGACTGATCTCCCTCTGGAGCTTGACCTGGCTGTTCTGGAGCCCCGTCAGCGGACTTGTACATATCTTCTGAAGCAGCATTCCATGCGGTCTGCAATTCAGCTTGAACGGTATCGATAGTTGCAAAATCTTTTGCAGCATATGCAGCCTTCAATTTCTCAAGACCTTCTTCGATAGGAGCTTTCTTTTCAGCAGGAATCTTATCACCGTATTCTTTAAGTTGCTTTTCAGTCGAGAAGATCAAAGCATCAGCAGCATTTAATTTATCTACTTCTTCTTTTGCTTTTTTATCCGATTCAGCATTCGCATCGGCTTCTTCTTTCATTTTCTTGATCTCTTCATCTGTTAATCCGGAAGAAGCTTCAATTCTGATTTTCTGCTCTTTATTAGTTGCCTTATCTTTAGCAGATACATGAAGGATACCATTCGCATCAATATCAAAGGTAACTTCAACTTGAGGCACACCACGTGGTGCAGGTGGAATTCCGTCTAAATGGAAACGACCGATGGTTCTATTTTGATTTGCCATTGGGCGCTCTCCTTGAAGAACATGGATTTCGACAGAAGGCTGATTGTCAGATGCAGTAGAGAAAACTTCCGACTTTTTAGTTGGAATTGTCGTATTTGACTCAATTAATTTTGTCATCACACCACCCATCGTCTCAATACCTAAAGAAAGTGGAGTTACATCTAATAATAGAACATCTTTTACCTCTCCAGTTAATACACCACCTTGAATAGCAGCACCTAATGCAACCACCTCATCTGGGTTAACTCCTTTTGAAGGCTCTTTTCCAAAGAACTCTTTTACAGCGTCTTGAATAGCTGGAATACGAGTAGATCCACCTACTAAAATGATTTCATCAATATCAGATTTGTCTAATCCAGCATTTTTCAATGCAGAACGACATGGATCAATTGTACGTTTGATTAAGCTGTCTGCTAATTGCTCGAATTTAGCTCTAGTAAAATTGCGAACAAGGTGTTTAGGTCCTGTTGCATCAGCAGTAATATAAGGTAAATTGATTTCAGTTGAAGAAGTACTTGAAAGTTCAATTTTAGCTTTCTCAGCAGCTTCTTTCAAACGCTGTAAAGCCATGGCATCTTTTGTTAAGTCGAAGCCACCATTCTCATCTTTAAATTCTTGTACTAACCAATCGATAATTACTTGGTCAAAATCATCTCCTCCTAAATGCGTATCACCATCAGTAGATTTAACTTCAAAAACGCCATCTCCTAATTCAAGGATAGAAACGTCATGCGTACCACCACCACAGTCAAACACCGCGATTTTCATGTCTTTATGAGCCTTGTCAAGTCCATAAGCCAAAGCTGCTGCAGTTGGTTCGTTGATAATACGTTTAACTACTAAACCTGCAATTTCACCAGCTTCTTTCGTTGCTTGACGCTGCGCGTCATTAAAGTATGCAGGAACAGTAATAACAGCTTCAGTTACTTCTTGTCCTAAGAAATCTTCAGCCGTTTTTTTCATTTTCTGCAAAATCATTGCAGAAATTTCTTGCGGAGTATATTTTCTATCATCTATTTCTACACGAGGAGTATTGTTATCACCCTTTACTACTTTATATGGGACATGTTCTACTTTAACTTCATCAAATGTATGACCCATAAACCTTTTAATAGAATAAATGGTTTTTGTAGGGTTTGTAATAGCTTGACGCTTCGCTGGATCTCCAACTTTACGCTCGCCATTTTCTACAAAAGCTACAATAGAAGGAGTAGTTCTTTTACCTTCATTGTTTGAAATAACAACAGGTTCATTACCTTCCATTACAGCTACGCAGGAATTGGTTGTTCCTAAGTCGATTCCTATAATCTTTGACATATGCTTAATTTTTGAGTTTTAATATATAATTACAATTAGGTTCATATCAAAGCTTATACCAAAACATAAAATAGTAAAAATCGATGAAAAGCGGCAGAAAAACTGCCATATTGTCTTTACTATTTGTATAAGTCTAATTGAATTAATGTCAGGGGCTTAAATTGACATGCACCTTAAAAGGTTACGAAAAAGAAAAGCGCATAAGAGATTTTCTTATGCGCTTTCAGTATTAAACAGAATATGAACTACTCTGCGTTATCAGCTTTTTTGTCTTCTGACTTTTCTACTTCTTTAGTCTCTTCAGCATTGTCTACTGCTTCAACCTCGCTTACTACTTCAGCTTCAGCAGTACTTGCAGCAGCTTTTTTCTTACCACCAGCACGACGTCTAGTAGTCTTTTTCTCTGTAGTAGCTTCGCCTTTGGTGTAAACATCGTTGTAATCTACTAATTCAATGATCGCCATTTCTGCGTTATCACCTAAACGATTAGCTAATTTTATAATACGAGTATATCCACCCGGACGGTTAGCAACTTTTTCTGAAACCTCACGAAATAACATCGCTACTGTTTCTTTATCTTTTAAGTACGAGAATACTGTACGACGTGAATGAGTAGTATCAATTTTCGACTTAGTAATTAATGGTTCTACATAAATACGTAAAGCTTTTGCTTTTTGTAAAGTAGTAGTAATTCGCTTGTGTTGAATAAGCGAGATAGCCATATTGGACATTAACGCTATACGATGGCTGTGAGTGCGCCCTAATTTTTTAATTTTTTTTCCGTGTCTCATTTTTTAATGTTTTGTGCATACCGTCTCCGAGTAATCTCAAGGAGGGAATTATGCATCAGGTCGCTAATTATTTATTATTATAGATTATTCTTCTTCCAACTTAAATTTGGAAAGATTCATTCCAAAAGACAATCCTTTTGATTTCACTAAGTCTTGAATTTCCGCAAGTGACTTTTTACCAAAGTTTCTGAATTTCAACATATCAGCTACGTCATAGGTTACTAAGTCTGCCAATGTTCTAATGTCTGCAGCTTTCAAGCAGTTTAATGCACGAACTGAAAGGTCTAAATCAACTAATTCAGTTTTTAACACTTTACGCATATGCAATACTTCCTCATCAACTTCCTTCGTCTCTTCTTTTGCCTGAGATTCTAACAAGATGTTCTCATCGGAGAAAAGCATAAAGTGATGAATCAAGATCTTTGCAGCTTCTTTTAAAGCATCTTCAGGATGAATAGACCCATCGGTAGAAATATCCAACAACAATTTTTCGTAGTCAGTTTTTTGCTCTACACGAAAGTTCTCAATTGTATATTTAACATTCTTTATTGGAGTGAATATAGAGTCAATTGCAATAAATCCTAATGGAGCATCAACGACTTTATTTTCTTCAGCATTAATATAACCGCGTCCTTTAGCAACCGTAATTTCAATTTCTAATGGAATTGAGCTATCAATATTGCAAATTACAAAATCAGGATTCAAAACCTCAAAATTCGAAGAAAACTTTGTGATATCTCCGGCTTTGAATTGCTCTTGATTATTAATAACAACAAATATTTTTTCCGAATCGCCTAATTCACCTACTTTTTTAAAACGTACTTGTTTCAAATTAAGGATAATCTCGGTAACATCCTCTACTACACCTTTAATAGTAGAAAACTCATGAGATACTCCTGATATCCGAGTAGAAGTAATTGCGTAGCCTTCAAGCGAAGACAATAAAATACGGCGTAAAGCATTACCTATGGTTACACCGTATCCTGGTTCTAACGGACGAAATTCAAACGTGCCGTCAAAATCAGTAGACTTCTGCATAATAACTTTATCCGGTTTTTGAAATGCTAAAATTGCCATTTATTTCTTTTTAATATTATTTGAATGAATATTTCAAACAAAAAAGCATTCACCATAGTGGCAAAATGCTTTTTTGTGAATTCGTTATTTAGAGTACAACTCAACGATAAGGTTTTCTTTGATATTCTCAGGAATCTCATCGCGGTTAGGGTAATTCAAGAACTTACCTGTAAGTTCATTAATATCCCACTCCAACCAACTAAATTTATTTATAGTTCTACCAGAAACTGATTCAGTTATGGCTTCTAATGATTTTGAACGCTCACGCACAGCAACAACATCACCTGGGCGAAGGCTATATGAAGGGATATTTACCACTTCACCATTCACTGTGACATGCTTGTGGCTCACCAATTGACGAGCTGCAGAACGTGTAGGAGCAATACCTAAACGATAAACGGTGTTATCTAAACGAGCTTCTAATAATTTAAAAAGCTCCTCACCCGTAACTCCTTCTTTTGAAGAAGCCTTTTTAAATAAATTTAAAAATTGACGTTCTAAAATACCGTAAGTATATTTTGCTTTTTGTTTTTCTAATAACTGTGTAGCGAACTCGGATTGCTTTCCTCTTCGTCTTGAGTTACCATGTTGTCCCGGAGGGTAATTTTTACGCTCTAATGCTTTGTCAGGGCCGAAAATAGGCTCTCTGAATCTACGGGCAATTTTGGACTTTGGTCCAATGTATCTAGCCATATTGTTTTATTTAAAGTATCTTCTTGCCAGATGCAAGAGAATCTTAGCTTTAAAATTAATTAATTAAACTCGTCTTCTTTTAGGAGGGCGGCAACCGTTATGAGGAAGTGGAGTAATATCTCTAATTGTTGTTACTTCTATTCCAGTTGTTTGCAAAGTACGGATAGCTGATTCACGACCAGAACCTGGTCCTTTTACAAAAACCTCTACTTTACGCAATCCCAAATCATGTGCTACTTTACCGCAGTCAGCAGCAGCTTGTCCTGCAGCATAAGGAGTATTTTTCTTAGATCCTCTAAAGCCCATTTTACCGGCTGAAGACCAAGAAATGGTTTGTCCTTCGTTATTCGTTAAAGTAACAATGATATTATTAAAGGTAGCGCTAATATGAGCCTGTCCTACAGATTCAATCTTAACGATACGCTTTTTGGTTGTTTTTTTACTCTTAGCCATTATATCTTGTCAATTATTATTTAGTAGCCTTTTTCTTGTTCGCAACTGTTTTACGTCTACCCTTACGAGTACGTGAGTTGTTCTTAGTACGCTGTCCACGAACTGGTAAGCCTCTACGATGGCGTAAGCCACGGTAACAACCAATATCCATTAAGCGCTTAATGTTCAATTGTACTTCCGAACGCAGTGTACCTTCAACTTTAATTTCGTCGTTGATAATTGTACGAATCGCATTCAACTGATCATCGGTCCATTCTTGTACTTTTACATCATGTGAAATACCAGCTTTGTCCAAAATGCGTTGTGCAGTTGAACGACCGATACCAAAAATGTAAGTAAGTCCGATTTCTCCTCTTTTGTTTCTGGGTAAATCAATACCTGATATCCTTGCCATAATTTTATTTACGTTATTTTAAGCTTTGTTAACTAACAACATGCTTCTATCCTTGACGTTGTTTAAACCTAGGATTCTTCTTATTGATTACATATAATTTACCATTACGGCGAATGATCTTGCAATCTGCACTGCGTTTTTTGATGGATGCTCTAACTTTCATCTCGGATTTATTATTTATATCTGTATGTTATACGACCTTTTGACAAATCATAAGGCGACATTTCTAATTTCACTCTATCACCTGGAAGAATTTTAATATAATGCATTCTCATTTTTCCAGAAATATGAGCCACAATCTCGTGTCCGTTTTCCAACTCAACACGAAACATAGCATTGGATAGCGCTTCTTTTATAATACCGTCTTGTTCTATTGAGGCTTGTTTAGCCATATTTTTTAATTACTTATTTTTATCGATTACAACTGTACAACAGGGATGCAAAGATAGAAAGAATTCAACAAATAATCAACTACTTTTGTTTAAAACTTTTTCTATATAAGAAAATGTGGTTAAAACATCCGCCTGACCCTTATTTACTGCCACAGTATGCTCAAAATGAGCCGATGGTGATCCGTCTGAAGTACTAACGGTCCAACCGTCATCCCAAAATTTAACACCCGCTTTACCAAGGTTTATCATAGGCTCAATCGCGATAACCATCCCCTCTTGAAGCTTAATTCCACTTCCCCTTCTCCCATAATTTGGAATCTCGGGCTTCTCGTGAAGTTCAATTCCAACTCCATGCCCTACCAACTCTTTAACTATCCCATAACCATGTTGATCGATGGAGTTCTGAATGGCAAAAGAGATGTCACCAACACGCTTGCCAACAACTGCCTGATCAATTCCTTCTTGAAGAGAAACCAGCGTAGCAGTTAAAAGCTTTTTGATTTCTGAACTAACTTCACCTACCTGAAAAGTATAAGCTGAATCGCTAATAAAGCCGTCCAATTTTACTCCACAATCTATTGAGATTATATCACCCTCTTGTAATTCGTATTCTCCCGGAAAGCCATGTACTATCTGATCATTGGGGGAAATACACAATGAATATGGGAAACCGCTATAATTAAGAAACGCTGGTGTGCCACCGTGATCTTGGATAAATGTTCTAGCCAGCTTATCCAAGCTTATGGTTTTTACACCCGGCTTAATTTCCTTAGCGATTTCACCCAGAGTACGTGATAAAAGATCCCCGCTCTTACGAATCTGTTCAATATCATCTTTCGATTTTAGAATAATCTTAGACATGATATTATATAGTTGAACTAGATGCTCCTGTAGAAATAGGTGTACGACCTTTAACTCTTCCAGTTTTCATCAATCCATCATAATGACGCATCAATAAATGACTTTCAATTTGTTGAAGAGTATCCAATACCACACCAACTAAAATCAAAAGTGATGTACCTCCATAGAAATGAGCAAACTGACTATTCACTCCCATTAAACTTGCAATAGCAGGAAGAATGGCAATGATAGCTAAAAATATCGCTCCTGGAAAAGTGATCTT
>Ga0079224_100011627_pt1 | contig 12138 bp, 8 predicted proteins | sample Stecom2015_FD_80414 | JGI IMG/M metagenome (GOLD analysis project Ga0079224, IMG submission 80414) | Agricultural soil microbial communities from Utah to study Nitrogen management - Steer compost 2015 | ecosystem: Environmental > Terrestrial > Soil > Agricultural land | place: USA: Utah... | reverse complement strand
CTTGCGGGAGAAGGCGCCGGCGGAGCTCAACAATTTCCGGGCTACCCTGGACAGCGCGGTCTCGCGTGTGGCCGCGGCGGTGGGTGGGGTGACCGCGGCGGAGTCCGTGATGATCGAGAAAATCAGGCGCGCCCTCGGTGCGGGCGACCGCGGTTGACCTCGGCCCACAGCGCGCGGACCGCGCGACGGACGCAGTGTTCCCGCAGCTGACCGCAGCTGCACAAGTGTTCGTGAGGTGCGTCGCGCCGCCGGTGTGGCGTAATCGACAGCCCGGCCGACGCCGGGGGGCACGGGGCCGGGAGGCGAGCGGAATTTCCTGACATTCCGGGCACCTCCTGGTCAAGACCCTACCGCTCGCCGGGGTTCGTCGGTGGCCTGTGTCACCTTCCCGACCTGCGGGGATAAAGCTACTAGCGGGTAACATTTGTGGTGGGCAACCCCACAGTCCTTAAACGTTGATTCAGTCCAGCGGAAGGCGAGAGGCTGCCCTCGGGACGCGACACAGGGTGAGCGTCGCACCACCTAGCAGGAGGGTCGTCGAAGCGCGATGAACATCGTCGTACTCGTCAAGCAGGTGCCCGACTCCGGTGCGGAGCGCAACCTGCGCACTGACGACAACACCGTCGACCGGGCGTCGGCAAACAACGTCATCAACGAGATGGACGAGTACGCCATCGAGGAGGCGTTGAAAATCCAGGAGGCGCACGGGGGCGAGGTGACGGTGCTCACCATGGGCCCCGAAAGCGCCACCGAAGCCATCCGTAAAGCGCTCTCCATGGGGCCGGACAAGGCCGTGCACATTGTGGACGATGCGCTGCGTGGCTCGTGCGCCGTCGCCACCTCCAAGGTGCTCGCTGCGGCGATCCGCCAGCTCAATCCTGACCTCGTGCTCTGCGGCGCCGAGTCGACCGACGGCCGAGTGCAGGTGATGCCGCACATGCTGGCGGAGCGGCTCGGCATCGCGGCGCTGACCGGCGCGCGCAAGCTCACCATCGAGGGCTCCACGCTGACCATCGAGCGGCAGACCGAGGAGGGGTACGAGGTCGTCACCGCCAGCACTCCGGCGGTGGTCTCGGTCTGGGACACGATCAACGAGCCGCGGTACCCGTCCTTCAAGGGCATCATGGCCGCCAAGAAGAAGCCGGTGCAGACCCTTTCCCTCGCTGATCTCGGCATCGACGCCGCCGAGGTGGGCTTCGCGGGCGCGACCAGCGCGGTCATCGAGCACAGCAAGCGGCCGCCACGCTCCGGCGGCACGAAGATCACCGACGAGGGCGACGGCGGCGTGAAGCTGGTCGAGTTCCTCGCCACCGAGAAGTTCGTCTGAGCCGGCGGGAGACAGGATCATGGCTGAAGTACTTGTGGTCGTCGAAGCCGCGCAGGCGGTCGGCGTTAAGAAGGTCACCCTGGAGCTGCTTACCCTGGCCCGTGAGCTGGGCACGCCGGCTGCCGTCGTACTCGGTGGCCCGGGCAGCGCTGAGGCGTACGCCGAGAAGCTTGGCGAGTACGGCGCGGCGAAGATTTACGCCGCGGAGAGCGAGGACATCGACGGTTACCTGGTGGCGCCGAAGGCCGCCGTCCTCGCTGACCTGGTCAAGCGGGTCCAGCCCGCGGCGGTGCTGCTCGCTTCGTCGCAGGAGGGCAAGGAGATCGCGGGTCGGCTCGCGGTCAAGCTCGACAACGGCATCCTGACCGACGCGGTCGGACTCGACGCGGACGGGACGGCGACCCAGGTGGTGTTCGCCGGCTCGACGATCGTCAAGTCCAAGGTGACCCGGGGCCTGCCGCTGGTCACCGTGCGGCCCAACTCGGTCTCCCCGAGCCCGGCCCCGGCGACGCCGACCGTCGAGCGGATCGAGGTCCAGCTCGGCGACAACGACAAGCTGGCGCGGGTCGTGGAGCGGGTCGCCGAGCAGAAGGGCTCGCGTCCGGAGCTCACCGAGGCCTCCGTGGTCGTCTCCGGTGGCCGCGGCGTGGGCAGCGCGGAGAACTTCAAGCTCGTCGAGGAGCTGGCCGACCTGTTCGGTGGCGCGGTGGGCGCGTCCCGTGCGGCGGTCGACTCCGGCTTCTACCCGCACCAGTTCCAGGTCGGGCAGACCGGTAAGACCGTCTCGCCGCAGCTCTACATTGCGCTGGGCATCTCGGGCGCGATCCAGCACCGGGCGGGTATGCAGACCTCGAAGACGATCGTCGCGGTGAACAAGGACCCCGAGGCGCCGATCTTCGAGCTGGCGGACTTCGGCGTGGTCGGCGACCTGTTCAAGGTGGTGCCGCAGGCCATCGAGGAGATCCGCAAGCGCAAGTAGCTGACGCAACACGACGAGGGCCGGTGGGCAATCCCCGGCCCTCGTCGCGTTGTCAACCTCTCGCCACCAGCCGTCACCGGCGAAGGTGTGCGACCGGCCGATAGGCTGAACGCGATGACCTACCTCGATCACGCTGCGACGACTCCGATGCTCGACGAGGCGTTGGAGGCGTACGTCGCCACCGCCCGCGAAATCGGCAACCCGTCGTCGCTGCACGCCGCCGGACGGCGAGCCCGGCAGCGGGTGGAGGAGGCGCGCGAACGTGTCGCGGCGGCGCTCGGCGCCCGACCCTCCGAGGTGATCTTCACGAGCGGGGGGACGGAGAGCGACAACCTAGCCGTCAAAGGTGTCTTCTGGGGCCGGCGCGAGGCCCGGCCGAGCCGCGAGCGGATTCTGGTGAGCGCGGTGGAGCACCACGCGGTGCTCGACCCGGTGGAGTGGCTCGCCCGACACGAGAAGGCCACGGCGACCGTGCTCGGCGTCGACGAGACCGGACGGGTCCGCGTCGACCAGCTCGCCGAGGAGGTCGAGGCGCACGGGGACGACATCGCGCTGATCAGCGTGATGTGGGCGAACAACGAAGTCGGCACCCTCCAACCGGTCGCGGAGATCGCCGAGATCGCCGCCCAGCACGGCATCCCGGTCCACACCGACGCGGTGCAGGCGGTGGGGCAGGTGCCGGTCGACTTCGCTGCCAGCGGCGTCGCGGCGCTCACCCTCAGCGGACACAAGATCGGTGGCCCGGGCGGGGTGGGGGCGCTGCTGCTCGGCCGGGACGTGCCCTGCGTACCGGTGCTGCACGGCGGCGGTCAGGAGCGCAACATCCGCTCCGGCACCCTCGACACGGCCGGCATCGTGGCGTTCGCCGTGGCGGTCGAGACCGTGGTGCGCAAGCAGCAGGAGCACGCCGCCCGGCTGAGCGCGCTCCGCGACGAGCTGGTGCGGCGGGTGCGCGCCGCCGTCCCGGACGCCATCTACAACGGCGACCCGGTCCACCGGCTGCCCGGCAACGCCCATTTCTCCTTCCCTGGCTGCGAAGGGGACGCCCTGCTGCTGCTCCTGGACGCGCAGGGCATCGCCTGCTCGACCGGATCCGCTTGTTCCGCCGGGGTGGCTCAGCCGTCCCACGTCCTGCTCGCGATGGGGGCCGACGACGACCGGGCCCGCTCCTCGCTGCGTTTCACGTTGGGACACACCTCGACAGCCGAGGACGTCGACGCGCTCGTCGCCGCGCTGCCGGCCGCGGTCGAACGGGCTCGGCGAGCCGGCGCGGTCCGCTCCGCGCGCGGGTGAGCGTCGGCCGCGTCGCGCCCGGCCGGACATGTCGCGCGCCTCGGCGTGACCAGCCGGGAACGCTCGCGCGTGCCGCTTGTGGCGCAGCCGACGCGGCGGGCGGATCAGCGACGGTGGGCGGCCGGATAACCTCGGACGAGGAAAGGAAGGTGTCGCGGTGCGGGTGTTGGCAGCGATGTCCGGTGGGGTCGACTCGGCGGTGGCGGCCGCGCGCGCGGTCGACGCGGGGCATGACGTCACCGGCGTCCACCTCGCGCTCGCCCGCAACCCGCAGACCTACCGGTCCGGGGCCCGCGGCTGCTGCACGCTGGAGGACGCCCGGGACGCCCGCCGCGCCGCCGACGTGATCGGCATCCCGTTCTACGTCTGGGACATGGCCGATCGCTTCCACAGCGACGTCGTGGACGATTTCGTCGCCGAGTACGCCGCTGGGCGTACCCCTAATCCCTGTCTCCGCTGCAACGAAAAGATCAAGTTTGCCGCGGTGTTGGACCGGGCTGTCGCGCTGGGCTTCGACGCGGTGGTGACCGGGCACTACGCCCGGCTCGGCCCGGATGGCCTGCTGCGGCGTGCCGTCGACACCGCCAAGGACCAGTCGTACGTGCTCGCCGTGCTCAACCGCGAGCAGCTCGACCGCTCACTCTTCCCGCTGGGAGATTCGACCAAGGCGGAGGTGCGGGCCGAGGCGGCCCGGCGTGGCTTGGCAGTGGCGGACAAGCCGGACTCGCACGACATCTGCTTCATCGCCGACGGGGACACCCGGAAATTCTTGGCGGAGCGGCTCGGCGAGACGCCGGGGAACATTGTGGACGCCGAGACCGGCGAGGTGCTCGGCACGCACACCGGCGCCTACGCGTACACCGTGGGGCAGCGGCGCGGGCTGCGCCTCGGGCGGCCAGCCCCAGACGGGCGACCCCGGTACGTGCTGTCCATCACGCCGAAGACCAACACGGTCACGGTCGGGCCGGCCGAGGCGCTGGACGTGACTGTGGTGACCGGGAACCGTCTCGTGTGGACCGGCGGCGCGCTGCCGGACGGCCCGATCGAGTGCGAGGTGCAGCTGCGCGCGCATGGGGACCCGGTGCCCGCGACGGTGGAGATCTCCGGCGACACGCTCCGCGCGACGCTTCACCAGCCGGCCCGGGCGGTCGCTCCCGGACAGGCGATAGTCGTCTACCGCCCGGACCCTGCCGGTGACATCGTGCTTGGCGCGGCCACCATCACCTGACGACGCGTCACCTGATAGACGCATCACCCGATAGACACATCCCCTGATAGCGCTGCCAAAAGGTCGAGATAGGACAAAGGCGCCGCCTGCTGGTGGCCGCGAGGCGGGCGCTGGCGGGATGAAGTCCGAGAAGCGGTGACCGACGGTCACAGAGTCCCAATAGCGCGAAACCCGGCTCACCCACCGTCCGGAAGGCTGCCGGGTCCACTTCTAAGAGCTAGTGCCCTTAGCAGGGCTGACTGTACGCGGCAGCTTCCAGACTGGCAACGCACTGTGGGCGCTGATCCGATGAGTAGAGTCAGCCTTTGTGACAAAGCAGACGGAGCAGACATGGCCGTGGCCGGAGGGAGCGGCGACCGGCATCGGCTCGCTCCCCGGCACCGACATCGCTGAGGCGCAGCGGATCGTCCTGGGGGAGCTGTCTGACTTTCCCCACCTGCCCGAGCTGCCCGCACGCGGCCCCGGTGCGGATCTCATCGGCCGGTCCGCCGCGTTCCTCGTCGATCTGCCCGTGGAGCTGTACGTCGGCGAGTGGCGGGTCGCCAGCCGCCCCGGACGTGACCTGCGGCGGGCCCGAGACCTGCACAAACGCGACCTTGACCAGCTCAACGAGCAAGCCGACGGCTACGAAGGCCCGCTCAAGATCCAGTCTGCTGGTCCGTGGACCCTCGCCGCCAACCTCAGCCTGCGCCTCGGCGGGCGGTTGCTGCGCGACCCGGGGGCGGTCCGCGACCTCACCGACTCACTCGCCGAAGGGCTGCGGGACCACGTCGCGGACGTCGCCCGTCGGGTGCCGGGCGCGCGCGTCGTGCTGCAGCTCGACGAGCCGTCCCTGCCGGCGGTGTTGGCCGGGACGGTGCCGACGGATAGCGGGCTGTACACCTACCGGGCGGTCGAGGAGAGCGTCGCCGCCGACGCGCTCCGGCGAGTGATCCACAGCGTCGGTGTCCCCGTGGCCGTGCACTGCTGCGCCCCCGACGTGCCCGTGGGGCTGATCCGCTCTGCCGGCGCGGCCGCCGTGTCCCTGGACCTCACCCTGGTCCACGATCTTGACGCGTTGGGCGAGGCGATCGACGCGGGCCTGGGGCTGCTCGCCGGCGCCGCCCCGGCGGTGCCGCCCGCGAGCGGAAAAGCGCCATCGTCGGCGGAGGTCGCCGAACGGATACGGCGGCTGTGGCGGGAGCTCGCGTTCCCCGCGCGGCAGCTTCCCCGCCAGGTCGTGGTCACTCCCACCTGTGGGCTCGCCGGCGCCCCAGCCGGGTATGTCCGGGCCGTCCTCGCCGCCTGCCGCGACGCGGGCCGCCGCTTGTACGAGGCGGACGAGGAGTAGCGGGCGTCGGTTTTCGGGCCGGCGCCGCCGGCAGGCTCGCTAGCCTCGGCGGTGATGAGCCAGCCACGCCCGGCCCCGCCGCGGGGCACCATTTACCGCCGGATCGCGCCGGTGCGCACCCGGCGGCGATGGCTCCCCGCCGGGGCACGCACGGGGCGGTCTGTGCGGTTTGTGCTGGTGGTGGTCGCCGCGTGGGCGGCGATCGTCTTCCTCTGGTGCGCCGGTGTCGCGGTGTTCCGCTTGGTCCAGGGCAGCTGAGCCGCCGGTGAGGTGACGCGCCGATGGGCACACCCGCCGTGAGGTTGTCGGTCCGGCCCGATACCGTGCGGGAGGAACCCGAAACGGAGGCGTCTGGTGTCTGAGGAAGCCGTCCCCCAGCAGGTCACGGCCGAGCAGGAGGCGCTGGCTGGCGCGGAGCCGACCCCGGAGGCACGGGAGCGGCACGCCGAGCTCGCCGAGCAGATCGACCACCACCAGTTCCGCTATTTCGTGCTCGACTCGCCGGAGATTTCCGACGCAGAGTACGACGCGCTCATGCGGGAGCTGGTGGCGCTGGAGGAGCGGTTCCCGGCCCTGCGCACCCCCGACTCGCCGAGCCAGCGGGTGGGTTACGCGTACGCGACGCAGTTCGCTCCGGTGCCGCACGCGGAGCGGATGATGAGCCTGGACAACGTCTTCGACGACGCGGAGCTGGCCGCGTGGGTCGAACGGGTGGAGCGGGAGGCTGGCGGGCCGGTCACCTACCTGTGCGAGCTCAAGGTCGATGGGCTGGCGGTCAGCCTCACCTATGAGCAGGGCCGGCTGGTGCGCGCCGCCACCCGGGGCGACGGCCGCATCGGCGAGGACATCACCCCCAACGTCCGGACGATCCGTGAGATCCCCGCGCGGTTGCGCGGGGACGTGCCGGAGTTCGTCGAGGTGCGGGGCGAGATCTACTTCCCGGTCGAGGCGTTCGACGGGCTCAACGCCTCCCTGGTCGAGCAAGGCAAGCCTCCCTTCGCCAACCCCCGGAACGCCGCCGCCGGTTCGCTGCGGCAGAAGGATCCCCGCGTCACCGCGAGCCGGCCGCTGCGCATGGTCGTGCACGGCTTCGGCGCCCGGCGCGGCTTCGAGCCGGTGCGGCAGTCCGCGGCGTACGAGACGATGGCGAGCTGGGGCCTGCCGGTCAGCCAACGCTGGCGGGTGGTGTCGGATCTCGCCGGGGTGCGCGACTTCATCGCGTACTTCGCGGAGCACCGCCACGACGTCGAGCACGAGATCGACGGCGTCGTGATCAAAGTGGACGAGATTTCCGTGCAGCGCCGGCTCGGCTCTACCAGCCGGGCGCCTCGCTGGGCGGTGGCCTACAAGTTCCCGCCCGAGGAGGTCAACACCAAGCTGCTCGACATCAAAGTCAACGTTGGGCGCACGGGCCGGGTCACCCCGTACGCCGTCCTGGAGCCGGTGCGGGTCGCGGGTTCGACGGTCGGCTTCGCCACCTTGCACAACGCGGGGGAGATCGCCCGCAAGGGGGTGTTGATCGGCGACACGGTCGTGATCCGCAAGGCCGGCGACGTGATTCCCGAGGTGGTCAGCCCGGTTGTCGCGTTGCGCGACGGCTCGGAACGGCCATTCGAGATGCCGACGCACTGCCCGGAATGCGGCACCGAGCTGCGTTATGAAAAGGAGGGGGACGCGGACATCCGCTGCCCCAACCTCGATTGCCCGGCGCAGCTCACGCGGAAGCTCGAATACATCGCCAGCCGGGGTGTGCTCGACATCGAGGCGCTGGGCGAACGGGCGGCGGTGGCGTTGGTGGAGTCGAAAGCGGTCACGAGCCCCGCCGATCTCTTTGATCTTGACGCGGACCGGCTGAGCCGGGTCGACTTTTTCCGCAACCAAGACGGCAGCTTGAGCGCGAACGCGCACACCCTGCTAGAGCACCTGGAGGTCGCGAAGCAACGGCCACTGTGGCGAATCATCGTCGCGTTTTCCATTCGGCACGTCGGGCCGGTCGCCGCGCAGGCGCTCGCCCGGCATTTCCGGTCGGTGGACGCGATCGCCGCGGCGACGGTGGAGGAGTTGACCGCGGTGGAGGGGGTCGGCCCGACCATCGCGAAGGCGGTGGCTGATTGGTTCGCCTCGCCACGCGCGGCCGAAATCATCAGCCGGTGGCGGGCGGCCGGGGTGCGGATGGAAGAGGAGGCCGCCGACGAAGGGCCGCGGCTGCTCGAGGGCGTCACCGTGGTCATCACCGGCTCGCTGACCGGCTACTCCCGGGACGAGGCGGCCGAGGCGGTGCAGTCGCGCGGAGGGAAGGTGACCAGCTCGGTATCGAAAAAGACGAGTTTCGTGGTGGTCGGGGAGAATCCCGGATCGAAATACGACAAGGCTCTCTCGTTGAAAATTCCAATCCTCGACGAATCTGGATTTGAGACGCTGCTCACTCAAGGGCCGGAGGCGGCCAGTAAAGTGGCTCACAGCGGCGAGGCCTGACCCAGCGATGATGTGAACATGAATTCAAGTAGATGAATATACGACTCGTATCAACTCTGTCACGATAACGTCCCATTAGTGTCTCCGGCCTCCCGCTCCTCTGCCTGGAAAGAGTTTGATGAAGCGGTTACGGGCACGGCGATGGGTTTCGCCATCGATAGGTACCGGGAGATCACATGGGGGCCGCTGGGACGCGGAACTCCGTCCCCTCCAACCGGGCGGTGACGGTCCTCGGATTCGTCTGGTCCGTATTCGCTATCGCGGTTTCCGCCGCGCCGCTGGCTGGTCTGCCTGCTGACCTTTCCGACCTGCCACTGGCTTTTTGGGTGATGGCCGGGTTGGCGCTGCTCTGCGACACGCGGCCCTTCACACCCCCCGGGCATCGGCAGAGCGCCACGGTCTTCCCCTCCATCTGTTTCACCTTCGCGATCCTGCTCGCTTGGGGGCTCGGGCCCGCCATCGCGGTGCAGGCCGTCACCATCGCCGTCGCCGCCTGGCGGCTTGCGTTCAGCCTCCGGCAGGCGGCGTTCACCATCGCCCAGCACGTGCTCGCGCTCGCCGCCGCTGACGCGGTGATTCGCCTCCTCGGCGGCCACACCCCCGTGTCCGAATCGCTCTCGTGGCGCCTCCAGTGGACCGACGTCGCGGCCATCGCCACGGCCGCCGCCGCATGGATCGCCGTCAAACGCGGCATCGCGGCGATCGACCGACGGCTGGGTCTCGGCGGTCAGTGGTGGACGGCCGCTCAACCAGGACTGGGCTTCGAGCTGCTCTCGACCGGAGGGCTGCTCCTGCTCGCGCCGGTGCTCGTCGCCGCGGCCCACGCCAGCCCTGCGCTGGTCCCCGTGGTGCTGGTGCCGCTCTACGCGGTCTATCGGATGGCGAGGATCGCCGCCGAGCAGGAGCAACTCGCGCGCGTCGACCCGCTCACCGGGCTCGCCAACCGCAAGGCCCTGCTCGCTGAAGTCGCGGATCAGGTGCCGGTGCACGCCGCGGCGGCGGCCAAAGGCGCCGGCCGCCACCACCTCGCGTTGCTCATCCTCGACCTCGACCGCTTCAAGCACGTCAACGACGCGCTCGGGCACGCCGTCGGTGACCGGCTGCTGATCGAGGTGGGAAACCGGCTGCTGGCGGCGGTGCGCCCCGGGGACGTGGTCGCTCGGCTCGGCGGGGACGAGTTCGCCATCCTCGCCACCCGCTTGGACGGCGCCGCAGACGCCCAGCGCCTCGCCGACCAGGTGGTCGCCGCCCTCGCCGAGCCGGTCACGATCGACGGCCTGCCGCTGGACGTCGGCGCCTCCATCGGCATCGCGCTCTATCCCGACCACGGCGAGGACTTCGCCACCCTGCTGCGCCACGCCGACATCGCAATGTACGAGGCGAAGCAGCGGGGCGACACCTCCGCCCTGTACGCGCCGGACGCCGACCACAACTCGCGGGAACGCCTGAGCCTGCTCGCTGATCTGCGCCGGACCCTCGACCCGAGCGTGCCGCCGGGGGACACGAGCGGGATCGGCGAGATCACCATGTACTACCAGCCGCAGGTGCGGATCGACACCGGCGAGGTGGTGGGGGTCGAGGCGCTCCTGCGGTGGCACCACCCGGAACGCGGCTTGATCGACCCGGAGGAGGTGATCCGCATCGCCGAGCAGAGCGCGGTGATGCGGCTGCTGACCTACCGGGTGATCGACGATGTGGTCGAGCAGCTCGCCAAGTGGGCCGCGGCTGGACTCCACCTGCGCGCCGCGCTGAACGTCAGCGTGCGTGACCTGCACACCGGCGAGATCGCCGACCGGATCGCCGATCGGCTCGCCCGGTACGCCGTCCCGCCGCACCAGTTGCAGCTCGAAATCACCGAAGGCGCGTTGATGGCCGATCCCCGCCGGGTGCTCGCCACGATCGCCCGGCTGGACCGCATCGGCGTCAAGATCGCATTGGACGATTTCGGCACCGGCTACTCGTCGTTGCAGCACTTGCGCCGGCTGCCGCTGGCTGAGGTCAAGGTGGACCGGTCGTTCGTCCTCGGCATGGCGCTCGACGGCGACGACGCCGCGATCGTCCGCTCGATCATCGACTTGTCGCGGGCGTTGGGGCTGCGGGTCGTCGCCGAGGGCGTCGAAGACGAGCCCACCTGGCGGCTGCTCCACGCCGCCGGATGTCACGTCGCCCAAGGCTGGTTCTACGCCCGCCCGATGCCCGCCGACGAGCTCGCCACGTGGCTCGCGCGGTACCGGCCGCTGCGCCCTGGTCCGTCGGCGCCCACCTGACGCCGGACAGCTCGCCGCCGAGCTTCCTCGTTCAGACACGCCGGCCACGTGCCGGGGGAGTCGGGGCGCGCGCCGCCGGTGCGGACAAATAGACTCGCTCGGGTCACCGCGCGCCCAGTCGCGCAGGACCCGGATCCACCCACGACCAGTGCACAAGGGGGGCACCGATGGCCGCCATCTCCCGCGAGGAGGTCGCGCACCTGGCGCGCTTGTCGCGGCTCGCCGTAACTGAGGAGGAGCTAGACACCTTCGCCGGCCAGCTTGACGTGATCCTGCAGGCGGTCGCCCGGATCGGCGAAGTGGACACCGCCGACGTGCCGCCCACCTCGCACACCGTGCAGCTCACCAACGTCTTCCGCGACGACGAGGTCCGTCCCGGGCTGAGCCGCGAGGACGCCCTCGCCGGCGCGCCGGACACCGAGGATGGACGGTTCCGGGTCCCCCGGATCCTCGACGAGGAGGTGTGACGTGCCAGCGCGAGGAATCAGCGCGGCGCGCACCGCAGGCGTGACGGAGAGGGTGAAGCCATGAGCGACCTGACCAGGAAGACCGCGGCAGAGCTCGCGGCTCTCATCGCCCGCGGCGAGGTCTCCGCCGTCGAGGTCACCCAGGCGCATCTCGACCGGATCGCGGCCGTTGACGATCGGGTGCACGCGTTCCTGCATGTGGACGCCGAAGGCGCGTTGGCGGCGGCGCACGCGGTCGACGCCCGTCGGTCGGCCGGCGAGGAGCTCGGCCCGCTGGCCGGGGTTCCGGTCGCGGTGAAGGATGTCTTCGTCACGCGCGGGATCCCCACCACCGCCGGCTCGAAGATCCTTGAGGAATGGCGCCCGCCGTACGACGCCACCGTCGTGGAACGGCTCCGCGCCGCCGGCACCGTGCTGCTCGGCAAGACCAACATGGACGAGTTCGCGATGGGCTCGTCCACGGAGTTCTCCGCCTTCGGCCCGACGCGGAACCCGTGGGACCTGACCCGCATCCCCGGCGGCTCCGGTGGGGGCAGCGCCGCCGCGCTCGCCGCCTACGAGACGCCCTTGGCGCTCGGCAGCGACACCGGGGGCTCGATTCGCCAACCGGGGGCGGTCACCGGCACCGTCGGCGTGAAGCCCACCTACGGCGGGGTGTCGCGCTACGGCGTGATCGCCTTCTCCTCGTCGCTGGACACGCCCGGGCCCTGCGCGCGCACCGTCGAGGACGCGGCGCTGCTGCACTCGGTGATCGGCGGGCACGACCCGCGTG
>Ga0079224_100011625_pt1 | contig 12139 bp, 10 predicted proteins | sample Stecom2015_FD_80414 | JGI IMG/M metagenome (GOLD analysis project Ga0079224, IMG submission 80414) | Agricultural soil microbial communities from Utah to study Nitrogen management - Steer compost 2015 | ecosystem: Environmental > Terrestrial > Soil > Agricultural land | place: USA: Utah... | reverse complement strand
TCTAGCGGGAAATCGCAAAGCACAGTTTCAATTGTATCAAACTTTATCTGGTCGAATGTTTAGCGTGTGCCTGCGGTATGCACAGCATGAATCGGAAGCAGAGGAAATCCTCCAGGCGGGATTCATCAAAGTGTTCACAAAAGGACAGTTATTTGACAATAAGGGCTCGCTTGAAGGATGGATTCGCAAAATCATGGTCAACACGGCTATTGAACTACACCGTAGTAAGAGCCGGCATTATTTTGAGCCGCTCACACAGGATTACCCAATGGCAGATAGTCGCTCGGAGAGTGATGAAAACCTGCGGTATAAAGACCTGTTGGCTATGGTAACTGCGCTCCCTCTAGGCTACCGCACAGTCTTTAACCTGTACGTGATCGAGGGTTACTCGCACAAAGAGATTGCTGAAATGCTGTCCATTAGTGAAGGCAACTCCAAATCACAGCTGTCGAGAGCACGGCAGTGGCTTAAAGAGAAATTGATGAAAATTGAAAACATCGGGTTATGAACGACAAAGAGTTAGACAAACTGTTTAAGGAGCAACTGGAACATCATCCCGTTCCTCCAAAAAAGGACATTTGGCAACAGATTGAAAGCCAACTGGATCAGAAAAAGGTTGTTCCCCTCAGAAAACTTAGTTGGGTAAGTTATGCCGCAATGACTGTTGGGTGCCTTGGCCTGATTGCATTATTATATAATATTATGATTATGCAATCTACACCTACAGGTGATATACCAACCATCGCACAAAAGGAAGTATCGACGAGGCCGACAAATACTGCGCAAGAACCTTCCAGACCAGCTCAACCAGTTATCCCTGTTGTAAAAGGACATTCGGGGCCGTCAAAACAACAAGAAGTAGCAAAGACGGAAGCGTTTGTGCAGAAAGTTTCCATGCGCGAGCACAGAAATACCGAACGTCTATCTCGAACGGAAGAACGCCGTCTAGAACTCGTGGAACTCAAACCTGCCGGCATTTCACACGCTCTCACAGCCGATCTTCATATAGACGATGATACACAGCAGGAGTACGTTATCAGTGTTCCGCCTGTCGCTCCGCTAATTGATAGTCCCGAAACAGAAGAAAGCATGTTAGCATCCACTCGAAAGCCAGCAGAAGGTATAGTACCCGGCATTTTGAATAAAATATCAGATGCATTAAATCCTACTGATAATGCAACCATTCAATTTAGCAACGACGAAGAAGGATTTCTGCGTCTCGATATAGTCAATAGTTTAGTAAAAAACCGTAATAAAAAAAGAAGATAATCCATCATGAAGACGAATTTATTATTTGCCGGACTAGTTAGTATAGCGATGCTTTTCTCCGTACAATACTCTTTTGCTCAAGAAGATGAAGGGAATGACACTGTCAGCAGAAAAATCGACCTCGAACCGACTTTAGGAAAAAAAGATTATGATGACCGTGGTAAAGTAATTAAATACCCTCGTGTATTTGGCGGTCTTACCTTTACCCGGATAGATTGGGGTTTTTCCCGTCTTATGGACGACGGAAGCTTTACACTAGGCGAGGAAAATCAATTTTTGAAATACAAGAAAGCATCCAACTTTGGGTTTGATATCGCACAATTCGGCCTCCGTTTCAACGATGCTTTTAAAATGTATGTATCTGCAGGCTTCGAATGGAATTACCTCCGGTTAAAAAATGATATTATTCTGGACACCGAAGCGACGCCACTGGCGTATAGCTCTTCTGATATTACATATAAAAAGAACATATTTACATCGACCTATCTTCGCACGCCGTTAAGTTTCGAATGGCGCGGAAGCAGAAACCATCACGGCCACCGGCCCAAAATTGCTTTTGGTGCGATGACAGGCGTACTGCTCAAAGGAACACAACGATTCAAAAGTGAAGAACAGGGCAAACAAAAGTTTAGGGACAACTACAATTTGGCAAGCTTTCAATATGGAGCATTTGCACGGATAGGTTATGGATCACTAGGTGTTTTTGCAAAATATTACATGAATGATATGTTCGAAAACAGCCCTAATCAAGAGAACTTAAATAATTTCACTTTTGGATTGACCTTAGGGTTCTAAAAATATGTTACTTTTGTGCCACACACCGTTCAATATTCGCTATGGCGCAACATACCGCTTCCTGTCAATATATTCCGACCGATCAACAAAAGATGGGGATACCGCTTATCTATGGCGAAAATCTCTCCCACATCTTCCGGGCGAAACAGGATGTTGTCGCGGTCGACAAGGTTGATTTTGGTATCACTGAGGGAAAGATAACCGCTATCATCGGAGAATCAGGAAGCGGTAAAAGCACGTTGTTAAAACTGATCTATGGCCTATTAGAGCCTTCTTCCGGGGAAGTTCGCTATCGTGGCTGGTTAGTTCCAACACGAAAAGACAAACTCATTCCGGGACATGATGCCATGAAGTTGGTATCACAGGGGTTTGATGATCTCAACCTGTATGCGAAAGTTTGGGATAATATCGCATCCCAATTACCCAACACCAATCTCTCACTGAAAGAATCTAAGACCCGTGAAACGTTAGATAGACTAAAGATCCTCCATCTTGCTCAACAACGGGTCGCCGATCTGAGTGGAGGGGAAAAGCAACGGGTAGCTATTGCTCGTGCTTTGGTGAACGAACCGGAGGTATTACTCATGGATGAACCTTTCAATCAGGTAGACGCCGCATTTCGAGATGCGCTACAACAAGATATCCGACAAATCGTAGAAGACACTGGCCTTACGGTACTTTTAGTTTCCCATGATCCTACCGAGGTTCTAGCCATGGCAGATGAATTAATCGTCATGAAAAATGCGGAGATAATTGAGCAGGGCTCTCCTACAAAGCTATATTACGAACCTAACCATAGTTACACAGCACAGCTTCTGGCAAAAAGTAACATCTTATCTTCGGATCAGGCAGCCCTCCTAGGTATCTCTTCACACCACACAATTGGCATCCATCAGGAGGATGTGATATTTACTGAAAATCCCCAAGGGAAATTTCACGTCAAAGACATACGTTTCCGTGGCTTCTATAAAGAATTGGTTTTAAATGACGGACAGCTTACTTTGCACGCTATCTTGTATCCATTAGCCAATATTTCCATCGGCAGTAAAGTAAAGGTTAGCATTACAAAATATATTGCATTCGATTAAGGCTACCTATTCTTCTAATGTGGTTTCGATAGGTTTAATCAGTTCAAATCTTTTAACCACATAAACATAGTTTCCGACCATTTTCTGGCATCGGTCTTATTATTTAGTCCGAAACCGTGCCCCCCTGTTTGGTAGATGAACATGTGGTTAACTACCCCTATCCTATCCAACGCTTCTTTGTAACCTAATGCATTGGCAATGGGTACGGCTTTATCATCTTCGGCATATACTAAAAAAGTAGGTGGAGTTTTCGTAGAGACTTGCTTCTCCAATGAAAAATATGCTAAATCATCTATATTGGGCTGCTCTCCTATTAAGTTTTTCTTAGATCCTTTATGTGTAATCTCATCATCCATCGAAATAACGGGATAGACCAATACCGAAAAATCAGGCGCTAAATCAATTGCATGCTCATTCTCAATTTTCACATCATCAAAATGGTTTGATAATGATGACGCCAAATGGCCTCCTGCTGAAAATCCTATTACACCAACTCTATCGAAGTCATAATGTTCCCGAATATATTGCATACCGCGTTGCGCATCTTGTAAAGGCCCTATCTTCCGCACTTTCATAAATTCATCTTTAGGCAAGCGATAATACAGTACAAAAGCACTATATCCCTTCTCATTAAACGCCTTGGCTATTTCATGCCCTTCGTGATTAATAGCCACATGGGAATATCCCCCTCCAGGGATCACCAATACAGCCTGTTTCGCACCAGGCAACTCATATTTATACAAAACGGGAACATTTTCTTCTCCTAAGTCTTCTGCAGATTTTGTTGCATTAGGGATTTCTGTATATAGCGCAACTTTCTCCTGTGCTAACGTATAATAATTTAATAACACCACAAATAATATAGAATAAATAAATTTCATTATTTATTGATTAGCTACAATAATTAAATCCAGGTCTTTTGATGGCAAGTTAAACTTTTCCGCAATGTCCTTATTCGTCAACATTCCTTGATAAAGATAAATCGCACTGCGAATACATTTATCAGACCATATCATATTGTTCATGCCTCCGCATTCTCCGATCTTTAGGAGCAGGGGTGTCATAATGTTTGTGAGGGCGTAGGTTGCGGTACGCGCCACACGCGATGCAATATTAGGAACACAATAGTGTATCACATCGTATTTCCGGAACACCGGTTTGTCATGCGTGGTCACTTCGGAGGTTTCGAAACATCCTCCTTGATCGATACTCACATCGATAAGCACCGAATTTGGTTTCATTTTAGAAACTGTGTCTTCCGAAATGATGCAGGGAGAACGCCCATTCTTTGCTCTCACGGCACCTATGACAACGTCACAAGACCGAACTGCTTTATTCAATACGATAGGTTGTATGACGGAAGTAAAAACACGACTCCCCACATTATTTTGCAATCTGCGTAATCGATATACGGAACTATCAAATACTTTAACCTGAGCTCCTAGCGCAATGGCAGCGCGAGCGGCATATTCTCCTACAGTACCCGCTCCGATGACGACCATCTCCGTAGGGGGAACTCCTGTAATACCTCCTAACATAAGACCTTTTCCATCAAAAATATTGCTGAGATATTCTGCCGCGATAAGTACGGAGGTGGCTCCTACAATTTCACTCATGGCACGCACAACCGTTAAGTGCCCTCCTTCATCTTGCAAATATTCATAAGAGACCGCTGTAATTTGTTTTCGCATTAATGCTTGCAATATCGGCAGTTTCATTAACGATGGTTGATGGGAAGATAGCAATACCTGCTTATTTTTCATCATGTTCACCTCTTCTAAGGTCGGGCTTGCGATTTTAATGACAATATCGCATTGAAATACCTCTTGTTTATCATGACTAATCCTCGCACCTTGCTCGCTATAATGTGTATCTAAAAAGTTGGAGGCTTCACCAGCTCCTGACTCTATGACTACCTCATGGCCGTATTCAATGAGCAGTGCAACAGATAACGGCGTTAGGGGTATGCGCTTCTCCTGAAATGATATTTCTTTCGGTACCCCAATTTTTAATGCGTGCCGACTTTTGCCCACACTTGCCAGTGCTTCTTTCGGTTGAAATATCGCCTTATGGGCAATTTTTGACATATCGTTCATCCTGCAATCGTATCTGTTTTTTTAAACAGTGAATTTAGATATTATTCTTGATATTTCTGGAATAAGATTCATAAATCCACTTTTTTTCCTATTTTTACAGCCTATGTAAAAAATTGTCAATGCAAAAGTTTCCTGTTTTTAATCAGATTGGCATTGTTCCGAGATGGACAATTTTTATTTTTGACCTAGCCATTGCAGCTATAGCTTTTGTATTCGCTTACGGCTTGTTCCATTCGTTCAACATACAAGCATATGCGCAATCAAGCTTTGCCATCGAATTGATTTACTGTTTGGGAATCACATCTTTTTCTTTTTTGATTTTCAAACTTTATTCCGGCATTGTACGCTATACCAGTGCGGTTGATTCTATTCGAATATTGTCTACGTTGCTTTTTAACGTCATTATTCTGTTTGCTATTAAGTTGGTTATGATTGCGAGCAGCGTTCCGACGCTCATCTCTACTAACGTCATCATCGTATATAGCTTATTTGCCTTCACAGGTTTAACAACCTACCGAACATTGATTAAAATATTTTTCCAGTATAATAAGACAAAAGCTTCTGACAAGAAAAACGTTGTGGTATATGGTGCCGGTGATTTAGGCATAGCCGTAAAGCGCACGTTTGACCATGACCTCAAGTCGAATAAATACATCGTTGCTTATCTCGATGACGACGAAACTAAAATCGGCAAATATATTGACGGTATTAAAATTTTCAGTTCAACAGATCTTGGAGGTTTGATCAATCGGCTGGCGATTGATGAGTTGATATTTGCGTCTCACAGGATCAGCTCAGAAAAGAAAAACCAAGTCATTGATATATGTCTGGAGCAAAAGATAAACGTACTTACCCTACCGCCTGTAAGCGAAATCATCAACGGTACCGTCTCACCCACACAGATCACAAAAGTCAAAATCGAAGACTTATTAGAGCGAGCTCCTATAAAACTGAAAAATGATTCACTTTTAGAACAACTGAGGGGGAAACGCATCTTGGTGACAGGTGCTGCGGGTTCTATCGGAAGTGAGATTGCTAAACAGCTTGGATATTTCGAACCACAACTCATTATCTTATGCGACCAGGCAGAGTCCCCACTACACAACCTACATTTAGATTTGCAGGAGCGGTTTAAAGGACAAGCCTACCAAGCTTTCATCGCAGATGTAAAAAATGAAGAACGGATGCGAACGTTGTTTGAGACATTTAAACCTCAATATGTTTATCATGCGGCAGCCTATAAACACGTGCCCATGATGGAAAACCATCCTATCGAAGGTGTGCGGACGAATGTGTTCGGCACATTTACATTGGCAAATTTAGCAGTTGAATTTGACGTATTGAAATTTGTTTTTGTCTCTACAGATAAGGCCGTCAATCCCACGAACGTAATGGGTGCGACCAAACGTATCGCCGAAATGTATGTACAGTCCTTAAACAACAATCTGACAGAAAATCACCCTAATGCAAAGACCCGATTTATAACAACACGCTTTGGAAATGTCCTGGGATCAAATGGTTCTGTTATTCCACGTTTCCGGGAGCAAATAGAAAAAGGTGGACCACTTACAGTGACACACCCGGAAATTACACGTTATTTTATGACCATTCCAGAAGCCTGTCAATTGGTTATCGAAGCGGGATGCATGGGCAACGGGGGTGAGATATTCGTATTTGACATGGGAAAATCAGTCAAAATTGTTGATCTCGCCGAAAAAATGATTAAACTTTCGGGCTTTATTCCTTACCAGGATATCGATATAAAGTTTACCGGACTACGTCCCGGTGAAAAACTGTACGAGGAATTGCTCAACGATCTTGAAAACACGCTCCCTACTCATCACCAGAAAATAATGATTGCGAAGGTTCGGGAAAATAATTTTTCCTCTGTCGGCGAGCAAATCAACCATCTTTTTGAAAGAGTCAAAACAAACAACAATATAGAGATTGTTCGTCAGATGAAAGCGATTGTCCCCGAATTTAAAAGTCAAAACTCCATCTACGAGCAGTTAGATGGAGAGATTTCCTCTATAGGTTAGCATGAATATGCACTATTGCCGATAAAAGACGAGTAAAATACGGCAGAAAACTTGTAATAAAATTTTAAAAGTGTAATTTTGCGTTCCATATTTATTATACGATAATAACAAATGTCAAATAAAAACGTCAATCAAGCTGAACCTAAAAAATCATCAGGTTCATTTTTTCAGGACAATCAAAAAAGCATTACCTTCATTATTGGGGCTATTATTCTTTTGATTTTACTGTATTTAGGTTATCAGCGACTATACTTAGCTCCCCGAGCAGAAAAAGCGGCAAATCAATTATATAAAGCCGAAGAATATGCTGCAATTGATTCTCTACAAGCCAAAGCTATTGAAGGAGATGGATCGTTCTTAGGCTTCAAAGAGATTGCAGAAGAATATTCCAACACTAAATCTGCGAATATCGCAAACGCTTATTTGGGAGGGCTGTACCTTCGCCAAGGCAATTTTCAAGAGGCGATAAAATACCTTCAAAAATATTCGGATACCGGAAGCGATATTTTAGATCCTTTGGTTGCTGGATTAATTGGAGATGCTTACTCTGAGTCTAAAGATTATAAGAACGCGGCCAATCAATACAAAAAAGCGGCGCAAAAAAGTAAAAATACGTATACCACACCTTTGTTCCTTAAAAAGCTGGGGTTAGTATACGAGGCTTCAGAGGATTTCAAAAATGCGGAACAGGCTTATCAATCTATCAAATCCGACTATCCCAATAGTCCAGAGGCGAATATGATAGATGGTCTTATAGCACGCGTACAAGCAAAACGACAATAAAAAATAGCCCATCAGGAGGTACAGGCTGCTTATTTTTGTAAGCAGCCTTTTTTATTTATCTTTGCCCCCATGTCTAGTAGCATGAAGAATTTGTCAGACTTCTCACATATTGAAGTTGGCAACGCGAAGGGTTTGAAATTCGCAGTCGTTGTTTCGCAGTGGAATGCCCAAGTTACGGGCTCTTTGTTAGATGGTGCCCTGCAGGGTTTACAACAACACGGTACTGCGGAAAATGATATTGATGTCATCCCAGTTCCGGGTAGTTATGAGTTAATTTCTGGAGCGGATATAGCACTTCGTAACAAATCATTTGATGCCATCATATGTCTTGGTTGTGTTATTCAAGGCGAAACGCGGCATTTTGATTTCATATGTGATGCCGTAGGCAATGGTCTTGCTAATGTAGCTATCAAACATAATAAACCGGTTATTTTTGGCGTATTAACAACAGATAACCTGGAACAGGCTTTGGATCGAGCAGGGGGAAAACATGGCAACAAGGGAGAAGAAGCCGCCATTACAGCAATCCAAATGGCACTTATCAGTAAACGATACTAGTGATTGCTCCCTTATCTTAAAAATAGGAGTCAACTATGAGAACATTCCTAATAGCAGTTATTTTCGGAATCCTTTCCGTTTCGTGTGTGACCATACGGGCACAGGAAGGGGAGGAAGCAGGCAAAATACTATTGAAAGGAATCGGTGGAAAAGAGAAGTGGGATAGTACAAACTATATTCTGTTTACGGCAAACGGAAATGATGCCAAACACTTTCAAAACGGCCGAAAATTCCTCATCAACACCAAGTCTGGACAGGCACGTTTCGAAGGAAAATCCAACGATGGAAACAACATTGTATCTTTGTTCAACTTTAAAACCGGGAAGCTAGCTAAGTTTTTTGTCAATGGCAATGAAGTAAAACAGATAAGTTCTGAAACAAACGAGCTTTTTACCAGAATTAACGAGCAATTTAAAAAAGACATCGCTTTTCTTTTTCTGCCTGCTTTAATCGAGCAATCCGAAACAAAAACAGGAAAAATATCTTCCAAGATTTTCAATGCAGAAAAATTACAATCACTTCCCTTTCAGTTAAAAGGAGGATTGTCTGGCGAAGTATTGTTTAATGGCGAAACGGGATGGATTAAGCAATTTATTGATAAAGACGGGCAAACATATCTTGTAAACGGCTATAAAGATATTGGTGGCGGGCTATTTCTTCCCACCACGTTTAGAAATTTAGAGAATAGCGAAAAAAGCCTTTTATTCTCTACTGTAGCTGCATTTACGGAAATGGAAGAATCGAAGTTTTCGATATTGTAATATGCCTATTTCGGCTCAATGACAGAGATCGTTCCATGACGCCCCGTTTCATCTATTACCGTAAATTTATACGTTTTTCCTGCTTCGAAAACGATAGGTTCATTATATTTTAAGCTTTCTAGCGTCGGAGTATTCCCATCTGCAGTATAGAAAATAGCAAAGCCGGGATATTCAGTATTTGCATATAGCTTGCCTTGCTCCTCCTTAACACCTACAGCAGGTAATCTAAATTGCACGAAGGATTGAATTTTAGGCAACTCTTCCTTGCTTACTTTATTTAAAAATGCACTATAGTCCCTATTGAACGTTTTGATATCAAACTTATTTTCATCTTCGTAGGTTTTAGGTGAAGACCATGCTCGTTCAGCTAGTGAGAAAAGACGAGGAAAAACCATGTAATCCAATCGCTCTTCTGAAACAATTGTTTCTGCCCAAGTCCCTCCTTTCACCCCCACCAGATTGGATCTACCTTTTTCATTTAAACGTATTTTATCATTAAAATATCCTTTTTCATATTTCGCTCCGTTTACACTGTATGCGATGGAAGAAAAGAAATGTTCGGGTAAAAACGTATACGATTGATATAGATCCGCATAAGATGCCCATCGTAGCCCGGGTTCTTCAAACACTTTATCCCACGCCATATCAAAATAATTATTGTTGGCACTGATATAAACGGTAGGATATCCGGCATTAGCCAATCGATAAGTAAGGTCTTCCTGTCCACCTCCTATTAGGTTATTCCACACATCCAGCTGAATATTAGATGAAGCCAACTTCGGATTTACTTCCATTCCCTGACCTTTGTTCATCATCCCCATTTCTTCCCATCCTACTAATTGTAAATCTTTTTCTTGGCACAATGTGTTAACTTTCTTAATATAATACGGCCACACGTCATATACAGAGGTCATCCCTAAACTGTCCATCAATGTTTTAATTTTAGGCGACTTCTCCCAGGCACCTTCGGGAACTTCATCCCCTCCTAATGATACTTTTTTCAGTTCCAAACCCGCATCGGCATACATGGATTTGAATTCATCCAATACCACAGAGATAAATGTATATACCGAGGGCAAAGCCACATTCATGACGTTATCGTTCCAATATTGAGCGGAACTATATACGGATTTATCATCGAAGTCATGTAACAAATAACGTTCGGCCTCTGCTTTATCTCCGTTCTCCATATACCGATGGTAGCGGGCCTCCATCGCCTTAATGGAAGCACGAGCGTGCCCCGGTGTTTCTATTTCGGGCACTACGGTGATATGACGTTGCTTGGCGTAACGCAATATCTCAATGAAATCCTCTCTCCTAAGATAATGATCGGGAGTGGCGGTAGCACCAGAGCCATATGTAGGCTGTAAACTTTGGTGTTTACCGAACAGTGGTGAACGATTCGCTCCTATTTCAGTTAACTCGGGTAAGGCGGAGATTTCGATTCGCCAGCCCTCATCATCGATGAAATGAAAATGAAAAGTATTTAGTTTATACCTGGACATCAAATCTAAATATTTCAAGATGGTTGATTTCTCTTTAAAATTTCGGGAAATGTCCAACATAAACCCTCGGTAAGCGTAACGTGGCTCATCTTTTATCTCCACATGGGGCAGCGAAATCTCCGATGAAGCAAAGGCGGACACATCGAGCAAGGAGCGTAATGATTGCAATGCATAGAAAACACCGGTTCCTTCACTCGCTTCGATATGTATTCCGCTGTTATCAATTCTCAATCCATAAGCTTCTTTTCCATATCCAGAAACGTTGCGAACAACAAATTGTGATTTTTCGTTTCCTTCCACAAAATGTACTCCCGTTAATTGATCTGCAAACGCCACCAGGTTTTCCATTTCCTGTTCAAAGGCATCATCTATCCAATAGGTGATCTCATTTGTCAACAGGAGATCTCCTTTACCCTTTTTTAGTGATTTCGGCGATGGTAAAATAAGGTTAGCATCTTCTGATACTTGACGCACGACATTCTTGTCATATAATGAAGCCCAATACAGGTGTCGTTGCTCATCCGTAATAGGAAGTGGGTTTACTTCAACTTCCACCGAAAAGAATTTTGAGACATCTTCTTTATGTTGAAAATAAACTCCATTGGGCACGGTCGATACATTGAAAACAGGATATTTAGACACATAGCTTACTATTAAAGAGTCTTGTGGTTTGATATAAAGGTTATCATTAAAGCGCACCCGGATCAAATTCCCGTTTCCTGATGATATTTCGTAGTGGGAAGTTTTTTTATTCTCGATGGGGAAAAGCGCTGTAAACCAAAGATCGCTTTCATTTAAACGGATTTCCTTTTGACCGATATTTTTTAATACCAGGTTTAGTTCTTGATTATCTTGCCCATCATAGTGTTCCCCCGGTTTCCACTTCAAGGCAACAGTATTCGAATTTAGTTGGGCTAAAGCAACGGAGGATAACCCCGCAAATCCCAATAGGGTAATAGAACTAAATATACGTTTGGATAGCATCATAAATTAAAAATAGTGTACTCTCTAAAAATACCATTTTTTTCTGAAAAATACTTGTGTTTATAGCATGTCTAGAAATAATCTTCACGCTGACTAACATTGTTCCTTGAAAAGAAGCTCATTTTTTTTGAATTTTATTTTGCGCAGTAAATAATCATTTCTATATTTGCACACCGAAACACAAAAACGGCCCGTTCGTCTAGGGGTTAGGACGCAAGATTTTCATTCTTGAAACAGGGGTTCGATTCCCCTACGGGCTAC
>Ga0079224_100011624_pt1 | contig 12139 bp, 9 predicted proteins | sample Stecom2015_FD_80414 | JGI IMG/M metagenome (GOLD analysis project Ga0079224, IMG submission 80414) | Agricultural soil microbial communities from Utah to study Nitrogen management - Steer compost 2015 | ecosystem: Environmental > Terrestrial > Soil > Agricultural land | place: USA: Utah... | reverse complement strand
TGACTGCCCTGGGCCGCGATATCTCCCGTCAGGCGCGGGTAGTGCTGCGCGATCTTGAAGACCTGGTGTACATCGCCAAGGGCAACCAGAAACCACTGACGGGACAGCTCAAACTGTGTGTTATCCCGACCATCGCTCCCTTCCTGCTGCCCCGCCTGTTGCCGTCGCTGCGCAAGGCCTACCCTGATCTGAAGCTCTACCTGAAAGAGGATCTGACCGAGCGTGTTTACGAGCGTCTGATGGACGGTGAGCTCGACCTGATCCTGATCGCCCTGCCCTATGAACTGCGCAATACCACGCAGATGGAGCTGTTCGACGACCACTTTTTCCTGGCTTACCAGCAGAAAAGCAGCATTCTGGATCCATCCCGTTATGATTTGAATGAACTGCCCAGCGACAGCATCCTGCTGCTGGAAGATGGTCACTGCCTGCGTGATCACGCGCTGTCTGCCTGCAATATCAAAAATGCCGACAAAGTCAGCAGTATCACTGCAACCTCTCTGCTAACACTGGTGCAGATGGTGGATGCCGATCTGGGTATTACCTATCTGCCGGAGATGGCTGTGCATTCCTCGCTGCTGAAAAACACTCGTATCAAGACCCTTCCGATGGAGTCCGGCGCATCCCGTCAGATCGGGCTGGTCTGGCGCAAGGCCAGTACACGCCAGGACGAATTTTCGATGCTGGGCGAATTTATCCGCAGCCACTACCGATCCGATCACGCTTCCTGACAGGCGTGACTTTCGGCTGATTGACTTGCCCGGTACCTCTGTATTGAATCCGGGTGAACTTGTTCAGTTTTGCCGAAACTCACCAAACAGGCCCTGTGCCTGCTGTCGAGGTAGCAATGCCCAGATTTCCGTGCCAATACGTATTGTCACTGCTGTCCTGCCTGCTGGTTGCCGCTGTTCCGGCCTCTGCCACTGAGGTCAACTCCGACATTACCCGCGCAGCCGACTTCACCCTGCTTGATCAGAACGGCAAGGCTTTTAACCTGCATTACCACGCCCAGCGCCCGGCTGTGGTGCTGATGGCCCATACATCCGGATCCGCCTTTGTGCAGCAATCGCTGGCGGCCTTGTCCGCGGGCTCAGGGGAAGAGGTGGTGCTGGGACTCTTGAATGCTGAAGGTTCTGTGCGCGGCCTGGATTCTGGTGTTCCCGTACTTCAGGATGATGCGGGTCTGGTATCTGCAACCCTGGGTCTGCGTTATGCCGGTGAAACCCTGGTTATCAGTCCCCGTCGCTGGGAAATTGTTTATCGTGGTCCGGCGCTGGCTGCTGACGGTCAGTCCATCAATCCGGCCCTGCAGCAGGCCCTGGAGTCTCTGGTTGCTGCACAGCTGCCGGCAGCGGTTTACCAGCCCATGCCGGCTGTTGCTGAAACCCTGTCGTTAACACCGGCTCCGGCCAATGTGTCCTACAGCAAAACCATTGCTCCGCTGCTGCAGGAAAAATGTGTGGCCTGTCACCGTCCAGGCGGCATTGGTCCCTGGTCCATGACAGGGCATGCTGTGGTGCAGGGTTTTTCGCCGATGATTCGTGAGACGGTGCTGACGCGTCGTATGCCGCCCTGGCACGCTGATCCTGACGTTGGCGAGTTTCTGCATGACATGAGTCTGAGCATTGAGCAGAAACAGCAGCTGCTGGCCTGGATTGATGCCGGTGCTCCGCGTGGCGACGGCGATGATCCGCTGGCATCCGTGGTGGCCAAAGCCACTGTATGGGATCTGGGTGAACCTGATCTGGTTGTGGATCTGCCGGCTTTTGATATTCCGGCTACAGGAGCGCTGGATTACCAGTTTTTTGAGGTGCGCAATCCGCTGGATCACGGTGTATGGGTCAAGGCTGTGCAGATTGCGCCCGGTGACCGCCAGGTGGTTCACCATGTAATTTCTACATTTGGTGAGCCCGGCAATACTTCAGGACAGTCGTCGATTGGTGTGTCTCTGTTCCAGCCGCAGCTGATGACTTTTGTGCCAGGCAACGAAACCTATATCTATCCAGAGGGTAGTGGTGTTTATGTGCCAGCTGGCACCTCATTCTATGCGCAGATGCACTATACACCTTATGGCAAAGAGACCCGCGACCAGACTCGCATAGGACTCTGGTTCAGTGAGGAAGAGCCGGAACATGTGTTGCAGCATTATTCCGTCGTCAACGTGAACCTGAATATTCCCGCCGGAGTTGCTGAACATCAGGAAGGGGCCTATTACACCTTCCAGCGTGACGCGCTGATTTATGCACTGTTCCCTCATGCTCACTATCGCGGCAAGGCTTCGGATTTTATGCTGCGTTATCCGGACGGTCGTGAGGAGCTGGTATTGTCAGTACCGAACTACGACTTCAACTGGCAGCGGTATTTCCAGTTCAGCAAACCACTGCTGGCGCCAGCTGGCACACAGATGATTCATCGCACCACTTATGACAACTCCACGGCCAACCTGAGCAATCCGGATGCTTCTGCGAATGTGAGGTTTGGTGAACAGACCTGGGAGGAAATGCTCTATGGTGGTGTTTCCTTCCGTTATGTGGACCGTCGTGAAAATGACCATGAAATTGGTGGCCAGGCCTATTTCACTGCCATCGCGATGGGATTCATGGACCGGAACATGGATGGCAAGGTAGAGCTGGACGAAATGCACGAGCGCACGCGCAAACAGCTGGCACTGCCATTTACGATTCTGGACAAGGACAAAACCGGTGGGCTGGAGTTTGAGGAATTCCAGCAGCTGCTGATCCAGACCAACATGATGGGTAATACCAATTTTATTCAGTAGCTTTTTATTTGCCCGTAAACAGAAACGGCCACCGAAGTGGCCGTTTTGTTATCTGCCAGCAGCAAATCAGACGTTGCTGGCGCCCCGTTCTACCGGTGGGGGCAGAAAGCGGTAATTTTTCAGCGGCAGTTCACGTACACGCTGACCTGTCAGCGCATACAGCGCATTGCCGACAGCGGCGGCAATCGGTGGGGTTGCAGGCTCACCCAGACCGCCCACACCAGCACCTTCGGTTTCCAGCAGTACTACTTCAATCTGTGGCGATTCGGACAGGCGCAGCATTTCGTAGTCGTGGAAATTGCTTTCCTTGACGGCACCCTGCTCGATGCTGATCTGGCCATACAGGGCAGCAGTCAGACCGTAGATGATGCCGCTTTCCACCTGGGAAGCGGCGTTATCCGGATGTACCACACGTCCGCAGTCGAGGGCGCAGGTCACTTTTTCCACCTTGACGCGACCGTCGCTGGTCAGTGAAACCTCCGCCACCTGGGCAGCAATACTGCCAAAACTTTCCTGCAGTGCAATGCCACGGGCACGGCCCTGCGGAACCGGTGTGTTCCAGCCGGCTTTGGCAGCCGCTTCACGCAGCACGCGAGCATGACGGGGTTTGTCTGCAAGCAGGGAGAGGCGGAACTGCAGCGGATCCTGCTGGCGATGCCAGGCCAGTTCGTCGGCAAAGGATTCCAGGAAGAAGGTATGCTGTGAATGCGCCACACTGCGCCAGGCGCCAAATGGCACATGTGTAGGGCTATCCACATAGTCGATCTTCTGGTTCGGCACGCCGTAGGCAATATGTGCAGCTTCTGCCGGCTCGTTCTTGCCGATATAGGCGTTGTCCCAGGCTACCAGATTGCCGTTGCGGTCAAAGCCGGCACGGAAGCGGCTGGTTACGGCAGGACGGTAGTAGTCCTGACGCATGTCTTCCTCGCGGCTCCACAGTGTCTGCACCGGCACATCAAACTGGCGTGCGATATGGGTTGCCTGGATGATGGTGTTGGTGGAGGTCGGCAGGCGTCGGCCAAAGCCGCCACCCAGGTACATCGGGTGCACAACCACCTGGTTTTCATCCAGTCCAGCAGCTGATGCGACCTGACCCCTGATGCCCAGGTTGTCCTGGGTTCCGGTCCAGACTTCACAGCTGCCATCTGCACGGAAATGCACGGTACAGTTCATCGGTTCCATAGCCGCGTGTGCCAGATAGGGCACACGGTAGGTCGCTGTCACCACCTCGGCAGCACTGTCCAGCGCAGAAGGTGCATCACCCAGCTTGACGTCCTCGTTGCGCTTGCCGTTTTCCAGGGCCACTTCGTATTCATCAAAGATGTCACGACTGGAGCGCCTGTCAGCATCGGTGGAGCTGAATACCGGCTCCAGCAGGGCCAGCGCCTTGCTGGCGCGCCAGTAGTTGTCGGCAACAACAGCAACGGCGTCTTCCAGTTCAACAATGCGCACTACACCACGTTGCTGCAGCGCAGCTTCCTTGTTGCCTACACTGGCCAGTCTGGCGCCGAATACCGGCGCATTTTTGACAGCTGCGTACAGCATGCCCTGCGGTCTGGCATCAATACCAAATTTTGCGGTGCCATCAACTTTGGCTGGAATATCTATGCGTGGGACCGAGGTTCCCATCAGGGTGAACTGGCGCGGATTTTTCAGCACAGGAGTACGGGATGGCTCAAAGCGAGACGCGCCTGCTGCCAGTTCACCATAACTCAGGCTGCGATTGCTGGCCTCGTGATACACAAAGCTGTTGCGGGTAACCAGCTCTGCTGCCGGCACATCCAGGCGCTCGGCGGCCGCTTTGACCAGCATTTCACGTGCGGCCGCACCGGCTGCACGCATACCCATTTCACCGGTAAAGCGCACGGAGCTGCTGCCACCGGTAATCTGCAGGTTCAGGATCTCGGAAGCTTTGAGCGTTGCAAAATCCATAAAGCGGTCGAGGAAGGCTGGTGCCGCAAATCCCATGGAGCTGGCGAAACCCTTGACCAGTACACCGTTGGCGAACTGATCGGTTGCAGGTGCCTGTTCTACCTTGACCAGATTCCAGTCGGCATCCAGTTCGTCCGCAGCCATCATTGGCAGGGAGGTCAGTACCCCTTGTCCCATTTCAGAATGGGGTACATAAACCGTGACGGTATTGTCGCGGTCAATGCGTAGCCAGGTAGTCAGGAAATGCTCGCCGTCACGAGCCAGTTCGCGGTTGGCAATCAGATGTTTGGATGGGCGGGTGCTGGCGTATCCGACCAGCAGGCCGCCACCCACTACCGCTGCACCAAGCAGAAAACGTCGTCTGGAGATGCTCATACACTGGCCTCCTCTTGCTGTGTTGGTGCGGGAGTATCAGCGTTATAAGCCAGCAGTTCTGCCAGCGCCCTGCTGACGCGTGGATAGGTTCCACAGCGGCAGACGTTGCTGATGCTGGCGGCAATCGTGGCTTCATCCGGTGCAGGGTTGTTTTCCAGTAGCGCACTGACAGCCATGATCAGGCCTGACTGGCAATATCCGCATTGTGGTACCTGATGTTTTATCCAGGCTTGCTGCACGGGCGTCAGTCCGTCTGCAGACAAACCTTCGATGGTGGTGATGCGGGTATTCTGTACAGCGGCGACCGGTGTCACACAACTGCGTACCGCCTGTCCATCGATGTGAACTGTGCAGGCACCGCAGGCGGCAATGCCGCAGCCGAATTTTGTGCCGGTCAGTCCAAGCTCATTGCGCAGCGCCCAGAGAAGGGGCATGTCCGGCTCTATATCAAGTTGCCGGGTTTCACCATTTATATTCAGTTCTATCATTGTTATGCCTCGTTGGCTCATCTCCAGAGCTGGATTTGCCAGTTATATCGGGGTGACTGCTCATGATGACACTGGCGAAACAGGTATTGTTTAGGCCATTGGTCACTATTTTAGTTGCAACCGTCTAAAAGGCGTTGACCTTGTATGCGTTCGATATCAGAGTACCCCCTGCATTTCAAGGGAATGATCTCCCGGAGACTGAGAATGCAGCGTTCTCACCAGGTTGCCGGAGCAAACCCTCCGCCACAACGCGTGGATGAGGATAGCCGGAAAAAACTGTATCAATAAGAAGGGGAAGAAAAATGACTAAACGTATCGGAAACATGCTGATGGGCTTTGCTGTTGCGCTGCTGCTGGCTGCCTGTGCTACTGCCACCAAACCGCATCCGCTGGTGGGCAACTGGGAAATTACCATCGATACACCGATCGGTGCGATGACTGCCAATCTGACTGTGAACCCTGACCTGTCAGGCCAAATGTCCTCTGGTGATCTGGGTACTGCTGCGCTGGCTGGTGTAAACGTGTCTGGTGACGCTGTAAGCTTCAACACAACCATCAATGCCCAGGGGCAAAGCCTGACACTGGCATTTGCGGGCAACGTTGTGGGTGACACCCTGACAGGTTCTTTTGATACCGATTTTGGTGCTGTTGCGGTAAGTGGACGCCGTCTGTAATACAGTTTGCGCGGAGACGGAGTCTGGCTCCGTCTCCAGTCCTTCCTAGCCGCCTTCGATTGAAGGCAGGAAAACAACCTCGCTGAGTTCATCCAGAGGTTCAGTGAGCGCATCGGTGTAGATATCACCGTCAATTGACACCGCGGCCGCCGTCAAAGACGGACCACAGCCCGGATACATCTGGTCAAGCGCACGAATAAGCGCCATCACAGATTTGGCTTCAATCTCCATCTGGCCGCCCTTGGGCAGCTCTTTGCCAGTGACTGCCACTGCGTCACGCAGATGGCTGTTGATAGTCAGTTTTGCCATGATTCCCCGAAGCGATCTTTGCAGGCAAGTTGCCATATACCCGGCGCGAAGTATCGCATATTTCTGCGCCCTTGTTAGGATCCTGTCCAGGCTTTAGTTCATCTTCATCACCGGTCATGGCTGATAACGGTTCACCGGGGACGGACCAAAGGACAACCAGGTGCGATTGTTCATGGTCTGGTGTTCCCCTGGCTGGCTCCAGTCGCAGACGCCCTGCGGGAAAATGGCTTCCAGCTGCGCCTTTTCTTCATCGGTAAATTCGACCTGGTAGTCGCTGTAATCAATTGGCTTGAGCGCACATTTCATAATGTCCGTAGTCAGCGGTGAGCCGGCAACCAGGCGCAGGCCAGCGTGTGGTGGATACAGCTGGTTGCAGCGTCCTTCGGTGTTATCAAAGATGCGCTCCATATTGAATACAGCCGGCTCCACAATACGTTCACCTTCGGCAGTAAAACAGTCGTCGACCAGCCCGGCTGGGCGCGAAGCAACAATACGGTCCAGCAACGATTCGCCGGCAGTAGATGCCCGGGAGTACGCCTTGATATTGTCCAGCCACTGGTTCATCAGTGCCAGATTTTCGTCCGTCAGCGACAGGCTGGCAGGGTGACGGCGGATTACATAGTTGTCGGCATGGCCGTTATCCCGTTCCAGGCGTGCGCGGGTGCTGAATGAATATACGCTGGCGTGGAAGTTGCCCTCGTGGTCCAGATAGGGTCTGTCATCAATAATCGGTACAAGTGAAAGGCCGGCACTGCCATTGGTGATGCGCCCGGTTTCGTAGGCGATGCGAATGGCATCGTTGTCACCCACCGTGCGTTCTGCTGTGGGCTGAAAGTCTATGTCCCAGCCGCCAAAGTTTTTATTGATGTCCAGAAACAGAGCCTTGTCTATCAGGCCTGCATTCAGCGCCAGCAATCCGTACTGCACCCCGGTATTGTCATGGGGGCTGGGAGCAAAGGGGCGCTGTGTGCTGATCTGCGGAAAAAGCTTCAGACCAAAAATGTTGCGCATGCCGTCATAAATGGAGCATCGGGCCCCTTCCGGATTTGTTTCTGGATCGTAATGCAGGGCCGGCGGAATTTCGGCTGAGCAGTCGAACGGGGAAATGCGATCCGGGCGCAGCCCCAGTGACTGGTCGCACAGATACCAGTTGGGCCAGCCGCCAATCAGGGTTTTGATCTGTTCATCCAGACCGTTGGCCGGATCATTGGCATAACGGCGCCATGGGCCGCTGCATTCCTGGGAGTCTGTGAAGTAGGTGATTGCATCCGGGAACGTCATGCTGATCAGCAGGCCATCAAGAATGCCGGGATAGGCCCCGGCAATCAGCAGTTGTTGCATGGCGCCGCCAGATCCACCCAGACCGATAGTATGCACGGGTAGACCGTACTGTTCGCTGAAGTGCTCTTTCACCATCATGGTGGTTTCAGCTGACAACACGTCGTTGCATCCGCCCTGGGCGTTTACATTCAGCGTTGATGAGGCTAATGCATATCCGGCTGCCAGAATGGATTCACGCAGCACGCCACCGGTAGTACTGCCCTGGAAATATCCGGCCTCACAACCACCGCCGTAGGTATAAACCAGACGACCATTCCAGCCTGCGGACGGGCGCACTGCTGAAGGGTTGCCAGAGCGTGGGTCATGCACAATCGCAATCTGGTAGATCGCGCGATTGATAGTGCCGGTTTCCAGTCTGACAACAAACGGGTGCGAAGAACCATCGGTCAGTTGAATGGTGGCGACATCCTCAGGCAGGCGATTGGGCTCTGTCAGCGGCAGGAAGTTGTCACCTTGTTGCGACTTGTACACGTAATCAACGCGGGTTGGCAGTGAGCACTCAGGTTTAGTGGATGACGTTGTATCCAGATACTCCCCATTGCCGATGGCAAAGCGGCGCGGATTGCCGTTGCTGTCCGGAGCCAGTTCGCCCAGACAGACATAGGGAGTCTGCCAGTCGCCTGAAATCACCGGACCGGTGAGCGGATAACTCACCAGTGTCAGCTGTGCACCTCCATCATGCAGTTCGGCGCTGAGGGTGTTTTCGCCCTGCGCCAGGCCGCTGACCACAGCGTGCAGGATGCGGGCATCCGGATTGTCACTGTCGCGGTCAGGAAAGGTACGTGAGTTTTGTTCGTTCAGAACCAGCTGGCGGCCGTTCAGAAGCAGGTCAGGTATGCGGTAGTCGCGTGGGGTAAAGCGTACCTCCACCAGAACCGAGTCACCGGTCACAAGGTGCTGGGCAGACGATATGACAGCCAGGCTGATTTCGGTGGGCGGTTCTTTACCCGGCTGACCACAGGCTTGCAGGCCAGCCAGAAAAAAAGTGATCAAACCTGTTGCTGTTATTTTTCTCATTGCAGGTTCTCCCGGTATCTGCACTTGCAGGAGCGGTTGAAATCCATGCCAGCTTACACCAAACTGAGGGTGTGCCAATCAATAACAACCACCGCTTCACCGGACAGGCCGCGAGGTGCGGATGAAAAAACAGGTTCTGACCCGCTTTTTGCAGGTATGTGCACTGGCTCTGCCCCTGTTTGGCAGCCCATTGCTTTATGCCCAGCCCGGGGCCAGCCAGATTGATGACGAGCCTGATATCGCCGGTGAGTTTGCCTTTGTCCGGGTGCAGTACGATTCCTACTATCAGGGTGGCTTCGGTTTTGGTCCGTGGTCCGTGGACTTTCCGGATGCGGATCGTAACTTCCTGAGAGGCGTGGCACGTCTGAGCAATGTGCGGGTCATGCCCGAGCCCATTGTGCTGCGCCTGGATGACAAGCGCATCTTCGAATATCCGTTTTTATATGCCCTTGAAGTTGGCCGTAATGGTGGGCCCTACTTTTCCCCGGCTGAACTGGAAAATCTGCGAGAGTACCTGCTGAGGGGAGGTTTTCTGCTGATTGATGATTTCTGGGGAACCCGTGAGTGGCAGGCCTTTTATAATTCCTTTTCGGCAGTTTTTCCGGAACGGGAAATTGTGAAGTTGCCGCCGGATCACGAAATTTTCCGTGTGTATTACGATACGGAAGGACCGCAGATGGTGCCTGCACTGGGCAATCCGGACAATGTGCCGGAGCGCGATGTAGCTGAAGCTTCAGTGCATGCGATTCTGGATGATGACGGCCGCATCATGGTGCTGATCTGCTGGAATACCGACATGGGTGATGGCTGGGAGCATACCTACCATCCGCGTTATCCAACACGTTATGCCAACATGGCTTATCAGCTGGGGCTTAACTACCTGATCTATTCAATGACGCACTGAGTCCGCCAGCAGGGCGGGATCTGTATCAGTGGATTTTCTTGGGGTAATCCAGATGTTTGAGGGTTGCCTTGCCAAAGTCTGCATCAGCCCAGCTGTCCACCGGTAATTCCAGCTCTGCTACACAGCAGGTAGGCATGTTGTCGATACGCACATCCTGGCATATTTCATTCAGCAAATCCGTCAGCGCCGGGTTGTGACCAACCAGCATCACGGTATCAATATTGTTTTCCTGCTGGCGGACGATATGGAGCAGATGGTCTGGGCCCGCCAGATAAATCTGTCGCTCCATCTGTATCAGCTCTTTGGGAATGTTCATGCGGTTGGCGAAAATTTCAGCTGTGGTGACAGTGCGAAGGGCAGGACTGCACAGGATTCTTTGCGGCAGCAAGCCACGGGAGAGCAGACGGTCAGCCATCATAGGGGCATCATCGCGCCCGCGTTCGTTCAGAGGTCTGTCGATATCGCGTTGTGCTGAATCATTCCAGCTTGCTTTGGCGTGCCTGACCAGGATCAGGATTTTCATTGTCGCTCCTTGAGCTCTTGTCTGCAGACATTGTAACGATTCGCGCAGCCAAAACCTACCTTAATTGGAGCCCTGTGCCGTGCTGGACTTTGCAGGCTGAATTGCTCAGAATCCCGCCCAGTTAACCAGAGGAGAAGTCGATGTCTCAACCCATGCACCAAAACGTGTCCCGTAATACCGAGTTTGCCGGGGCTGTCAAAGCGGGCCTGACCCGCAAGCTGTTACACACCTCTTTTGCCCTGGCTGCATTGACTGCGGCCGCCCCGGCGATGGCTCAGGACTGGGATCTGGCTACCCAGCTGGAACTGGGCGCAGTGATTACCAGCGGTAATACTGAAGACGAAAACATCCGCTTCAAGGGACAGTTTGATGCAGCGCGTGAAAAATGGGCCTATCTGTTGTCCATGGAAGGTTTCCGTTCCTCCAAGGAAGATGTACTGGCAGCCCAGCGTCTGTATTCCGTAGGCAGCGCCACCTACAACTTTGATCCATCCAATTTTGTGACCTCCCGTGTTGCGCATGAAGACGACCGCTTCAGCGGTTACGACAGCCAGACCGACTTTTCTGTCAGCTACGGTCAGGAGCTGCTGCGTGATGTTGAGACCATGACCTGGAAATATACAATCGGTGCCGGTATGCGTCGTTCTGTAGAATCGGGTGCCGCCGGTGACAGCTTCAACGAAGCCATCGTGCGTCTGTCCACGGACTACCGCTGGGATCTGTCCAGCAATGCCCGTTTTATTCAGACACTGGCTGTTGATGCTGGTGAAGAAACCACCATCGGCCGTTCCGAGACAGCGATCGAATCCGACATCATGGAAAACCTGTCCATGAAGTTTGCTGTTAAAGTAAAACACCAGACTGAAGTCCCTGTAACACGAGAAAAAACCGACACCGAATTTGCTGCCACCCTGCTGCTGCGATTCTGAGTTGAGTTATGGAATACTGCGCGCCCCAAACGCTGGAGGAAGCCTGCTCAGCATTGTCTGAAGCAACGGGGCCAGTACGGGTCTTGGCCGGCGGCACAGATCTGCTGGCCAGATTCAACACGGGTGCGCAGCGTCCACAACGTCTTGTGGACATCAAAGGTCTGTCCGAGGCCACCAGCATTCAGCGCCGTGGTGACGGCAGTTTTGTCGTCGGCGCTGCCTGTTCGGGCAGTGTTATCAGTTCCCATCCTGTTCTTGGCCAGTTCTGGCCTGGCGTGGTGGAAGCCATAGCACTGATCGGCTCGGTGCAGATCCAGAGTCGGGCCACGCCCGGCGGTAATCTCTGTAATGCTTCCCCTGCCGCTGACTCCGTGCCTGCACTGATCGTTGCGCGTGCCAGATGTCAGCTGATCAGTGCTGCAGGTCAACGAGAGTTGCCGGTTGAAGAAGTTATTGTGTCTCCTGGTCGCACCTGCCTGCGCCAGGACGAATTTATTGTCAGTTTTGTTCTGCCGCCGCGTCCCGCTATCAGTGCTGATGCCTGTCTGCGTATGACTCCCAGAACCGAAATGGACATCGCCATTGCCAGCGCAGCGGTGAATCTTGTGCTGGATGAAGAGCAGGTGGTCAGTGAGTGTCACGTGGCGCTTGGTGCTGTCGGGCCGATTCCGGTTTACGCCCAGGCTGCTGCGCGCATCTTGCTGGGGTCAAAGCTGGAGGACGATGTTCTTCAGCGTTTTAAGCGACAGGTCAGTGTGTCCTGCCGCCCGATCTCGGATAAACGCAGTACCGCCGAGTACCGCAGTGACGTCGCTGCAGTGCTGGCAGTGCGGGCAGCCCTGAAAGCCAGGGAACGCGCCTTGCTGCG
>Ga0079224_100011623_pt1 | contig 12139 bp, 7 predicted proteins | sample Stecom2015_FD_80414 | JGI IMG/M metagenome (GOLD analysis project Ga0079224, IMG submission 80414) | Agricultural soil microbial communities from Utah to study Nitrogen management - Steer compost 2015 | ecosystem: Environmental > Terrestrial > Soil > Agricultural land | place: USA: Utah... | reverse complement strand
TTTGATATCCTCTTCAAAGATCAATATCTTGTGTTTTTCGAAACCATCGTCGGTGCGCTTACTTTCCGAAACGGAAAGATATAGGCTTCCATTTTCTGATCTCTTTACATCAAAGAAATAAGTCCGGTTTCCTTTGGTGACTTTATCAGTGAATAGTTCGTTATTCTCCATTACAACAGATTTAGCATTTACGAAATGGTTGTCACATCAAATTTAATAAACATATTCAAAATTAATACACCTAACAGCTTCAAATAATGACAGTTATTCATTTAAATTACAGGTTCATTTCGTATATTTGTGTAGCAAAAGGAAATAGGGAATATAGGTAGACAGTTTTTGCGAGACCCTAGCGAGACCTCGTAAAAGTGATGCTTTTAAACGATATACTATCAGTGTGTTAAGGAGAAAGTTCTACACTCTCCGGCTCCACAAGATAAAAGCTCAACGAAAGTTGGGCTTTTATCTTTTTTAGGAGAAACGAGACGCCGATAGGTGAGTTCGAAAATACATTTACTGCTTGCATCACAAGCAGCCTAATACACTTTTATTTAGTTGGATATTTATCCGGATGCTGGGAGGTATGAAATACTGCTTTAATGATGATGACGTGCCGCTCTTCATCGATTGTATAGAAAACCATGTAAGGGAATTTCTCCATCAGTCGGGCTCGAAAGTTGAAATAGAAAATCTGGAAATAACGGATCTTCAGTATTTCAGAGACTGACTTTTTGTATTTTTGAAGAAATGACAAAGCAACTTTTTTGGAAGCATGGTCCATATAATAAGTTACCGCTTCTTCGATCTGTTTACGTGCACCAGGTGTGACCACCACTTTATAAGCCATATTTGACTTTCAATTCCTCAAAAACAAGATCCGCAGATTGGCAATCTTCTAATGGAACTTCATTTTGAGACAAAAGGAACCGCTTTTGCTCCTCGTTTAACTCAAATATGTTCTCTTTTGACTCGTATGTAGCGCCGATGAGCTCGAGTACTTCGAGGAAAAAAGAAGCCTTATCTTCTGGAACTGATACTTTAAATGTTGTCATACCCAAATTTAGCAATAAATATTCCAAGTTCCTAACACAGAGCTTTATGCTCAACATACATCTTGTTTTAGCTCCAAGCTTCACGGTTCGATTACCATGTACAACGCCTTTTCTTACATGCTTTGCACATTGATTTTTCAAGAACCTTATTTAACTCATCCATCATAGCCGGGCGGTTAACCTGTTTCTTTACTCAGGAAAATCAAAAGAACGATTACCTGTTTCTGCATTAACGGGAAGTATTTCTTCAATTTTTTGCAATTCAGCTTCCGTAAATCGAATAGTTGTAGCTTCTATATTTTGCTCTACATATTTCACTCTTTTCGTTCCGGGAATAGGCGTAATTCCTTTTTGAATGAGCCAGGCAATGGCTAACTGTGAAGTACTGTATCCCTTTTCATCCGCCATTTTTTCAAGTTCTTTTACTAATTGAATGTTTTTGTAAAATTGTTCTCCTTGAAAACGAGGTATGTTTCTACGAAAATCATCTTCCGGCATATCATCTGGAGATTTTAACTCACCCGTCAAAAAACCTCTGCCTAAAGGTGAATATGCTACTAATCCAATGCCTAATTCGTCAACTGTATTCAATACGCCATTTGTTTCCACATCACGACTGAATAGTGAAACTTCATTTTGAACTGCCGTGATAGGAGCCACAGCATGTGCACGTCTGATCAAATCTGCATCGATCTCAGAAACACCGATGTATTTTACTTTTCCCGCTTGCACTAATTCTGCCATGGCACCAATCGTTTCTTCGATTGGTACTTTGGGATCGGGGCGGTGCAGATAATATAAATCGATGATGTCTGTATTCAGGTTTTTAAGCGAACGATCGATTGATTTTCTAATGTATTCCGGGCTGGCATTGGTTCTCCAGGTCATCTGACCGTTATCATCTATCTCGTATCCAAATTTCGTTGCGATGATGTATTGGTTACGGTTTCCGGCAATGGCTTTTGCGATCAACTGTTCATTAAAATGTGGACCGTAAAGATCGGCGGTGTCTAGAAAATTTCCACCCAATTCGAGAGAACGATGGATCGTGGCGATAGATTCTTTTTCATCTGCTTTTCCGTACACATCGGCACCTGCTAAGCTTGTCATCCCCATACAGCCTAATCCTACTAAGGGTATTTCAAGTCCTTGACTACCTAATTTTTTTGTTTGCATAACTAATAAATTTTGATAGTTCAAAGGTAGAAAGCGAGAAATCAACCCGATGATCCAAATTACGGATATTTGTATCCGAATACATGGTATTAAATTATGATTAGTCACTTAAAGCTGCCAAATGTTAATATGGAAAACAATGCATCGCTAAATATCGATCGATCGTGACCATAGTGAAATCCAGTTTTTAGCGAATCGATCAGCAGTAAAAAAAGCATTGGAATAAAATCGGACGACCATTTTCGAAGGTAATCTGATAAAAGCCTGCGTCTCCCAACATGATGCGATAAACATGAGGTGCAAATACTCTATCCACATCAATGAAACGCCCGAATTTTTGGATAAAATCATTTTCAGCGTACGTGCCATCAATGATTTCTTTTCCCACTATCCAAGCGTTATCGCTTGTAAGAGCTAGGCTAAAAACGCTTCCTGCTATCTTCTCTTCATTGTACTTCTCAAAAGCTAAGACAACGTCTTTGTCCAGGTAAAAATGTAACGGCTCCCATCCGCACTCGGGGGCGTCCGGTATAATGGCCAGTAATCGAAGAATGCCATTTCGTTAATAGCGACCTTGCCCACTACGTTGCATTCGGTCGATGGTCCGCTTCGCACACGCAGCTCCGCAACCTGTACATACCGATGTGGAGACTGAAAGCCCTCTTTGCCACGGTAAAAATATTCAGAAGGTTCGCCGTAGTATTTACTGGCGAATAGCCGACCGACCAGTGGTTGCCGTTCGATAAAGCCGATATCGCCGTTTGAAACCATTACGTGATAGTATGAAGTCGTAGAATCAAGTACGATAATGGCTGCATGGGTTGCAAATACCCCCAAACGCTGTGAGCGCTCACTAGCATCGGAGTAGAGGTATCCCCATGCCGAAGTATATATATAATCATCCCACGAGACTTTTTTTTCCTGTGCTTGGACGGTAAGGCCGAAAAAAGAAGGTAATATAATAAGTATTAAGACGTGAAATAACGACCTATTAACAATTCGTTTTTTGAATATGATACGAATTATGAAAGTGCAGAGGAAAAAACCGATCTGGTACACACAAACCAGCGAACCAGCAGTAAAAAGTAAACCGTGGTATCCTAAAGATTCCAAAAAGAGGTAATTCGTGAGACTATACGTAAATAGCGCACTCAGTATGACTGGTGCTGCCAGTGCGCTGTTGTTTTTGATATTGAGCTTTTGCATTACCCTCAAAAGTACAGATACTTGTGAACCAATACAATCCCCTTTTTCCGGTATTTCTAACATACCGCTTCAAAACTACTGGAATTCAGGTATAGCATGTTTTGGGATAATAGGCTATTTTTGAACAAAAATACTATAAGATGAAACATCTGTTATCTATAATTCTATTTTTATCCGTTTGCTTGGGGTTTTCTCAAGAACCACAAGTGGTAAGCTCTGTAGCATTCGGCGATTATCTGTCTCCCTTGGTAAAAATAAAAAAACAAGGCCGGGAATATTATGTTCATCCTTTTTCTGGACATACGATAGATAAAGTAGAAGAGCATGCTGCAGATCTATTTGTGGTCATTAAAGACGGGGCGTACGGCGTATTGAAAGAAGATGGAAACCTCATCGTTCCTTTCGAATACGACAACATCAAGCTGCATGCCGAGTACGACGGGCAATGGTATGAAGGCATTCCTTACAAATATAAATTCATCATTTTAAAAAAGAATGGTAAGGTAGGAGCCGCGAATGAAAACGGCGATATTGTCGTACCGCTCCAGTATCAGGACGCAGAGCCTATCAATAAAAATGTGATCGCCATTGCTGAAGATAGTCTTTGGGGCTGGGTATCTGCCCTGGACGGCACCACAATGCAGCAACCAGTCTACGAATACGTGAGTGATTTTTTTAACGGCGAGTATGTGGAAGTTAGGAATGGCGAGCTTGCAGGACTGGCGCTTAATAGCGGCGAGCTGATTGTCCCGGTAGAATACGAAGGATTCATGCGTTTTCTTCCAAACGGTAAGAACACGCTATTTGAAGGGATTAAAGAAAAGAAGTCTTTTTTATTCAATACATCGGGCAAATTAATATTCTACGGACATTCGGACTATAAATCGATAGCAGATTCGGATCAGTTGATTTTTAAAGAAAACGACCGATATGGGATACTCGATCCGAAGGAACAACAAGTTGTGGCTGCTCCGGAGTTCGAGATTATAAACGATTTCATACGAGGACTGGCTACGGCAAAGAAAAACGGTAAATATGGCGTAATAGATACCAAGGGAAAAGCTGTGATCGGTTTTGAATACGATGAAGTTCGCTTTTTATCGGCGGCAGGCCATAGTAAGTCCTATTCGGTGCCCGTAATCTCGATGACGGCACCAAAGCCGAGTCACAATCAGGACGAGAAGCTTAAAGCTCGCTTGCAACACGAGGTCGAGATGGAACAGCAGCCTTACGTCATCGAGATAAAGAAAGGGCAATCGGTAAGCGTAGCAGATTGGCAAGGAAAGATCTTCATCGCCCCAGATAAATATCAGGCGGTACGGCCAGTATATTACATGGGCAGCACATTTTTTGAAGTGACGCGAAATGGTAAGTTCGGAATGTTGGATGAAAAGGGGGCGGAGATGGTACCCCCACACTATGAACACGACCTGTCTTATCAGTTTTCCGCCAGTGCAGTAGAATATGAGCATGGCATTTACGGTAGGTTTATTCCACTATCCCGGACAACACAGGCAGATATCACGGGTTTTGATATAGGATTATTCGATCTTAAATTAAAGAAGACCGTGATCCAACCGGCCCAGCAGACCATCACGATATTAACGAGCGAATGGATAAAAATCCGAAAAACGCTTCCGGATTATACGTATGAGTTGTACGTCTACGATATCAAGCAGGAAAAACCGATTCCGCTCCCTTCCGACGTGGTAGACTTCGAACTGATCAACAATCGATTTTTGATGCAACAATTGAGGGACGATACGTACCGCCTCACAGATCTGAATGGAAAAAAAGTGTATGATAACCCGCAATGGAGCAGGTTGGGATCTTACCACCTTATTCGGTTTCCGCACGTTAAAGATCTCCGAAACGGCGAGTTTTACCATGGCCTCAAGAAGGTGTATGCTGATGAAGGTAACCTTTTTATCGACGAAAAGGGGATAGAAAAACGCTTTGAGAACATCGATCAGGTCGATGATTTTTACGAAGGCGTGGCATTAGCAGCTCAAAAAGTGGCGAATGAGGAAGGCCGTTCACGAAACAGATATCTATATGGAGTCGTTGATCTAAAAGGAAACGCTATACTGCCTTTTGAATACGATGAAGTGACGGCGACAAGCGGTAACTCGGAACTGTTACAGGTACGCAAAGGAGAGCTGTTCGGACTGATCCGTCGAGACGGGACACAGGTACTGCCTGTGGTTTATAACTACGTGGAGTCGGTTTTCGACTATCCTAATAGGATTGTAGCCAAAAACGAAAAGTACGGCTTGGTCGATAGCTTGGGCAAAGTGCTGATAGAGCCCATGTATGACGACATACGTAGAAACAGCTACGGTACCGATAAGACATGGCCTCTTCTTGTTCAAGATGGCGAGTGGTATTATTTTGTAGACAGTAACGGACAAAAATCAACTATTAAATCTAAACAGAAACACTATTAGTATGCACGCTTTTCAAATAACCTGTCTATTGCTCGGACTAAGTATATCTGTTGCTAGTGGGCAGGTGGTGTACACGACCTCACAGGAAAGTACAAATACGATCCTACAACCGTTTGACGGTGGCCTGGCGCGGATACAGGAAAATAATCAGATCGTATACATCAACCGCAAGGGAGAAAAATTGATAATCTCCGAGACTAATGGTGTCATCGTAAACGATCCTGTTGCCATAAAGGCGTACGAGGAGGAGCAAAAAAACGGAAGAGGGTTGCCTAAAAATGTGCTGAAGTACCATGCTGATAGTGGATGTGGCGTATTATCCCCGACCGGAGAGGTGTTGCTTATGGCGGCTTATGACGAAGTCGACATCAAATTCCAACAATTCTGGAAGCTCAAGAAAGATAATAAGATAAGCATGTATCTGCCAGACAATACCGTACTACCGTTTTTTGAGGATATCGGCTATCTGGATGGTGAGTATTTCGATGTCATGCAAGACGGTAAGTGGTATTTATACCATAAAACCCAACAGAAAATAGTCAGCGGTGCCTACGACAAATTTGATTACTGCGGTGGCTGTTCCATTCCTCCGCGGTACGTATATGCCCAGAAAGGCGGCAAGTGGGGTATTATCGACTGGCAGGAGAATGTCCTGATACCGTTTCAGTACGATCATACCCATCATGGTATGCGGGGCGACAACTGGGTCACCTCGTTTTCTAAAGACGGTCACCCGGTCACGGTAAACATACGCACTCAGGAAGAGTTCTTAGAGGGAGAGGTTTTGATGGGGATGCTCATAATCGCGAAGGAAGGTAAATATGGTGCATACGGACAGGATGGGACACTAGTTGTGCCTTTCGACTATGATAAGATTACAACACCGAATGCCAATTATTACCTGGGTTACCGAGGCGATTATCTGCTCACAACCAAACAGCGTAAGACCGGTGTCATTGATCTTGGCGGTAACGTCATCATCCCCAATGAATACGATGAGCTGATTATATACGATGATTATTTTGTAGGTCGCAAAAACAACATATCCTATCTATTAAATAAAAAACACGAAGTACTTTTTGAGGTAGAAAATGGTCAGATAGCTCATTTGTCCGAGACGTTTTACTCCTCGGGAAGTAACGGGATTAATGTATTTAAGTTCCATACAAATGCTTTATATGGATTATATTTTGCAGATTCCGGAAAGACAATATCACCACAATTCTACGAGGTGGAAAGAGCAGATTACGCATTCGATGGTCGGGAAGACCTACCTTACATCCGTGCAGAAAAGCAGGGCGTTTTCAACCTCTTTGATCACAATGGAGAGCCGATTGTTCCGGGCGAATACCAGGCCATATCTGTAGAACGATCTTTTCCGTCATTGTTTATTAAAGTAAAGCGCGACGAACTGACAGGTATCTATGATCGCACTCATCAGCGCGAAATTATACCTATCCAATATCGTGATGTAGAGGTTCTGGATAGTCTATGTGGACTCATCATAGCCAAAGACGGCGACTACGATAGCCAACTTATTCATCTTTATGATTTTACAGGCAGCCGACTGATCGATGAAGATTTAAAACAAATCTATCCTGTTACGGATGACACATACCTCATGCAGTATACCGGGGACGGCACTTTCGCCTTGTATCATGGCAAATACCGTACAGTATATAATCTGCCGTACAAAGCGGTTTACGATGTAGGTTCGGACAAAGTGATCTTGGTATCAGATGATTCAAAAACGGGAAAGCTCTATGATATACTGCTATTGGAGGAGTTGTCGGCTACGTATGATACAAGTAATTTCACCTATCGGGATAGATATGATGACACCGGCGAACAAACTACCCCACGTAAATACCCAATACTCCATCGCTTTATCAATAAAATGGCCATTATAGAAGGCGAACAGGGGGTAGGATATATTAACGAACAGGGCAACGTTATTTTAGAGCCTACATTTGCCAAAGCCGACCCGTTTTCTGCTTCCGGTATCGGATTAGTGGCCAATTATACAGGAGAGTATTATAGACAGATGCGTGCGGGGTATGTCGACACCACCGGTAATTTTATATTTCCCATGCAGGATACGGAAAATCTTGGGGCACTGTTGCCGCACGAGATGATCATGAACGAATTTGTACTCTTGTTCAATACGAAAAACAACAATTGGAATATGGGGCTGGGAAATGTCCGTACGCGGGAGATTGTGATCCCGATCGAATATAGCTTCATTCGTGGTACATTTGACCAAGCATATTTTTTGTTGCAACAGGGTGATAAGTGGGGGATTGCGGACCGCACGGGTGCGATTATTCTTCCTGCAGTGTATGATGGTATTAAGATTAGCGATGCACTTTTTCGAGGTAGTAAGCCTCAGGATCTATTTCCAGTTCTTATTTCGGAAGGCGGTAAATGGAAATATATGAATGAAGACGGAACCTATTTGCCGGTAGTTGGCGATTACATTTATGATTAGCTAAGCTATACTATTACACATATCTGCTTCGCTCTTCCTTTATACTTTCTTCGCCCATTGACCGTGTTTTTTAAGGTGTTTTACCGTGTAGTTACCGAGCAGCGCACGGTAATTACACGTTGGTGACACGGTAAATATACGGTAAATTGGCGAACAGAGTCCGAATAGAGTCCGAACAGATAGCGAAGGTTCTCCGAACAGGAAGTGAACCGGATAGCGATTATCTTCCATGACCTTAAGAGGCACATCCTATCCCGAATATAGCGTATAGAAACGCCACCATCTTATTACTTTTTTGACGTCATACTCCTCTCAATCATAAATGTTGCCAAATTAGCTTTATGGTCCGTTGGCCAAATACCTGTCGGTACGATAAAAGAATCTTCCGAGTCCCTTTCCTTTACCTTTCCTCTTACGATGGTTTCCTCCGGCCCGACGATGGACACGTTACTCAACGACCACGCCGAGTTAGGATAATAATATATAAAATCTATGCGATCTCTTTCGTCCGCTTCTGGAGCCCAGGTGAGCTTGTCGACCGGTACTGCATTGTTTGCAGATGGAAACGTAAATCCAGGATATTTGACTGCATCAGGAAATTTTTGTCGATACGAATCAATCATGCCCATCTCAGACAGCATAACGGAACAATCCCAATGAATAACCAGACCATTGTGATCCCGAATATCTTTAGTGTCTGCCTGCCAATCCATGTGAGATGGTTCATTAAAATCACCTCCCAACAAAACTAGGTTTCCTTTTTCAATTTCAACCTTAGCATCTTTCACAAAAGCGCTTATCGATTCATCCCTTTCTGAGAGCCTATTGGCTTTTAAAATCGAGTCGGCATTATCAATAGGAGAGGCGATTTTCTTCCAACTGACGCCGCTGTATCCGCGGGGAAGATAACATTCATAATGTTTATAATCTAAATGTGCCGAATAAACGGCCAATGTGTGACCTTCAATGGATATGTAAGCTTTCGCCATTGGTCCTTGAACCTCTGATGCACAGCACGCGTTTGCACTTTCTATTGGATACTTCGACATTAAACTTGCGCTTCCATTGCTCGTTTCTCCATAATATGTCTTGCCTAATATTTTTAAGGTATCTACTAACTTAGTGACAACATTGATATTGTTATGCTTTGTTTCGCAGAGGAGTATAATATCCGGGTCTATTTGCTCGATAATTCCTAGTAGTCCTTTAAAGCCGCCGGGTACAGCAGTCGCGCCATGCCATGCATTTATTTGTAGTACTTTTATCTGTTTGCCCTCCGGTTTTTCTGAACCTGTATTTCCGATAGCCCAAAAAGCAAATACCACAAATACAACTATTATTAATTTATTCATAATATTCGTTTTAAATTTCATATCGACTTGATTTCTCAATCCACAATATCAACTTCCGCACGTATCATTTCATAGCATTTCTTTGATTTTTTTTGGATATTGTCCAGACCGTTTTGTGATAATTTGATACGAATCTTTCGCTGTTTGTAGGCATTCAACAAGGTTTCAGTTGCCGCAGTGTGATCATTATAGGCCGCAAAGTAGATAGCCGGTTGTCTATCGAAATGCCATACTTCTTCTATATCTACATTGTTGAAAAGCAATATGTTGATAGCTTGAAGGTTATTTTGTCTCGCAGCGTACATCAATAAGGTTAGTCCAGATTGTTTTTTGTTCAGATCAAACCCATCTTTTATCGCCGCTTGTAGATAATTGATATCATCGAATCCTTTTGCCGCTTCGAATATCTTCCCTTCTCGGGTGTCTTTAATCTCAATCAGATAGTTCTTGAAATCTTGGTTAGCCTGTCTCAACATGGGTCTCTGTTGCCCCTGGGTCATCTTCAAAGTATTCAAAGAAGCGTCTTTAATGATCTCGTACACGTCCAAATAGTTGTTTTGATCGAGGTCGTTGTTTATGTTCAGCAAACTATTGATAAAATTATAGGTGAATATACCATTGTTGGCACTAGCTGATTCGATGGCATACTCGCTTGCACTAGAGGCGGCAATAATGTCGATGCCATTCCCTTGGTTTAGTGTTTCGAATGCGAAGTCTATTAATTGAGGCTTATTTTTATCCATTGATTGGGCGATCGAACCACGTTTAATGATTTTTAGATCTTCCTCTTCATTATATTCGTAATAAACAGGTGTGATATAATCGTCATCCAAACCGGTATGGCAAGCATCCATGATCAGTAATTTGTACAACGATGGAACATTTTCTAACACTTTTAGATAGTTGTCTATTAACAAACCCTTGTCTGTAGGTTTGTCGAATTTCATGTCATGAGGTGCCAAGTAAAGGTTTTTCTCCTCATCGAGTAACCCATGCCCGGCAAAATAGATAAAGACTTGATCTGTCGGTTTTATATCGCGGAGAAACTCTTTTGTCTTGGATAGAATGTTCTCCAACGTCGCTTCGCTGTCATGTATCTGTAGGTTGTATTGGTTGTCGTAAGTGTATAGTAACTTTGAGGTCGAACTAATATCTTCAGCATCTTTGCGCGCATATGTCAAATTATACGTGCTGTCTTGGTATTTTGATATTCCTATTGCAACAGTGTAAATATCTGTTTTTGATTTTTGATATCCTTTGATATATTGGTGGTCCCCAGTAGTTTCATTTCCGTTCTCATCAATTAGAACAATACTGATCTTGTTGATTTCGTTGTATAGCTCAATGCTATCAATCACAACATTGCTTTGGAGGTTTTCGACAGATTTTAACTTAACCCCATTGACATATATGGTATAACCTTTCACATTTTGTAGAGGTTCATCAAAAGATGCATTTAGGACAAATTTCTGTTCGGGGGTGATCAATAGTTTTGAGGTTTTAGCATAGTCAAATCTGATATCATGTGTGATCGGAGTAGTTTGTTTATTTCGCGCTATTCTTTTGTCGATTATTTGCTCGATGTGTGTTAAAAAATCCGAATCACTATAACCTAAGTCCTGAAGTACGATATCCGGACGATTGTAGTGAGTGTCTATATAGTTGAAGTCAGGGTTGAAATCGGCGTTCCAATAAAGGGCAGATTTGTAGCTACCCGTTGCCGCATACAAGTTGTCGGATGATAGCAAGAGTGTCTCTGGATGTTCAATGACCGTTTCGCTTTTGGACATATCAAAACGGGACTTACACAAAATGTTTATATGTATTGGGTTCGTCAGCGTTTCCGTATTCCATATGCTCAATTGATCCATTTTGTTCAGGATAAAGAGATTAGGTGAATGCGGATCTTTAATGATTTTGCGGACACCTTCCTTAATAGGGATAGAGAGCCGGGTTTTATCAGAAAAATCCACAATATAAACACTGTCTCTGTATATACTGGCAAATGCGTAGGTATTGTTCCGGATATGGGTGTATGATTTATTTGTTTCGTGTAGTAGTCCTGACAGCAAGAAATTGTCAAAGGGTATGTCGACTTTCTCATGACTACTGGAAAAGAACCCGTCTTCGGTAAGGTAAACTGAATTGTCACTTTTAAAGGTCAGTAGCTTATATTTGGTCGTGTTGATGACTTTTCCTTTTTCGAGATCTATCCAGTGTTGTATGGGGTTTCCGTAATTAGCCGCATTAAAGAAGATAACCAGGAGCTTTTTATCTGCGATGAACCTCGAATGGTCAAATACCATAAAAGGGCTTGTGTCATTTTCGTAATAGTTGGTCAGATTGACTCTGAGATCAATCTTCTTGATCTGGTTGTTTTTACTGACGTATAGTGTATATTGGTTTTCGGACAGTTCT
>Ga0079224_100011622_pt1 | contig 12140 bp, 8 predicted proteins | sample Stecom2015_FD_80414 | JGI IMG/M metagenome (GOLD analysis project Ga0079224, IMG submission 80414) | Agricultural soil microbial communities from Utah to study Nitrogen management - Steer compost 2015 | ecosystem: Environmental > Terrestrial > Soil > Agricultural land | place: USA: Utah... | reverse complement strand
GACGCCTCCGGGGCAACTCAAGAAGCAGGAAAAAGCAGCGAATGAATCGTCCAACAATTCCATTGGCACCGCGAACTATTCCATCAAGGTCACCAAGGACGGAACCGTATGGACCTACGAAATCTGCAGAGGCGAAGGCGCGAAGGGCATCAGCCATTTCATCCTTGATCTCGACAACTGCAGCAGAAGCGACCTGCTCAACATTGAAAGTATCGAATGGGCAACTGTCAATGGTCAGCCAGCTAAACTTGAGAGCTCTGAAGGAAACACGGGATGCGATGTTTCTTCCGTGACATCCAGGTTTGTGAAGTTTGACGATCTGCCGGAAGCTGACACGTACATCATCAAGTTCGAACTCGAAAGGGAATACGGCAACGTCTTTCAAACGACCGCGTGGATCAAGGCGGGACAGGCGTGCTATTCGTTCGTTGTCGACGGCCCCTGCTGTCCGATTTAATTGTTCCAACTCCACCTTTACCAAGAGGGACATCGCGTTGCGGTGTCCTTTTTTCTTGTTCGCGATTCGCGATTTCCCTTCCCTTGTAATATCGCGGTACAAAACGAACCCAAAACGTGCTGAGTTTTAGGTAGATTCAGTATCACTTTTTCACCTAACTGCACCACACACCATGGAAACCATTTTTAAGGAGCCCCACCTGGAATGCTACTACGATGAGGATGCCAACGTAATGTTTCACGTCTGGATAAAAAAGCCCTCTAGCGAACAACTGCGCGAGGGACTCACCCGCGTGTTTAACGAGTACACCAACATGAAGAAAAAGAAGGGCGGCAACATACACTGGCTTGCCGACACACAAAAGATTGGCGTCGTTTCCATCGACGATCAAGGGTGGCTGGAAAAAGTATGGAATGAAATGTTGTTCGTAAAAGCCGGCGTAAAAACCCACGCCGTGATCATCGGCAACGATGTATTTGCGAAATACGCCATGGAGAAGTTCAAGAAGACAATGATGGAGCGATATAGGGACCAGAACCTTTATCTTGCCACTTTCCCCAGCAAAGAAGAAGCGTACGCGTGGTTCAAAGAGTGCGAACGCGCCAACGCTGCCTGAAAATTTGCGATTAGCAATTCAGTGTTGTCCGGGGAAACTTCCGAACGTGGCTTCGACTTCGCTTAGCCTCCGGATGTTGACACATACTATCGCTGGTGTATCAATCTTTCGATGACTTCGATCAGTCACCGAAAATTTGGCCACAATCAGTTGCCGGAGGTGGGGAATATTGGGAAATAAGAAATAAGACTCCAATCCCTCCGGTCTCTTTTGTTGGCTGATCGGATTACTCCGGACCCTTAACCATCAGGTCTCACCATATCTGGTTTCCGCACAAAGCCGGGCAGCATGTCAGCACGCAGTCGCTGCCTGAAGGCGAACGAAAACTGGCTGGGCGTCATACGGGTCTCGGCAATGTAACTCAGCCGGAATTCCATGGTACCGAAAATCAGGTTTTCGTTTCGTGCTCTGAACCCGATGTTCACCCCGGGTACGAGCAGGTTATGACCCTCGCAAACCGTACAATTCAACCACGCCATGTTTGCGCCTGCAAAAGGCGCGAAACGAAAGCCTAGAAAATTCCACGGGGTATACACGGTTGCTTCCACCCTGAAGTACGCCTTCCGGTTACCCAGGAGGCTGTCGGCGGAAATGCCCATGATCTCACGTTCGGTGATCTCCAGGGGAAGACTCGTACGCTCATTAAAGATCGCTGAATAACCGATGCTTGCCAATCCACGAAGGAGCGTTCCGCGTCGCACTCTTACGGCGCGCGTAACGTAGGTCGTCGACGTGTTGAGCACCGCATCCTCAAGCGTCCCTCCTGCAACGAACCCGCCCAACTCTGCCGTCCAGTTGTGCAGGTTTCCCTTCTTGTAGGCCACGGCGCGATACCATTTCAATGCGGCATAAGGTCGCTCCACTCCAACCTCGCGTACGTAACCAAGTGTTGCTGACGCAGTCGTTCCGTATGGTACGTCTTCAGTTCTGCCAAATCCAAACAAATAGCGGGTACGATAATAGTTCTGCTTGTAAAACGTGTACTCGGCAAGCACACCTGAGGTATTGTTGTAAGTGGAAAGAACCCTGTATTCCTGCTGCGAAGGCCGGTCACTGTAGGCACCGTGGAAATAGCGCAAAGCAATGAAATCCCGCGACCTGTCCGACGGATCGCCTTTTATGCTAAAGTTGTAGCCGCCCCATACGTCAAACAAGTCATACGAATAGTCGAGAAACAGAGAGTCGGGTTTGTTATACACGTTTGCCGACCAATTGCGACTCAATTCAAGAGCGCCGGCAAAGTGCATGTACGGTGAAACCAATGGCCGTGTAACGCGGAGGTAATAGGAGAATTCCGTCTCGTCACCGTTACTGGGTCCGGTATTCAGCTGTGAGTAACCGACTTCAGCGTCAGCAAGGGAGCCGAACACGCTGCTCTTGCGATAGATGAACGCATATCCAAAACGCGGGTCCCGATCCCGGTCGAGAAGTGTCAAAAACTCTAGCCGCTGACCCCTTCCAAGGAAGTTAGCGTCATAGATCGATATTTCCGGGGCCGTAGGAAAGCTACCGCCGATTTCTCCACCAAGACTGAATACATCGCGTGTAGCCACGATCACATCCACCGAATCTTTTTGTCCTTCGACGGGGCGGACAAAAATCCTGCTATCGAGGATGAAGTCCAACTCGCGAAGGTATCGTTCATTGTCAGCTATGAGGTATGGGTTGACCTCCATGCCCGAGCGAATAAGGAGGTGATTCCTGATTACACTCGTACGCGTCGTGCCGTGCAGCGCATCGGCAACGTTAGCCACCAGTTTCAATACCTGCTTGCTGGTATCATAATAAGATTGTTTAAAGTCGTCGTGCTGGAAGTAGATGTTACGGATTATCCTGCCCTCGTAGGGCCTGCTCTGGTCAATGGCCGACTCGTTAACGATCGTATCTCCGGAAACGGTTAGCGAAGACAATCCCGCACGTAAAACCCTGCCCGCAAGGTTTTTGTCGGAAATCAGCGTATCAACACCGTTCTGTGCAAACCCGAAAATGGGAACTAAACTACCCAGCAGGGGGAAAATCAAACGCAACCCAACCGCGTAGAGTACCCGGCGCGGCATCGACTTAAACATTTGCGCGCCTTTCATAGCCTTCCTGACGAATACAAGGTAATAATTTGACACACATCCAAAACACACACAAATGTCATAGTTGATACTATGCCTAATCCGTGCCGTTCATTTATCATTTAGTGACATACAAGTCATTTTAGCGTACTTTACCGGTCCAACCCAAACCTGCAGATCACCATGAGCATCGCCTGGAGAATGATGAAGGAGGGAATCCGAAGTGTCGCCGTCCTTCTCCTTATCCTGACCCTGACCATTGACAACGGGTATGCCCAGCGCAAAAAACAGAGGCAGACGCAACCTCCGGAACGGATCGTTCTGGCCGACGAAGGTGCTACCCGGTACCGCATCGTTTTGCCCTCTTCGCCATCCGAGCATGAAAAACAAGCTGCAGAGGTCCTGCGTCGCTACCTGCTCCAGATCTCCGGTACCGCCTTCCCCATCGTGGGCGTTCAGGAAGGACGTAGCCGCTATGAAATCGTACTCGGTCAGAACGAGCGCCTCGATGAACTCCGGCCATCGATCGACTTCAACGCGCTCGGTGACGATGGATTTATCATCCGCACCGACAGTCTCCGGCTACTCATTGCAAGCGGCCCCGGAAAAGGGACGCTTTATGGTGTCTATACCTTCCTGGAGAAATACCTGGGATGTCGCATGTACAGTCCCTCTGTCAAGATCATCCCGGAACGCACGCGAATCGAGCTGCCCGAGATAGACGACAAACAAGTTCCGGCCATCAAATTTCGAACGACACATTATCGGGTCGCGTGGGACAAAGAGTATGTCGACTGGCACAAACTCGACCACGACGAAACCGGTGAACGTCCCGACTGGGGTATGTGGGTTCACACCTTTGCTGCACTCGTCCCTCCCGACGTATATGCTAAAGATCATCCGGAGTATTACGCCCTCGTCGATGGCAAACGAATTCCAACACAACTGTGCCTTACCAATCCGGATGTACTCGATATCACCGTTCGCAATCTGCGTCGCTTCATGGCCCGCAATCCTGAAGCCACCTACTGGTCGGTAAGCCAAAACGATAACAGGCAATACTGTACCTGCGAAGCGTGTACCGCCATCAATGAACGCGAAGGGTCCCCCTCGGGTTCCATCATCAACTTCGTAAACCAGGTGGCCGACCAATTCCCGGACAAGATCATATCGACGCTTGCCTACGAATACTCTCGCAAGGCACCGGCAAACATCAAGCCCAGGGACAATGTAAACATCATGCTGTGTAGTATTGAGGTCGGTCGCGATAAACCTATTGCAACCGACTCCGCCAGCGCTGACTTCAGACGCGATGTGGAAGACTGGGGCAAGATTGCAAAGGACATTATTGTGTGGGACTACGTGATCCAGTTCAATCACCTGGTAAGTCCCTTCCCTAACTTTCACGTACTTCAACCGAACATCAAGTTCTTTGTTGACCACGGCGTTACCGCGATGTTCGAGCAGGGCAACCGCGAGGTCGGTGGAGAATTCGCGGAACTGCGCGCCTATCTTATCTCAAAGCTGCTCTGGAATCCCGATGAGGATGTCGACGCCCTTATGGATGACTTTCTCTCGGGATATTACGGACCGGCAGGGCCATTCATCCGGAAGTACATCGATAAGATGACCGAAGCGCTGCTGGCGTCCGGAAAGCCGTTGCGCATTTTCGGAAGCCCACTCACTGCACGCGACAGCTACCTCACACCGGAACTCATTAAGGAATATGAAGCGCTCTTCGATAAGGCCCAGGCTGCGGTTGCAGACGCACCACACTACCTGGAGCGCGTGAAGATCGCACGGCTGCCGCTGGAATATGCCATAGTTGAACAAGCAAAAGAAACGTGGGCGGGCGACAACGGCTTATTCGTTCGTCAGGATGATCAGTGGGTTATTAATGAGGATATCCGCAGGCGGATTGATCCTTTCGTTGACCTCTGCATACGGCATGGCGTCACGCAACTGAAAGAGTGGAGCACCTCGCCGGAAGCCTGGCGCGCATCCACGTACAGGTTATATAGTTTGGGAATGAAAGAACACCTCGCCTATGGGAAGAAGGTGACGTTTAACAGTCCCGACACCACGAAACTACCCCTCGGCGCAACGACTATGCTCACCGACGGGAAGCGCGGGGGTCACGACTACGCCTACAACTGGCTTGCGTTTCCCGGTGTGAATCTCGACGTCGTGGTTGATCTGGGTGAGGTGAAGAAAGTACGACACATCGAGTCGGCCTACTTTCAATATGCAATGTGGCTACGCCTCTTTCCAAGAAAAGTGGAATACCAGATCTCGACGGATGGGAAGAAGTTTACCACCGTCGCTGAAATCGAGAACACATTGCCCATCGATCAATACGATGGTTATCAACGCGACTTCGTCGCAAGGTTCGGACCACAGGATGCACGCTACGTTCGCGTGATCGCGCATACCATTGGAAACACTCCGGAATGGCATCCGGGTGCAGGTCGGCCGGCGTATATGTTGGTGGATGAGATCGTGGTGGAGTAAGCGAGCTGTGATTTGTGACTAGTGATTAGTGATTTGAGATTTGATTGCTTTGGAAAGAAGAACCCCCGCACTGTATTCTGTCGCAGCCAAATCAAAAATCACTAATCACTAATCACCAATCAATGGTATGGCCGATAGTTGCAGGAGGCCCGAAAATTTGACCAAAATTCGTTTGCGAAATGCTCATCCGGATGAGATGGGCACAAAACTAGATACTGGTGATTTTTTCAATAATTGTGGATCAAATCAATTTTTCCGACAGGATCAGTAAATTGCGGAATCAACCTGCCACCCCTCGGTTACCTATTACCCGACCAACCGGTTATTCTGAGTGTGACCACGACCTTTGACCCTATGCGCCTGAGCATAATTGTTGCGTTGACGATATTCTTCGCCTGCTCGCCGGTGCGCATCCTCAATGTGCACAAGACGGACGGATTCAGCTTGTCGAATTACAAGACATTCGACTTCTTCAAGGTTGATGCAAGCGGGGAGTTGAGTCCGATGTACACGGACCGAATCGAGTTGATAAAAACGGAGATTGCCCGGCATCTTTCGCAACGAGGTTTGCAGCAATCGGATACCTCACCTGATCTGCTGTTGAACATCGGTATTGTCGTGGAAGAAAAAGAGCAAACGCGCGAGACAACGATCAGGGATGCACCAATTTATATCGGACAACGAAACTACCACTGGGAAAGCGAAGAGATTGTCGTTAATCGCTATAAGCAAGGAACCGTCACCGTGCATTTTGTCGACCGCAAGACCAACAGACTGGTTTGCGAAGGAATTGCGTCCGCTGTCATCGTCGAGAAAGATGCCGCGGTAAGGAAAAACATCGCAGAAGGTGTAGAAGAATTATTTAACGAAATAGAAAAATGAAGGGATGTAGTAGAGACGCGACGAACAAACTGTTAATAACCATAGCCCTCGCCGCAATAGTTATCGCCTGTGGCGACAAGAAGAGTGTACAAACTACCGCGTCAGATCAGGATCGCCATACTCCTGAACCACCTCCGGGTGAAGCGCCGGAAGGCATGGTATGGATTCCCGGGGGACAGTTCACAATGGGTAGCAACGACCCGCGTGCCTACGAGCACGAACGTCCCGCACACCTCGTTCGCGTTGACGGGTTTTGGATGGACGAAACCGAAGTAACCAACCGTCAGTTCAAAGCGTTTACCGATGCCACCGGATACGTGACCGTCGCCGAACGCAAGCCGGAATGGGAGGAACTCAGGAAGCAACTTCCTCCCGGAACGCCCAAACCTCATGACAGCTTGTTGGTAGCGGGATCGCTTGTCTTTACACCACCCAAATACGCCGTGTCGCTTGACGATTACTCACAATGGTGGAAATGGACACCGGGCGCGAACTGGCAACATCCTGAGGGTCCCGACAGTGACCTCGAAGGCCGATGGGATCATCCGGTTGTACACATTGCATATGAAGATGCCCTCGCCTACTGTGAATGGGCTGGGAAACGACTGCCCACAGAAGCCGAATGGGAATTCGCCGCACGAGGAGGACATGAAGATCAACCGTACGCGTGGGGACCAGACTTTATGCCCGCCGGTCAGTATATGGCAAACACATTTCAGGGAGGCTTCCCCGTAACCAACACTGCTGAAGATGGTTTCAAAGGCACTGCACCGGTGCGCAGCTTCCCTCCTAACGACTACGGCCTGTATGACATCATCGGCAATGTATGGGAATGGACGAGCGACTACTTCAACATTAACTACTACAACGAACTTGCCCGGAAAGGCCTTGCCGTCAATCCGAAAGGCCCGGACCAGCCTTACGACCCTAACGAACCCTATACAGTCAAGTACGTGACCCGCGGTGGCTCCTATCTCTGCGCCAACGACTACTGCGTCAATTACCGACCCAGTGCCAGGCAAGGCACCGCGTTTGACAGCGGACTTTCGAATGTGGGATTTCGATGTGTTAGGTCAGCAGGCAGTGGGCGATAGGCAGTGGGCAGTAGAACGCTGTGTGGTCTATGTGAAACCCCATGTGTGGCCCAAAAGAGAGTGCGCCTCACTCAAACCTCAACGACTCGATTGGATCAAGCTTCGACGCTTTATGCGCGGGATAATAGCCGGACACGAGGCCGACGAAAACACAGACAAGCAGCCCAACGAGCATCCATAGCCATGGCACAACAAAGTGCTCCACGTCCATCGCGCTTGCCATGAGGTTACCAATGAGGATGCCGAGTACTATACCTGCGATTCCACCGAGCAGACAAACGACGATAGCTTCAATGACGAACTGCTGACGAATCCGCAGTGGCGTCGCCCCAAGGGCCTTTCTTACGCCGACTTCACGCGTACGTTCCGTCACCGACACGAGCATGATGTTCATGAGCGCAATGGATGCGCCAAGCAAGGTAATAAAGCCGACGCCAAAGCCACCCCAGTAGAGTCCACTCGTTATCACTTTAAGATTTTCCTCAAGCGTTTCACTCTTTTCAATTTCAAAGGAATTTTCCTGGCCGATACGATCGCGCCGAATCATGCGCATGAGTCCCGTTGCTTCACCCATGGCATGTTCAAATTGATCAGGATCGCGAACAGCGACGGTCATCGTATAACGGAGCGGCTGTCCGCCTGCCAACTGATTCGCGACGATAAGCGGGATGTATACGGAGTTATCGAAATTCTCCTCTGCAATCTCACCTTTCTTCTTGAGGACACCGATCACCCTGAATTGCGTACCCAGAGCGATGATGGTGGTACCGATAGGATTCTCATTGGATTCGTACAGCGTTTCGTAAATCTTACTGCCGATAACCGCCACATGGGCGCCGCGATTGATCTCCACCATGGAGAAATTTCTTCCCTGATCAAACTCCAGGGCTTTGATCGCCATGTATTCCTCGTTGACACCACCAATGCCGACGTTGGGGTTTGTTTTTTTGGACAGTCGCTTAACCTCCGCGTTCCAGCTTACGTGCGCAAAGATGCAGATGCTTGACGGCACCGTGTACTCGTTCATAAAGCGCTTTGCCTCGCTGTACCGTATAAGGGGGTATGTTTTCTCGACAACACCGTCGCGGTTGGAACGTCGATACGTGCGGGAGTAGATGTCGAACGTGTTCAGCCCTAGGGAGCTGAGGCTTTCGGTGACGGACTGTTCGATGCCGTCCACTGCAGTAAGAATACCCACCAGCGAGGTAATCCCTATGGCGACGATACAGGCTGTGAGCACCGAACGGAGCATATTTGCCTTGATCGACCGCAATCCCTCGCGAATATTTTCAATTAAATCCATGCCCGAACGCAAATACCGAAACTGCTTAATACGTTGTTGCCGCAGGTCAGTTGTTACAGTTTGACGGGAAAAATTGTACGTCACCGCCTCAGCCGCCAAAATTAGGACGTTTTATAGGTTAATGCAGCATCATTGGATAACTTTGATTCAACACAGTCGATTTGCGCATGAGAGCCATTTTTTTGTTCGCTTTGGTCGTTTTTGCGGGAGTTTGCCGCGCGAACTACATCCTTATTCCTATGGACGAACGGCAGTCCAACCACCTGAAGGCATATGGGATCACGTATTGGATCCTGAAAACGGACATGGAGGTCGACTGGCTGCTCAACTACCGAGGCGGAAGCTTCATGTGCAAATATCATCCCGCCATCCAGAACGAGCTTGTGGTCCGGGGAGTCAGCTATGAGGTCATCTCCGACGCCGACGCCAACCGGATCATTACGGAAATCGGAAGTCCGGCCCTCAATTACGACGTGATGAAGCTGGAAAAATATCCCCGCATAGCAGTCTATTCTCCCAAGACCGCGCAACCGTGGGACGATGCCGTGACACTTGTACTCACCTACGCTGAAATACCCTACGACGTCATCTATGACGACGAGGTGTTGAATGGCTTGCTGCCCAAGTACGACTGGCTGCACCTCCATCACGAAGATTTCACCGGACAGTACGGCAAATTTTTCGGCTCCTATCAGAATATGCCGTGGTATATCGAAGCCCAGCAGGAAGCAGAAGAACTTGCCCGCAAGCACGGATTCCAAAAGGTATCTCAATTGAAACTGGCTGTCGCCCGAAAGATCAAGGAGTTCGTGGCCGGTGGAGGATTCATGTTTGCTATGTGCTCAGCTACCGACAGCTTTGACATTGCGCTTGCTGCTGATGGTGTCGATATCTGTGAGCATATGTATGACGGCGACCCTGCCGATCCTGAGGCGCAGAGCAAGCTGAACTATGAGCAATGCCTCGCGTTTACTGATTTCACGTTGGTTCGCGATCCCTATAAGTATGAATTTTCCGATATCGACAACCATCCTACCGAGCGAGGCTTGCGACAGGACAACGACTACTTTACCCTTTTTGAATTTTCCGCAAAATGGGATCCCATCCCTACTATGTTATCACAAAATCATAGCCGGGTGATAAAGGGATTTTTCGGACAAACCACTGGCTTCAAGTCGCATCTCATCAAACCCGACGTGGTTGTCATGGGTGAGAACAAAGAAATTCGTGAAGCCAAGTACATCCACGGCATCCTTGGCAAAGGTTTTTGGACATTCTACGGCGGCCACGATCCTGAAGACTACCAACACCAGGTCGGCGAAGAACCCACAGATCTGAATCTGCACCCGAACTCGCCGGGCTACCGCTTGATTTTGAATAATGTGCTGTTCCCCGCGGCGAAGAAGAAAAAGCAGAAGACTTAGGCAGTGGGCAGTAGTGAGGGCATGCGCTAACAGATAGGCCGTCCCTTTGCGCCCTTTGCGTCATGGCACCATTGCGGTAAACTCTCCGAATCATAAGTTCACATTAGTTCCAAACTGCAATCAACGGCACCATCACTGCCAACTGCCAACTGCGTACTCACTGCCAACTGCCCATTGCCTGCTGCCCATTGCCACATTCCCCTTCCCCATAGCAGAATCTTTTCTTACATTAACCCACCAAATCAAATAACCGCTATGAAATCCCGACGTGATTTCCTTCAGAAAATTTCAGCGACGGCGTTGGCCGTTCCCTTTCTGTCTTCGGCAAAGGCCGCTGGTTCATCGTTTTATGAAGAACCTTACGAAGGCCCTGTGCTGAAAGTCGCCATTTTGGGACTTGGAAGCTATGGCACACGGGTGGCTGAGGCTATGCGCGACTGCAAGGCGGCAAAGCTCACCGGTGTAATCAGCGGAACACCGTCAAAGATCGCCGACTGGCAAAAGAAGTATGGTATTCCGGCGGCGAACTGCTACAACTACGAGAACTTCGATAAGATCAAGGACAACAAAGACATTGACGCTGTTTACATCATCACGCCGAATGCCCTTCATAAAGATCAGGCTATTCGCGTAGCGCGCGCGGGCAAGCACGTCATTTGCGAAAAGCCCATGGCTCTCAACGCAAAGGAAGGTCAGGAAATGGTTGACGCTTGCAAGAAGGCAAACGTAAAATTACTCGTCGGCTATCGGATGCACTTCGAGGCCAACACGCTTGAAATCATCCGCATGCGGAATGCCGGTGAATTGGGTAAAGTCATGTTCTTCCAGGGATTGAGCGGATTTCGCATTGGCGATCCGGGACAGTGGCGATTGAGCAAAGAACTTGCCGGTGGAGGCGCACTGATGGACATCGGCATTTATTCAGTGAACGGCGCCCGGTATATGGTCGGCGAAGAACCTGTGTGGGTGACGGCACAGGAAGTAAAAACCGATCCTGTTAAGTTCAAGGAAGGTGTAGATGAAACCATTACATTCCAGCTGGGATTCCCGAGCGGCGTTATTGCGTCGTGCCTTTCCACCTACTCAATGAACTATCTCGACCGGTTCTTCCTGAACGGAACGCAGGGCTTTGCTGAATTGCAACCCGCAACCGGCTACGGTCCGATCAAGGGAAGAACCCACAAGGGTGAGCTGAACTTACCTCACAAGACCCATCAAACCGTCCAGATGGACGAGATGTCAGCGATTATCCTTCAAAACAAAAAGCCTGTTGTACCAGTAGATGGCGAGGAAGGTGTGAAGGATTTGAGGATAATGGACGCTATTTATGAGGCTGTGAGAACGGGGAAGAAGGTGGAGTTGGGATAATCAATTCACTTTCTCCTCAAACATTTCATCAAGATTCTCAAGGGCTGCTGTAAATCCTTCCTTAAAGCCGAGCTCGATGATCTTGTCAAGGTCTTCGGGTTTGTCATAGCGAATGGTGATGTGTACCGTCGTTGAGTTGTCGTCAGAAGCACGGAAGTCTACTTTCCATCGCGAACGGGGAAGGTCAGTGTTGACGGTACCTTCCTCATCGGTAAAGGCGTCATACATTCCGAATGACTCGGTAGGACGAATACCTTCATAATCGGCGCGGCTCCAATGGGTGTCGTTCTTCGGGCCTACCATGCTGTAATACCATGTGCCGCCATCGCGGAAGTCGAGCGACCGGGTCACCGTACGATAGGGTTTCGGAGCCCACCACTGATCCAGGAGTTCTTTTTGAGTCCATGCTGCCCAAACATCAT
>Ga0079224_100011621_pt1 | contig 12140 bp, 12 predicted proteins | sample Stecom2015_FD_80414 | JGI IMG/M metagenome (GOLD analysis project Ga0079224, IMG submission 80414) | Agricultural soil microbial communities from Utah to study Nitrogen management - Steer compost 2015 | ecosystem: Environmental > Terrestrial > Soil > Agricultural land | place: USA: Utah... | reverse complement strand
GAGCTTATAACGAAAAAGTATCCGAAGGATACGCTGGACATCCTCGTTTTCGGAGATGATGCATGGCAAATCGAAATTAAGGATCTGCCCTATCTTCAGGTAGGGCCGTACCATACCAACACAGTTGCGGGGCTTGAACTTGCAATGGACATACTTCGGCGAAGGAAAAACACGAACAAGCAGATCTTCATGATCACGGATGGCAAACCAACCTGTATCCGTCAGGGAATAAAATACTATAAGAACGCGTTCGGCCTCGACCCGAAAATTCTGTCCAAAACATTAACTCTCGCCACCCAGTTGAGGAAACTTAAAATCCCGGTTACTACGTTCATGATTGCGACCGATCCGTATTTGAAATCCTTCGTGCGGGATTTTACGAAAGCCAACAACGGGAATGCTTACTACAGCAGTCTTCAGGGTCTCGGTAACCTTGTCTTCGAAGACTTTCGCCGAAACCGAACCAAGAACCTTTAATTTGAAACCGTCATGTCCCTCACAAAAATCAAAACCCTGGGTGAACTCAAGCAGTCCGGATACGTATCCCGTTCCATTAAAGCAGAGCTGCGGGAAAATCTGATTCAAAAACTCAGAAAGAAAGAACCTGTGTTTGAAGGAATCTGGGGTTACGAAGACACAGTAATTCCAGATCTTGAACGCGCGGTGCTTGCAGGCCATGACATCAACCTGCTGGGTTTACGCGGCCAGGCGAAGACGCGGCTTGCCCGTTTAATGGTCAACCTGCTTGACGAATATATTCCGATCGTCGCAGGGTCTGAACTAAATGACGATCCTCTTCAACCTGTATCCCGTTTTTCCATTGATCTGATCCGCGAAAAGGGTGACGAGACTCCTATTACCTGGATACACCGGGATGAACGTTACTCGGAAAAGCTGGCTACACCCGACGTTTCCATTGCAGACCTTATTGGTGACGTCGATCCGATCAAGGCTGCCACGCTTAAGTTGCCTTATTCTGACGAACGCGTCATTCACTTCGGGCTCATTCCGCGGTCAAACCGATCAATATTTGTTATCAATGAGTTACCCGATCTTCAGGCGCGTATACAGGTAGCGTTGTTCAACATTTTGCAGGAGGGCGATATTCAGATAAGAGGCTTCAAGATCCGTATGCCGCTTGACATTCAGTTTGTGTTTACGGCGAACCCTGAAGATTATACGAATCGCGGCAGCATTGTTACGCCGCTTAAGGATCGCATCGACAGTCAGATCATTACACACTATCCGCGTACGCTGGAAATCGGGAAACGCATTACGCAGCAGGAGGCCCGGCTGAAAGACGTGCAACGGAAAACCGTAATGGTAAACGACATCGCGAAAGATCTCATTGAGCAGATTGCCTTCGAAGCGCGCAAGAGTGAATACGTTGACGCCAAGAGTGGTGTATCAGCACGACTGACAATTTCAGCGTATGAAAACCTTGTGGCCGCTGCTGAGCGTCGATGCCTGATAAATGGTGAACCTGCGACGCATATACGAGTATCCGATTTCATCGGCGTTGTTCCTGCAATCACCGGAAAGGTTGAACTCGTTTACGAAGGTGAACAGGAAGGTCCCGGAATCGTCGCACAAAACCTTGTTGGTAAAGCGATTCGTACGCAGTTTGCAAACTACTTTCCTGATCCCGACAAGTTCCGGAAGCAAAAGGAAAAAAGTCCCTATAAAAAAATCACCGAGTGGTTTAGCGACGGGAACATCCTTGACCTGCTTCATGAGTCTAAGCAGCGGGATTATGAAAAGAGTCTCAGGGAGGTACCCGGTCTTGCCGATCTAGTAAAGGACTTGCATAAAAATGAACCATCTGAAACCAAAACTTTCCTGATGGAATTTGCTTTACACGGGCTGGCGGAATACAGCCTTATCAGCAAACACAATCTTTCTGCAGGGTTACAGTTCAAGGATTTACTCAGCGGAATGTTCACACTTCCGAAACCAGGTGAGGAGGACGACGATGACGACGATGAAGGCTTTGCTAGTGGTCGCTTCTAAGCGCCTCCGGTAAATTCTTGTCCCACCTAACAAGACGAACAATCATGAAGCCACAGGAATCGTTTCCGATTGACCCGCATCAGGTGCGTCAGCTGCGGAAGATGGTCGACCGTGGCGAAGGTTTTCATCTGGAGTTTAAGCGCAAGGCATTATATCCTGAAAAGATTGTTCGCGAAATGGTGGCATTTGCAAATGCCGGAGGAGGGATACTTCTTGTTGGTGTCGGTGATGAGGGAACGATTCCCGGGCTGAAGCACCCCGAAGACGATTCGCATGAAATCCGGAAAGCTCTTGAGCGCTGCAGGCCACGGCTACCGGTGACAGAAACGTTTGTACCCATTGGTCATGGAAAGTCGGTACTACTTTATGAAATTTCCGAGAGTCGGAAGAAACCGCATTACCTTCTGAATGCCGGGAACGAACGGGAGGCATTTGTTCGAGTCGACGACAAAAGTATCCGCGCCAGTCGGGAGATGTGTGAGATTGCCAGACGGATGCTTGGAAACAAGGGCACGCGATTTCATTATGGCGACTATGAGCGAATGCTGATTCAATACCTCGACAGTCACGGCACCATTACATTAAAGAAGTTTATTGAACTCAGTGGTCTTAAACGATTTATCGCATCACGGAAGGTAGTGACCCTGGTGTTGGCCGGCGTACTTCGAATATCTCCCCATGAAAAAGGCGACATCTACTCACTCGCCATTGCGCGGTAGCCTGCAAAAAAATCCCGAGTGACATTCAGCACCTTTGCTTCAGATTGTTTACATTTCGTAAACCAAGTTCTTTGTGCAGCATGGCTAAATCCAGGAAGGAAAAGAAAGTCTTTGTCTTAGACACATCCGTCATCATCTACGAACACAACTCAATCCTCAACTTTGCTGAACACGATGTAGGAATACCAATCACGGTCCTGGAGGAGCTTGATAATTTCAAGAAAGGCAATGACACAAAGAATTTTGAGGCGCGCGAGTTCATCCGTCTTATAGACAAACTCGCGAAGGGACAGATGTTGCACCAATGGAATCCAATCAACGGAAAAAGCAAGGGTGCATTTAAAGTTTTGATGGACACCAAGAGCGCCATCGACGCCAATAAGATTTTCAATGAGCACAAACCGGACCACCGGATTCTGAATGCCGCGCTGCAATTACAGTCGGAAGAAAAGGGCAAACGAGTGATCCTCGTCTCAAAAGATGTCAACCTTCGCCTTAAAGCAAAAGCACTCGGACTTCAATCGGAAGATTACACCACCGGCAAGGTTGAGAACATTTCATCACTGTACTCGGGGAAAACTATTCTTGAAGATGTTGATTCAGATGTTATCAATCTCCTTTATGAAAAAGGTTATTGTCCGCCGGAAGACATACTTGGCAAACTGAAACCTGAAAAAAATCACTATTATATACTCAAGAGTGGCAAGAAGTCTGCGCTTGCGTACTTCAATCCATTTAATGAAATGGTTGAGCACGTTGAGAAGCGGTCTGTGTACGGAGTAAAACCGAGGAATGCTGAACAAACCTTTGCGATACACGCAGCATTGAAGCCGGAAATAAAACTGGTGTCCATTCAGGGTGTGGCCGGTACCGGGAAAACACTTCTCGCCCTGGCTGCTGCACTTGAACAAAAGCGCGAATACAAGCAGATTTATCTTGCTCGTCCAATCGTACCGTTGTCGAATAAGGATATAGGATATCTTCCGGGCGATATTAAATCGAAAGTAAATCCTTACATGGAACCGTTGTGGGATAATCTGAAATTTATCCAGAACCAATACAACGAAACCGATAAAGAGTATTCAAAGATAACCGAGATGGTGAACCAGGAAAAGCTTGTGATTACACCGCTTGCTTATATCCGCGGTCGCAGTCTTTCGAACATCTGCTTTATTGTTGATGAGGCACAGAATCTCACACCGCATGAGGTAAAAACGATTATTACACGTGCGGGTGAGAACACCAAGATCATCTTTACCGGCGACATTTACCAGATCGATACACCGTACCTCGATTCACAAAGTAACGGCTTGTCTACACTCATCGACCGATTGAAAGACCATGAACTGTATGCGCACGTGACTTTGGAGAAGGGTGAACGCTCGGAGCTTGCCAACCTGGCTAACGAACTGCTTTGATTAGTACTTCTCGTCTTCGTTGGGAAAGCTGCGGGATTTAACGTCGCTTACATAGCGGCCCACCGCGTCCTTTACCACAGTATCAAGGTCGGCGTAACGCCTTAAAAAACGGGGCTTAAATTCCTTGTTGATACCAAGCATGTCCTGCATTACAAGCACCTGACCGTCGACATCAGGGCCGGCGCCTATCCCTATCGTTGGGATCGACAGACTCGATGTAACGTTACCTGCCAGCACGGCCGGGATTTTCTCCAATACAATACCGAAGCAGCCACACTCCTGCAGTAACATTGCGTCTTCGGAAAGTTTTTTTGCTTCTGCTTCTTCCCGCGCGCGGACTGTGTAGGTACCGAACTTGTAAATAGACTGAGGCGTTAGACCGAGGTGACCCATTACTGGGATACCGGCGCTGAGAATTCTTACAATAGAATCCTTGACTTCGCTTCCGCCTTCCAGCTTTACTGCATGTGCTCCTGCTTCTTTCATAATGCGGATCGCAGAGCGCAGTGCCTCGACCGAACTTCCCTGATACGTGCCAAATGGCAGGTCAACAACAACCAGCGCACGTTTAACTGCGCGTACAACGGACGCAGCATGATAAATCATCTGATCCAATGTGATGGGAAGCGTTGTCTCATGCCCCGCCATCACATTTGAGGCAGAATCGCCAACCAGAATAATATCGATGCCCGCAGCATCAATCAGTTTAGCCATGCTGAAATCATAGGCGGTAAGCATAGCTATTTTTTCACCACGGTTCTTCATTTCCTGAAGCTGGTGGGTCGTAATCCTCTTTATCTCCTGCTTGTGAACTGACATCACTGATCTTGTTTACTGATAGAATTCCTCGTGTGGATTGAGTGCCGGACTTCTTAACGAAGGTATACGGCGAATTCGCTTTTGTCGAGCTTTACTTCAACGTGGTCCTTTAACGTTGTAGCAAGCTGATACCCCGTGTATTGAGGGTAGACCGGGAAATGGGTATGACTTCTGTTTACTAATACTGCTATTTCGATTTTCTTAACTTCCGTATTCAAAAACGGTTTCATGCCATATGCAAAAGTTCGCCCGGTATTCAGTACATCGTCAACGAGGACGATGCACTTTTTGCGGATTTCTTTTACATCGCAATCGAGCGTAATCTCGCTTTGTTGAGGCGCTGCTTTGTCGATGGTGACTTTAACCAGTTTTATTGCAAGAGTAGAGACGCGTTCAAGTTCAGCCGCCAGCAAACTTGCAAGCGTATATCCATGCCCATCAATGCCGGCAACGACCAGGGCTTTGCTGTCGAAGTTGTTTTCAAAAATCTCATATGCCATCCGACGGATTTTCTGGTTTATCTGGGCCTCCGTCAGAATCAGGTTTTGTTCCGCCGTCATGTTGTCAGGTAAGTGGTGCTATGGGTAGAGACTTGCTGTCTTTGAAGGTGGAAAGTATCACCATTGACTGCAAGCTGTCGACGACCTCAATATTGGAAACTTTCTCAAGCATAAGCTGCTGATAGGAAGCTATGTCCGCGCAGACGATCTTCAGAATAAAATCCCCGGAACCTGTAATATGGTGACACTCGACGATTTCATCAACACTCTTAATCGCAGTGATGAATTTGTTGATGTTCTCCTTATTGTGGCCTTTCAGCGTTGCCATAACAAACGTGCTTACGCCCAACCCGACGCTGGCCGGATCAATAACGGAGTGATAACTCCTGATAACGCCGGACGATTCGAGCTTGTTTACGCGTTCAAGCGTCGGCGCCGGTGACAGACCAATTTCCTTCGCCAACTGTGCGTTGGTTATGTTCGAGTTTCTCTGAAGGATTTCCAGAATCTTTCGATCCGTCGCATCGAGTTTTACATTTCCTTTCATATGTACAAGGGTGTGTTGACCAAATAAAATTTGGGTAAAAATAGTCTTAAATATTAGAAATTCAGTAAGAGCCTTATTTTTTGTTTTTTCTTCAAATGGCGGCGACACCAGGTGCCGCAACCCATTTGCGGTCTCCTGGTTCCGGCGTTGTCTATTCCAGCACGAAAGAGGGGCTTTCAAGAATGGTTTTTATACCCTGGTCGAGCGGTGTCAGCTCTCTATTCAGGATTTCCAACATCCGCGAGGAGTCAGGTTGTCTTCGCGTCATGTCACCTTCTTTCAATGGGGGCAGAAACTTGATGGTTGACTTCGAATTGGTAAGCCTGATGACTTCTCGCGCAAGGTCCACAATTTGATAGTTCTTCTCGCTCCCAATGTTAATGACTCCATTCACCATAAGGTTACCTTCCAGGATGCGCAGTGTTGTTTCTGTATTGTCGTCGATGTAGCAGAATGTCCGACTCTGCGTTCCATCCCCATAAATTGTGAGAGGACTGTTCTGAAGCGCAAGCTTGATGAATCTGGAGATTACAAAATCAGGACTTTGTTTCGGTCCGTAGGTATTGAAGAATCTGAATACGGTGTAGTCAAGGCCGAACTCCTTATGGTATGACCGGCAAAACGATTCTCCCACATTCTTCACGACCGCGTATGGCAGTCGTGAATTCAGGGGTGTAGTTTCTTCGTGCTGCGGAAGCGCCACAGGCTCGCCATATACCTCCGATGAGCTGGCGAAAAAAACGCGTTTTACTCCGGTGTTTTTACAGAGGCCAAGTACGTTCTTGATACCTTCAAGATCGTTAAGAACCGCCACCGGGTTATCCAGTGTCCGCTTCACGCCCACGACCGCGGCATAGTGGAAAACGTAATCAAATCCATACCGGGTCATCACTGCGCTGATGTCTTCATAGTCGTTCACATCACATTTTATGAACCGGCAGTTTTCGTGCGCAGGAACTTTACGCACATCTCCGGTAAGGAGATTATCAACAAGTACGACAAAATATCTTCCTGTTGAAAGGAGTCGTTCCGCGAGTGAACTTCCAATGAATCCGGCACCGCCTGTTATCAAAATCTGCTTCATTTGTCAAGTGTTTGTTGTCCGTAAATATCACGGTATATGTTTTCTGCAATTTCGTAGTTACGATATTGGATAGCCACATCCCTGATCCTGGCGTTTAGACCGGGTTCTTTAAGAAGAGCATCAATTGTTTTTGCCGCAGCATCATACGCCTGGGAAGAAAGGTCGGTTAGCACCGCACCTATTTGGTGCTTCAAAATAATATCGGAGTCGTCAGAGATGTCGCGTGGTATGACGACGGGGAGACCCATTGCCCAGTACTCTCCATTTTTTATTGGCGTGCAGTATCGTTTCGATGGAACCGGTTTAACGGGTGTGATTGCAAAATCAGCAACCCTCAGATAGCGGGGGATCTGATGATGCGGAACGAAAGCGTTTAATACTATATGACGGTCAAGACCGGCGCGATCAATCCAACGATCGATGTCGTCTCGATTCTGGTTTGTAAGAAGCAGAACCCGAAAGCGTTCACCGAATTGACGGACGCATGCGGCAAAAAAGTCGAACACCTCCTGATCCAGGTACATATCGCCGAACTTACCCGCATAAACACATACGACCATTCCATCCAACCCGAGGGCTGAGCGCGTTTCCGTATCAGTTTGATTTGTGGAGAAGTGGTTAAGGTTGACGCACGCCGGTTTTACAACAAAGTAACTGAATTTTGCACCGTACTTAAGAAACGCATATTCGCGCATTCCTTCTGTTGCTGAAATCACGGCGGTAGCCCGGTGTGCTTGTTTTTTTTCCAGCCAAAAAAGTATCCTAAATGGAATTCCTCCTTCCTTCCAGGTGCCATTTTCAACCATGGCTTCAGCATGAGGTTCAAAGCTGTCCAGAATCAGCCGGCGACCAGTCAGCATACTAAGGATATAACCTACGCCTCCTGCAGGCGTACACCACGCGTGAAGAACGGCAATTTTGTGTTTGCGTATTGTGCGTACGAGACCCAAAATTCGGGTGATCCAGGATGTCATTCCTCTGAAGCCGAACGGATAATAACGAAATGGTATCCAGTCGATGCCTTCGGCTTCAAGACTCTTCCGGTCTTCCGGAGACACCGGCCACGAATGCTCAAGTGTTACAAGGAAGAGGCGCGAACCGGAAGAGATATTTCGCCGGATAATCCGAACATACGGCAATGTATAAGTCTGAATCAGCGCATCCCGGTATGACCAGTATGTTATCACCAAAACGTTACCTTTGTACCCTGAATTCATCTCAAATGCCAATCAAACTTAACCGTTCCAAGAAGCGCCACCTGCTCCTTTCGTTATTGTACAAGCTCGACAAATTAATGCCTTTTTCCAATGTCGCAAAAATGAAACTGTACCTCGATCTCGAATGGATTTTCGAACGTTTCGCGCACGAAAAGTCATTCAAGGTATTTGCCATGGGCGAACATCCGGTGAGAAGCTTGTCCACGTCTTTTTTGGAAAAACATTTGGCGAAGGAACACAATGTCCTCGATCTTGGCTGCAATACCGGCGAATTGACTTTCCTGATTTCCAAACATGCAGGCCATGTAACAGGCATTGACAATAATGCAGGATTTATTGATGAGGCAATCAAGCGGTATTCTTCCGCAGGCATCGACTTTGTTTGTGACGATGCCGAAAAATTTCTGCAAAAAAATGACCGGCGATTCGATGTGCTCATCCTTTCACATATTTTGGAACATCTTGACGATCCTCAGTCGTTGCTGGCAGAATATCAAAAGTTTTTCGACTACATCTACGTAGAGGTTCCCGATTTTGAACGAACACATTTGAACATATACCGCCAACATCTTGGATCCTCGCTAATATACTCCGATGCTGATCACATATGGGAATTTGATCGCCGTGATGTTCTTTCGCTTCTTTCTTCATCGGGATTGACAGTCTTAGATTGTGAGTTTCGATTAGGTGTACAGAAATACTGGTGCAGTACGAGTTCATCGAAATAACAGATTTCTGATAATTATCACCGTCCGCTGAGTAAACAACTGCATGGGATACCGCCAAACTGCCCGACGCAAAAAATCAAGCGCCACACTTTTCGCGCCGTGTTCGTCAGATGATGAAAGGTGAAGGCTCGCATAACTAAGAACAAGCGCAGAAAAACGAGACTGAAATTTTCCAAACTTAATCCGCACTATGTCATCACAAAAGGTGGATTGAAGGAGTCGGTCAACTTTGACCCGCATCATCCCGATTGGAATATTTGCCACGCTTCGGTTTGCATGCTGCACAAGTGCACTTGTGATCCTGGCGTTATAAACTATCGGGTAACGCGCTGCCAGCCGAATCCAAAGATCCCAATCTTCGAAGCCGGACAGATCACGATCTTCATTGAATTTTAGTTCGCGCAAAACATCACGACGAACGAACACACCCATACAACTCATTACATTGCCAATGGTAAGCAGCGCAGTGTTGATGTCATTTTTCCCTGGTGATGTCCATTTCTCGGTAACAACACCGTTCTCCTGTACTCCGTATGCCTGATGATAAACTTCAGGATTTTTATGCTCAACAAGACCCGAATAAGCCACCGCGAGATGATCGGAAAAGAAAACGTCGTCTGAATCAAGAAATGTAACGTATATCCCTTTCGATAAATCGATTCCTGCATTACGTGCTGCTCCCCTTTCGCTGTTAGAAATCTTAGTGTATTTAAACCGTTTATCCTGAATGCTTTTCAGAACCTCTTCGGTGTTATCTGTGCTGCCGTCGTCTACTACAATCACTTCAAAATTGCCAAGCGTCTGACCAAACACCGAATCAAGTGTAACCATGATTGACTCTGCGCGGTTGTATGTTGGAATGACGATGCTGAAAAACGGTTCACTCATCATACAGCGTTCTCAATTTTTCAATCATTCCCTGGAGGGCGAAGTTTTCCAACGCGTAGGCCTGACCGTTGTCCACAGCCTGCCTTCGAAGTTGGGTATCCCGCAAAAGCCTGATCATGGCGGTATAAACAGATTCGCTATCGCGGAAATTCACAACACATGCATGAACACCATCCTTGACAAACTCCGACGCCACGCCGGAAAGCGTAAACACGGATGGCACTCCGCAGGCGAGTGCCTCAACATACGTCTGGCCGAATGCCTCGCATATTGCATCCACAGGTGTGTGGACGTATACGTCGAAACATTTGTAGAGCGCACCACTGTCTTCCTCGAAATGAATTAATCGCACATTCTTTTGCGGTACTTCAGCCAGCAAATCAAGTATCGCACTGTGATATGGTCCCTGCGCATTTGCGAGCACGAGGATCGCTTCAGGTTGTTCCTTCAGCAATCTTTCGAACGCCGGCACAATATATTGAACACCCTTCCATTCGATGTGGCGTGCAATCACACCAATCACAGGGCGCTGCTGAATATTGTACTTGCTTCTTATTCTTAAGATTCGCTCCTCATCAACCTCAACAAATGCAGAAAAATCAAAACCATGGTGAATTGTTTCGATTTTAGAATCGGGGACGCCTTCAAGCTCGCGAAGCACGTATCGCGTCGCCTGACTGATCGAAACAACGGTTGTAGCGAAGCGATTGCTGAGCCGGTCATAAAGAATTCCCTTTCGATGATACTTGTGATGGAAGTCGCTTGTATGTCGGGTATAGACGCGCCTTTTCACGCCCGCCATAAACGCTGCCGGAAGCGCAAGGATTTGAGCAGTGAGTAGATGTGCGTGAACGAGATGCGGTCGCCTTTTTATAAAAAACCAAAACAGTTGAAAGAAAGCCTTAGGAAAGGAGCGCTTGCCGCTTACGGTTATGCGTCTGAATGCGTGTCCATTAATCTTCAGGTAGTCCTCCAGTCGCGAACCACTCTTGTTTAGAAGGACAAAAGTGAGATTAAATGCATCTGCGAGATCGCGCGCGATCCACTCGAACGCCAGCGCCTTGTCAACATCTGAAATTACTATTACAATTTGTTTTCGCGACATCATGGAACTGCTATGATATCGATGTGCTTGTTTATCAGGTCACGGCCCGACTCAACGGCAATTCCTGTTTCAGCGTCGCTGATTTTATACCCGAGCTTTCTCAAAAATTCTATCAGAAGTTCAGCAGAGTCACCCTGATCTTTAAGGTTGCTGTCATCTACCTCCACGAACAACCTCGGCCGATATTCACTGATAATGCGTTCCGCACCGCGAAGTACCTGCAGTTCGTACCCTTCAACGTCGATCTTCATCAAATCAACCCGCGGAACCCCGAGCGATGGGAAATATTCGTCAAGCATATGAACTTCTATGCGTTGTCCATCGGCGACATTTTCATTTATCCTGTTGCCTCCGCGATTGAATGAAACCCGCGTTTCCATTATTGCTGTTTTACGTGAAGCACCGAGACCGACGTTGTGTACTTGCAGGTTTCTAAAATTGTTTGCAGCCAGGTTCTTTTGACAAAGCGTGAAATTCTGCGGATCAGGTTCGAAACCGACAACGCTTCCATCAGCAACTTTTTTCGCAAGCCTGAGCGCCGTATAACCCAGATTCGTACCAACATCGAGCACAACCATACCGGGTAAACATAGCTGCTCAAGTGCGTCGTGCGATGTATCGACAAAGCCGAAATAGTAATAGTGACCGAGGTAATCACTAATGTCGACATGCAATATAATTCCATCCTTGTTGATTTTCCGCCAGCTTGGCTTTGCGTACTGGTACGGATTCGGCACAAGTTTGGCGACCAAAGACCGCGGTGAACCATTTGCAGTCATATCTGCAAGTGCGCGCTCCAGGGTCGGGACTTTAAATGCAGCCCGAAAAACATTAAGGATTCTGGTCTTGAGTGATAATCTCATGTCATTCGGTTGCTGTAACCCCGGAAGATGCGTGTTGCCTGCGTCAGGGCAATCATTTTGTATCCGATTTTGTCGAGGAAACGAATCTTATCCATCATTCGCAGCATCGACAACGTCAGGCGTTCGGTTTTCCAAAGCACGAAGAAACAAATTTGCTTAAACCAATTAAATGACAGTGTGAGCTCTGTATATCCCTGATCAACGGCGAATCGTCTGGTAACAGCCCTCCTTTCCTGACTGTT
>Ga0079224_100011620_pt1 | contig 12140 bp, 7 predicted proteins | sample Stecom2015_FD_80414 | JGI IMG/M metagenome (GOLD analysis project Ga0079224, IMG submission 80414) | Agricultural soil microbial communities from Utah to study Nitrogen management - Steer compost 2015 | ecosystem: Environmental > Terrestrial > Soil > Agricultural land | place: USA: Utah... | reverse complement strand
TATCGAAAAAAGATCGTTATTCGGACTATCTGATAGAGCTTCCACCCGATCAAATTCGCCCCCATCCGTCACTAAACGAATGCCCGATTGAATGTAAGATCCTTCCGCGGCCGTCGTTTTATTCGTTCCCCTGAAATAGAAATTACGTAAGACAGTCAGCCTTCCGTCGGTGATGTTCAAATGCCGGGGATTGTTATTCTCACTCCAAAAACTGAACACGGACATCGTTCTGCCAACCGCGTTTAGCGTCCCCGCGGTTAGCGTCAGGCCGTAGGCATTATTGGATGTGCTCCCCGTGAATATCAAATCGTCCAATAATGTCAATTCGCTTCCCGGTTTATTGATGGCTAGATTCAGGATACCACTGATTTCGCCATTGGTGGTTAGCGTAGCCGGATTGCTTCCGGCGAATTCTATGTTGAAAACAGTGCTATACGTAAGGGTTGGAGCCAATACCAGGTTGCCGTATATGTACAGCGTATTCGAGCCCGTCCGGGCCAACATCGGGTTGTTGGGCACGTCGCTCTCCCACGTCATGTTTGCGCAAAACGAATTGGCATCCAACGTAACCGTGCGCGAGGCAGTCGTTGTTCCAAAGCCGCTGTAGCTGCCGAAGAATACGTTGTCTCCTATGGAAGGAACAATGCTTGGTATGCCACCGGTCGGACTATCCAGCCGCCAATGTCCGTTAAGGTCGCTCCAGTTTCCGCCCCCGCCTACCCAATAATAATCGGCAGCTTGGAGTTGAACAGTAAAAAACAGGGTGAAAAACGCAAGTAAAGTTCTTTTCATGATAAAATAACTAGCTGTTCAAGAATATCAAAACACATATACCGGGCAGGAATTAGTAAATCAAAAGTCCACGGGTAGCAGATGTCTTTGTTTATGAGACAAAAGTACCTTAATATCATCCGGCCCGTCAATCGTGTTTTTTTGAAATACAACTAGAAAAAAGCACCGTATGGTGGGTAGAAAATTTTCTAACCTCATTAATCGATATTAGAAAAACAGCAACTAATAATTAATTATCCTTGTGCCCATCAAGGAAATTGGATATATTTACCCATTCATCGCATCATAGCCGATACAGTATTTATCTTTAGACGTGACTTCATCTATCGCCTCAATCAGAAACAGCATTTTCTTTGCTTTCGCCGCATTTTTTTTTAGTTTAAATGCATCATCCGCTGCAGACGGAACGTTTATCATTGATCACTATACCGACGAGCATGGCCTGCCCCAAAATAGTATAAAAGGAATCGGCCAAGACAATTTAGGCTTCCTATGGCTGATTTCCGAAAAAGGCCCCATCCGTTACGACGGCAATGGGCAATTTAGAACATTTGATCATCTATCGGCGTCGTTAATAACGGACCGAATGATGGCGCTGTATCAAGGCGGCCCGGGCGGCGAACTCTGGGCTCAGGCCGAAAACGATACACTTGTCATGTTGAAGGATGGGCAGGCGGTTGCATCGGCCAATACATTTTGGGATGTTTTCGACAAGCCGGAGCTTGGACTGGCGGAGCCGTTGATTACGACTACCCGATTGCCGGCACCGTATCCCGAGGCGCTTCCGGAACACCTCTTCATTCCCGATGGTACGGGAAGCGGATTTGTGGTATCAAGAGATTCAATCTCCTTTACAACGCTCCATGAAAAAACGGTGCATAGGCGTTACTTCCCCAACAAAAATCCGTGGGGATTTGTGGGTTTCCAGGGAAAGTTACTGTACCTAAACCAGCTTCGATCATGCGCGGTGTTCCACCGAGATAATCGAATTACGCAAGAAGAAATCGGCGGCGACTTGTTAAGCTTACCGGCAAACACCCGGTTTACGATCTACTGGAACACAGCTTCAAATCAGCTGTTTATCTACGCAGAAAAAAAACTCTATCGGGTAACCGAAGACAGCACCGGAGGATTTAGCAGCACGTTGCTCGTTTCGGGACTCGATTTTAAAGAAAATGGCATTACAACAGCGCATTATATGCCATCGCAAGGAAAACTTTTTCTTGGCAGTGCTACCAAAGGCCTTTTTGAGGTGCAAAAGCGGTATTTCCACACGCTCCATTCGGGAGTTGACTATCCCAACAACACCTTTTACAATCAAACATTGCTGCCTAATGGTCTGCTATTAACGAATGAAGGCCGGGCTTTTGACAAAAAGGGGCAGCCGCATTTAGTCCAGTTTTTGCTGGACAGAAAACATCAATACCATCAGGTCATCGGACCCGACAGAAACCTATGGATATTTCAGCGGGATACAATCCTTCTCGTTTCTCCACAGCTTGATCAACTTATCGGCATCAAACTAAATCCGGCATTGGCGAAATTTTCCGATTGGGATGAAGACTCAAACTTTTGGATCGGCGGCGATGCAGGTTTACTGCAGAAGTATCAGGCAGACCGGGACAGTTTCCAAACCATGGGATCCTTTCCGGCTATCACGTATATTGAAGATGGGGGCCTTCAAGAGTTATACGTAGGCACCAAAAACGGTCTGTTTGTTTTCAATACACTGCACTCCACAAAAAAGGAAATCCCCGAATTCGCAGGCAAGACGATACGCAGTATTTATAAAGAATCTGCGAGCAGGCATTGGATAACCACCTATCAACACGGCTTTTTCTTGTATGAAAATGGAGAAGTGACTGCTTTCCCGTTAGACAGAAACGGCTATTTGGCGACATCACATTGCATGCTGGAAGATGGGCGTGGCTTTCTTTGGATAAGTACCAATAAAGGGCTATTTAAGGTGAAAAAACAACAGTTACTGGCTTACAAACAAGACCACACAAAAGTCCCGTTCTATTTCTATTACGATAAGCGGTGGGGATTCAACACCAATGAATTCAATGGCGGGTGTAAGCCGTGTGCAATCAAACTTCCCGATGGCAACTTCTCCTTCCCCTCGTTGGATGGCCTCGTGCAGTTCACTCCTGACGCGATTGATGATCATTTTCCATCGGGAGATGTTATACTCGACGGGGTGATACTGGACAAAAAAAATTTACCTACACAGGATACCATTTGTATTCCGCACTATTTCTCACGTTTGGATATCAAAATTGCCACGCCGTTTTACGGCAGTCCGCATAATATGGAAATCGAATACATCGTAACCAGTGAAGACAAACCCAAAGAAAACTGGCTTCCTCTCGATGGTGCGAACAACACGTTATCCATCAATGAGCTGTCTTCGGGAAGCCACGACATCTTGGTGCGCATGCGGAAAGGGATGGACGCCCGTGATTTCAATTATGCAACATTCCATCTGTATATACAGCCGTTATTTCACGAGACGACTTGGTTTACCTTGCTTCTTTGTACGGGGTGTGGTTTGGTCATTTGGGCGATTATCGCTTTGCGGACCCGATTCATCCTCAACCAAAACCGTTTGCTTGTCCATAAAGTCAACGAACGGACCCATATACTCAAAAGCCAATATGAATGGCAGCAACGGCTCTCTACTTCGATTACACACGATATTAAAGCCCCGCTTAACTATGTCGTTAAAGCATTAGGTAATATACAGGACATTGCTAAGGCCGAGGGATTTTTACCCTGTGAAATGGAACAGATTTACTTATCGACCAAAAACATCTACCATTACTCGAACAATCTAACGAAATTGGCCAAACTGATGCTAACGAGCGATGTATTGGAATTGACGGATGTATCATTATATCAGATTGTGCAGCGACAAATCGACATTTTTAAATCGGCTGCAGAAGCGCGGGGTAATACCGTGCTTAATCATGTTCCAATCGGAACCATCGTACGTTCCAACGCCGATGTGCTTGCTGTCATCATCCATAACCTGTTAGACAATGCAACGAAGTTTACCCAAAATGGCGAAATAAAAATCGATGTGACATATCGGTCTGATGAGACCGTCTTATTCAGCATCAGCGACACCGGCGTCGGCTTGTATCCCGAACAAATCCGCTATTATAATGAGATAAAAAACGAACAACTTCCTGCGCATACTGAGGAAAAAAGCGTTGGATTTGGCCTATTGCTCGTAAAGGACATGGCTCGTTTCCTCAACGCTGAAATGTCGATTCACAGTGTATTTGGTGAGGGCACAACCGTTTCATTCATTTTACAAATGGTACATGCTAAAAGCGTCCATTAACTCTCGGACATTCCGGACACGTAGCTTATCAAAGATCTTACTCTTATAAGTGCCAACGGTAGAAGTATGGATAAACAGCGTCTTGGCAATTTCTCCTACGCTTTTCCCCGCGACTAATAGCTGGCTTATTTCCAGTTCTCTATTTGTAAGATTTTCAATGGGGTTGTTGTTTATTGCGCTTCCGCCATTTAGCCGGCTTTGCAGTAAATATTCCTTCAATTTGCTGCTTAGGTACTTTTTGCCGGCATACACCGTATTAAGGGCTTCTTTGATATCGCTTTCGTCGCTATCCTTCTGCAGGTACCCGTCTGCGCCTGAATCAATATAACGCAGTGCATATAAGTCTTCCTCGTAGGCCGAAAGCATCAATATATGAACCGCTGCCTGGATATTCCGAATCATCGAGACCATTTGAAAATTATTACCACCGGGTATATTGATATCCAAGACAATCAAATCTATCGGTTGCGTTGTCAACAATCGCAACAAGGTAGGTAAATCTTGCGCAAAGTGAACGGTGCTTTCCGGCATCCATTCTTCAACCAGATATTTCATTCCTAACCGGACAGCACTATGGTCATCGGCAATGGCAACATGGATTGGCATATAACGGCTCTTTCAAGTAGTAATTCGGTAGATAAAATGAAATGAAATCTGCTTGTTCATTTCATTCACAAATATGACGAAAAAGAACCATCATAACTAATAAAACAACGAAAATCTTACAAAGAGATCGATACTCCACAACGATTGCTCTGAAACACACCCACAGTTGCGGTTCCCTCGTGCTTGCTAACCCACTCAACCTGCCGTTCAGTTAGCACGGTGCTTCAGTCGTGTTCCATCCCTGGCCCATCCCATGTATATCCCGGTGATATCCCTATATATCCCGATAAAAAAGCCAAAACACGGGGTTTCATCGGGAAACCATCGGGAACATATCGGGAAAAACGACGATATGGCTGTGCAATGGCTGGCTGTAAACGGAATTTATTACCTTTGAACTAATATAATCACTATGGATATTTTTGACTTCAAAGACTCACTGAAACACGACACCCCGCCGACCGGGCTCACCGTGCAGTTGGAGGCGTTATGGTACGACGGCAAAGGCACCTGGGACAAGGCACACGATTTGATCGACAACCTGGACGACCAGCAGTCTGCCCATGTGCATGCTTACCTGCACCGCAAGGAGGGCGACCTGTGGAACGCCGACTACTGGTACCGGCGGGCTAAACGCCAACGCTATGCCGGCACATTGGAGGATGAATGGGAAGAATTGGTCACATTGCTGTTATAGCCGGCAATCCCCCTATCCGTCAACCTATCATCGCAAATGAACCTTCGTTGCTCATGTGGTATGCTTATTTTGCTATTGGCTTGCGTGCCTATTGGCCGTGCCGTGGCCATGCAGGATTCGCTGGACCGCGACACCACCAGGCAGTTGCATGAAGTTGAAATCCAACGTTCCAAAAGCGAAGTGATCCGGAATACCCTTGGCATGCAACGCATCGATATTTCCGATATGGCGCTTACGCCACGGATGCTCGGTGAAATTAATCCGCTGAAAAGCCTGAAGACTTTGCCGGGTATTGGCAACGGCGGCGATGGGAACGCCGGGCTGTATATTCGGGGTGCAGGCCCGGGGCATAACCTTGTCAGGCTTAACGACATGACGATTTTTAATCCTAACCACCTGATGGGACTCTTTTCGGTGTTTAACCCCGAAGCTATACAGCACATGACAATCTATCGGGGGGCTCCACCGGCCGACCGCTTCGGGAGAATTTCTTCGTACATCGACGTACAAAGCAATTGGCAACGGCCGGACAGCACCCGCACCGTGCTGTCGCTCGGATTGCTCCACGCCAATGCGGGAATAAAAACGACACTGTCCGGCAGCTGGTGGTTGGATCTGCAATTCCGAAAGACCTTCATGAACCAGACGTTGTGGCCCATATTGAAACGGATTGCCCCCAGCGACAAGACCCTTGCCCGAACGGCATACGACCTATTCGATATCAACGTCAATACCGCGGTGGCATTAAAGCCCGGAGTCCTGTCGTTTTCGTTATACCACGGCGGTGACGATTTTGGTTTCGCCCTGCGGCGCGAAGGCGTAAACCAGCAAATGGATTGGCGGAATACGGCTATGCGTATCAAACTGGACCGGCAAATGTCGCCTACTCAGAAAATTTCGTACCAAATGGCTTATAGCCACTACCGGTTTAATTTCGGTTTAGCAGATGGTGTTTCTGTTGTATCGCTTGCCAATCAAATTGGCAATATACAGAGCGGTGTCAAATGGTCGCATAGCGAAACTCGTTTGCGGGTTACAGCCGGCGCCCATGCTGCCACATACCGAATTCGTCCGTTGGAACCCCGGATTTACAACAGCGACGCACCGCTAACCACGAGCTCGCTTGAGCAACAGCAAGCGCATGAAGTACAAACCTTTGCCGACGCTCTCTTCCAATTCACGGATGGATTTTCGGCACGGGCCGGGCTTTCCTATACCTATTTCAATGGCGGGAATCGTTCTGTCTCTACAACTGCCAGCCGCCTGGGGTATCACAACCTAGACCCGACATTCAACCTCACTTACCAATTCTCGCCAGCTTACCATATAGCAGCATCTTGGCATCGGTGCCACCAAGCACTACATTTCCTCCCGCTTACGAGCAGTAGTCTGCCGGCCGATTTCTGGGTGAGTAGCGACATGGATATTGCCCCGAGTACGGCCGAGCAAGCAGCTATGGGGATATATGGCCGCTGGCTTGATGCCGGATGGGAAGCATACGCAGAGATATTCGACAGGAAAATGAACAACTTGTATGAATACAATGGGCAGTTGCTGAATTTATTTGACGAGGAAGGAACGGCCGGAAAGATGCTTACGGGGAGCGGCAGGAGTTATGGTATTGAACTTCACCTGAAAAAAAACCGGGGTGTCCTGAAAGGATACCTCAGCTATACGCTTTCGAGGAGTTTCCGACAGTTCCCGGACATCGAAGAAAACCGGATGTACCCATTCAAATACGACCGTCCAAATCAGTTTCATGGGGTAGCTCAATTTCAACTGAACAAACACTGGACCGCCAATGCTTATTTTACATATAGCGACGGTAGCAATTTCACCCCGGAAACCGGCCGCTACTTCCTTGGCAATAATGTGGTATCGGAATACGGTGCTTACCATGGTGCGCGTCTCCCTTCGTACCACCGCCTCGATGTCGGGGCTACCTATTTATTCCGAAACACCAAGCGGTTGGAACAGGAAATCACTATCAGCATCGTTAACCTTTATAACCGAATGAATGCCCTTTTTCAATATTATGAATTTGCGGGGCAATTACATGGGGATCACCCGTACATACAAACAACGAGTGAGCTATTTGCCATCCTTCCGTTATTGCCCTCCATTAGTTATACGATAAGATTATGAAATCCGGCTACGTATTCCTGTTCGCGTTGCAGGCCATGCTATCGCTTGGTTGCTCACCCGGCGATATAGCCGACCGTGCACAGTACCAACCGAAGTTTGTGGTTGAAGGGTCCATCTCATTGGGCGGCTTTCCAAAAGTGGCGCTTACGCATAACCTTCCAGTTTCAATCCCGATTGATTCTTCGCGGCTTGAAGAAATTATCATACGGTGGGCAAAGGTAGAGGTATTCAGTGAAGATGACCACGAGGTACTCACCTTGGTTAAAACGGCCGATGGCTTTCCCTTTTACCATTATGTGGGGCGCACACTTCGCGGCCGCGAAGGGGTGGATTACCAATTACGCATCACGTATGCCGATGAGCTTATTGAAGCAACAACCACGATTCCAGCCATGCCCAAAATCGACAAGCTGAGTTTCAGTGAAACCGGCGACAGCGTGCGTTTGCTGCAACTATCGTTTACTGATCCGGCAGAAAGCAAAGATTTTTACCGATTTTATGGTAAGCTGAAGGGCGAGCCGCATTACGCCTCGTTTACGCCTTTCGGATTGGCGGATGAGCTAGCAAACGGACAGTCCGTCTCATTGCGACTGTTTAGAAACCGAACATCTAATATCTCCCCCGAAGTGGACATGTATTACAAAATCGGTGATACAGTACAAATCCGGCTTGTTACAATGCCCGAAGATGCCTTTACGTTCTGGAAACAAATCAATGCATTAACGGGGCAGCTCCCATCATTGGGAAGCCCGGTACGTATCCAAGGAAATGTCAGCGGGCCAGCCTTGGGAATTTGGTATGGGGAGGCCTATGATGAAGCGGCCGCAATCATCAATTAAGAAAGGCCGGTGTCTGCCGGCCTTTCTTAATGAGCGCGAGTTAAAGAGCAACTAGTCGAATTTTTCAATCATGTCTTCCAGGTCGGAAATTAACCTATCAAACCCGGTATCTGCGAAATCTTCGAAACTGACCCTTGACTCGTCGCCAAAAACCAAGACAGGCTCATAATCGTAATAAATATCGCAAACGCCATCGTAGCAATATTTGTCTTCGTACATTTGAAAATCCACGGTGGCAATCCGTTGTTCGCTACTCATGTTAACGGCCGCAAATTTGCTATGCTTTTTCAACGCATCTACTTCGGCCTCCGCTAGCTGTTTATCTACTGCCTCATATTGGCTTTGGTACTTGCGAAACGCTTCGTTCCACGCCGCTTCTGCGGCGGCGTACGCTGCGCTTCCCCAAGTTTCGTTCCCTGTAAAGTAGTCGTAATAATCCGGATAATCGGGATATTCCAAATCAGGCAGCGCGTTGATAAATTTCCTGACATCAAAGAAACCCAGGAGTTGGATATTTCCGAGCCTAATCGAGGCGTTGGATACACCGACCAGGTCTTCAAGATTATCTTCATCCTCAAATGTATCCAGGTTGTAGTTACGCGTTTCCGCTTCAAGGCTAGCCGCTACCAGTTCTTCGTCATCCATTGAAAATTTAACTTCCGCTTTAGTCGTCCCGTCCTTTTCAGCCATTAATGTTGCTTTATAGCTACCCATGGTCAGCGTCACGTCAATGTTTTTGGGTAGCCCATCGCTTTCGTAGGCATAAGATGAAACCAGCTTAAGCACTTCCTGGCCGGCGACCTTCAATGACGCGTTTACCGCGGTAGGTAGTTCTACCGATTCACCATCGATATCAATGGCCTGTCCATCGCTGGTATAGACGATGGTCAATACCGCATTGTTAGTCTGCGAGTTGACAAAGGCTGGAAAACGAAGTTCCAACTTTTCGGATGAAGCGGTTTTATCCCAATCATCCCGTTGGTGATTATATTCGTAAATCCCATAGGCATTATTAAGCGTCACATCGGTTTCAGCAACCGTTGCCAATGTGCGGCCTACTGCAGCTACTTTGTTTGGCTGGTGCCCTATTCGTGCGACCGCTGAAAGGGTAATGTCTACTTCGGGCATATTGAGATCTGCCAGTGTATTGAGCGCCTTGATGGCCTCAGCATCCGGTAAAGCTTCCAGTTTTTTGACAACGGAGCGTCCTTCGTCTTCAACAAATTTTTTATTTGCTGTTACCCCCTCTTTGTTGTACGGCAATTCGAATCCATCGCCCGGGTCGATTACGGAGCTAGGCTTGTCCTTCTTACAAGCGCCAATCGCAATAATAGCGACCAAAAACAAGCTTGAAATGATTAAATGTTTAGTCATCAGTAATTAATTAAAAATTTTAAAAAAGTGATTCAAAGAAGAAAATTTGGCTGATATCCATATGGCGGCGAAGATAACTATCGCCAATGGTATGGGCAATACCCAGTAGTAGGTATATTCTCGGGTTTCAACTTCTTGGCACGCCACTTCATCCTCAACAGAATCGTCGGTATATAGGACGCCCGTTGTGAGGCAATTCAAATTGGTCATGCTGACTCCGATACGGCTCAGGCATCGGTCTCGACACATTATTACTAATTACCGCCTCCGCATCGTACCCGAATAGATTGGATGCTGCGGGACTTACGGAATCGACGATACCGGAGCGATCAATCGCTATGATGCCATCGATTGCGTTTTCGATAACGGCGCCGACTAGCCTGGAGTGTCGATCTACAGTTATGTCAACTTTTTGTATTTGATCCGGTGGGGCGCCACATCACCAAGTCGTTTTTTGCGGTTCTCTTCGTATTCGGAATAATTTCCCTCAAAGAAGTATACCTGCGAATCGCCTTCAAACGCGAGGATATGCGTGCAAATACGATCGAGGAACCAACGGTCGTGCGAAATAATCACGGCACAGCCACCAAAGTTCTCGAGGCCTTCTTCGAGAGCCCGGAGCGTATTCACGTCGATGTCATTTGTCGGCTCATCGAGCAACAGCACATTAGCTCCCTTCTTCAAGGTAATGGCCAGGTGTACGCGGTTGCGCTCACCGCCCGACAGTACGCCGACCTTCTTTTGCTGATCGGCTCCGTTGAAGTTGAATTTAGACACATAAGCGCGGGAGTTGACCGGCCGGTTTCCCAACTGGATGTTTTCATTCCCTTCGGTGATATTCTCCCAGACCGACTTATTGGGGTCGAGGTCGTCGTGCATTTGGTCGACATAACCGAGCACGGCCGTTTCTCCCACGCGGAACGTCCCGGTATCGGGCTGCTCCTGCCCCGTAATGAGCCGGAAAAGTGTGGTTTTTCCTGCCCCGTTAGGGCCGATAATGCCTACGATACCGGCGGGGGGCAGGGAAAAACTGAGGTCTTCAAACAGCAGTTTGTCGCCATAGGCCTTGCTCACCCCTTGGGCCTCGATAACCACATTGCCCAAACGGGGCCCCGGGGGAATGAAGAGCTCCAATTTCGCCTCCCGCTCCTTCGTTTCTTCAGAAGCCAGCTTTTCGTAATTATGTAGGCGCGCCTTGGACTTGGCGTGGCGTGCCTTGGGCGCCATCCGTGCCCATTCGAGCTCCCGTTCGAGGGTTTTCTGGCGTTTGCTTTCCGTCTTTTCCTCCTGCGCCAGGCGCTTGGCCTTTTGGTCGAGCCATGATGAATAGTTCCCTTTCCACGGAATCCCTTCGCCGCGGTCGAGCTCCAATATCCAGCCTGCCACGTTATCGAGAAAGTACCGGTCGTGCGTTACCGCGATGACCGTTCCTTTATACTGTTGAAGATGCTGTTCGAGCCAGTCGATCGATTCGGCATCGAGGTGGTTGGTGGGCTCATCGAGCAAAAGCACATCCGGCTCTTGGAGCAATAACCGACATAATGCCACCCTTCGACGCTCGCCACCTGACAATGTGGCTATTGTCCGTTCGGGATCGGGGCAACGAAGGGCATCCATGGCCCGCTCGAGTTTATTGTCCAATTCCCACGCGCCCGAAGCATCTATTTTGTCCTGTATTTCGCCTTGCCGGGCCAGCAAACGGTCCATTTCGTCGGCATTTTCGTACACTTCGGGCAAGCCGAATTTCTCGTTGATTTCTTCGTATTCGCGGAGCAGTTCGGTCGTTTCGGCCACGCCCTCTTCCACCACCTCACGAACGGTCTTGGCCGCGTCCAACTCGGGCTCCTGCGCAAGGTACCCTACGGTATAGCCCGGCGAAAAGACCACTTCGCCCTGGTAGGATTTGTCGAGTCCGGCGATAATACGCAACAACGACGACTTGCCGGAGCCGTTGAGGCCGATGACACCGATTTTGGCGCCGTAGAAAAAGGAGAGGTAAATATTTTTTAATACTTGCTTTTGCGGCGGATAGATTTTGCTTACCCCCGCCATCGAGAAAATCACCTTTTCGTCTGACATGTCTTTTGATTCCTTATTATGCTTGCTATACAACCAGAAGCGCAAAGATAGTCAGAATGGAGCAATAAATACTTTTATACGGCCTGACAAAATGTTATCTTTGTATCAATGGCTTAATTGTTGATAAAAGTTACATAAAATAGTTAAGGTACAACCGATATTTTTTCTACATTTATCGCATCCTTAGCATAAAAAAGAAAGGTACTACATTCATGGAAGCAAAATTTTCGCCTCGCGTAAAGGATGTGATTTCATACAG
>Ga0079224_100011619_pt1 | contig 12140 bp, 11 predicted proteins | sample Stecom2015_FD_80414 | JGI IMG/M metagenome (GOLD analysis project Ga0079224, IMG submission 80414) | Agricultural soil microbial communities from Utah to study Nitrogen management - Steer compost 2015 | ecosystem: Environmental > Terrestrial > Soil > Agricultural land | place: USA: Utah... | reverse complement strand
TGGGTGGGCCGGTCGCCCATGGCGTCGAAGACGAAGCGGTTGAACGGGTACGCCTGCAGGTCGTGGGCGATGGGGTCGGGCCTGCCCACCTGGGCTGCGAACACGTTGAGGGCGGCGACCGCCGACTCCGAGTCGCTCACGTACTCCACGCCCTGGTCCGCCAGGCCGAGGTGACCCGGGATGAACAGCGTGCGCGCGTAGAACTCGGCCAGCACGTCCTCGCTGGCCAGGTACTCCATGAGCCGGGCGACCTCTTCCGGGTGGTCGGTGTCGGCGATGCCCACGACGGCCGCGCCGCCCGGCATGCCGGTGCACGCGGCGGGGCCGCAAGGGTTCGGCACGACCTGCCAGTCGAAAGCGTCGCCGATGAGGGCGTCGAACTGACCCACCTGCCAGCTACCCGACATGTACAGCACGACCTGGCCGTTGACGAAGAACTCGTTCCCGGCGGCGTAGGTGCCCTGCGAGCCGATCCACACGTCGGGGTTCATGGTGCCGTCGGCGTGCCAGTCCACCATCAGCTGCATCATCGCCCGCATGCCCTCATCGTCGATGACCGGGTTGCCGTCCTCGTCGAATAACTGCGCGCCCATGCTGATGGCGGGGCCGGCCAGGCGGTGACCCGTGCGGTCCATGACCATCGCGTAGGGCGTGCCGGTGGCCTCGGCCACCTGGCGCGTCAGCTCGGCCCACTGCTCCCACGTGGTGTCGCCGGAGGGGATCTCGACGCCCGCCTGCTCGAAGAGCGTGGCGTTGACGAACGGGCCCGTGACGGTCAGTTGCGTCATGAACCCCGGGATGGCGTCCGAGTCCGCCGGCCGCATCCAGTCCAGGAACGGCCCGAAGTTGGCCTCCCAGTAACCGGGGTCGCTGAGGAAGGGCCGGAGGTCCAGGAAGTACTCGGACAGGCCGCCCAGGTCGGTGACGCGGGCGATGTCAGGCCCCTCGCCCGAGGCCAGTTGGAGCGGCAGCGACTGCAGTATCCCCGTCGCGTACGGCACGGTGTCCACGACCACGGTGATGTCGGGGTTCTCGGCCTCGAAGCGGTCGAGCAGGTCACGCAGGACCTGGCCCTCGTTGCCGTCGTCGTACCAGGTGATGCGGAGCTCGGTCTGGGCAGCAACTGTCCCGAGGGCGAGGCAGGCCGCCACCGCGAGCAGCAGCCTCGGCCAGCGCCGGGGCGTGCGAGTGTTGGACATCCGTGTCCTCCTCGTTGTGAACGCCGGAACCTATCCGGCCGACTGGGGGTCTTGCGCCCAGAGGACGACGGGCGTCCCCACGTGGCCCACGACATCGGGACCGGCGCATCCGGTGATTACGCCAGCGAGTATAAGGGCGCCCCCCAGGGGGGTCAACGAACCTCATAGCGCGTGTGGCACGGCCCCTGCGGCCCGTGCTGGGCGTGCGAGGATGGCGCATGCGAGACGGCGCGATCGAGCATGCGGCCAGCCTGTTGCGCGGTCTGCGCACGCTGGTGCTCTCGGGTGCGGGCATCAGCACCGAGTCCGGCATCCCCGACTACCGCGGCCCCGCCTCCGCAGGCAGGGGGCGCAAGCCCATCACGTACCAGGAGTTCGTCGGCAGCGAGGCCGTCAGGCAGCGGTACTGGGCGCGAAGCTTCGCCGGCTGGCCGTTCATGGACGCACGGGAGCCGAACGCCGGTCATGCGGCGGTTGCGGCCATGGAGGCTAACGGTGACGCCAACGGCGTGGTGACGCAGAACGTGGACGGGCTGCATCAGCAGGCGGGCAGCGAGGCGGTCGTCGAGCTGCACGGCAACCTCCGCTCCGTCGTGTGCCTGCGGTGCGGGACCAGGGAAGAGCGGCCTTCGTTGCAGGCCCGCCTGGCCGAGCTCAACCCCGCCTACGTGCCGCTGGCGCCCCGCTACGCCCCCGACGGCGACGCCGACGTCCCTGACGAGATCGTGGCGACCTTCAGGGTGGCGCACTGCCGCGTCTGCAGCGGTGTGCTCAAGCCGGAGGTCGTGTTCTTCGGCGAGAACGTGCCGGGGCAGACCTACAAGCGGGCCAAGGCAATGCTGGGTGAGGCAGACGCTCTCCTCGTCGTGGGCTCGTCGCTGACGGTGCGCTCGGGATACCGGTTCGTCGTTCAGGCGAAGGCCGCCGATAAGCCCGTGGCGATCGTCAACGACGGCCCGACCCGGGGCGACGCCGACGTGGACATCAAGGTCCGGGGCCGGCTGGGCGAACTGTTGCCCCGGCTCGCCGCGCTGCTGGCTGGGGCTGGAGTCTAGGCGCCCGCCTCGACCGTCGCGGCGCCCACCGACCTGACCGCCTCGGCCACCTGGTTCGCGACCTCGGTGACCTCGGCATGGTCGGGGCCCTCGACCATCACGCGGACGAGAGGCTCCGTGCCGCTGGGGCGCAGCAGCACGCGGCCCGCTTCGCCCAGCCGGGTCTCCGCCGCCTTGACGGCCGCCGCCACCGCCGGCGCCTCGGCCACGTCGCCCTTGCGCTCGGTGGGCACCGGCACGTTGATCAGCTCCTGCGGGAAGACGGGGATCTCGTCCATCCACTCCTCGAGCGACCTGCCCGACTGCCTCACGGCAGCCAGCAACTGTAGAGCGGTCAGGATCCCGTCACCGGTCGGTGCCTTGTCGAGGAACAGCACATGGCCCGATTGCTCGCCGCCCAAGGACAACCCCGTGCGCTTGAGCTCCTCGTACACGTAGCGGTCGCCCACCTGAACGCGTCTGACGGTCACGCCCCGCGTCTGGAGGTACCGCTCCATGCCCAGGTTGCTCATGTGGGTGGCCACGATCTCGGACTCGCCGCGAGCCACCGCGCAGATCGCCATGATGTGGTCGCCGGTGACGATGCGGCCGCGGCGGTCCACCAACACGGCGCGGTCAGCGTCGCCGTCGAACGTGACGCCGACGTCGAAGCCGCCGGAGACCACCCGGTCCACGATGCCTCTCGGGTTGGTGGAGCCACAGCCCACGTTGATGTTCTCGCCGTCGGGCTCCGCGTTCATGACCTCGAGGCGGGCGCCTATCTTCGCGAACACGCGCGGCGCGATCAGGTGCCCGGCGCCGTTGGCGCAGTCGACGACGACCTTCATGCCGTCCAGGTACGGCGCGTTCGCCAACAGGTGCGTCGTGTACGCGTCCGAGCCCGGTAGGTCGGACCCATGGCGGGGGAGACGCTTGGAGCGGCCGACCGCTGCACCCATCACCGGCTCGAGCTCGGGCTGGGTGCCTTCGGACAGGCGCGCTACCAGCGCTTCCAGCTCGGCCTCGAGCCCATCGTCGAGCTTCTCGCCGTTGGCGTTGAACACCTTGATCCCGTTGTCGTCGAAGGGGTTGTGGCTGGCGGACACCACGACGCCGGCGTCTGCCCCCAGCTTGCGGGTGAGGTACGAGACCGCCGGCGTGGGCACGACCCCTAGCTCCGTGACGTCGGCGCCTCGCGAGGTCAGGCCCGCCCCCAGCGCCTGAGCCAGCATGGGACCGGACCGGCGCGTGTCCATGCCGATCACGACGCGCGGGCGGCCTGCCGCCGTGCGCTTCAGCAGCTCTGCGGTCGCGACGCCGAGCTGCAACGCGAAGTGGGCGGTCATGGGGTGCTGGCCGGCGACGCCTCGCACGCCGTCCGTGCCGAAGTAGCGCCGATCGGACATGGCACCGAATATACCGAGCCGGACGTGACCCAGGAGTGGTAGCGTCCGGCAACGTGACGCTGATGGCGCAGAACGTGGTGCCTAGCGAGGCGCAGGCGTACACCCTCGACTTCCGGATCTTGGGTCTGGTGCACGTCCGCAAGGGCACGCCCATCTCCCGCTACCTGAACCAGCGCGAGCGCACGTACGTCCCGCTGACGATGTGCCGCGTCTACCGGCCGGGCCTGGAGGAGCCGCCCGCCGACAGCGCTCTGCTGTACGAGACCGACTTCGCGGCGGTACCGAAGGAGCGCCTCGCCTTCCTCATCGGCGGCATGGCAGAGCCGCCCACGGAGAGGGCGAACCGCGAGCCCAGGCAGGTGACGGTGATGTACTCGGCCTTCGTACTCATTGGGACGATGCTGCTGCCGCCGCGGGTGCGCATGTCGGACCACCTGTCGCTGGTCTACGGCGACAGGCCCTTCGTCGAGCTGTCCGACGTCAACGTCTGCAAGCCGCGGCCGGACGCCAGGGTGGAGGAGTTCGAGGTCGTCAGGCGCCACCCGCTGGTGACGGTGAACATCGCGTTGGCCGGTGGCCTCTTCGACGTCACGAACCCGATAGGCCGCGACTTCAGGCAGACCGGCTGAACCAGCAGCCACGCTGCGTGGCCGTGGGGCCGCCATCGGCCGGCGGGCAGGTTAGCCGTTATACAGACCAGTATATCGACCTAGACGTTCCAGCCGCCGGCGACCTCGAGAGCGACGCCGGTGACGTAGGCGGCCTCCTCTGAGACCAGGAAGCGCACGGCGGCGGTAAGCTCGCTCAAGCGACCGAGCCTGCCCATCGGCACCTCCTCCAACGGTTGACTGACGCTGTTCTCCATGACGCCTGGGCTCACGACGTTGACCGTCAGCCCGTGGCGTGCCTCGACCTTGGCGAGCGCCTTGGAGTAGAGGATGACGCCGGTCTTGGCGATGCCGTAGGCCACGATGCCGGGACGCGCCTTCATGAGCTGGGCGCCCGCGTAGCCGATGTTCACGATCCTGCCGCCGCGCGGCGAGCGGCGGAGGTGAGGTACGGCCTGCTGGCTGGTGTAGAACGTCGAGTTCAGGTTGCTGTCCAGCATGTAGCGCCAGGTCTCGCCCGTCAGCTGTGAGAGCGGGCCGTGGTGGTAGTCACCGACGTTGTTCACGAGCACGTCGAGCCGGCCGAACCGTTCCACAGCCGCGTCCACGAGCCCGTGAGCCTCCGCCTCTACCGTGACGTCGGCCCGCAGGGTCGCGGCCCCTACGCCCAGCTCCCTGGCCTCCGCGGCTACCCCCACTGCCGCCTCTGCGCTGCTGCGGTAGTGGACGACGACGTCGAAGCCGTCCCGCGCCAGGCCCAGCAGCACCGCCCGACCAACGCCCTTGGCGGAACCAGTCACCAGCGCGGCTGGGCGGCCCTGGCTCACGTCGCGGACCGCCACCTGCGGCGGTGCAGGAGGTAGCGCAGGCTCAGCACGATGACAAGGTACACGCCCTGCGCCAGCACCAGCCACACGTAGGCGAACGGCTTGCCGACCACGAGGCAGACGCCCAGAACGAGATGCTGCGTGCTGAGGCCGAGGTTCACCAGCGCCGCCGTCGAACCGATGCCCCACCACGAGCGGCGCTTCTCGGCGGAGACCTTCTCGAGCGGAGCCTCCGCGGCCGACTCCAGCAAGCGGCGCTCCAACCCGCGCACGAGCCTGTCCTGTGGGGCGAGCAGCGTGGTGTAGAGGCCCCTGAAGGCTCGCAGCGCCGGCGAGCCCGGGGCAGGGCGTGGCGCCGTCCAGCCCGGGGCAGGACGTGGCGCGGGCGAGTCCGACTGGCTGGGCCCCGGCGCCGGCGGGGCGGCGGCCGTCTCGCCATGGGCCTCCCGGTACAGGCGCTCGGCGTTGAAGTCGTAGGAGAGGACGAAGGTCAGAACCAGGAAGGCGCAGGCCGCCGCCACAACGGGGCCCTGGAAGGCGAGCGCGACGAACAGGCACGCGTTCACGAGGAAGTCCACGCCCGTGTCCAGGTACCGCCCCAGCTCGGTGACCCGCCCGGTGACCCTGGCCAGCGCGCCATCGAGGTTGTCCAGCAGCGTCCGCACCTGCAACAAGACGGCCGCCGCGACCCACGCGCCCGGGGCCGGCGTCGCGACCAGCACCGCGGCCGCCACGCCCAGCACGCCGTGCGAGACGACGACCTGCCACGGCTCCGCCCCCACGAGACGCAGGAACCTCACCCCTGGGGCCACCAGGGGGTGCACCGCCCGCATCACCAACTCGTGGCGCGGCCGGGGCTTCACCCCGCCAACGTGAGACATAAGGCACAAGACTAGCGCGGTGGGGAACATTTCGCCCGCACAGGACGTCCCCCGCGACTATCATCTACGCGCACGGTCCCTAGGCGGAAGCGTCGGGGGACGACTCTGGCCCGAAGGCGAGCGCCCTGGGAGGATGACAGGTGGACCCCAAGTTCAAGCTGATCAGTTCGAACGACCACGACCTCTTCGAGCAGAGGCTGAGGGACTTCATTGACTCGATGAGCCGCGACGACGTGCTCGTCGACATCAAGTTCAGCACGGCACCGCTGGCGGGCGGCGGGGTCGAGTTCAGCGCCCTGATCCACTACCAGGAGACCGCTTCGTGGGGCGATTCCTGAGCCGCCGCGGCGGCACCGCAGCACCGGATCCCACAGTGATCGGTCCACGTCGCCGCGAGGCGAGAGGTTAGACTCCGGCAGATGACGACGCTCGTGCTGGTCGTTGACGACGAGCCCGCCATGCTCAAGGTGAGCGAGATGACGCTCACACAGGCCGGCTTCAACGTGCTCACCATGGATGACCCAGTGGAGGCCTTGGGGGAGATCCGCGAGGGCCTGCGGCCCGACGTGATCGTCTCGGACGTCTCCATGCCGCAGCTCGACGGCTTCGCGTTCTACGAGAAGGTGCGCGAGATCCCCGAGCTGCGGAGCGTGCCGTTCCTGTTCCTCACGGCCCTCGAGGACCGGCGTTCCATGCGCCGCGGCATGACCCTGGGTGCCGACGATTACCTCACCAAACCGGTGCAGAAGGACGAGCTCATGGAGGCCGTTCGCGTTCGGCTGCGGCGCATCGAGGAGCTGAGGCGGCCGCTGGAAGGCGTTGTCAGCGCTCGTGGGTTCGGCCCGCCCATGGTCACGCGGCAGGGAGAACGGCTCGACTGGGACTCCCTCAAGGCTCTGGAGCTGCTGTTCTACCTGCTCGAGCACCGCGCGGGCGTCTCCACCTTCGAGGTCGCCGAGGCGCTGTGGCCAGGCAAGACGGAGTCGAAGGCGTCGTCGAGCCTCCACAACACCCCCTACAGGCTCCGCAAGGTCATGGGAGGCGAGCTCGTGGAGTCGGCCAACCGGCGCTACTACCTCAAAGACAGCTTCAGCATCGACTACGACGTCGATACCTACCGCAAGCTCACCGCCAAGGCCCGCGAGACAGGCCAGATCTCCGACTACATGGCGGCCGCCAAGCTGTACGGCGGCCACTTCATGGTGGGGTTCGAGTCGGACTGGGTGGACACGATCAGGCAGAACCTGCAGTCGGAGCACCTGTCGCTCCTGCAGTCGGCGGCCGAGCTGGCCTTGGGCGGCAACGACCTGACGCGCGCCACCAGCATCTTCCAGGCCATGACGGAGCACGAGCCCTACAGCGAGATCGCCTGGGAGGGCCTGGCCGACGTCTGGGAACGGCGCGGCGAGCGCGTCAAGGCTGAGAACGCCCGCGAGCGGTTCGAGCGCCTGATGATGGACGGCTGAGGGCCCGAGTACCTGGCCGTCGCCTGATCTTCGTCAGCTAAGGAGTCAGACATGTTCGAGGTCGATCTGAGCGGTAAGAAGGGTCTGGTCATGGGCGTGGCCAACCAGCGTTCGCTGGGCTGGGCCATCGCTCAGCCGCTGGCGCAGGCCGGTGCCACCCTGGCGTTCTCCTACCAGGCGGAGCGCCTGAGGCCCACGCTCGAGAAGCTGACGGCCGATCTCGAGGGCGCGCTGCTGCTCGAGGCCGACGTAGGCGACGACACAGCGCTGGACAGGACGTTCGACCAGGTGGGTGACGAGCTGGGGGGCCTGGACTACCTGGTGCACTCGATCGGCTTCGCCCCGCCGGCGACCTTCGAGAGACCGTTCCTCGAGACCAGTCGCCAGGACTGGCAGACGGCCATGGACGTCTCGGCCTACTCGCTGGTAGCGGTCGCGCAGCGGGCCGTTAAGCTCATGAGGCCCGGCGGCAGCATCCTGACCCTGACCTACCTGGCGGCGGAGCGCGTGGTGCCGCACTACAACATGATGGGCGTCGCCAAAGCTGCCCTGGAGGCCAGCGTGCGCTACCTGGCGTACGACCTGGGGCCCCAAGGGATCAGGGTGAACGCCGTCAGCGCCGGCGCGGTCCGCACTATCGCGGCCCGTTCGATACAGGGCTTCGGCGACATGTACTCCCACGCCGGCTCGCTCTCCATGCTCAAGCGGAACATCACGGCCGAGGAGGTGGGCGCCATGGGCTTCGCCCTGCTCACCGAGGAGCTCGGTGGCGGCGTCACCGGCGAGACCCTCTACGTGGACGCCGGTTTCCACGCCATAGGCATGTTCCTGCCCCGCGACGACTCCTAGCCGCTCGCGCTATGCTCCGGCGCATGCCGGTTCATCTGGTGCTCCAGGGTGCCTGCGGGCGATGGCCTTGGCGCGCGAGGCAAGCGCGCCGAGCCTGATCCGCGGCGGCGCCCCGGTCTTCCCGAGCCCGGGCGCCATCCACATAGGCCCTCCCTGAGAACCGAACGGAGACCGGAGTATGCCCGACAGCACGCCGGACGTACTGACGCCCGCAGAGCAAGAACGAGCACAGCAGGAACGAGAAGACCAGACTTCCGACCGCGACGGGGGCGGCCACGCGCGACGTGACCACGGCCAGCGATCCGCGACGCGTACAGTTCCCGTGTTCCGTGAGCTGCTCGCCGACCTCGAGACGCCCCTGACGGCCTACCTGAAGGTCGCCGGCCACCCGTCGTTCCTCCTCGAGAGCGTCGAGCAGGGCGAGCGCGTGGCGCGCTACTCGTTCATCGGCACGGGCGAGCGCCAGCGGGTGAGCGCCCGCGGTCACGAGGTGACCGTGGTGAAGGCAGGCGAGACCCGCACCTTCCAGGCCGAGGACCCTCTGCGCGTCCTGTGGGAGTCGGTGGTCAGGCCGTGCGCACCGGCGCCCGGCCTGCCGCCGCTGTGGGCGGGGGCGATGGGCTACGCGAGCTACGACCTGGTACGGGCGTACGAGAGGCTCCCCGACGCGAACCCGGACGAGCTGGGCGTGCCCGACATGCTGTTCATCGAGCCCGAGCTCATCGTCGTCTTCGATCACCTCAAGCGCAGGCTGTACATCGTCGCCCCCGCGGTGGAGGGCGACGAGGCCGACGCGGAGCGGGCGCAGGCTGCCGTCGACGCGGCGTACCAGCGCCTGCGCGGGCCACTGCCCGGTGTGCCCGGCGACAGGGCGGGCCGCGCGACCGAGTTCACCACGAACATGGACGAGGCCGCCTTCCAGGCGGCCGTGCGCAGGGCGGTCGAGTACATCCACGCCGGCGACGTCTTCCAGGTGGTGCCCAGCCTGCGGCAGTCCGCCGAGCTGGGCGTCCATCCGTTCGCCGTCTACCGTGCTCTGCGTACCGTCAACCCCAGCCCCTACCTGGGCTACCTCGACCTCGGACCGGTGACGCTGGTCGCCAGCAGCCCCGAGAGCCTGGTCAGAGCCAGCGGCAGGCACGTCGAGACGCTCCCCATCGCCGGCACCCGCTGGCGCGGCGCCACGCCGGAGGAGGACGCGGCCCTGGGCGAGGAGCTCCTGGCCGACGAGAAGGAGCGCGCCGAGCATGTGATGCTCGTGGACCTGGGCCGCAACGACCTGGGTCGGGTGTGTGAGCCCGGCACCGTGAAGGTCTCTGACCTCATGCGCATCGAGCGCTACAGCCACGTCATGCACATCGTCAGCACCGTCGAGGGCCGGCTCGCCGAGGGCAAGACCGCGCTGGACGCGCTGTCCGCCACGCTGCCCATGGGCACGGCGTCGGGCGCCCCCAAGATCAGGGCGATGGAGATCATCGACGAGCTCGAGCCCGTCCGCCGCGGCCCCTACGCGGGCGCGTTCGGCTACGTCTCGGCGACCGGCGACATGGACATGGCGCTGACGCTCAGGACCGTGGTGGTGGCCAACGGCAGGATGCATCTGCAGGCCGGCAGCGGCATCGTCGCCGACTCCGACCCCGCCTACGAGTGGCGCGAGGCCCATAACAAGCTGGCAGCGCTGAGGCGCGCCGTCGAGATGGCGACGGAGGGCTTGGCGTGAACGGCGCCGGTCAGCACGTCCTCGTGATCGACAACTATGACTCGTTCACCTACAACCTGGTGCAGTACCTGGGCGAGCTGGGCGCCAGGACCACCGTGTGGCGCAACGACGAGTTCACCTTGGATGACGTGACGGAGCTGGCGCCCGACCGGGTCGTGATATCGCCAGGGCCGTGCACCCCGGCCGAGGCCGGCATGAGCGTCGAGACGGTGCGGGGCCTCGGCGACCGCCTGCCGATCCTCGGGGTGTGCCTGGGGCACCAGGCCGTGGGCGCGGCGTACGGTGCGAACGTCGTCAGGGCGAAGCGCATCATGCACGGCAAGACTTCCCTCGTCCGGCACGACGGCACCGGCGTCTTCGCCGGCCTGCCGCAGCCCGTGACCGCTACCCGCTACCACTCGCTGGTCGTAGAGGACGTGCCGGACGAGCTGGTCGTCAACGCATTCCTGGAAGAGGACGGGTCGCAGGTCGTGATGGGCTTCAGGCATCGCGAGCACCCGGTGTGGGGCGTCCAGTTCCACCCTGAAAGCGTGCTGACGCAGTCCGGGCACGCGATGCTGCGCAACTTCATGGCACTCTGAGGACGGTGCCATCACCGACGATCAGCGTCATCACCGCCACGGCGGGCGGCCGCTTCGAGCTGCTGCAGCGCAAGCTGGCGGCGTTGGTGGGTCAGGACCTCGAGCCCACTCGCATCCAGTGGGTCATCAGCGACGACGGCGGTCGAGAGCCCGAACTGGAGAGCCTGGCAGCGCAGGGCCCGCCCTTCGAGATCAAGGTGGTCAGGCTGCCCGACGCCAGTGGGCCCGGGGCTGCCCGCAACGCTGCTCTCGCCGCCGCCGAGGGCGACGTCATCTACCTCTCCGACGACGACTGCTCGCCCAGCTCCGGCACGCTGCGGGCGCACGCGGAGGCCGTCGCGGGCGGCGACACCGTGTCGGTGGGCGCGGTGCGCTTCGAACCCGCGGCCGGCGAGCCCACGACGTGGACGGCGAAGCGCGCCCGCTGGTGGAACGTGAACGGGGCCAACACGGCCGTGCGGGCCGACGTGCTCCGGGAGGTGGGCGGCTTCGACGAGTCGCTCAAGGGCTACGGTGTCGAGGACGTGCTCCTCGGCTACGAGCTGCGCCGTCGCGGCCTCAGGTTCGTGGGCCTGCCGGCGGCGATCGCCGTCCACTACGGCGCCGACCCCATGGCGGGGGACGACCTCCTCAAGCCCGAGAGCGCCGGCCGCAACGCCACCCTGGTGGCGCGCCGTTACCCTCAGCTGTCCATGCGCCTGGGTGTTAGCCTGCCTCTCCTACTAGTGAAGCGAGTGCTGCTACCCCCGCTGGCCGCCACGTTCGGCGGCAGGTACGCCGCCGAGCTGGCGTACGCCCGCGGCGCCTGGGAGGAGCGGCGCGGTTGGAGGAACGAGGCATGACGACGACGGCTGGCTTCGACGTATCGGAGCTGTTGGAGGACGTCTTCGCGGGCCGCACGCTGTCGGCGGAGCGCGCCAGGGACGTCATGGGCAGGCTGATGGACGGCAAGCTCTCGCAGATGCAGGCGGCGGCCCTGCTGGCCGCCCTGCGCACCAGGGGCGAGAGCGTGGACGAGATCGTGGGCTTCGCGCGCGCCATGCGGGAACGCGCCGTGCCGGTGAAGGTGAACGCACCCGGGCCGTTGGTGGACACCTGCGGCACCGGCGGCACTGGCATGAACGTCTTCAACGTGAGCACCACGGCCATGTTCCTCGCCGCTGCCATGGGCGTGAAGGTGGCCAAGCATGGCAACGTCGGGGTGACCCGGCGGTCGGGCTCGGCCGACGTCCTCAAGGCGGCCGGGGCGCGGTTGGAGATCTCCGGCGACGACGTGGCCAGGGCGATCGAGACCCTGGGGGTGGGGTTCATCTTCGCCCGCAACCACCACCCGGCCATGCGCTTCGTGGCGCCCATACGCGCTGACCTGCGGGCCCGCACCATCTTCAACAACCTGGGCCCGCTCACCAACCCGGCGGGCGCCGAACCGCAGCTGATGGGCGTGTTCTCGCCGGAGCTGGCCCAACTGCTCGCGGAGGACTTGCGGCGGCTGGGCGTCAAGCGCGCCCTGGGCGTACACGGCGACGGCCTCGACGACATCACGGTCACGGGTCCGACGAAGGGCCTGAG
>Ga0079224_100011616_pt1 | contig 12142 bp, 13 predicted proteins | sample Stecom2015_FD_80414 | JGI IMG/M metagenome (GOLD analysis project Ga0079224, IMG submission 80414) | Agricultural soil microbial communities from Utah to study Nitrogen management - Steer compost 2015 | ecosystem: Environmental > Terrestrial > Soil > Agricultural land | place: USA: Utah... | reverse complement strand
GGTTTTGGATTGCTCATCCCAAATGGAGCCATTGATTCCATTTCCCGGATTAAATGCTCACTTATTTCCGAAATGGACAATTGATGGGCGATCTCAATTTGTTGTTTAAAATCTTCTTCTGTAAGTTCTTCTTGAATAAACTGATTTAATTTTTCTTTCACTAATGAAATATTTTCCACCGGCAATGTCATTCCCGCCGCTTGGTGATGACCGCCAAAATGGGTGAACAGCTCACGAATCCGCATTCCATGTTCAAACAAATCAAATGCTGGGATGCTGCGTGCTGACCCCTTCGCTTCCTGTTTGTCCTTTTTAATCGTCAGTACGATGGCGGGCCGGTCATATTTTTTCACTAGTTTGGAGGCAACAATGCCGAGAACGCCTTCATTCCATCCTTCTTTTGCCACGACTAAAACGTCCGATTTTTCTTCCTTAATCATTTCCTCCGCTTCAATTACAATTTCTTGCACGATCTGTTTTCGGAGTTCATTAATCTCTTCCAATTCCATTGCGATATCCTTTGCTTCTTCCAGCTGTTCCGTCATGAACAGTTCCACTGCAAGACTTGCATCCTGCAGCCGGCCGACCGCATTAATTCGCGGACCGAGGGAAAAGCCGACATCTTGTTCATTAACTTTGCCATCAATTTGGCTTACTTCTTTCAACGCTTGAATTCCCGGATTTTTCGTATTGCTTAGTGCTTCTAACCCGTGGTAGGCCAATATGCGATTCTCTCCGATAAGAGGAACTAAATCAGCAATGGTACCGATGGCAGCAAAAGGCAATAAGTGTTCCGGGAAATAGCCGAGCAATGCTTCCGCAAATTTGAATGCCACTCCTACTCCAGCCAAATCTTTAAACGGATAATCAGGGGAACATTTCGGATGCAAAATGGCATAAGCATCCGGCAGTTCGCTTTGGATTTCATGGTGGTCGGTTATAATGACATCGATTCCTAATTTATTGGCAACATCCACTTCATGGACGGCAGCAATGCCGGTATCGACTGTAATAATCAAGGAATAACCGTTTTTATATGCTTCCATAAAAGCTTCTTCGTTTGGTCCGTATCCTTCAGTAAAGCGATTCGGTATATAGTAATCTGCTTTTGCATTCAATTCCTTTAATGTTTTTAGCATTACGGCTGTTGAACTGACCCCGTCGGCATCATAATCGCCGTAAATTAGAATTTTTTCATCATCCTGTATCGCCTGATGAACCCGGTCGACTGCTTTTTCCATCGACTGGAGCAGATTTGGATTATGTAAATCTTCTAACCGGGGAGACAAAAATTTATCAGCCTGCTCCATCGTCGTTATGCCTCTTTGCAGTAGGAGCTTTTTCATGATGGGGGATATTCCTTCCAGTTCATTGATCCCTGTCGTTGTTGACGTATCGATATATTTCCAATTGCATTTGCTTTTTAACATAGATTCACCCCTGACTTATTTATTATACAAGAGAGAGATTTTAGGGGCAATTGGCAAAATGCTTTTAGCATAGCAAGGCTACACTTAAAAGCAAATAAACCCTTATTAACGAATCGTCAATAAGGGTTTTGCCAATTAAGTTACACTTGCGGACCTTCTACCCGTTTTTTCTTTGTAAAATCGAGAGGTTTTTCTTTAATAAATTTTCCTCTCCAAACGAGCCATAATTGGGCTGCTAAAATTAATGACGAATACATTCCTGCAATCAGGCCGATTGCAATTGCCAATGCAAAGGTGAAAATGGAAGAGGCTCCCAATACTAAGAATGCAACAACAGCAATTAGCGTTGTAATTGTTGTATTTAATGTCCTTGTAAAGGATTGGACGATGCTTCGATTAATAATTTCCGCCAGAACTTTAAAGGACCTGACCCGTTTATGGTGACGGATATTTTCCCTTACCCGGTCAAAAATAACGATCGTATTATTGATCGAATATCCGACAATCGTTAATATTGCCGAAACAATCGTAATGTCAAATTCCATTTGGGTTATGCTAAACAAGGTCAACATAATAAATACATCGTGAAGCAACGCAATGACTGCCGTAATTCCAAAGAAAATTTCAAAGCGAAACGCTACATAAATAATCATAAATATTGCAGCAATCCCAACGGCATAAATCGCATTTTTAACGAGTTCCTCTCCGACAATCGGAGAAACGACACTAATGGTCGGTTCTTGTCCGTATTCATTTTTGAAATGGTTTTGTACTTCGGAGATTTGCTCCTCTGATAATACCGTATCAAATCGGGAAACAGCACTTGTTTGGTCTCCGGATAATACGATCGATTTCGGATCTAGCTTTAATTTTGCAAATTCCTCCTCAACCACTTCTGCAGTAACGGTAGTGTCCGCTACCACTTCTACTCGGGATCCGCTAGTAAAGTCAATGCCAGGATTGATTTTCAGCACAATAAAGGAAACGACTCCGACAATAACTGCTAAAGCCGTAACGAGGAAAAACTTTTTCCGGTTGCTGACAATATCCCTTTTTCTTCCAAAGATTGTCGGCTCCAGCTCGCCTTCATGAATATCTTGAATTTCTTTTTCCTTTACGCCAAACCAATTTTTCTTTTTGGATAAAAATCCGCTCTGAACCCAAAGTCCGAGCAGCAACCTTGTACCGTATACAGCGGTGAGAAAACTGACAAGGATGCTAATAATCAACATCGTCGCAAATCCTTTAACCGAACTCGTACCAAAGATAAACAGTACCGCCGCAGCGATTAACGTCGTAATATTGGCATCAAATATCGTTCTCAAGGAATTGCTCGTCCCTGCTTTAAAGGAACCTTTTACGGATTTTCCGAACCGAAGTTCTTCCTTGATCCGTTCAAAAGTAATCACATTGGCGTCCACTGCCATCCCAATCCCTAAAATAAGGGCAGCTATTCCGCTCAAAGTTAATACGCCATTCATTAAATTAAATACTAACAGTACCAAATAAGTATAAATAATGATATTAATCCCGGCGATGATACCTGGAAAACGATATACAGCAATCATAAATAAAATAATGATGGCGACACCGATGATACCGGCAAACACAGTTTCATTTAATGCTTCCTCACCAAATTGGGCTCCGACCGAGTTGGAATAAATTTCCGTCATATGGACCGGCAAGGAACCTGAATTAATGATGTTTGCCAACTGCTGTGCTGATTCTACGGTAAAATTGCCGCTAATCATAACATTCGTCGTGTTTAATGTTTCCGTTACCCTTGGGTCCGAAACAAATTTCGGATTTTCCTTTAATACTTCTTCCTTATAGGAATCCCCTTCGCGATAATCCATCCAGATGACAAGCACATTATCCGGCGCCGGCATCGCGGCTATTTTTGATGTTACTTCGCCAAATTTTTTCGCATCCTTTAACTGCAACGTGACGATAGGTGCATTTGTATTCGGGTCGAAATCCTGCTTGGCGCTTCCTTCTTTAATATCGGTACCGCTTAGCAGCTCGTTATCGTTCACATCCCGAAAGGACAGTTGCGCAGACGTACCGATTAATTCCCGTGCTTGCTCCTGGTCTTCGATGCCTGCCAGCTGCACCCGGATTCGGTTTTCCCCTTCAATATTAATCACGGCTTCACTAATTCCGAGCCTGTTCACCCGGTCATTTAATGTTTCCACCGTTCCTTCCATCAGGCTGCGGGTAATTTCCTGAGTTTCATCAACAGGCTCCACTTCATACAGAATTTCAAATCCGCCCTGTAAGTCTAAGCCTAAACTTATATCTTTCGCTATCGGTTTTATCGTTGTTCCAATCGTTAATGCAAATAGTAGTACGACTAGAAAAAAGGCAACGATTCTGCCTCTCTTTTTCATCCATTACTGCCTCCTTAATTACTTACAGATTTATGGCCATTAAAAAGTAATATCTTTTATGTATTCGAATCTTCATTGCTTGTAACCGCAGTGATTGATGCCAGCAAATCATCCTCTTGATAGGATTGGACAGTGATATAGCTTAAATATGTACTCGTATTCAACTGTAAAATATCCTGTACAACTTCATATAACCTTTTTTCCGGATTGCCTTTCCATACTTTTTCCATTAAACAATTCCAAACATCTTCATAAGATGCTTCGTTATATCCTAACGTATGGAGTTCATTCACCTTACTCTCTATGGCAGGTTGTACTGTTTGTTTCCACGCTTCCACAGTCTGATAAATTTCCATGTTCCCCCTCCTACATTGGAGTAACAATATTGCTTGTCATGCTTGGCCTACTGTTATGCATATATATCATTGTATATGAATTTTTACTATTTGAGAAGTGAGGTCTTGACGATGGCCAAACAATCATTTTTACAAGGCGCGCTAATATTAATTGCTGCTGGCATTATTACCCGGTTTCTAGGATTTATTAACCGGATTGTACTCGCAAGGCTTTTGGGGGAGGAAGGAATGGGACTATATATGATGGCATTGCCTACCCTATTTCTGGCGATGACGCTGACCCAAATCGGATTGCCGGTTGCTATCGCAAAACGAATCTCCGAAGCGGAAGCGTTAGGAAATAGGAAAAAAGTGAAGCAGATTTTAGTCGTGTCCCTTGCGATCACCTTTATTAGCAGCATCATCGTTACGATGATTATGGTCATTGGCAGTCCGTATATCGCAAAAACGTTATTAACGGATGAGCGGACGATGTATCCTTTGCTTGCCATCAGCCCGATTATCCCAATTACCGCAATTTCTTCCGTCATCCGCGGATATTTTCAAGGAAAGCAAAACATGAAACCGCAAAGCTATGCCCAAGTGCTTGAACAAATCGTTCGCATCCTTTTCGTATTCCTTTTCGTTTACATGCTGCTTCCGTACGGCGTGGAATTTGCAGCTGCAGGGGCGATGTTTAGCGTAATTATCGGGGAATTTGTTTCTCTCCTCTATATGATCAAAATGTTCCAGTACAGTAAAAAAATCCGGATTCGGACCAACTTTTTTTCCTTTCTTCGTTCCAGCAAAGACACCATCAAACAATTATTTTCCATCGCATTGCCAAGTACAGGCAGCAGGATGATTTCTTCACTCAGCAATTTTTTCGAACCGATACTCGTCGCACAGAGCCTGGCAATCGCTGGAGTGGCCGCAACCGTTGCAACGAAGCAATACGGGGAGTTGACCGGATTTGTACTTCCTTTATTATATTTGCCAACCTTTATTACCCATTCGTTGGCAATTGCCCTAGTCCCTTCGATTTCTGAAGCAGAAGCAAAAAATAACCGGAAATTAATCCATTATCGGATTCATCAGTCTATACGCATTTCCTTTGCTTCGGGTGCAATTGCAACCGTAATTTTAACCTTATTTTCCGTGCCGATTTTAACTTTTATGTACGGGACTGCGAATGCGAGCCATTATGTTATGTTTATGGCGCCTTTTTATATATTGTTGTATATTCAATCCCCGCTGCAAGCTGCATTGCAAGCATTAGACCTGGCTAAAAGCGCCATGTGGAACAGCTTAATCGGGGCGGTTGTAAAACTGACAATTCTATTCCTGCTTACTTCGAACCCAAATATCGGCATTTACGGTGTTGCCATTTCAATGAACGTTACAGTAGTCCTTATTACATTGCTGCACTTATTCACTTTGAAAAAGGCCATCGCGTATTACATTCCGGTCAAAGTATTGCTTAAGATGATTTTCCTTTTACTGGCGTCATTTCTTGCAGGATATGGGTTAATGCAATTATTTGAATCGGCGCTCCATCAAATTGGTATTTTTCTAATCGTCTTGCTTCTATTCACCGGAATCTACCTTTTCATCCTATTTGCTTTAAAATTTGTCACAAAGGAAGAGCTTCAACAAATTCCTTTCTTGCAAAAATGGCTATCTTAAACTTCTATAATGCAAATTTGTGAATAGGATAGTGATAGGATGGACAAACAGGAAAGGAGGATGCAATTTGACGAGACAGTTGATTCATAGTCTGCTATTTGGCTGGATAGCGGTATTCGGATTAATTTTAGTTGCCAGTTTAATTGTCGCTGCATTGCTGAAATTTACTTCATTGGATGCACCTGCCTTAACGTGGATTACCCTCGCAATCGGCGTCCTGTCCTTATTTATTGGCGGACTGATCGCAGGGCTCAAAGGAAAGGCAAAAGGGTGGGTCATCGGCGGAATTATCGGGATTGGATTTACATTATTTACTTTTTTAGTACAGTACCTGGGCTACCAAACCGGCTTCTCCCTGCAGCAATCCCTCCATCATTTAGGGTATGTATTAGCAGCGGTAGTTGGCGGAATTATCGGGGTAAATGTCTCAAGCGACAGCAAATAAAACGAAAAAGAAGTTAATCTGTTTAAGATTAACTTCTTTTTTATCGAATATGGAACTATGTATGATTAATTCTGTTTCACTTCGCGAACCGCGGAGCGGTCATAAGTAAGCTTTGTCCCATTTTCCGTTAAAAGCACAATCGTTGATTCGTCTAAAGAATGAATCTTTCCATGGAATCCGCCGATTGTAATTACCTCATCGCCCTTTTGCAAATTATTTTGCATTTCCTGCACTTGGCGCTGACGCTTTTGCTGAGGCCGAATGAGTAAAAAGTAAAAAATAACAAACATTAAAATAATCGGTGCCAAAGAAACGAGCATTTCCATACTTTCTTCCCCTCCTTTCCATAACGAAAATCAGAAGTTCTTTGCATTCGGTTTATTAAACCCGTAACGTTCAAAGAATTCTTCTCTGAAATCACCAAGCCGATCTTCTGAAATTGCAGCTCGAACTTGCTTCATTAATTTTACCAGAAAATATAGATTATGATAAGTAGTAAGTCTAAATCCAAACGTCTCATTGCACTTAATGAGATGGCGGATGTACGCTCTAGTATAATTTTTGCAAACGTGGCAGTCACAATGTTCATCGATCGGGCGAAAATCTTTCGCGTATTTCGCATTTCTTACAACGAGTCTGCCGGTAGAAGTCATACAAGTTCCATTACGGGCAATCCGGGTTGGCAGCACACAGTCAAACATATCTATACCACGAATCGCTCCATCTATCAAGGAATCTGGTGAACCTACCCCCATTAAATACCTCGGCTTGTCCGCCGGCAAAAGAGGAGTAGTAAATTCCAGCACCCGGTTCATGACCTCTTTCGGCTCTCCAACCGACAGACCACCCACGGCATATCCTGGAAAATCCAACGAGACTAAATCTTGCGCGCTCATTTTTCGCAAATCTTCAAACTCCCCGCCTTGCACAATGCCAAACAGCCCTTGTTCTTCTGGCCGTTCATGGGCTTTCAGACATCTTTCGGCCCAGCGGGACGTCCGCTCAACGGATTGCTTCATGTATTCATAGGTTGCCGGATAAGGCGGACATTCATCAAAAGCCATCATAATGTCCGAACCGAGGGCGTTTTGAATTTGCATTGCCTTCTCCGGTGATAAAAATAATTTATCCCCGTTTAGATGATTCCGAAAATAAACCCCTTCCTCTGTAATCTCCCGCATATCGCTTAAGCTAAATACTTGGAATCCGCCGGAATCTGTTAATATGGCTCCTTTCCAGTTCATAAAAGAATGGAGTCCGCCCGCTTCTCTGATAATTTCTTCTCCAGGACGAAGCCATAAATGATACGTATTGGACAAAATAATTTTTGCATCGATTTGTTCCAATTCTTCCGGGCTCATCGTCTTGACCGTCGCCAAAGTGCCGACTGGCATAAAGGTCGGTGTATCAAAAGAGCCATGGGGGGTATGAACCCGGCCGAGTCTCGCTCCTGTCTGTTTATCTGTTTTAATTAATTCGTACGTAATCGGTGTCATGTGTAAAACTCCTTTTAAATAATTAGCATGGCATCGCCAAAACTAAAAAACCGGTACTTTTCTTTCACTGCTTCCTCGTACGCCTTCATAATAAATTCCTTGCCGGCAAAGGCGCTGACAAGCATGATCAGCGTTGATTTTGGCAGATGAAAATTGGTGATTAATCCATCGATTGCCCGGAAACGATAAGGGGGATAGATAAATATATCTGTCCAGCCGCGGGATTCCGTAAAAATACCATCGTAGTCCCGTGCAATCGTCTCCAGCGTCCGTGTAGACGTAGTGCCGACAGCTATAATCTTTCCGCCGTTTCTCCGGGTTTCATTGAGCACTTTCGCCGTTTCTGCTGATAAGGAATAAAATTCCTTATGCATTTCGTGTTCTTCCACCGTTTCTGCACTGACCGGACGAAAGGTACCTAAACCTACATGAAGCGTCACATAAGCAATCGTAACGCCTTTATCCTTTATATTTTGCAGCAACTCTTCTGTAAAATGCAATCCTGCAGTAGGAGCCGCTGCAGAACCTTCTTCTTTCGCATATACCGTCTGGTATCTGTCCTTCTCCGGAAGCTGTTCTTTAATGTAAGGCGGCAATGGCATCTCTCCCAGTTTATCTAACACTTCATAGAAAATGCCGTCATAATGAAAATTCAACATTCTGCCGCCGTGATCTAATTCTTCTAAACAGGTGGCTGTTAGCAGACCATCGCCAAAAATGATTTCCGTTCCCTGCTTAATCCTTTTGGCCGGCTTAACCAATGTTTCCCAAACATCTTTTTCCGCCTGATGAAGCAACAGTACTTCAATTTTAGCCCCTGTATCTTTCTTTATTCCATACAGACGGGCGGGCAATACCTTCGTATTATTTAAAACTAAGCAGTCTCCCCGATTTAAATAATGGATAATGTCAGAAAAATGCTTATGCTGAATGGTTTGCAAATTTTTGTCCAAGACCATTAATCGGGAACTGGAACGGTTTTTTAATGGGGTTTGTGCAATTAATTGTTCTGGCAAATGAAAATCAAATTCTGCAATATCCAATAGTACCTCTCCTAACTCATTTTAGAAACCGTGCAAAAAAGGATAAAACAATGGTCAAAATGATGCTGACAACGATGGAGGTGACAATGGGAAAATGAACTTGGACATTTCCGACTTTAAATTGGATATCTCCAGGAAGCCGGCCTATAAAATTCCATACGAGACCAATCAAGAGAAATATAATCCCTATGATTATAAAAAGTTTACCCATATTCATTTTTCTTCATGCCTTTCCAACCCAAAATGTTCATAAGCCTTGCCTGTTACAACCCTTCCCCTCGGTGTTCGCTGAAGGAAACCGATTTGCAGCAAATAGGGCTCATATACATCTTCAATCGTTTGCGCTTCTTCGCCAATCGTTGCCGCAATCGTATCTAATCCGACCGGACCGCCATGAAACTGTTCAATGATGCCCAGCAATAATTTATGATCCGTATGGTCCAGTCCGAGGGAATCGACCTGCAGCATCCTTAATGCTTCTTTTGTCGTTTCGATGCTGATTTCCTTTTCTCCCTTTACTTGCGAAATATCGCGTATCCGTCTTAGCAGACGATTGGCAATTCTCGGTGTTCCCCTCGACCTTTTTGCCACTTCGAATGCTGCCTCTTTTGTAATCGAAGTTTGAAAAATCTCTGCTGTCCGTTCCACAATCGAACATAAATCATCTGTTTCATAAAATTCCAGCCTGCTTAATACACCAAAGCGGTCCCTTAATGGCGCTGACAACAAACCTGCCCTCGTCGTTGCCCCGACTAATGTAAATGGAGGCAAATCAATGCGGACCGACCTTGCACTGGGACCCGTACCGATAACGATGTCAAGGAAAAAATCCTCCATAGCCGGGTACAGCACCTCTTCCACCGTCCGGGGAAGGCGATGCACTTCATCGATGAACAGTACATCTCCCGGCTCCAATGACGATAAGGTTGCCGCCAAATCCCCAGCCCGTTCTATCGCCGGACCGGAGGTGGACCGGAACTGGACTCCCATTTCATTGGCGATGATGGCCGCCAGAGTTGTTTTCCCCAATCCGGGGGGCCCGTATAATAAGACGTGGTCTAATGGCTCGTTCCGCATTTTCGCTGCCTTAATAAAGATTTGCAAATTTTCCTTTACTTTATGTTGTCCGATATATTGGCGGAGAGTCGTCGGCCGCAAACTCATTTCTTCTGTCAATTCGTCATCCTGCAAATGGCCGTCTAATATTCGTTCTTCCACTCCTCTCCCTCCTTCCTATGTTTTTTGCAGCAAGGATAAAGCAGTGCGGATTAATTGATCCGTATTTTGTTTATCTTCCTTTTGCAATTCTGGAATAATATTTTTAATTTCCTTGTCCGAAAATCCAAGGGCTTTTAATGCTTCCAACGCATCGTCTAAATAAGACGCTTCCGGCAACTTTTCTGGTTTTGCAGCAGTAATAGAAAGCGCACTGTCTAATTTTCCTTTCAGATCCAATATAATTTGCCTTGCTGTTTTCTTGCCGATTCCGGGAAATTGAACTAAATATTTTTCATCCTCCCGCTCAACAGCAGCAACAAAAGCAGATACATCGACGGCGCTTAAAATTCCTAAAGCACTTTTCGGCCCGATGCCGGACACGGAGATGAGTTTCGTAAATAAGTGTTTTTCGTCGTTGGTCTGAAAACCATATAATATATGGGCATCCTCACGGACATAGTAATATGTATGAAGAAAGACTTCCTCATCCATATGGGCTTGGAACCGGTATGGATTTGGACAAATAACTTCATAGCCAATCCCGTTCACATCAATAATTACAGATTCATCCTGGATTGTCGAAAGGACGCCCCTAACGTATGCTATCATGCCCTTCCCCTTTCCTGTATCTATTTTACACGACTCAATCTAATGAATAAACTTCCATTTCTGTTTCCAGAAATAGAAGTTTATTGCACTGAATTATTCTGCTAAATTATGGAAAATATCTTGAACGTCTTCGTTTTCTTCCAGCGTTTCCAACAGTTTGTTCATTTTTTCCATATCTTCTTCTGAGACTTGCTGCTCATTTTGCGGTATTAAGGTCACTTCCCCTTCTTCGATGGAAAAGCCTAAATTTGTCAGATGATCGTATACCGACTGATAGGCATCCGGTTCGGTATATATTTCGTATGCATTATCGGTTTTAATCAAATCGTCTGCCCCGGCTTCCAATGCCTCTAAAGTCAGTTCGTCTTCATCAATTTCTCCAGCTTCATCCAAAATTAAAATATATCCTTTCCGGTCGAACATGAAGGATACACTTCCGTTCTCGCCAAGATTTCCGCCGTTTTTCTTGAATGCATGTCTCACTTCCGAGGCGGTTCGGTTTTTATTATCCGTCAGCGCATGGACGATGACGGCAACACCGCCAGGACCATATCCTTCATAGGTAATTTCTTCAAAACTTTTACCATCCAGGGCACCGGTTGCTTTTTTTATGGCCCGTTCGATATTGTCATTCGGCATATTGTCTGCCTTCGCTTTTTCCACGGCGGTCCGTAACGCCGGGTTCATCGAAAGATCACCGCCGCCTAATTTGGCTGCAGTGTAAATATTTTTCGCATGACGCATAAAAATTTTGCCTTTTTTGGCATCTTGAGCATTTTTGCGTCTTTGAATATTTTTCCATTTTGAATGTCCTGCCATCGGCCATTCCCCTTCCTTCCATTATCCTTTCTAACTATATCAAAAAAAACACGGTTAGAAAAGGATAAGGCAGGCGTTGATTCAATCCGCAAATCGTTCCGAGTTAAAGAAAATGTCCAGCTCGTCGTATTTGCTATGGTTAAAACGGGAATGGGTATTTTTCAAATGATGCCACTCCGCATCATCGGTAAAAATGATTATTTCCTTATTTGTATCCGGCACAATCTCTTTCACCCAAGCTTTGACCATCTCATTGGTTACTTTCTTTTCCCCGTCATCAGTGAGCATGACACCGACGACAATTTCCTTTTCGGTCGAGGCGACTTGGGCTTGAATAATCTGTTTATGCTTTCTCAATTCATTGGCAATGTGTTCCGTTTCTTCATTCGTATATGGGTCTGTATATCCGCTTTCACTATCCAAATGATTTACTTTTCGCTGCTCACTTTGGGCATACCCGCCGACATCGCCGATGGATTTCGGTTCCATATTGCTTCTTTCCGCCTTTTCCATCTTTGTTTCGTATTTTATCGGCGCGAGATTGTCCTTTGCTTGATCCGCAGGTTCTTCTTGCGGGCCGCAGCCAGCCATTAATACGAGCATAAATATAAGACTGATCCATTTTTTCATCATAAACAAACCTCCCTTTCCTATAGTTTGAGAAAGGGAGG
>Ga0079224_100011615_pt1 | contig 12142 bp, 8 predicted proteins | sample Stecom2015_FD_80414 | JGI IMG/M metagenome (GOLD analysis project Ga0079224, IMG submission 80414) | Agricultural soil microbial communities from Utah to study Nitrogen management - Steer compost 2015 | ecosystem: Environmental > Terrestrial > Soil > Agricultural land | place: USA: Utah... | reverse complement strand
TTGAGCATAGCAATGCACACGAACAGATTTCAATCCTCTACGCGCCATCCATTCCGATGACAGTGTTTGGGATAGTTGAACATCTCTCAAACGCAGACTTGATGCATTTTCAATCAGTGCTTCGCTAAAAATATATGCTTGATCCCTTCTCGTATCAGTTCCTTCCGGCATCCCGGGCACAGATGTTAACTGCTCATCGCCTGCTTTCTGCCAGCGCGATAGATAGTCTTTATGGACATTGATGCCTGTTCCGAAAAGATTGTCATAAACGATAGATTCTTTCCGAAAATAATGTCCGGATCTCCACGTTATGTTGAAACTGAACGACAATGATTTCCAATCAAATGAATTTCGAAGAGAACCGAAATAGGGCGCTACCGAAACACCAACAGGCAATAAATCTTTATACCCTAACTCATTAAAGTAAGTTATATAATCCGTACCCAAAGCGCCTGAATTCAAAACCAAGGGATTACCTTGATCATCAAGACCATGCCATGGAATTGCGTATAACTGATCTCTGGATTTCCCTTCCCTAACAGTCGGTGAGCCGTAGGTCAGATATGAAGTAATTGGCAGGTTCTCGGCAGCATAATAATTTGTGACCTCATTCGATGTGTAATTAAGCAAAATATTGGTCCGCCATTTTAACTTACCGCTTGTATTGACAGTAGTCAAATCCAAGTCGACACCCACAGTTCTCATATTGGCATAGTTCCGATAATTATCTACATTAAAATAGGTTTGTATTGGGATAATACCAGTTGTGGGATCAAGATAATCCCGCCCAATAAGATTGCTGCTACGCTTATGATACCACTCTACAGATCCCGTCACACGAGATAAGAAAAGGTGAAAGTCGACACCTAAGTTGAGCGTATTCACTTTTTCCCAACTTAAGGATGGATTTCCTATACTTCCGATTCGAGCTGGGCGCAATTGGCGGCTCACTACATTTGACAGTCCATATACAATGTACGGAAGGGAAGATTGAGACCTCACGACATTTCCATTTGCCCCAATTGTAGCCCTCAATTTAAGCAGATCAATCCAACTTTGAGCTATATAACTTTCCTCATGCAGATTCCAGGCGACACCTGTTGACCAAAGTGGCACGCCTTTCTTATTAAAATCTACACCAAAAATGTTCGAAGCATCCCAACGCATGCTAGCTGACAAAAGATAGCGATTCCTAAAACTATACCCCAAATTTCCGTAATACGAGACGAAACGATCCGTTATATGACTTCCTGCATCACTGACGTACGGTATCGTCGCAGATGAATTTGGCCTTGTCGGATAAGACATACTATAATTTAGATTGGTAGCTGAGGTAAGCAACGCTTCGTCATAACCGTAAAGCCTTTTGACACCATCAGAAATATTCCTTTCTTGCCGAAGTTCAAACCCTGCCAACAAGTTGAGATCGTGGGAGTCTTCCCATTTCTTTGCAAAAGTAGACTGGATCCTCCCATAATGCGAAAAGAAATTACCATGTCTCTTATCCAGTATAGCGCCATTAGGAATCGGCCTTGAGAGGTCCGATTGGGTAAATCTATTGATAAGGTTCCTTGTAAAAAAGCTATCTTCCGCATGTAGCTCACGGCTGTCGCTCATAATAAACTGATATTGGTAGCGCCCTTGTAGCTGCCAGTTGGGCAATATATCAAATAGCAAAGCTGAATTCACCCTGAACTCTTTCCGGCCCTCCGTATTATTGTTAAGATTAAGCTCGTTTAACGGTTTATACGTCCAATCTAATAGTCCGTTTTCATAAGCATCTCTTGCATACCCATATCTTACCACGCGTGGTATCGGCTCTGGATTACCTTCAGCATCGAGCAGACTGCCGTACGTATACATTCCTGTCCATGTCTGGGGAGAGATTGCCTTTAACCCTAATCCGTTTCTTTCTGCAGATTGCTGGACGAAATGTATCGTGTTCTCTAATTCCCACCTTTTTGATAATCTCAAGTTAATCTTTGCGGACAACGTAAGTCTATCCTCGCCATTTCGCTTAAGAACGCCTGTATTCCGATCGTGGCCTACGGAAATAGCGTAACGCTGTGTGTCGCTACCGCCGCGTATGGCTAACGCGTATTGTTGGGACAGGGATGATCTGTACAAGTGCCTTTCCGCATCCTTTCGTATATCCCGAGTTCTCCATTGGTCCAAAGTACGACTGACTTCATTTTCATCACTATTCTCGAAAAGCAGATCTACGACGGGCGAAAACTCCGTCCAGTCGTTGCTTCTATATAGACCTTTTTCAAAAAGTCTCCTTTCTAAGTCTATAAGTTCGCTCGACGGGATATAATTGGGGTCATAAAACAGGTCGGGTTTACTACCAAAGCCAAAGTTTGTCACAAAATCAATGTTTGGTCGAGTTAACTTTCTCCCATTTTTTGTTGTAATCACGATAACTCCATTGCCCGCTCTAGCTCCCCATATTGAAGCAGCTGACGCATCCTTTAGCACCGTTATGCTCTCCACATCGTTTGGATTTATATTGTCGAGCGATCCTTCATAAGGAAAGTTGTCCACTACGATCAGCGGCTGACTCTCCCCATTGATCGTGCTCAGTCCACGAATTCTTATATTTGTTCGATTTGTAGGCTCTCCGGTACTCTCCGCTAAGTCAAAGGCGAGTCCAGAAGTGACTCCTTCCAATCGGTTCAATATGTTATACCCCATACCGCGCTCGATCAAGGATTTATCAATATGTACAAATGAACCAGTCGCCCGCTCTTTCGGCAGACGTTGATAGCCAGTATTGACGACAACCTCCTCCAGAACCGGATCAAGTGGATCAATTCTTATTATCAACTGGCTATCGGTGCTCAAAGCTACTTTTAACGTCTTGAAACCAATCATAGAGACGAGGAGCGTATCGGGGTAGACGATGGACGATAACGCAAATTCACCGTTTTGACCAGACGCTGCTGTTACCCGGGAATTTATTGCCTGTATAGTGACATCCGGCACGCCAGCATTATCCAAAGTCGAAATAACTCTTCCCTTCAATTGCGTCTGTGCGCTTAATGCATTGTATAATATGCATATCAAAAGTGTAATTGCCAACCTCATAATGCGCTATCTTTTCGTGAATAGGTAGCGTCTAAGTTCATAGGAATAGGCACCGTAGGGTCTTTTATGTACTCGCCCAATAACTGATCATCATATCCTTGGGTACCAGTCACCGCAACGAAGCGCCCGTCTCTGATCCAGATCATTCTACTGATCACCCGTCTGTCGAAAAAATGCCTGTTTAAGAGATGGGCGCTGAGGCTAATAACCGATAATGAGTCCCAGTTTCTTTCTTTTATAAAGGGATAGGCCCTAAAATCGTAATCCATATGAATTCCAAGAAGAACAATATCATCAGAATACTTTCTTTGAATGGCTTCCCATTTATTCATTGAGCCGACACAGGGACTGCACCATGTAGTCCAGAAATCCAGAATAACCAGCTTATCGTTTGCAATGTCCCCCAAGCAAATCGTATCGGAAGGAGTATTCTTCCCTACTACCCTTAGCGGCATCTCCATTAGCTCCTGAGGAATTGTGTCGCCAAGGGAAATTTTTAGGACTGCGGCAGTATCGAGCTCATATCGCACAAAAGGATATCGATCCAGATCATAGGTTGTATCTGCTTCTGCAGCCTCAATGTGTTTGGGATTCGTATACGGAACAATCCTATGCCCAACGGTACCTACCTTTTGCCCTTCGGCAGCCCGCGTTTCCGCGGACTGCGCCCAGGCGTCAGATAAACTAAACATTGAAACAAATATCAGCAATAGGCCGTAAGCGATAGGCTGTAGGCATTTTATTTTAAGCATTAGGCGATAGGCAATAAGCCTTAAGCTTTTTACTGTAGATTCGGTATAGTCTGCCGTTGGTTGTACTGCTCCCCTACTCTTAACATACTTTTGATGTACTGGAAAGGTACAAACGTTTAGTAGCTCTTTAGTACTTCTCCAGTACCTCTGTAGTACCTCTTTAGTACCTTTTCGGTACACTAACAGTACACTCTTAGTACACTCCCCGTACTCTAATGGCGCATGAACTGTGTCTATTTCATAGCTATCCTTAACCTTCGAAGCCCTATTAAAGAATGGGATAAAAACTACGTTCTTTTTTCGACTGCGCTTCGAGAACTGTTCGACTCCGCTTCGACTCTCGTTCGAGACTGCTTCGGGACAGCTTCGAGTCTTCTTCGGGTGCGCTTCGACTGTTCTTCGGCTACGAGTCGAAGCCCAGTCGAAGGATTGCCGAACAACAGCCGAACACTTGTCGAACATGTCCCGAAGGAATCCCAACGCATTGCCGAAGAACAGCCGACGATATGTCGAAGACGAGCCGAACAGGACTTGCCCCTTCGACCTTGCATTCCACTGATGGACGGACAATGCCCAATTGCACACACTACCCTTATTGGCAAAGGCTCTTCCATCGGCCTTTGGATGCGTAGCCGTTAAAGATTCGGGGCGAGTCGACGTTAAAGAATCTAAACTGTTTGATCCGCCAGTTGGCGGAGAGTTTTTAGATTCTAGGAGAATCGTTCCGAATCTAGGCGAGCATTCAACGCCTTTAGTTATGGACACGTGTTTATTTTTGGTGTCCATGAGCTCCCTTCGGTCGGTTTTTGCATACTTTTTCATCAAGGAAAAAGTATAATCCCCTCCCGGCTTGAGGGAGAAAGGAAAATTAGAAATTTCGCCTTGCGCCGGCGATAGAGGCGCAAAGAAACTGTTATTATATCTCACTTTGGAAAGCCCTTTCCAAAAGGCCATAGGCTCCCCATTAGCATAAAATTGCTTCATGTTTTAATCGGTTTAATGATTAGTATTGCGTAATGCGATATGCCTATTGCGATATCCCATTACATTAAAAATCGAAAAGACCGACCTCCCCTTTTTGTTGAAAAAAGGAAAATATGACGAAAATCAATTTGCAGGAATGGAAAGGAAAGACTAATTTTAAGGTGCTAAGATAAAAATGCCTTTACTGACCAAAGAAACCCTATGCAATCGATTGTGCATATTTTGTTTTGGAGGTCGGTAACAGACAAGGTAAAAGGTGCTTTTTTTGTCGTGATGCATTGTGGAGACGTACGTTCACGCCTCGGTTTGTGTGTCCGTTTTTGATATCACAATACCTTTGACCGCACCGCTTACCTGTCTGTATATCTGGCATATTTTATTCGGGTGATTTAAAGACGTTCTTTAAGGATTGTTTGCGGGAATAAGGAAGCGGCACCTTGTTAAGGTGGCTTTGGGTAATTGTGCTGTTGGTTAATTTTTTCGTTCTCATAACTTTTAGTTTATGTGAACGAAGCTTTCTCTTAGGTGTATAGGTTACCCCTTAAAACAGCAAGGGGTGGTTCACACTTTAGAGTCACGGGTGACCAACCCAGTAGCTTCTAAGCCTACAAGAAACTCATGAAGTACTCCACCTAAAGCATACGTGAACCACCACCATGCCGTTAACAAAAGTAAGAAACTTTTTCAAGCATGGGGCGATATCACGGTTCTCTCGGTGGAATTTGGTCGTTCGTGACTCGAGAAAACATCGTTCAATATGGGTCATAGCCCCTATTGTCTAATCGCTAAGACAAATATACAAATATTGCTAGTAATAACTAGTAAAAAAATAAAATATTTTTATGCTTTCATTAAAATCTCCTTTGGAGTTACACATAGTAGAGGTCGTTAAAGAAAAACGTAAAGCACTAAAAAAGAGCCAAGAAGATATTTCTAAAATTTTGGGTGTTACAGTTGGATATATCGGACAAATAGAAAGCAAGAAACTAAAAAGCATGTACTCGTACGATCAACTTAATGAACTTGCTAAGTTTTTCAAGTGTAGTCCTAAGGATTTTATGCCGGAGAAGGCTATAGAACAATAAATTGTATCACAGATTGTGATAACGAATAATAAACAATCATAACACATAGATCGATGGCTAAACCTAGAGTGTTCATTAGTTCGACTTTTTATGACCTTAAGCAAACGAGAGCCGATATTGACCTGTTTTTAGACCAATTAGGCTACGAACCAGTAAGAAATGAAGAGGGAGATATACCCTATGGCAAGGAAGATGCTCTTGAAGCTTATTGCTATAAAGAGATAGAAAGCGTAGACATATTACTTGCTATTATTGGTGGAAGATATGGTTCTGAATCAAAGAAACACGACTCTTCTGTATCTCAAGCTGAAATAAAAGCAGCTTTAGAAGCTAATAAGCAGGTGTACATATTTATTGAAAACCATGTCCTATCTGAATATGAAACGTATTTATTGAATAAAGATGCTGATATCAATTATCGATACGTTGATGATAACAGGATTTACGCTTTCATAGAGGAGATTAAGACTTTAAGTAGCAATAACAACATAAAAGGGTTTGATACTGTTTCTGACATTACTAAATATCTGAAAGAGCAATTGGCAGGTTTATTCCAAAGATTTCTACAGGAGCAATCTAGGGTTCAAGAAGTGAATCTTATAAAAGGATTAGAAAAAACAGCACAAACGTTGAACAAACTAGTAAATTATCTAAGTGCTGAAAATAAGGATCAAGCCGAAGAAATTAACAGGATCCTTATGGTAACACATCCTCTTACCGAATATATAAAATCGTCCCTGAACATCAGATATAACTTCTATGTTGAGGCTTTAGAAGATTTGACCGCATTTATGAAAGCTTATGGTTATGAAAGCGACTCACTACCGTTTGAGGATACCCAGGAATTTAAAAGGACTCAGAATAATAAGATCTATCTGCTATCCATTCATAGTAATATCTTTGATGAAGATGGGAAGCTAAAATTTTATAGAAAGACAGACTGGAACGATGACTGGGTTAAATATTCAATAGAAAACATTGTATATTCTGATGACGATGATTTACCATTTTAATTAAAAGAGAACCTAAACAGCTTGAATCTAAGATATTGGAGATAAATCCTAGCTAGAAGTAAGTAGCTTTTGCTATCGCAAAATGCGATGTCAAATGGAAACAATTATTAATAATAAAAAACAAAACCAACTTCAATGAAGCATTTGAAAGACTTGATTAAACAAGTAGATTTTGGTGATATTGACGGACTATATGATCCTAAACTCGTTGAAAACTATATGGATTTCGGACATAGTGATCAAATAGTAAATAAAAATATATTTTTCGTATTAGGTAGGAAAGGTACAGGAAAATCAGCCTTGTACAGTTACATTCAAAAAATTCAAGGTGATAAGGGAATCTTGGTTTCAAACTTGTCATTCAAAAACTTCCCTTTTGAAAAGCTATTAGAACTTACGGATGACAACTTTTCCAAACCCAACCAATATCAAAGTATATGGAGAAATATTATACTGTCCGAATATGCCAAACTAATTGTAACCGATCAAAGTTGTCCCCATGATGATATATTCAAAGAGTTGAAAAAATATGTTGATTACGTTTTTGGCACAGACTTAATCGACTTACACAAAAAGGTTACTAAAAGTGCTGAAAAAAGGGGACGTGAAATAGGTTTCTCTAAAAACTTCTTGAGCTTTGGGAGCTCCAAGGAAATCCTTCATGAGAAAGAATTTGTAGAAAGCTTTGATAATATCTCCCGAATAAATGAAAGATTAGAGTACCTAATATGCACTTACCTTAAACTAAATGGCTCGACACAGTATATAATACAATTTGATCAATTGGATGACAATTATAACGTTTATGTTAATAATCAACCATATTTCCAATCTCTTATTAGTCTTTTTAAAACTATCTATGACTTGAATCAGACATTTCGTTCTCAAAATATAGACACCAAAACTGTTGCCTATCTCAGAAGCGATATCTTCTATGCGATAAATGCATTTGATGCTGAAAGTGCCAGATGGGATCAGTATAAATTAAGCCTCAATTGGGCTATTATAAATAGAACAGACTGGATAAAACCAAAATTAAGAACTATTATCAATCGTAGAATTGAAAACAGTGTTGATGTTGGACATAATGGAGAACCGTTTAGTCTTATTTTTAATAGCGATAAGTTAGGATTAAAAGAAAACGACAAAATAGTCAAACCATTTAAATATATGATCCATAGATCTTTCCATCGCCCAAGAGATATAATTCAGTTTTGTCTCAAAATTCAACAACAGGTAGAAACAACAAATTCATACTATTTTAGGACAATAAAAGAAGCAGAAAAAGAGTACTCATTATGGTTGTTGTCAGAATTGGAAAATGAAATTGCCCCCATAATAAGAAATACCGAAGCTCTATACGAGTTATTGAGGTTAATGGGGCAAAGATTTTATTCTATGACCGACTTTAAGCATAGATATAACAAATTCTCGAAAGATATAGACTTAGAGCCGGAAGAACTTCTAAAATTTCTGTATTCCTTAGGTATCGTGTTGAATGTCAATCCAAGGAAGAATATGACTGAGATATATTCAATTATAAGAAATGACAGATCTGTTTTTAATAGGGACATAATGATCACTACACATCCAGGATTTTATAATGGATTGTATGTATCAAAATTCTTGAAAAGATGAAAATGATTCGACAACCGATACTAATGCCATGCCGGGAGTGTAAAACAAACTGCGTCAATGGCTGAATTACCGCCCCCCGGGGGGCGGTAATTCAGCCATTTTGCTTATTGCAAATCTAACACCATTCTTCCCGGAAACCAAATAGCCAATTTCTGTGCCGTTGTTCCCCAATTGGCCAGAGTCATCGTCCATTTCTTCTTAATGTTTTTATGTGCTAAATCGCGTCTGCCACAAAGTCCATACTGCATCAGTCATGTAAACTGGATGCTACAGTTCTTTGCGAGCGGGGTAGTCTGAAAAATAAAAATCGTACTGCTTCAATATGTTAAAAACATCTCCACCTGAATACATCCCATCACTGTATCTCTTTTCTGGAGTGCCAGAGACACGGTATGTTACTTCTTTTGTAAAGTAATCTATAAAAGTGGCATATCTGACCCTATTAACCGTAAATAACTTTATTCTAGAATTAACCCTTTGGCATCGATTATTAGTTATCTCCATTTTCTCAAACTCTATGTATAAACAAATATAAGACAGAAACTTATATTTTGAAAACAGGCATCCCCACCACCTAAAGTAGGCTTAACGCAGATGCTTATTTATTTAATACAACCGTACAGCTATCAAGTAGTTTTCAGTGCCGAACCGCTCGTGCCAGCAAAAACGTGAAGTCCTCTTAACAAGAACAACTAACCATCTATAATTGAGCTCAGTGAGTTGGACTTCTGGTTTGAGTGTTGTATCTTTATAACTAATAACCGTATTGAATAACAACAGCTTGAATTATGAAGTTAAGCCCAGCATAATATATAGGTGGATATTAATCTCGGGTTGCTTAATTAGGATACCCAAGAAAAAAACATATGCACGAACCAAAAAAGACCAGTGAACCCGATATCCTTGATTTACTTTTTAGTAAAAGCTAAAGCTTTTACGGGAAACCGTAGAGAGGTTTGAGGGGGAGTTGGTAGATTCGATCGAAATTTAATAAACATAAATACTAAAAAATGGCAATTAGAATTACTTGTATCAACAAAGACAATGGTTACCACGAGAATCCAAATTTAGCTATTACCCATCTCGGATGGATAGAAGAAGCTACAGGAAAAACAGGTAAAAACACTAGGTTAGAAATTTATAACTGGATTAAAAATGATGGTGGCCACGCTTATGTAACTGACGGATCTGGCAACAAGGTAAACGTTATTACTGCCGAAACAATTAACGGGACTAAATACGTTAAAACAGTGGCCGACTCTACAACGCGAAACAACCTACTGTCGCTTGCTGAATGTTAAATATCTAATTCATCAATTACTCTATCAAACAAGCCAAATATGTTATTTTATAAGAAATTTTCAAATATCGACCTAAATGACGTTTTCTTTGACAGCCTAAAACAAGATTATGCAGAGTTCCCTAACTGGTTTAAACGGAAGTCCGAGGAAGGCGCATTGGCATACGTTTTTGAAAGCCAAGGAATACAGGGATTTCTATATTTGAAAATTGAAAATGAAGAGGTTACAGATATTTTACCCGCATTACCTTCAAAGGATAGAATAAAAGTGGGAACATTCAAGGTGAATCCCCATGGCACAAGATTAGGAGAACGATTTTTAAAGAAAATATTTGACTATGCAGTTATCAAAAACATCGACGAAATATACGTAACCATTTTTGATAAACATGAAGGGTTATTGGCATTATTTCAAAGATTCGGATTTGATGTCTATGGAAGCAAAACTACACAAAATGGGGTAGAGAGTGTTCTAATTAAACAAATAGGGATTATCAAGGACTCTATCTCCACATCCTATCCAATTATAAAAAAGACGGGAACAAATAAATTCGTATTGTCTATTTACCCGAACTTTCATTCTCGGCTTTTCCCTGACTCTATCCTCAATAATGAGAATTACGATTTGATAAAGGATGTATCACACACGAATAGCATTTATAAGACATACATTTGTTACATGGATTTATCTCCACTTAGAACTGGGGATAATATTGTTATTTATAGGACAACAGACCATCAAGGCCCTGCAACATACAGATCAGTTGCTTCTTCAGTATGTGTTGTAGAAGACATAAAAACCAAAGCTAGTTTTGCTAATATAGATGAATACCTAAAATTCTGCAAAGACTATAGTGTGTTTTCAGAAGACGAACTCAGAGGATTCTATGCCCGAAGAGGTGCCAATTTCTATGTATTAAAAATGACTTATAACGCGGCTTTCAAGAGGCGTATAATAAGAAAGCAATTAATAGAAGATGTTGGCATTTCCCCTGATATTTATTGGGGATTCTTCAAATTATCGGAGAGTCAGTTTAAAAGAATATTAGAATTAGGAGAAGTAGATGTAAATATAATTGTTTAAAAAGTCAGAAGCCGTTTACTATTATGAACACTTTCAATAACATCATTTTTATAGGGGGTATCCACGGTGTTGGCAAAAGTTCGATTTGTAGCGAAATCTGTAATAAGTTTAACATCCAGCACCTATCGGCGAGTGAGTTAATAAAATGGGATGAACTCAATGAAGACCCTAAAAACAAAAAAGTAGCCAATATTCCGAACACCCAAACGCGGCTAATAATTGGGCTACAGCAAACGATTAAAGACAACCAACACTATCTATTGGACGGCCATTACTGTCTTCTGAATGCCAAAAGCGAGATTGTTCGTGTTCCTCTGGAAACATTTAAACAAATCAATCCAAAATTACTGATTTTAATTTTAGGTGATGTATTGGAGATAAAGGAAAGGTTGGAGGCAAGAGACAACAAACGTTATGATCTTGATATGTTAGAATTATTGCAGAATGAAGAGCTTACCTACGCCAAACACCTATCAGAGACTTTGGGAGTAGAATTACTGGTGGGCGATAAAAACGTTTATTCGGCGATTACAAATTCCTTGACAAGGATTTTGAATATTATATAGAGGGTAATAAGATATTTTAAAGTTTGTTGATCTAATTGTAAACTCAAAAGAAATCAAAAATATGAATGCTTTACTTGACACCAATATTATCATACATCGAGAGGCATCAAGAGTGATAAACCAAGATGTCGGCATCCTATACCGATGGTTGGAGAGAGCAAAGTATACCAAATGGGTGCACTCCCTAACCATTGCCGAGATCGAAAAATATAAAGATAAAAAAGCTGTAGATACGTTTCACATCAAACTGGACAGCTACGAACGAATAGAGATCCCCTCGCCTTTGCAAAAGGAGGTCAAAGCTGTTTCAGCTAAGATTGACGTGAACGAAAATGACAGAAATGACTCATTGCTCCTAAACGAAGTCTTTATAGGACGGGTCGACATCCTAATTTCTGAAGACAAGAAGATTCATAAGAAAGCCAAAGAGTTGCAAATCGACGACAAGGTATTCACTATCGACTCTTTTTTGGAAAAGACCTTTGCCGAACATCCCGATCTGGTCAATTATAAAGTACTCAACGTACAAAAACTGAAGTTTGGGCGAATAAACCTTGAAGACGATTTTTTTGCGAGTCTCAAAGAAGACTATCTAGGATTCGATAGATGGTTCATCAAAAAATATGATGATGA
>Ga0079224_100011614_pt1 | contig 12143 bp, 11 predicted proteins | sample Stecom2015_FD_80414 | JGI IMG/M metagenome (GOLD analysis project Ga0079224, IMG submission 80414) | Agricultural soil microbial communities from Utah to study Nitrogen management - Steer compost 2015 | ecosystem: Environmental > Terrestrial > Soil > Agricultural land | place: USA: Utah... | reverse complement strand
TCGCCCCGGGTCTTCCCGCCACGTTCGTTCAGGGGCCGTCGGTGAGTGGCGTTGTTGTTGTCGGCGCTGGCGTGCGGGGTGGTGCCGGCGCGGTCGGCAGTGGCTCAGCGTGATGTCGAGCGGCCGGTTAGCATACCGTCGGCCGTTCGAACACGGCGGGCTCCACCCCCGGGGGCGTTACCAGCCTGAACATCGACCGCGCCCGATCGTTGCGGGGCGCCTACTCGGCCGCCTCCGGATCGGACGTGAAGCAGGAGATCAGCTCGGAGAACTCGAGCATGGAGCGCGCGGACGCCCCCGATTCCTCGACCGCGGAGCGCAGCTCCTTGTAGAGCCCCGCGATGTGGCGGGCGACGGCGTTGCTGCTCTCGCGGGGGGTGCGGGCGACGATGCCGCCCAGAATGTCGCGGTGCCCGGGCACGAACCGCTGGCTGGACCGCTCGAGCCGGAGCGTCTGCAGCCGGAAGTCCGCCATCTGGGGCACGATCATGCGGTACATCGAGTGCAGGTGCTGGTTGTGCGCCGCCTGCAGCAACGAGTCGTGGAAGGCTTCGTCGGTGCGGTGCTCAGCGAGAACATCCCCCTGCTCGGCCGCTGCTTCGTGCTCCTCGACGCGCCGCCGCATCTCAGCGAGGTCGTCCTCGGTCGCGCGCACGCAGGCCAGTGAGACCGCAGCGGTCTCCAACGCGATCCGCAGCTCGAGGACCTGGGCGAGGTCGGTGCCGCTCACCGAGCTCAGCCCCACGAACTGCTCCGAGTGGGACTGGCGCATGGGCTCGGCGACGAACGTGCCGCGCCCGCGCACCACCTCCAGCACGCCCAAGGTGTGGAGGGTGCGGATGGCCTCGCGCACGCTGCCCCGCCCGACCTGCAGCTGCCGGGCGAGCTCGGGCTCGGCGGGGAGCTTGTCGCCCGGTCGCAGGCTCCCCGAGCGGATCCGCTCGGTGATCACTTCGGCGATCACCTCGGTGACGGGCCGGCGGGGCAGCGGGGTATAAACCCCCGGGTTCTCGCGCGGGGGCGCTGGGGAGGCCGGCTCGGTACTGCTCACGGCCGCACCGTAGCACCCCACGTGTGCGATGTCGGACATCGTACTTGTGGGATGTCGGACATCGGACTACCGTGCCGCGCCATGACTTCCCGTGTGCGTGTGGGCGTCCGCTTCCCACCGGCGATGTCGGTCGCCGAAGTCGCTGACGAGGTGGCTCGCAGCGAGCGCCTCGGGTTCGACACGGCGTGGATCGCGGACTCCCAGCTGCTCTGGCGTGACGTCTGGGTGGCGATGGGGCTCGCCGCCGACCGCACCGAGCGGATCACGCTGGCCTCCGCGGTGACGAACGTGGCCACCCGCTTCCCGAGCGTGGTCGCGTCGGCGGTGAACACGGTGGCCGAGCTCGCCCCGGGCCGGGTCTGGCTGGGGTTGGGCACCGGCGACAGTTCCGTGAAGCCGATCGGGCTCCCGCCCAGCACGCGGGCGCAGCTGCGCGCGGGCATCGCTGAGATCCGGGGCCTGCTCGCCGGTGAGACGGTCGCTGTCAACGGCCGGGAGGTGCACCTGCAGCGCCCGACCGGTGCGGTCCCGGTGCACATCGCCGCGTCAGGGCCACGGACGTTGCGGTTGGCCGGCGAGATCGCCGACGGCGTCCTGACCCTGGCGGGTGTGTCCCCCGAGACCCTGTCGAGGACGGTGGAGGCCGTGGCCGACGGCGCCCGGGCGGCCGGGCGGGCGATGCCGGAGGTGACCGTCGGGGCGTTTTGCGCGCTGACCGACGACATCGAGCGCGACGCCCGGGTGCTCAAGCCGATCTGCCTGCACATGGCGACGATCGGCGCCCAGGACTTCCTGCGGCTGGCCGGGATCGAGCTGCCCCCGCCACCACCGGTGTCCGACGTCTACCCCGACATGATCCACGCCGAGGACTGGGACGAGGCGGTCGCCTACTCCTCGCGATACGTCACCGACGAGATGGCGGTGCGCTTCGCGCGCACGTTCTGCCTGTTCGGCACCGCCGGGGAGATCCTCGACCGCGCTCAGCAGGCGGTGGACGCGGGCGCGACCGGGTTCTACCTTCGCCACGTCGGCAACTACACGCTTCCCTCCGAGCTGATCACGGAATTCGGCGAGCAGGTCCTCCCCGATCTGCAGGCCCTGACCCCGCGGGTGGCCGCATGAGCGCCGCGGCGGGGCCGGCCCCCGGGACGGAATGGGCGGGGGAGGAGCTGGTGGAGGACCTGCGGGCACTGGCGCGGGTGCCTTCGGCCGTGCCGATGGGGGCCCAGACGCTCATCGCGCCCGACGACCCGGTCCTGCTGGCCTACCACCGCGCGCTGCGACCGCGGTTCGCGGCGCTGGTCGACCGGGTGCCAGGGGCGCGGATGGTCGAGCTGCCGCTCGAGCAGTTCGCGGTGCACGTGCAGGCCGAGGCGCCCGGCCCGGAGCTGATGCTCATGGCCTACACGCCGACCCAGCACCACAACCAGATGACCGACCCGTGGTCGGGCGACCTCCGGCCGACGCCCGACGGCGACGAGCTCGCGGTGTTCGGGCAGGGCGTTACCCAGAACAAGGCCCACCAGGCGGTGCTGCTCGAGCTGCTGCGCCGCCTCGCCGCCGCGGGCGGCATCTCCCGCGGGTCGCTGTGGCTGTGCGTGAACAACGAGGGGCGGTCCAGCCACAGCTGCTCCACCGCGATCCTCGACTCCTTGCCCACGACGCCCGACCTCGTCGTCGAGCTGTTCTGCACCGACTTCGCCGTCACCGTGGGCAACCGCGGGCGCGTGGACATCCACGTCGACCTGCGCGGGCAGGCCACGCACTCGTCGAACCCGCCCGCGACGGGCCGGGTGATCGACGCGGTCGCCGACGTCGTCGTCGCCCTGCGCGAGCTCGATCGCCGGGCCGCGACGCACACGCACCCCGAGCTGGGGGCCGAGCAGGTCGTGCCGTACCTCGTGAGCTACGACCCCTTGGCCCCGCACACGTTGCCGTCGCGAGCGCGGATCACCGTGGACCGCCGGCTGCTGCCCGGCACGTCACCCGCCGATGCGACCGCCGAGCTGGCCGCCGGGCTGCGCGAGCTGCTCGGCGATGCCCCGCAGGGCTGCGCGATGACCGTCACCGAGGGGGTCGCGATGCTGCCGCACCAGCTCGACGCGGACCAGCGCCACGTGCTGGCGCCGCTGGAGGAGGCGATCCGGGCGCGCCTCGGCGAGGTCCGCCACCGCGTCTACGGCGGCACGTTCGACGCGGGCGGGCCGGCTGCGCGCGGCGTGCCCACCGTCATGTTCGGCTGCCCGATGCCCGGCGGGCTGCTCGACGACGACTACCTGACCCTCACCGCGCTGCGGGACGAGGCCGACATCGTGCACGACGCGGTCGTGCGCTACCTGGGCACCAGTGAGAGGGCACCCCGATGACGCCACCTGACCCGTCACCTGCACCCGGCCGTCCTGTCCGGGTGGTCTCGGCGAGCCTGCTGGGCACCGCCATCGAGTGGTACGAGTTCTTCATCTACGGCACCGCGGCTGCGCTGGTGTTCCCGAAAGTGTTCTTCCCGGACAACGACCCGCGCGTCGCCACCTTGCTGTCGCTGTCGACGTTCGCCGTGGCCTTCCTCGCCCGCCCGCTCGGCGGGGCGGTGTTCGGGCTGCTCGGCGACCGGTTCGGGCGCAAGCCGGTCCTGATCGCGACGCTCGCGCTGATGGGCTGCTCGACGCTGGCGATCGGACTGCTGCCCCCGTACAGCGCGATCGGGATCGCGGCGCCGCTGCTGCTGGTCGTGCTCCGGGTGCTCCAAGGGCTGTCGCTGGGCGGTGAGTACGGCGGGGCGGTGCTGATGAGCGTCGAGCATGCCCACCCCGATCGGCGCGGCCTGTTCGGCGCGCTCGTCAACACCGGAGCCGGTTGGGGGCTGCTGCTGGCCAACCTCGCGTTCCTGTCCGTGTCCGGCATGTCCGACGAGGCGTTCGCGGCGTGGGGGTGGCGGGTTCCGTTCTGGCTGAGCGTCGTCCTGCTCGTGGCGTGCTTCATCGTGCGCATTCGGATCAGCGAGAGCCCCGAGTTCGCCCACGCCGCCGCGCGCGGTCAGACCACCCGGGCCCCGCTGCGCACGGTCCTCACCCGCTACTGGGGCCTCACGCTCCTGATGATGCTGTCCTACGCGGGCGCCGGGGTCGTCTTCTACGTCGGCACCGTGTACGTGCTGAACTACGGCACCGGCACCCTCGGGATGTCGCGCGGCACGATGCTCACCCTGGTGCTGCTGATCAACGTGGTGACCATCGTGGCCATCCCCGCGTTCGGCGCGCTGTCGGACCGGGTGAGCCGGAAGGGCATCTTCATCGCGGGTGCGGTCGCGATGGCGGTGCTCTCGCCGGTGTGGTTCCTGTTCCTGGAGACGCGCTCGTTCACGTGGATGCTCGTCGGGTTCGTGCTGCTGTTCATCCCGTACGCCGCGAACTACGGGGTGATGCCCACGTTCTTCGCGCAGGTGTTCCCCGCGCCGGTGCGCTACAGCGGCCTCTCGCTCGGCTACACGCTCGGCACCGTCATCAGCAGCGCGATCGCGCCGCTGATCGCGACAAGCCTGTTGTCGGCGACGGGGTCCTGGACGTCGATCGCGCTCTACATGAGCGGCACGGCGGTCGTGTCCGCGGTCGCCGCCATCTGGATGCACGAACGGCGCGTCCCGGCGGCCCCCGTCGCGAAAGGGACACCGGCTGCCGGAGTCGCCCCAGTGGGGACGACGGAATGACCACGGTCGTGGATCAGCGCTACCTGCGGCCCACGTCGCTGTCCGATGCGCTGGCGCTGCGCGCCGAACGGCCGTCCGCCACCGTCGTGGCCGGCGGCACCGACGTGATGGTCGAGGTCAACGAGCACCGGCGCACGCTCGACGAGGTGATCGACCTCACCGACGTTTCCGAGCTGCGCGACTGGGACCTCGACGGCGACCGGATCCGGATCGGCGCGACGCTCCCGCTGACCCGCGTGGTCGACGAACTCGCCCCGCACCTGCCCGGCCTCGCGGCCGCGGCGCGTCTCGTAGGGTCCCCGCCGATTCGCCACCGAGCGACCCTCGGGGGCAACATCGCCACGGCGTCCCCCGCTGGGGACACCCTCCTTCCGATGCTTGCAGGTGGCGCGGTCATCGAGGTCGCGTCGGTGAGTGGGACCCGCACGGTGCCCAGCGACGAGTTCTTCCTCGGACCCGGCCGCACCGTGCTCGCCCCCGACGAGCTGATCACCGCGATCCGGATGACGACCTCCCGCGGCGAGGCCTTCGCCAAGACCGGCGCCCGCCGGGCGATGGTCATCTCGGTCGCCGCGGCCGCCGTGCGGATCGACCCCGAACAGCGCCACCTCGGCGTGGCGCTCGGCTCGGTGGCGCCGACGCCGCTGCGCGCCCGCACGGCGGAGGCCTTCGCCTCCGAGCTCGACTGGTCCGAGAGTCCCGACGAGGGCTGGTGGGCGGAGCTCGGGCGTCGCGCCGCCCATGACACCGCGCCCATCGACGACCTGCGCGGCACCGCCGAGCACCGGCGGCGGGTCATCGCCGTCCTGGTGGCCCGGTGCGCCCGCCAGGCTTGGAGCCGCACATGCTGACCTTCACCGTCAACGGCACCGAAGTCACCCTCCACGACGTGCCCCCCGGGGAGAGCCTGCTCACCGCGCTGCGGGAACGCTGCGGGCTACGCGGCACCAAGAACGCCTGCGAGCAGGGAGAATGCGGCTCCTGCCTGGTGGCGCTCGACGGCCGCACGGCGTGCTCGTGCCTGGTGCCCGCCCACCAGGTCCACGGCCACGACGTCACCACGATCGAAGGGCTCAGCCCCGATGGCGGCGAGCTCGACACCGTCCAACAGGCCTTTCTGGACTGCGGCGCCGTCCAATGCGGCTTCTGCACGCCCGGCCTGGTGGTCGCGGTGCACGACCTGCTCGCCCACCACCCCGAACCCACCCCCGAGCAGACCCGCGAGGCGCTCGCGGGCAACCTGTGCCGCTGCACCGGCTACCACGCGATCTTCGACGCCGTGGCGCTCGCCGCGCAGCGGCGGAAGGACATCCAGCCATGAGCCTCGCGCCCGAACGCCCGCGCACCGCGGTCGGTCCCGTCCTCGGTGTCGGTGCCGCCGCGGCCCGCCCCGACGGGCCTGCGAAGGTCCGCGGCGAGTTCGAGTTCTCCTCCGATCTGCGCGTTCCCGGCATGCTGCACGGCGCGACCGTGCGCAGCCCGCACCCGCACGCCCGCATCCGCGGCATCGACGCCTCCCGCGCGCTCGCGATGCCCGGGGTCGTCGCCGTGGTGACCGCGGACGATGTCGCGGGCACCAACCGCTACGGCCTCGAACGCCGCGACCAGCCGGTGCTGGCCGACGAGGTCGTCCGCTACGTCGGGGAACCCATCGCCGTCGTCGCCGCGACGAGCCACGAGACCGCCCGACGGGCCGCCGAGGCCGTCGTCGTCGACTTCGAGGTGCTCGACGCGATCATCGATCCCGAGACCGCCACCGCCCCGGGCATGCCGAAGCTGCACCCCGGCGGCAACCTCGTGCGCCACCTCCGGCTGCGCCACGGCGGTCCCGTCCCCGACGCCGCGGACCTCGTTCGGGTCAGCGGCGAGTACGAGGTGGGCATGCAGGACCAGGCCTTCCTCGGCCCGGAGTCCTGCCTCGCCGAGCCCACCGCCGACGGCGGCATCCACTTGCGCTGCTCCACCCAGTGGCTGCACATCGACCGCGACCAGCTCGCCGAAGCGCTGGGGCTCCCGCCCGAGCGGCTCCGCCTCACCCTCGCCGGGGTGGGCGGCGCCTTCGGCGGCCGGGAGGACCTCAGCGTCCAGGCCCACGCCGCGCTCCTCGCCCTGCGCACCGGGCGGCCTGTGGCGATGAGCTACCCGCGCCGGGAGTCGTTCGTCGGGCACGTCCACCGCCATCCCGCGCGGATGCGCTACACACACACCGCCACCCGCGATGGGCGTCTGCTCGCCGTCGAGGCCGACATCCTGCTCGACGGCGGCGCCTACGCCTCGACCTCGCCCGCGGTGGTCGGCAACGCCGGCTGCTTCGCCGCCGGCCCGTACGCCGTGCCCACCGTGCACGTCGACGCCCGGGTCGTCTACTCCAATAACCCTCCGTGCGGGGCGATGCGCGGCTTCGGCGCCATCCAGGTGTGCTTCGCCTACGAGTCGCAGATGGACGAGCTCGCACGCGTCCTCGGCATGGACCCGGTCGAGTTGCGCAAGCGCAACGCCGTCACCACCGGTTCGACGATGGCCACCGGGCAGCGCATCGACGGTCCCGCCCCGGTCGCGGAGCTGCTCGACCGCGTCGCCGGCCGTCCGCCCGCCCCGCCGCGCACCGACGGCGCACCGACCGTGCGCGGCGTCGGCTACGGCGTCTCGGTCAAGAACATCTGCAAGTCGGCCGGGGTCGACGACTACGGCACCGCCCGCGTGCGCCTGTTCCTGCGACCCGACGGCAGCCCCGCTGCGCAGGTGCAAACCGCAGCCAGCGAGGTCGGTCAGGGCCTGGTCACCGTCCAGCAGCAGATCGTCCGCACCGAGCTCGGCGTCACCGACGTCGAGTTGCTGCCCACCGACACCAGTGTCGGCGACGCGGGGACGTCGTCGGCGTCGCGGCAGACCTGGATGTCGGGCGGCGCCGTCCGCGAGGCCTGCGACCGGATCCGGGACGAGCTGCTCGCCCGTGCCGGCTGCACCGACGGGCGCCTCGAGAACGGCGCCGTGGTCACCCCCACCGGGCAGATCCCGCTGGCCGAGCTGATGGACGAGGCCATCGACGAAACCGCCGTCTTCCGCCACCGCACCACGTCACCGCTCGACGAGAACGGGCAGGGCGACGCCCACGTCGCCTACGCCTTCGCAGCCCACCGCGTGACCGTCGACGTGGACGTCGAGCTGGGAACCATCGAGGTCGTCGAGGTCGCCTGCGCCCAGGACGTCGGGAAGGCCATCAACCCGCTCGGCGTGGCCGGTCAGATGCACGGCGGCATCGTGCAGGGCCTCGGCCTGGCCGTCATGGAGGAGATCCAGGTCCGCGACGGGCACATCCAGAACCCCAGCTTCACCGACTACCTCATCCCCACCGCGGCCGACGTCGGAGCCCACCACCTCGACATCCTCGAGCAGCCGCGCCCCGACTCGCCCTACGGCCTGACCGGGGTCGGTGAACCGCCCATGCTCTCGGTGCCCGCTGCGGTTGCCGCCGCCGTCCGCCAGGCCACCGGCGCCGACATCCGGAGGGTGCCGATCCGCCCTCAAGACCTCACCGCGAGCAGCTCCGCCACGAGATGAGCACCCGCATCGCGCTGGTCGCCACCGGCGGCACGATCGCCTCCCGCACGCTGGGCTCGAAGCGCTCCGTCGCCGCAACGGCCGCCGAGCTGCTGGCGGCCACCGCGCGACCGGCCGGCTCGGTCGTCACCCCCATCGACCTCGCCGCCCGGTTCTTGTCGGCCACCAGCACCGACGACCTGCTCGCACTGGCTCGCGCCGTGCACCTCCACGCGGCGACCCACGACGCGGTGGTGATCACCCACGGCACGGACACCCTGGAGGAAACCGCCTTCCTACTTGCACTGGTCCACCACGACGACGTCCCGGTCGTCGTCACGGGCGCCCAGCTCCCGCTCGACCACCCCGGGACGGACGGACCGGCGAACCTCGCCACCGCGCTCGAGTGGGCCCGCCGGGGTCGGCCCGGGGTGACCGTAGCCTTCGACGGGCAGATCTGGCCCGCCGTCGGCATCCGCAAACTGCACACGTCGGCGCGCCGCGCATTCGCCGTGCCAGGAGTCGGGCCGATCGCCACAACGGGGCCAGCGGGCATCGTCGAGCACCGAAGGTCCCCGACCCCGCCGCCCCTGCCCACGCCAGGCCGCCTGCCGCGGGTCGAGGTCATCCCCCAGTACCTCGGCGTCGACACCACCGCGCTCGAAGCGGCGATCGGCGCCGGCGCAGCCGGGCTCGTCATCGCCGCCTTCGGCGACGGCAACGCCACCCCCGAACTGACCCGGCGCGCGGTGGACCTGCTCGCGAGCGGCGTGCCCGTCGCCGTCGCGAGCCGGGTGCCCGCCGGCCCGGTGCACGGCCACTACAGCGGGGCGGGCGCCGCCCTCGCCGAGGCGGGCGCCCTGATGGCCAGCGGGCTCAGCCCGTGGCAGGCCAGGCTTCTACTCGCGACCGCGATCGCGCACACCCCTGAGGACGCGCTCCGCACCGCGGGGCGGTGGCTCGCCTCCACGCATGCGAACGACCCCCCGACAACGGGAGACTTCGACGGATCCCTCGCGTCCGCGGTGGACTAGCTGCACCCGGAACGGTGCGCGCCCGCCCTCGCGGGACTTGCACCGCCGCCACGACGCAACTCGCGTGGTCGCCACGTCGGCTTCACAACTGCAGCCGAGGCCCGGGGGATCCGGGTTTACCCCGGGGCAGCGTGCCCGATTTTGCGCCGCTCGTCTTCCACCGCAGCGGCTTCACGCGGATCACCACGGACTGTGCGCTCTCGGGGGCGAGGCGCGCATGAAAACTGAGCCGCGCGCCTTCGAGCTCTCAACTCGACCGCCTACCACGGCCGCGCCGCCGCAGCGTGTGGTCGACTTTCTCCGGGCGCCCGGCCGCGATGCCGCTGACATCGGCAGAAGCCGGCTGGCGGCACTCGGGCTTCCGCGACCTCGTTCGGTGCCGTGCCACCCGTGTTTCGCGCTCTCCGCTGGTGGCGGAGGCATGGTCGGCGGCGTGCTGTCAGGTCGGTTCGGACGTCGGGCGGTGGCTGCCTGTCTGGACGATGCGCGACACAGCGGTGACGACGGCGTGCCGGTGCGCGGCGAGCCGCTGCGGATCGTGGGGGTCGCTGCCATCTGCCCTGAGCAGGCCGTCGGGCGTGAGGTACCAGGCCTGTGAGATGGCGTAGATGAAGACGAGGAGGTCGACGGCGGTCAGCGGGCCGCTGTTGGTGCGGGACAGGGCGGTGGTCTTGGCGAGATAGCTCTGCATCGGTTCGGCTGCGGCGTGCGGGCGTTCCAGCTGCGCCCACAGGTTGATCCGCAGTGCCGCGGGTTCGCGCCGGTGGTAGTCGAAAAGTTCGCCCGCCCAGGCGGGTAGGTCGTCCGGTCGGGGCGGGACCTTCGCGGCCATGGACGTGATCGCGCTGGTGAGTGCGGCGTCGAAGAGCCCGTCCTTGTTGCCGTAATAGGCGTAGATCATCCGGATGTTGGTCCCGGCCTCCCGGGCGATCCGTTCGACGCGCCCGCCGGCGAGGCCGTGCTCGGCGAACTCGGTGATGGCCGCCTGCAGGATCCGAGCCTTGGTCGCCTGTGCGTCGCGTGCGGGCATGTGATCTCCGTCTCGGTGTGTGCGTTCGACGGCGGGCAGGTGTGCCCCTAGTGTAGAAGTAATTAATCTATTACTTACTTGGAGGCGGATGTAGCCCGAGATCGAGAAGGCGCTCGCGATCACCCCGGCCTCGCGGGCACCGGAGCGCACGATCGACATCACCACCGTCGGCGCGCGCACCGGGCGCCCGCGGCGCATCGAGGTGTGGTTCTACCGCGTGGACGGGCAGATCTACCTGAGCACGCAGCCCGCACGGCGTAGCTGGTACTCGAACATCCTGCGCAACCCGGCGTTCACGTTCCACCTCAAGCACGGCGTGCGCGCGGACCTGCCCGCCATCGGGACGCCGGTCCGCGAACCGCGGCAGCGTGAGGCCGTGTCCCGGTCGATCATCGCCGATCTCAACCAGCCCTGGAATCCCGCGGGCATCCCGCAACCCGTCGAGCCGCTCGAGGAGTGGCTGGCGGGCAGCCCCCTGGTCCGTGTCGACTTCGCGGGCGTCGACTCCACCGAAGGAGCACCCTCATGACCGAACACCGGATCGCATTGGTCACGGGCGCGAACCGGGGGCTCGGGCGAAGCATCGCCCTCGCTCTCGCCCGGCGTGGCGCGAAGGTCGTGGCGACCTTCCGGGACGGCTCTTCCGGGGCCGCGGAGACCGTGCAGATGATCCAGGACGCGGGTGGTGACGCGTTCGCCACGCAGCTCGACATCAGCAACGTCGACTCGTTCGCGCCCTTCACCACCGAGCTGACCGGCGAGATCCGCCACCGCTGGGGGAGCGTGAAGCTCGACGTCCTGGTCAACAACGCCGGGATCGGCCTGTTCGGTCGGCTGGAGGACGTGACGGTGGACAGCTTCGACGCGCTCGTGGGCACCAACTTCCGCGGCACGTTCTTCCTCGTCCAGGCGCTCGTGCCGCACCTCGCCGACGGCTCCCGCATCATCAACGTGTCGACCTCGCTGACCCGCCACGTCAGCCCCGGTACGTCGGTCTACTCGGCGTCCAAGGCAGCCGTCGAGGTCCTCTCCCGCAGCCTGGCCGTCGAGCTCGGCCCACGCGGCATCCGCATCAACGCGGTCGCCCCCGGCCCGGGCGCCACCGACTTCAACGGCGGCGCCATGCGGGACGACCCCGAGCTGCGGAGGACCCTCGCGGCCCAGACCGCACTCGGCCGGGTCGGCCAGCCGGAGGAGATCGGCGACGCCATCGCCGCGCTCGCCTCCGACGACATGCGCTGGATCACCGCAGAGCGCATCGAGGTCTCCGGAGGAGCCCTCCAGTAGACGGCAGCCGCGTCACAGACCGCCGGGCGTCGAAGTACGGAACAAGCCGTGAACCGCCTCCAGCACAAGACACGCCGGTTCATCCGCCGAAGGCGCCGACGTGATGGTCACGGACATCGAGGATGACCGCGGCGACGTCCTGGTCCAGGGGCTGGGGGAGCGGGCGAAGCGGGGCCCGCGGTCTGTGCCGGCCCCGCAGTGCACCATTCCTCGACCAGATGGGTAGAGGTCGGCTGCAAGAGCTTCGGCGGGGCGCCGCCCCGTGGAGGGGGTACGTCGAGGGGTCAACACCCCGCGGTCGATGTGGTCCCTCACCGCCGCGCACGTCAGCCTGCCGAAGCAGCCCGGTGAACCGCGGCCGCCGGTCGATCCGGCCGTGTGGCGGGTGGTCGGCACGCCCTTGGTCCCGCCGACCGGCTCCGGCGCGCTCGACGGCGTCACCCTCGCCGTGAAGGACCTGTTCGCGGTGGCCGGGCAGCCGATCGGCGCCGGGAACCC
>Ga0079224_100011613_pt1 | contig 12144 bp, 7 predicted proteins | sample Stecom2015_FD_80414 | JGI IMG/M metagenome (GOLD analysis project Ga0079224, IMG submission 80414) | Agricultural soil microbial communities from Utah to study Nitrogen management - Steer compost 2015 | ecosystem: Environmental > Terrestrial > Soil > Agricultural land | place: USA: Utah... | reverse complement strand
TCCGTGATGACATACGGAGAACCAAAATTTATATTCGGAGTGATTGCATCTTCTTTGCAACTAACAAATAATAGCACAAAAAAGAAGTAAATTATTTTTTTCATAGTGTATATTATTATTTTTTAGTCCAATAACGCTTCATATTCACGTGAATTTCTCGGATTGTTAACTAACCCTGGCTCAAATTCAATTACCGATTTTGGAATTAAAAAAGTATATGCAGGATCTCCAGCCGGTAAGCGATATATTTCAGTTTGAATTAACGCGTCTGAATTGTTATCATAAACTGTATAATAGCGAATAATATCTTTTTGGAAAGGCTGAACTTGATTAACTGCATAACGTCTCAAATCGAACCAACGGTGTCCTTCAAAACACAACTCTTTTCTGCGCTCTGCTCTCACCTCCTCAACAATACTACTTGCATCATATTGAGCCGCAGTATATTCTTTAATTCTTACATTACGTAATGTATTTAATGCATTAGCAGCATCATCTACTCTACCTAACATCGCTGCCGCTTCTGCAAGATTCAAATAGCCTTCGGCATTTCTCAAAGTGAATATATCTGATACGTAAGTACGGCGAAGCGTTCTGTCGTATTTATTGCTTAATCCTACACTATCTGTGCGAGCGTGAACTGCGAAATATGCATCTTTACGTGAATCATTATCAGCGTACAAATCGTACAAATCTCTACTTACACATACATCATCCGATGCACCTTTTAACACTGTACGTGTACTTAGATTTCCATGCGAAAAAATAACTTCTCTATTATTCTCATCCAAGACCGGTTTAGTAATGTCATGTGTGTTTAGGTTTACAAGGGAATTATTTTTAGCAACAAAGCTTGCAGCTATATTATAGGCTTTTTCCCAATCTTGCATATATAAATAAACTCGGCTCAACAAAAGTTTTGAAGCAGGACCTGATGCACGATATAGCTTTTTAGTTTGAGGACTTTCATCAAAACAAGCTACCGATCTTTCCAAATCAGCTACGATCTGACTGTACATTTCTTTTGCTGTAGCACGGTTAAATTGTGTAGAAGCACTTCCTTCATGCTCAACAAACTCCGTTAATTTCAAAGGTACAGTTAGCTTAACATCTGCATCAGCCGGATTATATGCATCACCATATAGATTACTCAACAATAGATAATATTGAGCTCGTAAAAATAAAGCTTCTCCTTCAATTCTTACCGCTGCTAACTTATCAGCATCCGTATTTCTTGGTACATTTTCTAATTCTTTTAATACCATATTCACGATATTAATTCGATTATAGATATATTGCCAAGCTAAATCGTCGGTATAAGCAATAGTATTATCATATCCTCGATCTACTTCAAGTTGCCAAGTCATATAGCCATACAAGTATGGATTTAAGAATGGATTACTTTTTTGTTCAAATGCTTTGGTTATACCAATTACAGTGTTGATATCGTCATCCAAAAAATTTAGAAAAGGTGCTGTATTACGTGACGATACGAAAGCCGTTAATCCATCTTGACTCGGGAGATAAGCCGATCCTAACATGATTTCATCTAAATCAGTAGTTGTCTTCACGATTACTAAATCTTGAGAGTAATCTGTCAAAAACTTTTTACACCCTATATTGATGAATACAACTAATAAAATAAGTAGTTTTTTCATAGTTTTCATTATTAGAAAGAAACATTAAATTGAAGTGTGTACGCCGGACGAATCGATAACGAAGCTGCCGCAAATCCTGCTTGCGAAGGATCCTGACCTCTTAATTCTTTAGCACTTAGTGTAAATAAGTTCTGTGTATTGAAACTTAACGCCGCTGCAGAGAAAGGTGTCTTTTTAAGTTGATCCGGTTTTAATGTATAGCGCATCGACAAAGATGTCATCTTCAAGAAATTACCACTAACAACTCGCTGATTTCCATTATCATACATATCCCAAAAACTTGCTACAAATACAGGGATTTTAGAGTTAACCATTCTTGAGTAGTGTGTGCTATATGCTGAGTATAATGGGTTAGATGGAGAAATGATTGCAGGAATATTTGTAATCAACTCGTCACCTGGAGTTTGCCATCTTTCTACGAATTCTTTACGTACGTTTGTTTCAGCTTTGATACCACCACTCACTGGTGAATACATTGGGAATAAACGAACCTTAGAACCTAAGCTATACGTCATATTCATTGACAATGAGAAAGATTTATATCTAAAGCTATTTGAAAAACTTCCGTTAAATCTTGGCTCTCTTACGCCACTATTCACCATTGTCATTTTTACAGTTTCTTCTAATGACTTTCCTTCCAATACGTGTTTGCGATCTTCGTAATCCTCAAAAAGTGGTAAACCATTTTGTGGATTCAGTCCCAAGAATTGGTAAGAATAAAATGTACCTACTGATTCACCATCTACTAATGCAGTACCATTCAAATAATTCGAATACTCAAAATTCTCTAAAGAACCTACACGAAGCTTATTTTTATTAGCTGAATACATCGTATAAAAATTCCAAGTGAAATCATCAGTTGATATTGGTTTTGCACCAATTGTTAAACTATATCCATAATTACGCAAACCTCCATTATTCATCACGTATTCTAGGATACCGTTTACACTAGAAACTTTGACACTAGTAAAAGCATCTTCTGTTTGCTTGTTATAATATGTACCACTTAAGCTTAGACGATTTCTGAAAAAGCCTAAATCTACCGACGCATTAAATGATGCTGTTTGCTCCCAACGTAGATTAGGATTAGGGAATCTTGCTACTGTAGAAGTATTCTCATTATAATGTGGATCTAACACACCTAATTTCATGATTAAATTAGGACCTTGATCTGGCAACATGTTACCTTGTTTACCAAATGATGTTCTGAATCTTAATTCAGATAATGCGTCAAAATTATTAAATAAAGTATGTTTAGGATTCCACATACCTGACACTGCCCATACAGGTAAGAATTTTTCATTACTACGGCTACCAAAATTATTTGAGTAATCTGTACGTCCATTCATCGAAACCGTAAAGTGATTTGAATACGAATAACTTCCTGTTAAATATCCTGAAACGACATTGGAGAGCCCCGCACCTACCGATCTATGATTTTGGTTGAGCCATGATTTATAGAGTGGATAATCATCAAGATTTGATACACCGTTAATAAATTGGTTACCTCTTTCTTTGATAAAACCTCTCGCTTCGTCAGCATACGAGCTATTTGATGTGCTGTGCACCTCAAAACCTGCAGTACTTGTAATTAAATGTTGCTTATCACTACCAAATGATTTTCTATAATCACTCTGAATACGGAAACCATAGTTGTCACTTATCGTATTCGTATTCTTGATAGAACCACCGTATGGTAATTCAGAGCGGCCCAATTCTCCTTTTGGAGGCAAAACACCATATTCCGAATTACGCCAACCTGCAACTTGATTCGTATTCTCTCCCCACCACATTTCTTGCGTTGTACTATTACGCGTATATGTACCACCAACGCTTACATCTAATGAAGGAGAAAAAGTATATTTTAAATCCAAGTTAGCATTCATACCTGCCCCATTGTATAAATCACTTGAATTTTCTAATTCATTCAAAATATTAAATCTGAATCTATCAGCTTCACGATTTGTACTTGCTGGAATCTTGTTATAGTAATAATATGAGCCATCCTCATTGAAAGCTGGTAAAGCACGTGTAGTATTATATGCATAATCAATAGGATTGATATCACGCATATGGCTAGCTTTATTTTGTACATTACCATTCAAGCGAAGATTCATTTTTAATTTGGAAGTAATGTTCGCATCCAAATTCATACGCATACTATAGCGATCATTGAAAGAATTTTTGATAACGCCGTTATCCTTATCATATCCCAATGAACCGTAATAACGTACCTCTTTTGTACCACCAGAAACATCTACTGTATGGAATGAAGAGTAAGCATCTCTTGTCAAAACATCAAACCAATCTGTATTAACAGTTTCGTAATGCTGTACCTCTTTCAAAAATCCATCATAATCGATTTGTCCTGTATAATACTTATTGATCGCGCCTTCATATCCTACTTGAGCCATGCTTGTAGGAAAACGATAATGAAGATTAGCTAAATTACGACCAAATTCTACGCGCTCTTGCGAATTCATTAAGTTGATTGCACGATCTGTATACCTTGGCCTTCTTGTGATTTTAGATGAGTGGTTATAACTCACTCTTGTTTTTCCAACGACACCTTTTTTGGTTGTCACTACGATTACTCCATTTGCGGCACGTGTACCATATAATGCTGTAGCAGCAGCATCTTTTAAAACATCAATACGCTCAATATCTTGAGGATTGATACCTGCAATAGCATTACCAATAATGTTGATGTAATCTGGGTTATTCAAATCTTCGGGAGAAACATTAACTGGGTCAGTCATTGGCCATCCATCTAATACCCAAAGTGGCTCACGGTTACCTAAAATAGTAGAAGTACCACGTACACGAAGTCTTGCCGTAGCACCTGCTTCACCTGAATTATTCATGACCATTAGTTCTGGCACGCGACCTTCTAGCATTTGATCTAAACTACTAACACCGGGCATCATAATATCTTCCATTTTCAAAGATGTGATAGCTGCTGTCTGCTCACGTTTATTAATTGTCTGATATCCTGTTACCACGACATCTTCAAACAAAATAGCCTTCTCATCAAGATAAACCTCAACCACAATCGGTTCTGTTCCTGAAACATGTACTTGTTGTTTATTACGCAAATACCCTACAAAAGAAAAAGTTAAATCGTATTGACCGTTTGATTTTACATTTATTGAAAAGTTTCCCTTATTATCAGAACTAGCCGAATAAATTGCTCCACCTTTTTCAGCAATGACACTCACACCAGCTATAGGCTTCTTAGTGATGTTGTCTTTCACATTACCTGTCAATATAAAATTTTGGTTTACATTGCTAGTGATTTTAACTTTAGGTTTGATGACGATTGTATTGTTTTTGATGGTATATGCATGATGTTCATGTAAATTCAATTCATTGAATAATTCATCAAATGTCAAATTGGATACGTTAACATCATATCTCAAATTATTATTAATTTGATTTGGTTGCCATATGATGTGCAAATCAGTCTGTGACTGTATATTTTTTAAAATTGTTTCAAGATTGATATTCTTTTTTACAATTGTGATTTTATTTCCATATTGGCTCGCAAAGAGTTGGAAATTTATACACAGAAGGAATATTAATATATACCTCATATTAAACAAATATTATTTAGGATTAATTATTTAAATTTTTCATGCGATAGACGCTTGGTTTAAGATTAGTTCAGTAAAGTTTAATTCATAAATACGATCCTCCTTCCTTCGCGTTTATATTTAATCGCTTCCGTTTCTGATAGAATTGACAAAACTTCGTCAACCGTATTATGCTTTGGAATCGTACCACTAAATAATTGATTTAAAATTTTCGAGTTTTTGGTAGTATCAAATTCTACATTGTACCAACGTGACAAAATGTGGCATATATCCCCCAAATTATCATTGTCAAATACAAAAACACCACTTCTCCAGCCCAACACATTTTTCAATAATACCTTACGCTTTACAATTTTTTCGCCTACTATTACAGCCTGCTCACCTGGAAAAAGCATTAAAGTTTTATTTAATGCGATCGCATTGATAGCTATTTTTCCTTCCAATAATGTGCTCTTCACTGACGAATCATCTGTATACGCTTCTACATTAAACTTGGTACCAAGCACTTTCAATTCCTGCCCCTCACTCTCCACAATGAAAGGTTTAGAAGCATTCGTCACAACCTCAAAGTAGCCTTCACCGATAAGCTGGACACGTCTTTCATTACCATCAAAACTGATTGGAAATCGCAACATTGATTTAGCATTTAGCCAAACTTTAGTTCCATCAGCTAAGACGATGTGATATGTTTTACCAGCTGGCGTAAAAAGCGTATTATGAACAACTTCTTTTGTGTTGGACACATCTGACTTTATATCACTTAAGTCCAAATCATATTGGATATTACCATCCTTATTAGCGATCTTTTTATCGGCAAACTCATTGAGCTTGTCACTTGATATAGCTGATATATCAATCTTATCACCATTACCAAGAATCAGCGTAACACCTTGATTTTCATCAAAATTTACTTTACTATATTCTTTTTGAACCACATGAAGTGGGTTTTGATTTCTCACATAATTAACACTAAACATGATTATGAGGATAGCTGCAGCTGCAGATACATACCACCATTTGGACAATAGATATTTTCTGATTTTTACAGATTTATTTACTTGGTTTTCGTTGTTATCTAATATTGGTTTCAATCGGTTAAATATCTCTTCAGATACTCCCCGTTTTGCATTCTCAAGTTCCTGCTCATCAAGAGATTTGAGTAGTTGTTTATCATACCATCTATAATACAACAACATTTCTTCTTCTGTAGCAGAACCTGATGTAATTTTTGCCAATAATTGATCAAATTGTGTGTTTTTCATAAGTCACTATATATTAGTAACACAAGTCATGCATTACCCTAGGTGAGAAAGTAAAAAAATTAAAAAAAGATCAGCAAAAGATTGAGATATTCACCAACCCAATGCCTTAATCTCTTTAATGCCAATGAAATATGCATTTCAACAGTTTTTTCAGAAATTCCCAAATTATCAGCAATTTGTTTATTTGTCAGATGTTCATCTCGGCTCAATATGAAAACTTGTCGACATTTTTCAGGCAAAAGCCCTTTAAGATGGCTGATAAGATTCTTCAATTCTTTAATTTCGTAAACCGTATCGACTACTGAATTGGAAGAATTTAAAATAAGATAATTATCGACATACGATTCATGCATTTTATTTTTACGAATATAATTTGCCACTTGGAATTTGACTGCCGTAAGTAGATAAGGCTTCAAGGAATTAATCTCCAAAAACTCTCGATTTGTCCAAATCCAAGTAAAAATATCTTGGACAATATCCATGCAAACATCTCGTTCTCTGATTATTCGGTAAGCATGCTCAAATAAAATATCACAATACTTATTGTAAATAATTTCAAAAGATTTCCGATCACTTATTTTGATTAATTGAAGCAATTCCAAATCGCTATCAATCTGATTATCAATAATATTATCCAAATAAGCCATTAATTAATTCAAAAGTGATTTTTTTTTTAAAAATCAAGGTTATTAGGCGCATATTTACAAAAAATTGCAACATTTTCCTAAAAAAAAATGCAAATTTGACAATTATACTTTAAAATTTACACCACAAACAGTAACGCGAATGTTACTAACAAATTTAATTGATGCAGATTTTTGAATTAGTTTTTGTACATATATTTGGTGCCATTAAATCAAAATATTTTAATACATATAACCTATGTTAAAATTTAATAGTAAACATTTATTGGAATGCTTCGTTGTTCTGAGCTGCCTTTTACCCGCTACTCTATACAGTTCGGAAAATGATAGTTTGACAATTAAATACTTCAAAAATAGAATCAATGATTTCGAAAAATCAGGCAATTATGAGTTCAAAAAAGGTAAGAATATTTCCCTTAAAGAAATAGAATCTGAAAAACAAAAAACTTGGAAATTATGGAAAGTTGCTAATACAACTTTTGAAAAACTTCCAACAGAATTTCCGGAAAATCCTAAAGTAATTGGAGACATTCCAGTTCACACTTGGCAACTCAAAGGTGAAGAACCAATGCCGTTTTACTACATCAAAAAGAAAGAGAAACCAGCTGATGGATATCCTGTATTTTTGAACCTTCACGGTTCCGGTCCAAAGGGTCCAGAATTCTTAAGCGCTCTTGGATTGAGCTATCAATACAAAGATGGTGCAACGGCTTATATCGTACCACAAATACCGAGCGAACAAAGATACCGTTGGTGGTATAAAGCTCATCAGTATGCGTGGGAAAATTTGATACGCATGATAATGATTGATGACACTTTCAATCCTAATAAATTTTATATTATGGGTATTTCTGAAGGTGGTTACGGTAGCCAAAGATTGGGCGCGTATTATGCAGATTATCTAGCTGGTGCTGGCCCTATGGCGGGTGGTGAACCTTTACATAATGCACCTCCAATCAACTTTAGACACATTGCATTCTCATTAGAAACAGGAGAATTCGACCACATGTTCGGTCGCAACAAATTGACTGCAAGCGCAAAACAACAATTCGACAGTCTTAGTAATGTCTACCCTGGTGATTTTGTACATAAAATCAATATCCAGAAAGGTAAAGGTCATGGTGTTGACTACAGCGTAACTACACCTTGGTTAGTGCAATATAGCAGAACAGCTCGTCCTACTTCATACGAATGGATACTATTCGCAATGGATGGTCGTTACCGTAAATCATTCTATAATATTGCCATTACTAACCCTATTGACATCAAGGAAAATGATGAATTCAATCGTACTTCATTTGCTTTTAATATTGACAAAAAAACAAATACAATTTATTTAAATGCGTCTTTGAAAAACACTGATTTAAGTCAATCAAAACCAATCGAATCTGGCAGTATAAATATCTACTTAAGTGAAGACATGATAGACTTATCTAAGAAGGTGAATGTAGTGTATGGCAACAAAAAAGTTTTCAATAAGAAAGTGGAACTTTCAGAGAATAATCTGATAGAAAGTTGTGCAATATTCAATGATCCTGAAAGAATTTTTCCAGCAAAAATCAGTTTGGATTTAAGACATAAAATCAAATAACCACAGATATTTTTAATCTATAATTAAAGAAAAAATGAGACAAAATCTTATAAAAAAATCGATATTAATGCTTGGATTAATTCCTACTTTGGCGTTAGCTCAAGAGGGACAAAGTACGCTAAAATTCAATTTTGAAGGCAAGAAGCCTTCTGGCAAAGTATATATTAAATACAATTTATATGGCCCAAACCTTGTTGATTCTCTAATAATTGACAAACCTACTGCTGAATTTTCAATCAATGTCAACCAGCCTACTCAAGTTACTATTGCTTATAGTAAAGACACAAATGTCACAAAGAAAACTGTTTTGAGTGACGAAAGAACAATTTATGTTGAAAAAGGAACAGCAAATATTAGCATTAATGATTCCATCAAAACGGCTCCTATAACAGGCATGCCTATAAATGATAAATATGAAAAATATATTAATCATATAAAACCTTCGGAAGTTCTATTTGAAGAAATCAGAAAAGAGTACGATGCTTTGTCTCCAGAGCAAAAAAGCGATCTTGCATTTACAAAACCAATTTTTGCAAAGCAAGATGAAATTAACATTCTTAGAAAGGATTTAGTAAGCCAATTCATAAAAGAAAATCCTACATCATTATTTAGTATACATGGATTGAGAGGAATTCACCATATGTTATTACCAGATGATTTTGATACACTATTTAATACTTTATCTACTGAAGTTCAAAATTCATCAGTTGGTAATTTGGTGAATGAATACTTAAAATCTGCTCTTATTGCTGGAGTTGGAAAAATAGCGCCTGATTTCACTCAAAACGACGTCAATGACAAGCCTGTTAAATTATCAGATTTTAGAGGTCAATATGTATTATTAGATTTTTGGGCGAGCTGGTGTGGTCCATGCCGTGCTGACAACCCAAAATTGGTAAAAGCTTATCAACAATATAAAGATAAAGGTTTTACCATACTTGGTGTTTCTCTTGATTCTCCAAATGGCAAAAATGCGTGGTTGAAAGCCATCGCTGATGACAAACTTGAATGGACTAATGTGAGTGATCTAAAAGGTTGGAAAAATGAAGCTTCAACACTTTATAGAGTTAAAGCAGTTCCTCAAAATTATTTAATAGATCCAAATGGTAGAATTATTGCGGTTAATCTAAGAGGTTATAAATTAGACGAAAAATTACAAGAAATTTTCAATAATCAATAATTTGATTAGCCAAAAGCCTTAATCGAAAGATTAAGGCTTTTTTATTCTATGCAGTTTAATGTTAAAATAGAAATCTCCGTAGATCGTATTAAACTTTATGACTAGAGGTTAGTATTATTAAAATTACTAAGAACAGCTTAAGCAAATAAATGCATTATCATATATAGAAAATTGCGTAACGAATGATTCGAATTTATTAGTATACAGATTACTTTTAAATCAATAGTGCAGCTCAATAATATTTATAACGAATTAATTGATGTATATCCCCCGCTAATTTTGACGGGGGATAATGCTTTAAGATTTCTATTAATCATGAATAATCGTGCTATAAAATATATCGGTAAATAAACATCACGCAACTTTTCACCTAGCTCATTTTATAGTTCTTCTAATAGAAAATCATCCCCAACAACAGTTCCATTTGAAAATTTATAAAAATAAATTGTCGCGGATGTGGATGACGTACCTGTCGTAAACGTTACAGATTTAGTAGTATAAGAATTGGTATTAAAACTTGTTGCTATTTGAGAACCGCCATAATTTTTAACTCCTAAACTAACTGAGCTACCTGTTGTCAGAATTTTAGCAGATCCCGTAATACGGTATGTCGTATTCGCTTTTAAACCAGACACCACTTGTTCAATAGCGGTTTCATTAGTACCAGTCAATTGAATACATTTTGTTCCTGACTGCATATTTGAATTTTGAATTGAAGCTCCTCCTCCCCATGTTGTCCAAGGTGATAACGAACCAGTTTCAAATCCACCATTTCCAAAAAGAGGAATACTATAAACTCTAACATAATCCACCTGCATACTAAATGGAAGATCTGTATTGGTTATTGGACCTGGCCAACCTGCACCACCAGCCTGATTTAGGATCAAATAAAATGGTACATCAAAAGGCCATTGCTGCCATCCTGCACTAGCATTTCTACTGTAAGTATATTGTAAAACATTATTTACATAAAATCTAATTGCATTAGGTGTCCATTCCATCGTATAGATATTAAAATTGTTTACAGAAAAAGATGCAGCTTTACTTGCTGTACTTCCTCCGTTAGAATTTGTTACACTCGCATTATGGATTGTGTGATAAACGACATTTTCATTATTAACATGTTCCATAATATCTATTTCACCTCCTCCTGGCCAGCCTGCATATTGGGTTGCGGGTTCTGGCATCATCCAAATGGCAGGCCAAGAACCTCTACCTTGCGTAAATTTCGCTCTCACTTCCACTTTTCCATATCGCATGCTAAATTTTCCTATTGATTTTACACCTCCAGCATGATAAGGTACATTATCACCAGGTATTACTGCATTGTCCATACGTAACAGTAGATTGCTACCATCTGTTGAAACATAATCCGTAGTATGTGTCATGTATCGATTCCATGCTACAGTGCCTCTTTCAGCGTAACTCCATTTCGTTGTATCGAAAGATCCAACTGTGTTAAATTCATCTGACCAAATCAAATCAGATTGAGATAGATTTACTGAAGCAGACTTTTCACCAATTTTGATGGATTTTAAGGATAAATCGGGTTCTTTCACTAATTCAGACTTTAAACAAGAAAATAGTAGCCCACTAGAGAGCGTAAAAGTTGCAATCAACTTCAAAGTTGTAATTTGGTTTTTCATTATGTTTATAATTATGGTTGTTAAGTAGCTAATTGATATATATAAATGCAAAAATACATTTACATTATGTAATACATAACGCATTATTTGTTGTAATATTTTATTCTAATTCAAATTATTTTGAAAAAATTTCAATCTTTCTTATCATATGAATTATACGTTCATTAAATATTATTTTAGATATAATTTAGATATGCTATATGTGCAAAACCTATTAATGTGTCATATATATTTCATATCCTTTAAAAACCTTAATCTTGCCTATTAATCTATCTATAATATCGACGTCTATAGGTTAACTTTGTTAAATGAAAGAATTTGAGAACATACAGGCTTTTATTGAGGAAGAAAAACACTTACTAAATAATCATCCACTTTATAGTAAGATTAAAACTTTAGAACATATACAAAAATTTACACAAGTACATGTTTTTGCGGTTTGGGATTTCATGTCTCTTCTCAAAGCGTTACAAATTGAACTCACTTGTGTCACTATTCCTTGGTTTGCATCAGAATATCCAAATACGCGTTATTTGATTAATGAGATTGTTTTGGCAGAGGAATCAGATA
>Ga0079224_100011612_pt1 | contig 12144 bp, 10 predicted proteins | sample Stecom2015_FD_80414 | JGI IMG/M metagenome (GOLD analysis project Ga0079224, IMG submission 80414) | Agricultural soil microbial communities from Utah to study Nitrogen management - Steer compost 2015 | ecosystem: Environmental > Terrestrial > Soil > Agricultural land | place: USA: Utah... | reverse complement strand
GTTTCCCGCGCGCTCAGGCTGTTCGAGCTTCGGCTCCTCCGTGCGCTCGGCTACGGGCTCGAGCTCGATCACGAAATCGAGACCGGCGAGCCGCTGCGTCCCGACGGCCGCTATCTGTACGACCCGGAGCAGGGGCCGAGATCGGCCGCGGACCGGATCGAGGACGAGCATGCGTACTGGGGGCGGGAGCTGCTCGCGCTCGGTCGCGAGGCGCTCGACGACGACGAGAGCCTTCGGGCGGCGCGCAGGCTCCTCGGCGGGATCCTCAAGGGCCATCTCGGCGAGCGCCCGCTGAAGAGCCGCGAGGTGCTCAAGGACATCGTCGCGAGGGGGCTCTGAAGAATGGGGGAAAATGGTGTCTGACACGATTTTCTCGGGCGGGAAAAATCGTGCCTGACACCGGTTTTCGAAAAAATCGTGTCTGACACCATTTTTCTGAGAACGTGTCTGACATTTTTTGCGACACGGCGTGATCTTCGGAATCGGAACGGACATCGTGCAGCTCTCGCGGGTCGAGAGCACCTATGAGCGCTTCGGCGACGCGTTCGCGCGCCGCGTGCTGATGGACGAGGAATATCGGCTCTTTGCCGGCGCGAAGCGCCCCGTGCGCTTTCTCGCGATGCGCTTCGCTGCGAAGGAGGCCGTCGTGAAGGCGATGGGCACCGGGTTCGCGAACGGCATGTGGGTGCGCGACGTCGGCACGGTGCCGGATCGGCTCGGCCAGCCCCAGGTCATCTACTCCGAGCGGGGGCGGGCAATGTGCGACAAGCTCGGCATCGGCGACGGCTACCTGAGCCTGACCGACGAGGCGGGCCTCGTGCTTGCCTTTGCGGTGCTGCTGAAACGCGCCGGCTGAGAGGACGGAGTGACGATGACCCCGGAAGACGCGATACCACGCGACGAGCCGCCGCGCCGGCGCGGCATGAGCACGCTCGTCTTCGATATCGAGACGGTCCCCGACGTCGAGCTCGGCCGCAGGCTCTACGACGTGCCGGATCTCGACGACGAGGACGTCGCGCGCATCATGTTCTTCAAGCAGAAGCAGGCGCGGCAGACGGAGTTCCTGCCGCTGCCGATGCATCGCATCGTTGCGATCTCCGGCGTGCTGCGCACGGCGAACGACGTGCGAGTCTTCAGCCTCGGCGCGGAAGGCGAGCCCGAGGAGGAGATCGTCAGACGCTTCTTCGACGGGCTCGAGCGCACGAGCCCCGAGCTCGTGTCTTGGAACGGCTGTGGATTCGATCTGCCCGTGCTGCACTACCGATGCCTCAAGCACTCGATCAACGCGGCGCGCTACTGGGAGACGGGCGACACCGATCCCGCGTTTCGCTTCAACAACTACGTGAACCGCTTTCACTGGCGGCATCTCGATTTGATGGACGTGCTGTCCGGCTATCAGGGCAGCGGCCGCGGGTCGCTCGAGCTCGTCGCGCAGCTGTGCGGGTTGCCGGGCAAGCTCGGCATGAGCGGCGACCGCGTATGGGATGCGTGGCGGCAGGGAGAGATTGCGAGTATCTGCAACTACTGCGAGACGGATGCGCTCAACACCTATCTCATCTACCTGCGCTTTCAGCTCGTCCGCGGCGTGTATGACCGCGCGCGGTACGCCGAGGAAACCGAGCGGCTCGAGGCGAAGCTCGAGCAGTCCGGCAAGCCGCATCTCGAGGCCTTTCTCGCGGCATGGCGCTCGTCCCGTGGCAGCGATTGAGCGCGAAGAAGTCGAGGCGTCCGTCGTCGACCTGACGCACGACGGGCACGGGGTCGCCGACGTGAACGGGCGCCGCGTGTTCGTGCCGGGCACGCTGCCCGGCGAGCGCGCGGTGATCGCGCCGCGCAGGAAGCGCCGGCGCTACACGGAGGCGGACCTCGTCCGGATCGTCACGCCTTCGCCCGACCGGGTCGAGCCGCCGTGTCCAGTCTTCGGCCGCTGCGGAGGCTGCGCGCTGCAGCACCTCGCTTACGACGCGCAGGTGCGCTTCAAGCAAAAAGCCGTCGAGGACGCGTTCGCCCGCATCGGGGGCCTTGAGCCCGATGCATGGCTCCCGCCGATCCTCGGGCCCGAATGGCATTACCGGCGCCGCGCGCGCCTCGGCGTGAAGTACGTCGAAGCAAAGGGCAGAGTGCTCGTCGGCTTCCGAGAGCGGGGCGCGCCCTATATCACGGACATGAGCCGCTGCCCGGTGCTCGTGCGGCCGCTCGATACGCTCGTCGGCGAGCTCGCCGAGCTGATCGCAGGCTCGAGCCTGAAGCGCCGGCTGCCGCAGATCGAGGTCGCGGTCGGCGACGACGCCGCGGCGATCGTGCTGCGCGTGCTCGACGTGCCGAACGCCGACGAGCGCCGGCGCTTCGCGGCGTTCGGCGCCGAGCACGACATCGACGTCTACTTGCAAACCGGCGGCCCGGGAACGATCGAGGCGCTCGGCGAGCCGCGGCCGCTCCGCTACCGGCTAGCCGATTTCGACGTCACGCTCGAGTTCCTGCCGACCGATTTCATCCAGATCAACGCTGCGGTCAACGCGCAGATGGTCGCGGCGGCCGTCGAGCTGGCCGACGTGCGTGCGGACGACCGCGTGCTCGATCTCTTCTGCGGGCTCGGCAATTTCACGCTCCCGTTCGCGAGGCGGGCGGCCGAGCTCCTCGGCGTCGAAGGCGAGGCGGGCCTCGTCGCGCGCGCGGTGCACAACGCGCGGCATAACGGCATCGAGAACGCGCGCTTCGTTGCCGCAGATCTCGCCGAGCCCGACTGGCCGTTCTACCGGCGGGAGTGGGATATCGTCGTGCTCGATCCGCCGCGCACCGGCGCGGAGGAGCCCGTGCGCCGGCTCGGACGGGCGAAGCCGCGCCGCATCGTCTACGTGTCGTGCCACCCTGCAACGCTCGCCCGCGACGCGAGAATCCTCGCCGACGCGCACGGTTATCGATTGCGCGCGGCGCGCGTGCTCGATATGTTCCCGCACACGCACCACGTCGAGGCGATGGCGTTGTTCGAGGCTTCATGATCGTAGTGACTATCGAGAAGCCTCGCGAAACGGAAGGGGCATGGCGCAGGAGATCGAGCGCAAATTCCTCGTGATCGGCGACGCGTGGCGCGCGCTCGCCGCGCGCCGCGCGAGGATGAGCCAGGGCTACATCGCGAGCGCCGAGCGCGCGTCCGTTCGCGTTCGCATCACGGGCGGCGAAGCGCACCTCAACATCAAGGTCGGCGGCCTCGAGGCCGTGCGGCAAGAGTTCGAGTATCCGATCCCGGTCGCGGACGGCGAGGCCTTGCTCGCCGCGGCGAAGGGCCCGCTCGTCGAGAAGACCCGCCACTACGTGCCGTTCGAAGGCTTCGAGTGGGAGGTCGACGAGTTCCGCGGCGCGAACGAAGGTCTCGTCGTCGCCGAGATCGAGCTCGACAGCGAGCATCAGGCGTTTCCCCGGCCGCCGTGGATCGGTGCGGAGGTCACGCACCTGCCGCGCTACTACAACGTCAATCTCGTCGCGCGTCCCTACTCGGCATGGGACGCGGCCGAGCGAGGCGTATGATCGTGCGGCTCGAGGTCGATCTTGCGTCGCAGAGCCTGGCGCTCGTCGAGGATGGCCGGCCGGCGCGCGTCTATCGGGTGTCGACGTCGAAGCACGGCGCCGGCGAGCTGCGCGGCAGCCACCGCACGCCGCGGGGCCGGCACGTCGTGCGCGCGAAGATCGGCGCGGGCGCGCCGCTCGGCGCGGTCTTCCGCGGCCGAAGGCCGACCGGAGAGATCTGGTCGCCGGAGCTTGCCGCGGCGCAGCCCGGCCGCGACTGGATCCTGACGCGGATCCTGTGGCTGTCCGGCACGGAGGTGGGCCGCAACCGTCTCGGCGAGGTCGACACGATGCGCCGCTATATCTACATTCACGGCGCGCCCGATTCGGAGCCGATGGGCGTTCCGGGCTCGATCGGCTGCATTCGAATGCGCAACGACGAGCTCGTCGAGCTGTTCGATCGGGTACCGGTCGGCACGGTGGTCGACATCTCGTAGGAGGGCAAGCGTGTCGCTCGGTCCTTTGATGATTGACCTCAAGAGCACGTCGATCGACGCCGACGAGCGCGCATGGCTCGAGTCGCCCCTCGTCGCCGGCGTGATCCTCTTCAAGCGCAATTTCGCGGACCGCGAGCAGCTCGAGCGGCTCGTCGCGGACATCCACGCCGTGCGGGAGCCGCCGCTGCTCGTCGCCGTCGATCAGGAGGGCGGCCGCGTGCAGCGGTTCCGCGAGCCGTTCTTCCGGCTGCCGCCGATGCGCGCGCTCGGCCGCCTCTACGATCGGGATCCCGACGCGGCGCTCGACGCCGCGCGTGCGTTCGGCTGGCTGATGGCCGCGGAGATGCGCGCGGTCGGCGTCGATCTGTCGTTCGCGCCGGTCGTGGATCTCGATCTTCGGCTCGCCGACGTGATCGGCGATCGCGCGATGCATTCGAGCGCCGAGGTCACCGCGAAGCTTGCACGGCGCTTCGTCGCGGGCGCAGGCGAGGCCGGCATGGCGGCGACCGCGAAGCACTTCCCGACGCATGCGGGCGTCAAGGCGGACTCGCATACCGAGATCGCGGTCGATCAACGCGAGTACGAGGATCTGCTCGACGATCTCGTGCCTTACCGGCGGCTGATCGCAGCGGGTCTTGCAGCCGTGATGGTCGCGCACGTCGGCTTCCCGCGGCTCGATCCGCGGCCCGCGAGTCTCTCGCCTTGGTGGATCAAATCGCAGCTGCGGGGCGAGCTCGGGTTTAACGGCGCGGCGATCTCCGACGACATGTCGATGGCGGGCGCCGCGATCGGCGGCACGCCAGCGCAGCGCGTCAGGCAGGCGCTCGATGCGGGCTGCGATCTGGTGCTGCTCTGCAATGCGCCGCACGACGTGCCGGCGGTGCTCGACGCGCTGCGGGGATACGTCGATCCCGCTGCGCAGGTTCGCCTGATGCGCCTGCGCGGCCGAGGGCGGCTCGACTGGGACACGCTCCGTGCGTCGGACGAATGGCGCCGAGCGTCGGCCATGCTCGGGCCGCTGTGCGAACGGCCCGACCTCGAGCTGCACGGCTGACGATGGACGCAAGGCTCGAGCAAGCGGTTGCCGCCCGGCGTAACGCGCGCGTGCTGCTTTCTTCCGAGGGCGTTGCGGCCGTTTACGACCGCATGGCGCGGTCGATCGCCGAGGTCCTCGCCGAGCAGAATGCCGTCGTGCTCGCCGTCATGAACGGCGGCGCGTTTACCGCGATCGAGCTTTGCCGGCGCTTCGATTTCCCGTACGAGTTCGGATACGTGCATGCGACACGCTACGGCGACGCGTTGCACGGCGGCATGCTCGACTGGCACGTCGAGCCGCGTCCCGAGCTCGAGGGACGCACGGTCCTCGTCGTCGATGACATTCTCGACGCGGGCCTGACGCTCGCCGAGCTCGAGCGTGCGCTCCGCGCGCGGCGCGTGGCATCGCTTTACAAAGCGGTGTTCGCCGTGAAGAACCTCAAGCAGCCTATCGAGCGTCCGGCCGTCGACTGGTCGGGGACGGAGGTTCCGGACGTCTATGTGTTCGGCTGCGGGATGGACTACCGAGGTTACTGGCGAGGCGTGCCGGAGCTGCTCGCGGTCTCGGAGCGCGAGGCATGAGCGGCAAGCTCGGCTTCGTCGTCGGCAGCGGACTCTTTGCGCTCGGCCTCGACGTCGTCGCGCGCTCGCACACGCATACGCCGTACGGCCCGCCGTCGAGCGCGCTGCTGACAGCCGAGATCGCCGGGCGCCGTGTTCCGTGCATCGCCCGCCACGGCGAGGAGCGCGCGCTCGCACCGCACGAGCTCAACTATCGCGCGAACGTCTGGACGCTCTATCAGCATGGGGTCAGGCGGCTCGTCGGCGTGAACGTCGTCGGCACGATCGCCGAGGATTTCCGCCCGGGCGAGCTCGCGGTGCCCGAGCAGCTCGTCGATTACACGTGGGGCCGCGAATCGACGTTCGGAGGCGGCGAGCGCGGCGTGATGCATGCCGAGTTCGCCGAGCCGTTCGCGGCGGAGCTCGCGGCGGATCTGCTGTTCGCGGGCGCGAAGCTCGGGCTCACGATGCGCCGCGGCGTCTACGGCGTGACACAGGGTCCGCGCCTCGAGACCGTCGCCGAGATCGATCGGCTCGAGCGGGACGGCTGCACGATGGTCGGTATGACCGCGATGCCGGAAGCGGCGCTCGCACGCGAGCTCGGTATCGACTATGCGGTGCTCGCGCTCGGTGTGAACCATGCCGCAGGGCGGGGGCCGAAGGGCGAGGGCGTGCACGCGCAGATCGAGCGCCACCTGCGGGACGGCATGACGCACGTCGCACGAATCCTCGAAATTCTCGTCGCCGAGTCGGCTTCAGCGGCCACACTGTGATTGACTTCATAGACTCTCGGGCCCCGCATATCGAACATAATTCGCCATGGAAGCCGCGCGAGTCATCAACGACCATTTCCCGGACCGGCATTGCCTCGAGCAAATCGTCGCTCGAAGCACGGAAGGCATCCTGCTTCTCGACGCACGCCAGCCCGGTCTGCCCATCGTCTTCGTCAACCCCGCATTCGAATCGCTGACCGGTTACCGCACGGGCGAGCTGATCGGCAAGCGGTGGCACGTGCTGAAGCGCGAGCGCGGTCAGCATCGAGGCATTGACGATCTGCAGGCGGCTGTCGAGCGCGGTGAGCCGATCGACGTCGAGCTGCCGGATCAGCGCAAGGACGGCACCGTGTGGATCTCGCGCATCGGCTTCTCCGCGCTGCGGGACGCCCGAGGCGAGATCTGCTATTTCCTCGTGCAGCAGCGCGAGTCGCAGCGGCGAGCGGCGCCCGGCACGGCCAACGCGGTGAGCAGCGCTGCTCAGGCGCCCGATGCAAGCCGCGCGCGGCCGAAGGTCGATGCGATCTCGCGCATCGATCCGGCGACCGGATTGCCGCACTACGATCACTTCGCCGCAATCCTGAATCGCGACATCGCGATAGCCCGACGGGACCGCCGCCCCGTCTCGCTGATGCTGTTCGAGATCCTCGAGCTCGACACGTATCGACAGACGTTCGGCGCGAAGGCGGCCAACTCGTGCGTGAGGATGGTCGGCGCGCAATTGGCCAGCATCCTGCGGCGCGCGGGCGATCTCTATGCGCGCTGCGACGACACGATGCTCGTCGCCGCCGTCGTCGGTCAGGATGCGGGGGAGGCGTCGCAGCTTGCCGAGCGCATCGTCGCGAACGTGCGCGGGCTGAGACTTCACAACCCGCGCGCGAAATCCGGTCGCTACGTGCAAGTCGCCGTTTCGACGAGCGGCGGCGTTCCTCGCCCCGAGGACGACGCCGACGCGCTCCTCTCTCGCACGCGCCGCGAGCTCGCGCGGCAGCAGGCCGAAGCGGCCGAACGGCTCGACGCGGAGTCGGCGGCGGCAGCCGAAGCGGCCGTCTGATCGAAGAAGGGCTCCTCCCCACGCGATCCCAGCCCCCGCCGGAGACCCTGCGCAGGAGAACCGATAGCGCAGCGAGGTCAGGCGGCCGGGCGGACGCCTTCCGTTTGCGGCGGCGCCGGCGGCTCGTACGGCCGCACGATGGCGATCACGCCGAAGAACGGATGATCGAAGTAGTGCACCTCGCCGCTGCGCATGCGCCTCTCGGCGTTCAAGTGGTAGCGGCGTGAGACCTCGACCTCCAAGAGCGCCGGGCCAGCCCCGAAAGGCGGCGATGCACGATCGTCGAACGCGCCGCCCGGCGTCTCCGCGGCACCGTCCGCGACGCTCGGTTGAGGCCTCCGGACCGCGCCGGGGCGGAAGTCGAGATCGAGCGTCAGGTGCAGAAACCGACTGACGTGCAGACGGATCGTGCCTGAAGGCGTGCTCGCGCCGAGATAGGCGAGGTCGAACGGGCGCGCCTGCTGGGGCGGCAGCCCTTCCTGTATCCAGCCGCCGTGCACGAGCGGCGTGTAGTTGCGCCGCAGCTGCTGCCTCACGTTCACGAGCTCGAGCTCGTCTTCGGCGAGCAGGCGAAAGCGGAACGGCGCGACCGCGTTGCCGGGGCCGAACGGATCGACGATCGTTCCGGCGCCGCCGTCCGCGAGCGGTGCGTCGGTTGCCCCGAGCGCCCCATCCGTCGAGCCCGGGGCAGCCGGGTCGGTGCCGTCGGCCGCCTGCTCCGCCGCTTCCGTCCCCGCGCCGGCTTGCGGGTCGCTGCCGGCAGCTTCGCGCTCCGCGGCGGGCTCCTGATCGCGGCCGAGCAGGAGGCGCGAGCGCGCCGACTCTGCGACGCTCGGATCGTCCAGAAGATTCTCTTGTGGAGGGACGTACGGTGCGAAATCGAAATCGTCGATCTGATCGGCCCTGCGTCCGCCGCTCGCGGATTCTCGACGCGCGATGTGGTCGAAATCCTCCTCGGCGGGATTGCTGCCGTTGCGGGCGAAGACGATGATCTCGACCCGGTAGAGCGGAGGCCCGGCGGCTTCCTCACCGGCGTTTTGTCCGAAAGCCGCGGAAGCGAGCGTTGCGCCGAGCAGCGCGCTCGCGAGCGAAAGGCCGAGACGGCCGTACCGTTGAGCGTTCATGCGCCGATTATATGCCGCGGGGCCCGCCGCCGAGCGGGCATCGTTCCGGCTCGAGCGTCAGGCGGCGGCCGCCGCCTCGACTTCGCCCGCGCCGAGCTTCCTGAGCAGCCGCTCGGCCTCCCGGATCCGCTCGGCCTCGGACTCCGCGCGCCACGAGAACTTGAGCTTGTACGCGCCGTCGAGCTTGAAGCGCTCGGGCTGATCCTGAACGAGACCGATCAGCGTCGCCGGATCGACGTTCGCGCGCTCGCCGAAGCGCAGCGTGCCCCCGGTGGCACCGGCCTGCAGCTTCGCGGCGCCGAGCTGCTGCGCGAGGAGCTTCAGCCACGTAATCGAGAACAGCGTCTTCGTCGGCGGCGGCAGCAGCCCGAACCGGTCGATCAGCTCGACCTGCAGCTGATCGAGCTCGTCGCGAGACGTCGCGTTCGCAATCCGCTTGTAGTGCACGAGACGCGTGTGCACGTCCGGCATGTAGTCCTCGGGGATCAGCGCCGGCAGCCCGAGCTCGATCTCGGGGCCGTGCGTGAACGGATCCTCGAGATCCGGCTCCCGTCCTTCCTTCAACTCCGAGACCGCACGCGCGAGGAGCTCGTTGTAGAGCGTGAAGCCGATCGCCTGAATCTGCCCGCTCTGGCCTTCGCCGAGCAGCTCGCCCGCGCCGCGAATCTCGAGGTCGTGCGTCGCGAGCGTGAAGCCGGAGCCGAGCCCCTCGAGCGACTCGATCGCCTCGAGCCGTTTCGCCGCATCCGGCGTCAGAGAGCGCGCAGGCGGCGCGATCATGTACGCATAGGCTTGATGGTGCGAGCGGCCGACGCGGCCGCGGAGCTGGTGCAGCTGCGCGAGGCCCAGGCGGTCCGCGCGGTTGATGATGATCGTGTTCGCGGTCGGAATGTCGATGCCGCTCTCGATGATCGTCGTGCACACGAGCACGTTGAAGCGCCGGTGGTAGAAGTCGAGCATGACCTCCTCGAGCGCGCGCTCGGACATCTGTCCGTGCGCGACGCGGATCGAGGCTTCCGGCAGCAGCTTCTCGAGCTCGTCCGCGATCTGCTCGATGTTCTCGACCCGGTTGTGCACGAAGTAGACCTGGCCGCCGCGCCGCAGCTCGCGGAGCACCGCGTCGCGAATCTGCCGGTCGTGCCATTCGCCGACGAAGGTCTTCACTGCGAGGCGCTCGGCCGGCGGCGTTGCGATGATCGAAAGGTCGCGGAGGCCGCCAAGCGTCATGTTCAGGGTGCGCGGGATCGGGGTTGCGGTCATCGTCAGCACGTCGACCTCGGCGCGCAGCTTCTTCAGCTGCTCCTTGTGCTTGACGCCGAAGCGGTGCTCCTCGTCGATGATCACGAGCCCGAGGCGTTTGAACTCGACTTCCTTCGACAGCAGCTTGTGCGTGCCGATCACGATGTCGACGCTGCCGTTCGCGAGGCCGTCGAGCACCTCCTTGCTCGCCTTTGCGCTGCGAAAGCGCGACAGGAGCTCGACGCGTACCGGCCAGTCGGCGAAGCGGTCAGCGAACGTACGGTAGTGCTGCTGTGCGAGCAGCGTCGTCGGCACGAGCACGGCAACCTGATGCCCTCCGTGCACCGTGACGAAGCTCGCGCGCAGCGCGACCTCGGTCTTGCCGAAGCCGACGTCGCCGCAGACGATCCGGTCCATCGGCTGCTTGCTCGAGAGATCCGCAAGCACCTGGTCGATCGCGGCGAGCTGATCCTCGGTCTCCTCGAACGGAAACTCGAGCGCGAAGCGCCGGTAGCCGTCCTCGCCGATCGGGTATTCCGTGCCTTGCCGGGCGGCGCGCTTCGCATAGAGATGCAGAAGCTCGGCCGCGACGTCGCGCGCCTGCTGCGCGGCTTTGCGCTTGGCCTTCGCCCACTGATCCGTGCCGAGCCGGTGCAGCGGCGCATTCTCCGGATCCGCGCCGCTGTAGCGCGTGACGAGGTGCAGGCTGTGCACGGGGACGTAAAGCTTGTCGCCGCCCGCGTACTCGAGGACGAGGAACTCGGTCAGCACGTCGTCGACCTCGAGCGTGGTGAGGCCGCGGTAGCGGCCGACGCCGTAGTCCTCGTGCACGACGGGCGCGCCGACCCGCAGGTCGGTGAGCTCGCGGATGACGGCCTCGGGGTCGCGCGGCGCGCGGCGCCGCCGTTGCCGCTGCCGCGGGCGCTCCATGCCGAGCTGCTCGGCCGTCAGGACGCGCAGCTTCGGCTCCGGAAGCTTCAAGCCCGCCTCGAGCTCGCCGACCGCGATGCCGAGGCGATCGTCGCCGTCGACGAAGGCCTTCCAGCCGGGCAGCGGCTTCGGGCCGTAGCCGCGGCCGCGCAGCAGCTCGAGCAGCATCTCGCGATGCCCCGGCGACGACGTGACGACGAGCGTGCGGTCGTCCGGCGACGCATCGAGCCAGCGGGCGATACGGTCCACGTCTTCCGCGACGCCCGACGCGAGCGGATGCTCGGCCGGGGAGTTCTCGCCTTCGCCGTCCTCGACGCGGCTCTGCACGAGCTGCAGCGTCGGATGCTTCGCGAGCGCCGCGATCACGTCCTCGGGGCGAATGAACGCGCGCTCCGGCGCAAGCACCGGCCGCTCGATGTCGCCGCCGAGCTGCTCGTAGCGGTCCTCGATCAACCGCCAGCCCGCCTCGAGCCCCGATGTCGCGTCGTCGACGAGCACGACGAGACCCGCATCCTTGCCGTCGGCCGCGAGGTAGTCGAGCAGCGACGCGGTCTCATCGAAGAAGAGCGGCAGGTAGTACTCGATGCCGGCCGGGAGCTGCGCCTCCGAAATGTCGCGATACAGCGTGCACTTCGTCGGATCGCCCTGGATCGACGCGCGAAAGCGCTGCCGAAAGCCCTTGATCGCGTCCTGGTCGAACGGAAACTCGCGAGCCGGCAGCACGCGGACCGCGTCGGTCTCGGCTCGGGTACGCTGCGTCTGCGGATCGAACGTCCGCAGCGTTTCGATCTCGTCGTCGAAGAAGTCGATGCGGACGGGCTCCGTCGCGCCGGCAGGATAAACGTCGAGGAGCGCGCCGCGCACCGCGAACTCGCCGGCCTCGGCCACCTGCTCGACCCGCATATAGCCGTGCTCGGAGAGCGTTCGCACGAGCGTGTCGCGGTCGACGACCTGACCGACGGCGAGCTCGAGCGAGCGGCCGAGGATGAACGCGGGCGGCGGCAGCCGGTTCAGCAGCGCGTCGGCATCGACGACGAACACGCGGCGCTCGCGCCGTGCAAGGCGGTGCAGCGCCGTCAAGCGCTCGGCGAGCAGGTCCTGCGGCGGCGAGATCGGCTCGTACGGCAGCGTTTCGTAGTCCGGGAAGCGCTGCGCGACGTGCTCGCCCGCGAAGAACGCGATCTCGCGCTCGAGCCGATCCGCGAGCGCCGCCGTCGGCGTGACGATCAGCACCGGCCCCGGATGCCTCGCCGCGGCCTCCGCCGCGGCGAGCGCCATCGCTGCGCCGGGCAGATGTCCCCAGCGCATGCGGCGGTTCGAAGGTGTCGGCAGCGGGAGGCCGAGGAGCGGCGTTTCCGGCTTCATCGGACGATCGGAAAAAACCCGAATTATTCCACAGACGAGCGGCAGGGTAGGATTCGACCCCC
>Ga0079224_100011611_pt1 | contig 12147 bp, 13 predicted proteins | sample Stecom2015_FD_80414 | JGI IMG/M metagenome (GOLD analysis project Ga0079224, IMG submission 80414) | Agricultural soil microbial communities from Utah to study Nitrogen management - Steer compost 2015 | ecosystem: Environmental > Terrestrial > Soil > Agricultural land | place: USA: Utah... | reverse complement strand
CGGCTCCTGATCCTCTTGGGCTTTCGGGGGGAAGAGATCTATTACATCGGTGGGAGCGAAGCGCTTCCCCCGCCCTTGACCCGGGAGGAAGAGGCGATTTTGCTGGAGAAGCTCCCCAGCGGAGACGCCGCCGTTCGGGGAATGTTGATCGAGCGCAACCTTCGGCTGGTTGTCTACATTGCGCGCAAGTTTGAAAATACCGGGATCAACATCGAAGACCTGGTTTCCATTGGGACCATCGGCTTGATCAAAGCCGTCAACACCTTTGATCCCTCCAAGCGGATCAAGCTGGCTACTTACGCTTCCCGTTGCATCGAAAATGAAATTTTGATGTATCTTCGGCGAAACAACAAGGTGCGTTCCGAAGTCTCCTTTGACGAACCCCTGAATATCGACTGGGATGGCAATGAACTGCTCCTTTCCGATGTTTTGGGAACGGATGACGATATCATCTATCGCAACATCGAGGAGGAAGTGGACCGAACCATCCTCCGGGATGCCCTCAACAAATTGTCGGATCGGGAGCGGGAGATCATGGAGCTTCGCTTTGGACTGAACGGGGAAGGGGAGAAGACCCAGAAGGATGTAGCCGATCTCTTGGGAATTTCCCAATCGTACATTTCCCGCTTGGAAAAGCGAATTATCAAACGGCTCCGGAAGGAGTTTAACAAGATGGTATAAAGACCGGATCCCGGTTGGGGCCAATTATAAATTTCCCTCCTCAGGAGATACTGTCAGTAACGCTTCCCTGAGGAGGGTTATCCATGGCGCGAAACAAAGTTGAAATCAGCGGAGTAGACACATCCAAACTGCCGGTACTTACGAATGAACAAATGCGGGAACTGTTTCGAGCGCTCCAAGCCGGCGATCGATCGGCCAGGGAAAAATTAGTAAACGGAAACCTGCGATTGGTTTTGAGTGTGATTCAGCGCTTCAACAACCGGGGCGAAAACGCCAATGACCTGTTTCAGGTAGGCTGTATCGGATTGATGAAGGCGATTGACAACTTTGATCTGGGACAGAACGTCAAGTTTTCCACCTACGCCGTTCCGATGATCATCGGCGAAATTCGCCGTTACCTCCGCGACAATAACCCGATCCGGGTGTCCCGCTCCTTGCGGGATATCGCCTACAAAGCCCTGCAGGTGCGGGATTCCCTTACGAATCGGTTCTCCCGTGAACCGACCGTCATGGAGATTGCGGAAGCGATGGGGGTCTCCAAGGAAGAGGTGGTGTTTGCCCTGGATGCCATCCAGGATCCCGTCTCCCTGTTTGAACCGATCTACCAGGATGGGGGGGATCCGATCTATGTGATGGATCAGTTGAGCGATGACCGGCAGAAAGATTTGTATTGGGTGGAGAAGATTTCCCTTCGGGAAGCGATGAATAAATTGAACGACCGGGAAAAAATGATTTTATCCATGCGATTTTTCGAGGGAAAAACCCAGATGGAAGTGGCGGAAGAGATCGGTATCTCCCAGGCCCAGGTCTCCCGCTTGGAAAAGGCAGCCATTCAGCAAATGCAAAAGTACATATGACGGGCGGGCCGGGGGTTGCCGTACATTTTTCCTACCGGGCTCATATATATGAATTAAACGCCGCAAAAGCAAGGTGAGCCCGATGATCAAGATTTCCGAATTACAATCCAAAGATGTGGTCAGCATTACGGATGGTCGAAAACTGGGGCAGATTCACGATTTGGAGCTGGATCTCAGGGAAGGTCAGATTACTGCGGTGGTGGTCCCCGGAGAGTCCCGGTTTTTTGGGTGGATGTCCGGGGGAAAAGAATGGGTGATTCCCTGGAAACAGATTGTCAAAATCGGGGCGGATGTCATCCTGGTCCGGCTGGACGGGCGGGCTCCCGAGGAGGAAGTGACGCCGAAGCCTCTATTGAACCACCCGTCCGACAATTATCGACCTACTTAACCCTTGTCTCCCCTCCGATATGTGGTAAGATAGGATAAAGGAGGGGAGGACGTGGAACCTTTTCGGTACCGTGAAGATGCGGAGGTTCCCTATTTTTCTTTGGACCCCTGGGAAAAAGCATTTCCCAACCTGGTTGCGGGGATGAGCGCCCGCCGAGCATCTTCGGATTTGTTCCTCCACAACTACGCGCTACATGTCGGAGACGATCCGGAACGAGTGCGGATGAACCGACAGAAGCTGGTTGAGCGGTTGGGCATGTCCTTTTCTTCGTGGACCTGTGGCGAACAGGTGCACGGCGCGGACATTGCAGAAGTCACTCCCGATGAGCGGGGGAGGGGACGCGATTCGCTGGAAACCGCCCTGCCTTCTGTGGACGGTTTGCTCACGGACGTGGAAGACATTCTGCTCACCTCCTTTTATGCCGATTGTGTCCCTCTCCTGTTTTATTGTCCAGATTCGGGGATCATCGGGATGGCCCATGCCGGATGGAGGGGCACCGTCGGAAGTATCGGTCCGCAGATGGTGGAAAGGATGGTCCGGCGCGGGGCCCGGCGCGAGAACATCCTCGCGGCGATCGCACCATCCATCGGCGGATGTTGTTATGAAGTGGACGAGCATGTGGTGGACCCCTTGCGCCGAACCCTTTCCGATTTGAACGGCGTAATCCGTCCATCCCCAGCAGGCAAATGGATGTTGGACCTGAAGTCTGCCAACCGAAAACTGTTGCTCAAGGCCGGAATCCGGGAAGAGAATATCCTGGCTACCGGCTGGTGTACTTCATGCCATAGGGAGTATTTTTATTCCCATCGCCGGGATCAGGGGCGAACCGGTCGCATGGTGGCGTGGATCGGTATACGGAAAGGAAGATAGGCGTCATGGAGGACCTTAGACATCGTTGGAATCGAACCAGGGAGCTGATTGAAGCCGCCTGCCGTCGGTCCGGTCGTGACCCCCGGGATGTCCGGGTTGTGGCGGTGACCAAGTATGTGGATGCGGACGCGATCCGAGAAGTGCTGGATGTCGGCCTCACGGACATCGGCGAAAGCCGAGTACAGGAAGCGGTGCCGAAGTGGAAAGCCCTTGATGGCCGGGGCACTTGGCATTTTATCGGCCATCTGCAGCGGAACAAGGTGAAGGATGTGGTCACCCGATTTACATATATTCACTCGCTCGACCGCTATCCCCTGGCCGAGGAGATCAACCGGCGGGCCCGGCAGGTTGACCGGATAATGCGGTGTTTCATTCAGGTCAACGTGTCCGGAGAGCAATCGAAGTTTGGCCTGCCTCCGAGTGAAGTGGTCGAATTTGCACGGGAGGTGGCGGAGCTTCCCTACATTCGGATCGAGGGGTTGATGACAATGGCACCCCGTTCGGATAATTCTGAAGAAATCCGCCCCATCTTTCGCCGCCTGCGGGAGATCCGTGATGAAATTCGTCGGCTCGGGGATCCGAAGCTCCAAGTTCCCCACTTATCGATGGGGATGTCGCAGGATTACACCGTCGCTGTGGAAGAAGGAGCCACGTGGCTTCGCCTGGGGTCGGTCCTGGTTGGTGGATCGCGGTAAAGGGGCGAGTAGGGAGGCGGTTCCGATCAGCAACTTTATGGATCGAATCATGGGTTTTTTCGGGATTCCCGAAGATGATGAACTGGAAGAGTTTGAGGAAACCGAATCCGAACAGCCCCAGGGGCGGGGGCGAAACAAAGTGGTTTCCCTCCATACCCAGAAGCAGATCCGTGTGGTATTGGCTGAGCCGCGTTCCTACGAAGAGGCTCAGGAAATCGCCGACAATCTGAAGAGCCACCGCCCGGTCGTCATCAACCTGCAACGTGTCCGCAAGGAACAGGCGATTCGCATCATCGACTTTCTCAGCGGTACGGTCTACGCACTCGGTGGAAGCATTCACAAGCTGGGAGCTCACATCTTTATGTGCACCCCGGCCAATGTGGACATACAGGGAACGATCTCCGATATGCTGCCTGAAGATACGAATGAGTTATTGAGGTGACCCGATGAATATCGTTTTTGAGATTGTCTCATGGGGTTTCTACGTTTACTATCTTCTGATTTTTATCTACATCATCATGTCCTGGATACCGCAAGCCCGGGAATCGGCGGTGGCTTATGCGATTGCTCGATTGGTGGAACCGTATCTGTCGATATTCAGGAGCATCATTCCACCCATCGGCATGATCGACATCTCCCCGATCGTGGCCATTATCGCCCTCCGTTTTGTGGAGCAAGGAGTCTACTTCATTCTCAGGTGGGTGCTTGGTCCCTTTCTATGAGCCGACGGAAATCAGCGATCTGGGAGCATTTTCATCCGGAGGAGCACCCCTTTGTGGAGCGCGTCCTGGATTGGGTCGATCGGGCAGCGAATCGCGGAAGGCCAGTGCGAACGCCCTTTCTCGCTCCGCGCGAGCAGGCGATCGTCGAAGCCCTGGTCGGTCGGAACGGGGAGCTCCAGTCCCCTTCTGACGGGGGTTATCAAGGGGCTGAACGCCGCCGCTGCTGGATCGCTCCCCGGTGGATCCCGCCGAAGGAGGAGGCGTTCGGCCTGTCGTTTTTGTCGATCCGGACCAAGGGGCGTTCCGGTGAGCTGAGCCATCGGGATGTGTTGGGTTCACTATTGGGGTTGGGGATCAAGCGGGAGATGGTCGGGGATATTCTCATTTTGCCGGAACGATGCTTCGCGATTGTTGCGGAGGAGATCGCCGAATATGTCCTCCTTCACTTGACCCGAATCGGATCGAAGTCGGTGTCTATAGAGCTGTGCGATCGAAACGAATTGGTTTTGCCGGAGCGGCAAACGAAACAGTGGACCGTTTCGGTGGCTTCCCTGCGGGTCGATGCCCTGGTGTCCAGTGTTTTCCGATTGTCCAGGGCCAAGGCTTCCGAGGCGATCCGCAGCGGAAAGTGCCGGATCAACTGGCAGGTGACGGAGGACCCGTCCCGTCTGCTGGAGGAAGGCGATACCGTCTCTCTGAGAGGGTGGGGGCGGTTTCGAGTCGATGTCGTGGAGGGAAAAACAAAAAAGGGAAGGGTTCGGGTCCGGGTGGAGCAGCCGAAATGAGGGATGGATGAGGTGTTGGAAGGGGCATCGCTTCCCGAAAAAAGGAGGAGAGCCAATTTTGACTCAAAAAATGGACAAGTCGGTGTGGCTTTCCGGCAGGATTTTTGTTAGTATTGTCGAATAGGGAACGTTGAAGCACTCCCGAGGAGGTGTCGATCATGCCGCTTACGCTAAATGATATATACGATAAAGAGTTTAAACGCTCTTTCCGCGGTTATGATGTGGACGAAGTGGATGATTTTCTCGATCAGATCATCAAGGAGTTTGAATTTCTGATCCGGGAAAAGCAGCAATTGGAGCAGCAAGTGGAAGAATTACAGGCGGAATTGGAACGGGTGATGGAGGAGCAGTCGATGACGGCTCCGGTGCCGTCTCGGGAAGCTCAACCGGCCCAACCGCCGCAACGTTATCAGGATACTCAGGTGACTTCTGCTACCGCTCTGACTTCGATGGAACAGAGCATTCACAAATCGATTCGTGTGGCGCAGGAAGTGGCTGAAGAGGTGCGCCTCAATGCCAAGAAGGAGGCGGAATTGATCGTTCAGGAGGCGGAGAAGAACGCCGACCGGATCATCAATGAAGCGCTCCAAAAAGCCCGGAGCATCCACAGCGAGCTTCTGGAATTGAAACAAAAGGCGACGATTTACCGCGCCCGTTTCCGCACCTTGGTTCAGTCTCATCTCGATATCCTGGAGAACTCCGATTGGGAGTCCCTGGAGGAGTTGGAAGAGGGGCTTGAGGAAGCAGGCAAGCAGTTGGAGGAGTACGCCGAACAGCAGGAAACGGCCGAACTCGAAGGTGGGATGGACGGATTCCATACCCAGGAGTACGAATCGCCGGTCTTTGAAGATGAGGCCTCCTACGAGATGGAAGAGGAGGACGAACCCAGGCGGGAACTGCGCCGTACCTCCCGTAAGCTGAAGAAAAAAGCGATGTTCTGATCGAAATCAAACCATATCAGACAATTCTTGACTCACCCCTTGAAAGCGGGTATAATTGCCAAAAACGATTTTTTGGAAAAGGCGAAGAACGGGACGAGTAGACAGAAAGCCTGCGGACCAGCGAATTAGGGTAGGGTGGAAGCCTAATCCAGACTTCTGTCCAAAATCCCCCGGGAGCCGTCGCCTGAAACGCCTTGGAGTAGGGTAGACCGGGTCATTCACGTTACGAATGGGAAAGTGGGTGCGTTTTTCCTCGCCGGAAAACGGACCTATTAGGGTGGTACCGCGGGAACCTTCTCGTCCCTAGGGGATGGGGGAGGTTTTTTTCTTTTTACAGGAGTGTGAGGAAAGCATGGATTACAGCCATACCTTAAATCTGCCGAAGACCGATTTTCCCATGCGGGGCAATCTTCCCAAGAGAGAACCGGAAATTCAGACCTGGTGGGATGAGATCGACATTTATCATCAGGTGCAGAAGAGGCGACAGGGAAGGCCGAAGTTTGTGCTGCACGACGGACCGCCTTATGCCAACGGCGATATCCACATCGGCCACGCCCTGAACAAAACCTTGAAGGATTTCATCATCCGTTACAAATCCCTTCAAGGATACGATGCCCCCTATGTGCCCGGGTGGGATACCCACGGACTGCCCATTGAGCACGCGATCGTGACCAAAAAGGGAATCGATCGGAAAAAGGTGGATCCCGTCCAGTTCCGGGAGATGTGTAAGGAATACGCCCTCTCCTTTGTCGAAAGGCAGAAGGAACAGTTTAAGCGGTTGGGCGTGCGCGGAGACTGGGAAAATCCCTACCTGACACTGCGTCCCCGATATGAAGCAACGCAGGTTCGTCTTTTCGGTGAAATGGTGCGCAAGGGTTACATTTACCGGGGGCTCAAATCCGTGTACTGGTCTCCTTCTTCGGAGACGGCATTGGCGGAGGCGGAAGTGGAGTACCGGGATAAGCGTTCGCCGTCCATCTATGTGGCATTCCCGGTCAAGGACGGCAAGGGGATTTTGCCGTCGGAGGACACGGCTGTCGTGATCTGGACGACCACTCCGTGGACGATTCCCGCCAATCTGGCCATCGCCGTCCATGCCGATTTCAGCTATACCCTCGTCCGTGCAGGGGAGCGCCGGTACCTTCTGGCCGACGAATTGGTGGACGAGGTGATGGAGACGATCGGAATCGAGAGCTTTGAACGGCTCGACTCCTGGAAGGGAAGCGAGCTGGAAGGGATGATCTGCCGCCATCCCTTCTACGATCGGGAAAGCCCGGTGATCCTCGGAGATCATGTAACCCTGGATGCGGGGACCGGATGTGTACATACCGCCCCGGGTCACGGGGAGGAAGATTTCTTATTGGGCCAGAAATACGGCCTGGGGGTGCTGTGTCCGGTTGATGAAAAGGGCCGGTTCACCTCGGAAGCGCCGGGTTTTGAAGGGCTTTTCTACGATGATGCCAACCGGGTGGTTACGAAGAAGCTGGAGGAAGTGGGGGCGTTACTGAAACTCGGTTTCATTACCCACCAGTATCCCCACGACTGGCGCACCAAAAAGCCGGTGATCTTCCGGGCCACGGAACAATGGTTCGCTTCCATCGACGGTTTCCGCCAGCAGATGCTGGAAGCGATTAAGGAAGTGAAATGGACGCCCTCCTGGGGCGAGGTTCGCATCGGCAACATGATCGCCGAGCGGAGCGATTGGTGCATTTCCCGTCAGCGGATCTGGGGGGTTCCCCTCCCGATTTTCTACTGCAAGGAGTGCGATCATCCGCTGATCACCGAGGAGACGATCGACCGGGTTGCCTCCATTTTCGAAAAGGAAGGCTCTTCCGCCTGGTATGCTAAAGAGACCGAAGAACTTCTGCCGCCGGGTGTCCGCTGTCCGGAGTGTAGCCACACTTCCTTCCGCAAAGAGACGGATACCATGGATGTTTGGTTTGATTCAGGCAGCAGTCATGCCGCTGTGCTGAGGGAGGACGAGCGGCTTACCTGGCCTGCGGACCTTTATTTGGAGGGATCCGACCAATACCGGGGATGGTTCAACTCCTCCCTGTCGACGGCGGTGGCTACCACCGGCCGGGCTCCCTATAAGGGAGTGCTGAGCCACGGATTCACCCTGGACGGTGAAGGGCGGAAGATGTCCAAATCCCTGGGCAACACGGTGGAACCCCAGAAAGTGATCCAGTCTTACGGCGCGGATATTTTGCGCTTGTGGGTGGCCTCCGTTGAATATCAGGCCGATGTGCGGATTTCGGATGCCATTTTGAAGCAGATTGCTGAGGTATACCGGAAGATCCGAAATACCTTCCGGTTCCTCCTGGGCAATCTGTATGATTTCGATCCGAAGACTGACCGTCTCCACTGGGAGGAGTTAAATGCCATCGATCGCTATGCGCTCATCAAGTTGCAGCGCTTGATCGAGCGGGTGACCCGGGCGTACGAAAACTACGAGTTCCATCTGGTCTACCATTCGATCCACGCGTTCTGCGCGGTATTTCTCAGCCAGTTTTATCTGGATGTGCTGAAGGATCGGTTGTACACGCAGCCGGCGGAGTCCAAAGGGCGCCGCTCCTCCCAGTCGGCGATGTATGAGATCCTTCTCGCACTGGTCCGGATGGTGAGCCCGATCATCCCCCACACGGCGGATGAGGTGTGGCGGCACATTCCCGGCACCGAGGAAGTGAGTGTCCAATTGACCGATTTTCCCAGGGTTCGCTCCGAATGGTTGGATCCTGCCATCGAGAAAAAATGGGATCGATTCCTCGACCTGCGGGATGTGGCGCTCAAGGCTCTGGAAGAAGCGCGCCGGGAAAAACTGATCGGAAATTCCCTCGGGGCGAAGCTCACCCTTTATCCTTCCCAAGAGGTTCGCGACCTTCTCGAAGAGATGGAGGAGGAACTGGAGCAATTGTTCATCGTCTCCCAGGTGGAAATGGCTCCATCGGGGGCGCAGCCGGAAGGAAACGTCATCACCGGAGAAGGGCTGGCGGTCCGGGTGACGGCGGCACCGGGAGAAAAATGTCAGCGGTGTTGGATGATTCTCCCTTCCGTCGGGAGCGACTCCGATTACCCTGAACTGTGCGAGCGCTGTGTTGAAACGGTTCGTCAAGTGGAAATGCGGGCGGAGTAAATCCGCCGGGGCCCCCTTCTTCTGAAGGGGGTATTCGTTTTTTGCCTAAAAAGTCGGAAGAGGACGATTTTTCGCGGATTGGGGGTATGAGATGCGCAAATCGCGAAATGACCGTATCCAAGCTCTCTGGTTCGGGTCGCCGTGGGAAGAGGGCTTCAATAGGCCCTGTTCTTTGCTGGGCGTAAAACGGACAATTTTTGGCGGCGATCGCTCGCGGAAAAAACCCGTAAAAACGGGGCAATCTAAGGAAGAGTTCTGTGGGGGGAAATCCGATGAGGAGCGACGATAATCGGGAACTGGAGGAGAGGCTGCGACGGATGGATGAGCGGCTGAAGCGGATTGCCCGCCAGATGGAGATGGGAGAAATCGCTGAATATATTCAGCTGTTAAATCGGCCCCGGCGGCTGATTTTGATCAACATCGTCGCCGGCATTGCTCGGGGAGTGGGGATCGCCATCGGAGTCACCCTGTTTACCGCAACCATCATCTACGGATTGCAGAAGCTGGGGGCCCTCAACCTCCCCATCATCGGAGATTTCATCGCGGAAATTGTCAAGATCGTCCAGGCGCAATTGGAATTGGACGGGATTCGATATTGATCGAGGAGGAGCAAAATGACGGAAGCGCAGCGCAGGAAGCTCAAACAGCAACTATTGCAGGAAAAGATCGTTCTGGAAAGGCGGTTGAAGGAAAATCGAAACCACGGCTTGGATCAGAGCATGAACGATTCGATCGGAGAGCTGTCCGGTTACGACAATCATCCCGGAGATATCGGAACGGAACTGTTCGAACGGGGGAAGGATCAGGCGTTGAACCAGGCGGATGAGCATCGGCTCCGGGAGATCGACCAGGCTCTGGTCCGGATGGAGCGAGGCGAATACGGGATCTGTGTCGTTTGCGGCCGGGAAATTCCCGTTGAGCGCTTGGAGGTGGTGCCGGAGACGGCCTATTGTGTGGAGCACGAACCGGAACGAACCGTTTCCGAAAGCAGACCGGTGGAGGAACGGGTGATCCATCCCCCCTTCGGCGAGCACAGCTATGACGGGCGAGACCGAACCTTTTACGATGCGGAGGATGCCTGGCAGGATGTGGAGCGATACGGAACCTCCAATCCGCCGGACATGTATCCGGAGGGAAAAAATTACAATGAACTGACCATCGACCCGGATGAAAACCGGGGGTATGTGGACGATGTGGAGAAGGTGGCTGTCTCGGATCTGGCGGGTCGCAGCGACCAACCGCTTCCGGAAATCACCCGCAATGGGGCTTACGATCGGACGGTCGAAAAGGAGGCGGAACGGGAGGAGGGGACGTGGGATCGGGGGGGATGGTAGCGCCCAACCGGAAATGGATGAGGGGCGAAGGAAGGGGGGGCAGGGCTTTCGTTCCCGAAGCGGAGAGGCTCTGATACACCCCAAATCTTCGCCTATCAGAGGGCGCGGGCTTCTCACCCCGATTGGACGGATCCCCTTGTGGTCAGCTTGTTCCTCGGGGCAGGCCTGTGCTAAAATTTAAGGAAGAATGGGGGAGTTTACCCAGGCGCGGGGAGGAAGGTGAATTTGAGATATTACGGCGTTGCACTGGCGATCCTTTTATTGGATCAGATAACAAAGTGGCTGGTTCTCAACCGCATGGAATTATATGAATCGATTCCCGTGGTGGACGGGATTTTTTACATTACATCCCATCGCAACCGGGGAGCGGCCTTCGGCATTCTGCAGGATCAGCTGTGGCTGTTTATCCCCGTGACATTGATCGTCGTGGCGGTTCTCATTTACTATTTGTGGGTTTTCCGCCGGGAGCGCCCCCTGGCCTCCTGGTCCTTTTCCCTGATCCTCGGCGGAGCCGTCGGCAATCTGATCGACCGGATTCGGATGGGAGAAGTGGTCGACTTTTTGGATTTCCAACTGATCAACTACCCGATCTTCAATGTGGCCGATTCGGCAATCGTCATCGGTGTAGTCCTGTTCATTTTGGATATGATTCGAAATCCGTCCGAGGAAACCAGCAATCGATTTTCCGAAGTGAGGGACATGCGTTGACGGCAGAGGAAGAATGGCGGAAATGGGCGGTGGACGAAAGCGGAAACGGACAGCGGATCGATAAATGGCTGTCTTCCCTCGACGGCGTCACCTGGTCCCGGATGATGGTCCAGGCCTGGATCCGTGCCGGTCGCGTCCGGGTGGACGGACGCGAGGTCAAAGTCAATTATCGGTTGAAGGAAGGGGAGACGGTGGCGTTATCCGTTCCCCCGGTGGAAGAGATACATATTGAACCGGAAGCGATTCCCCTGGACGTCCGCTACGAGGATCAGGATGTGATCGTGGTCAACAAACCCCGCGGAATGGTGGTTCATCCGGCTCCGGGCAACCTCCGCGGGACGCTGGTCAATGCTCTGTTGGCGCACTGTAACGATTTGTCCGGGATCGGCGGGGTGATCCGACCGGGGATCGTGCATCGGCTCGACAAGGATACGTCCGGCCTGATCATGGCGGCGAAAAACGATGAGGCGCACCAGGCCCTCGCCGCCCAATTGAAGGCACACCGGGTGGAACGGATCTATGCCGCCGTCGTTTACGGAGAAATCCCCCACGATCGGGGGACGGTGGATGCGCCGATCGGTCGGGACCCTCGCCACCGGCAGCGCATGGCGGTGGTACATCGGACCGGGAAGCGGGCGGTGACCCATTTTGTGGTTCGGGAGCGCTTTCGGGGAGCCACGCTGGTGGAATGTCGATTGGAGACGGGGCGAACGCATCAAATCCGGGTGCACATGCAATATATCGGTTATCCCCTGATCGGCGATCTCGTCTATGGCCCGAAAAAAAACCGTTATGCGATAGAGAGGCAGGCCCTGCACGCCCGCGTTCTCGGGTTTGAACATCCCCGAACGGGCGAACGGATCCGATTGGAAGCGGAGCTGCCCGAGGATATGGAGGAGCTTTTGGCCCAACTGCGGGCCGAGTCCCTGTAAAGATTGGATAAAAGTTTTCCTTGACAAGGTCCCCATTCTCGGAGATAATCCCTTTGAAAGGGAATACTGCCTTTAAATCCAGTCCCGTGAGGCTGGCAAGG
>Ga0079224_100011609_pt1 | contig 12147 bp, 7 predicted proteins | sample Stecom2015_FD_80414 | JGI IMG/M metagenome (GOLD analysis project Ga0079224, IMG submission 80414) | Agricultural soil microbial communities from Utah to study Nitrogen management - Steer compost 2015 | ecosystem: Environmental > Terrestrial > Soil > Agricultural land | place: USA: Utah... | reverse complement strand
TTCCGGGTGGCGGCTTCGGCATTGACAAGATTTTCCTCGCGAATTTTTTCCTGAAGTACATATTGCAACTGTTTCTTTTGTACGTCCAGTTGGCGCTGGATGAGTATTTCCTGATCAACAACGGAAACCGTTTTTTCTCTTAGGGCCGCCATGCTGGCCATGACATACTCCTTTTGCAGCTCGAGCAGGGTAACATCGATGTGCCCGACAGTATCGCCGGCTTGCAGCGTTCGGCCTTCTTCAATGTTATACGACAGGAGAATACCGTTTTGCTGTGCGGAGACGATTACCTCGTCGGCTTCAAAATTTCCGGATGCATCGAATTTTACATCAGGTGTACATGCTATCATACAAACTGCTACTATCGGGAAGAGAATGCGCATAGTCATGATATAGGGATTTTAATTTCCAGTCAGTTGTTGTAGTTGATGCATGGCCAGCAGGCGATGTAGTTGATGCTCTTGCTTTTGAAGACGCGCGGCGTGCTCGGCGTTGTGTTTTTGAATATAATCATGCACAGTAATAACGCCGCTTTCGAGTTGGGCTTCAGCTGCGGCGGTTACTGCTACGCGAAGGACGATGATGTCTTCATCGTGTTCGATCAGGCGCTCGTATTTTCGAATATTTTCCTGCTGTTGCCGGATATCCATCCGGGTATTCAGCAGAAAAACTTCCCGCTCAGCATCGACAGACAATCGGTTGAGTTCAAAAATTTCCCGTTTGTTCTTAACGGTATACACAGCAGCCAGTGGCCATTGCAACCGGAGCCCGGCAACATACCACGGTCCAAATTCATTTTTGAGCATATTCAACGTTGGCCGGCCATATGCACCCTGGAGGAAGAGACTGACGTCTGGCCGACTGACGGCTTTAAGCTGGTTTTGCCGTGTAGAAAAAAGCAATTGCCTGGCGTTAAAGGCATTTAATTCAGGTCTCCTGATAGAGGTATCGATAGATGTAATTTCAGGTTGTTCGAGTTTGACAGATGCAGGGATGTCCTGATCAGTGAAGAGCGCTAAAATGCCGAGCCATGATCGTCTGGTTGATTCAAGCTCACTTATCTGCGATTCCAACAGGAGGAGCTCGACGCGTAATTCGTCTGCCTGACTTTTCCATGCCATGCCGTTTGCTATGGCCGCTTCTATCTTGCGGAGTTGTTGTTGTAGTGTGGATTTACTCAGGTCAATCAGTTGCAATCGGGCATCGACAAGAAGAATGGAAAAATAGGCTGTTTGAATTCTGTTCCGTATGGGGTAGAGTTCTGCTTCGAGTTGGCTTTCCTGGGCCAATTGGTTCGCATGGATGATTTCTTTTTCAAATCGGTTTTGTCCGCCATCGTAAAGCAACTGGCTAAGTTCTGCCTGGATTCGGTATTGATCTCTGCTGATGACCGGCGGCATAATTCCGCCAGGTAGTGGCGCATCGCCGAAAAGCGCGGCATAATCAATTACTTCCGATTGATATGATGCGTGTCCGCTGATCGTCAGTCGCGGAAGAAACTTTGTATTAGCATTGGCCATATCGAGATGGCCGATTCGATTGATCAGATCCGTTTTGCGGACAGCGGGATAGTTCTTTCGCGCCAGTGTATAACATTCATCGAGGGAGATGGATTGGCCAATTAAGTTTGAAAAACCAAAAAGTAAGGTGAGCAGGAAAAGCCAGGAATAGCAATTCATCATCACTAGTATTTTATTTGAGGAATATCAGTCTTACAAAAGGCCTTGATCCAAAATGGAATGTACTTTCTGCGTTCCTCCATCAGCGCCTTGAAATCATCCTGACTAAGATTGCCGGCGCTGATCAGCATTGGTCGCGCCAGCACGGGCATGATGATGAGCCCGATGAGATTCATAAAAAAGTGAAGCGGATTGATGGGTGCTATTTCTCGTTTCTCAATCGCAACCTGTAACTGACGAGCGAAGACACTTTGGAAAATGATTTCCCGGATGGGCATCTTCTCCAGGAGTAATTGCGGATTGCTTCGTATCTCGCTGATGATAAACACGGGTAACTCCGGCTCAAGGGTGAGCATATCGATATAGCGATTGACCAGCACGTTGACTTTTTCATCAAGCGTGGAGTCGGGATCATTAAGTACCGATTGAATCCTTTGTACAAAGGCAGCAAGTGCTTCCGACATGATGAGCTGAAACAGCTTCTCCTTGCTTCGGAAGTAGTAATTGAGCAACGCGACATTGATTCCGGCTGCCTGGGCGATGTCGCGACTACGCGTTGCGGCATAACCCTTCTGCTGGAAAATCACGCGCGCGGCTTCCTTAATGCGGGCTTCTGTGTCGAGATCTTTCTGCTCTACCATTGATCGTATTGTGGGCTCAAAGGTAAGGCATTATTTTCAAAATTAAACAAACATTTAAAACAATCGTTTAAATATAGCTATTGCATTGATTTTCAGTCAGTATCACGTATACAGCATCTGGTTTGACACTGAGGGCAACACGTATACAGCCGGACTGGATGACAAGCGTATCAGGCGCATCTCCCCTACAGGTGATGTAGAGATTGTTTACCCATCTGACAAGGGCGCGCCTGTCAGCGGATTATTCGATCGGGAAGGTAACATGTGGATCCTGGAAGTCCCGGAAACGATCGACTATACGGCAGACATACGAAAGGTGGATTACAAACACGTCATAGAAAATCGAATTCCGCCATCAAACAAGGTTATCTATCTGCTGGGCGGCCTGGCATTTACCCTGGCTATTTTTTATATCATCACGCGCAGGTCCAGGAAGAAGGATTTATGAAATCGGCTTCCCTTCTCTTAGAAAATAACCACTACATACACATTGCAGATTTTAAGGTTGCATTCGTCATTCAACAAAATAATTCCAGTTGAATTTGTCGGTCGACCTACCCGTGCGGATATTTTCCAGTTCTTTCTTTAACCGGAACATTAAAGCATCTTCTCCTGTATAGGCGGCAAAATCATTTCCTTCGATTTGAATGACCTGTATAGGCGAAAGCACAGCTGCTGTTCCAACGCCGAAGACCTCCACCTTTTTGCCTTTCCAGAATGCGTCCAGCAGGTCACGGTAGCTGATGCGCCTTTCTTCTACCGGGATGTTGAGATCGCGGGCTATCTGAATTAATGAATCCCGCGTGACGCCGTCAAGGATAGTGTCACTCAGCGGAGGTGTAATAATTCTGCCTTCCAAAGCCACCATAATATTCATCGTGCCGGACTCTTCGAGGAATTCATGATCGCGCGCATCGGTCCAGAGCACCTGATCATATCCTTCCGCATTAGCTTGCCTTGTTGGATACATGGCTGCTCCATAATTACCGCCGCATTTGGCAAATCCGACACCTCCGGAAACTGCGCGTACATATTTTGTTTCAACTTTTACACGTAACGGCTTCGAATAATATTGCGCCATCGGCGAGCACAGGATCCCGAATAGATATTCTTCGGAAACTTTTACACCCAGTCGCGCTTCTGTTGCGATGACAAACGGACGGATATACATGCTGATGTCGCCTCTGTCGGGAATCCAATGCTTGTCGACACTGACTAACATGGCAACGGCATCTGTAAAAAACGATTCCTCCATTACCGGCATACACATCCTTTCCAATGATCTGGCCAGTCGCTGATAATGTTTATCCGGACGAAATACACTGACCCGGCCATTGATATGCCGGAAGGCCTTCATGCCTTCAAAAATTGTTTGACCGTAATGAAAGCATAAGGCAAATGGACTCAGCTGAAGGTCCTGATAGGGCACTATGCGCGCATCACACCATGTGCCATCTTTATACGCGCATAAAAAAATGTGATCGGTTGGCTGAATACCAAAAACAAAGTCATCATAATTGAACTGACTTTGCCTGGACACAGGTGCCTTCTGAACAGAAATCGATGGTAGGTGATCGGCGATGTGATCTTCATTTTGCCTTTGAATGGTTGTTGTCAGCATAGTTGACCTATTATGGTTGAGTGAATGATTATTTTAGAATGCTCAGGTTTTTCCTGAAAGGACCTACGGAGTTTTTATACCGACCGGCGATCAATCGGGTGATTTGTGCCAGGTGCGTCAGATCGTGCGCCGCCCATGATGATAATACCTGTTCCAAACTGGTTGGTCCGAATTCGGGATGTTGGCCGGTGAGCTGTAATTGATCTGCCCGGATATTACAAGATTTTAATTCAAAAAGAGATGACTGCCGGACTTGTGTGAATGATTTCAGCAGGGATTCCATGGTTTGTTCTTCATCATTTTGGAGAAATCCGAATCTGTCAAAAGGCGGAAAGTTCTTGTTGTCAGCATCGGATAAAATCGTTTTAATCCTGACCAGCCAGTTGACCTGATCGGTATACATAAGGTGACGGACGACCTGATGAATATTCCAGGTGTTATCTCCCTCATTGGTGTAGATCCAGTCTTCCGGCAGGTCTTTTAACATGGCATACAATACTGACGGTGTTCTATGAAGTACTTCCGTATAAGGATGTAATATTTTATCCATAGCGTAAACATCGATTTCAAATAAATGCAATTCGATATTGTTGTAATGCGCTGGCAGCGCACTATCCGGCGGTAATTTCTTTTTGCCTGCTAGTGTGAAACCGAGCTGCTGGTAATATTGTGTCAGCATTTTGTTGTCAGCCCAGGTATCCATTCTGACATACTGTTTATGCTGACGGCGAGCTTTAGCGATTGCCCAGTCAATCACCAGGCGCGCAATGGAATGCCCTCTATACTTGTCTAAGATGGCCATGCGATGGAGATAGATGGCCGTCGACTCGTCCGTATCGTTCCAAATAACAGGTTCAGTGTAAACAATAGAAAACACACCGGCAATGGTGTTATCATCGTCGACCAGCTTGAAGAGTCTGCTTGCTGCAATCTCTTCTGCGATAAACGATCTGGAAAATACCGGCCAGCCATATCCAGATTGCTTCAATTGAAAGGCTCGCGCTTCCCGGTAAACCTCCTCAACTGTAGGTATATCGTCGGGCTTTGTCAGGGAAATGGTTAGAACAAGCCTGTTGGATGCCCTATTCTCTTTCACGAGCTCAACCGCCATGTAATTGCTGATTTGTCTGCAAAGAAAAGCGATATGGAAATGTGTGTACAGATACAAAAAATGTAATTTTGTAGTGTACAGATTGAAATATGCAGGATATTCTCTACCAGCGAATTGCCTCGTCATTGGAGCATCAGATCAGCAATGGCACGTTGAAAACGGGCGACAAAATGCCGTCATTGCGCACATTGTGTCAAGAGTATGGTGTAAGTATGACAACGGCGATTCAGGCGTATCTCGAACTGGAAGCCAAAGCGCTGATCGTATCACGGCCGAAGTCCGGATATTTTGTGAGTTGGAGACCAACGCGACTGGCCGTTCCTTCTGTGAGCAGGCCGGCTTTGCGACATACATCAGCAAGTGTAGAATCACTGATTGCCAAGGTGTATCACTCGTTGGGCAAGGATGATGTTGTCAACTTCGCGGTTAGTGTGCCTGATACTGACCTGGTGCCCATTGCAAGACTCAATAAAGAGTTGATAAACGCCATGCGTCAGTTACAAGGCGGAGGAACAGAATACGAAGAAATACAGGGCAACCGAAAGCTTCGTCGCGATATCGCCCGCCTCACCTATACCTGGGGCGGAAAGATGGATGAAGATGATTTGGTCACGACAGCAGGTGCTATGGGTGCAATTTCATTTGCCCTGATGGCATTGACGAAAAAGGGAGACACTATAGCCGTTGAAAGTCCGGTGTACTTCGGTATCCTGCAGTTGGCAAAAAGTCTTGGTCTGCAAGTGATGGAATTGCCCACCCATCCTGTAACGGGCATGGAGCCGGAGGCACTGAAAAAAGTATTGCCGAAAATAAAATTGTGTGTACTGGTCTCCAATTTCCACAACCCGCTGGGAAGCTGTATGCCGGATGGACACAAAAAAGAAATCGTGCGGATGTTAGCAGATCATAACATTCCTTTGATTGAAGACGACCTCTATGGCGAAGTTTATTTTGGGAATAGTCGACCGAAACCCTGTAAGGCATTTGATGAAGCCGGTCTGGTCTTGTGGTGTGGATCGGTATCGAAGACGCTGGCACCAGGCTATCGTGTAGGATGGATTGCACCGGGACAGTTTAAAGCAAAAATCATGCATCAAAAGCTGATTCATACAGTTACATCTCCCACAATTACACAGGAAGCCATTGCCAACTTTTTGGAGAAAGGAAGATATGAACACCACTTGCGAAAAATGAGATCGGTATTGCACACGAATAGCCTACAGTTTATAAAAGCGATTGAAGAATACTTTCCGGGAGGCACGAAAATCGGTCGGCCGCAGGGCGGGTTTATGCTTTGGGTTGAATTGAACAACAACGTAGATACTGCCGCACTATACGACATGGCCATCAAACGGGGAATCAGCTTTGCCCCGGGGAGAATGTTTTCGTTACAGGATCAGTTTAACAACTGCATGCGGTTGAGTTTTGGAAAAAGTTGGTCTGATCGAGTCGAGGATGGATTAAAACAACTTGGTGGAATGGTGAAAGCCATGCAAAAGAAGTAAACGATGTATGGCATTTTATTGTACAGACGAGATGAAGGATGCAGATGGATCATTCAAAACAACTTCGTTTTCATTCTTGTTCTGCAACCTGATATATACTCATGAACAAAATCAATAGCGCAACGCACATCCGTTCATTCTTGCTGTCCTTGGTGATGCTCCAACTGCTGAACCACGACATACAGGCACAAACGACCAAACAGCATGTCACCGTTATCGGCGCCATGCGCCATGTGATGTGGGAAGGCCGGCTGGCAGGCACTATTCATCTTGACACGCTAACGCCAAAATCCGGACTATATGGACTGGGTCCGATAGCGTATCTGACAGGAGAGATTATGATTGTAGAGGGTAGGTCATATGCATCAACAGTCGTGTCGGACACGGAAATGAAGGTCGTAGAGACTTTTGACATAAAAGCGCCATTCTTTGGATATGCCAACATTTCCAGTTGGATCGAATACCCGGTACCTGATGATGTGCAAACCCTGGAGCAACTCGAAGGCTATATCGACGGACTCACCCGCGAGCGATCCGGACCGTTTATTTTTAAAATGGAAGGTGTGGTTGATCATGCGCTCATCCATGTGATGAACCTGCCACCAGGCACGCTGGTTGAATCACCTGCTGATGCGCACAAATATCAGGTAACCTATACACTCACGGAAAAGGAAGTCGATATCGTTGGCTTTTTCTCCACAGAACATCAAACCATATTTACCCACCACGACACCTGGCTTCACCTACATCTGATAACCAACGACCGTAAACAGATGGGGCATTTGGATGAACTGGTCATCAGGCGCGGAGCGATGAAACTGTATTTACCCGGGGAATAGATCTTCTGATAGAATAGTCGATTACGGATGTTGGCCATGCTGATTTGAGGCCAAATGAGCAGTGATAGAATTCGGGAAAAGGCAGGGATATCGACCGACAAACGATGAAATTTGGTATGTTTGCAATATACTACAACATTATACTTTTTAATAATATCTATCGTGCTGTTTAATAGACAGATATCAATTTTACACCACTTCAATTTTCGAAAGTTTTTTCACTGAATTTGCTCGAAAACCGAGTCCATTAGCATTTGAAGTTTTTTAATCCTTATTGGTCTTCTCCAACCAATGACAATCCTTTTGTCCGCCGGATGCTGGTAATGTTGGAAGAATGATTTGTCGTGCAGATAATTACATGTAATAGTGGCGAGGAGAAAGGACCATTCAGAAAGGAAAATCATGGTGGCGTGTGAGGAACGGATTGGCAATCGAGATAAAAAATATTGCCCTGAAAGAAACGATGAACAACCCCTGTAAGCACTCGCCCAACCGATTTTTTTAAAGACAGCCAACACGCGATTGAGCTAACCCTCGAAGCGTTTGTAAAACATTTGGATGATGAGGGCAATCATTATTATGCCGAACTCCTGATATTATTTAATTAAACGTCTATATCGATTACCAGATTTAACGTCTGATAAGCTTATCTTTTGACATTTATATATGACGTCTCAAGGTCTTAACATAAGGGTTTGTTTTTTTAATGTATATATCCGTTGATAGCCAAAGGATTATTTGCACATTAATATTTTTGAACCTGGGCTATTCAATTGCTTTGGTATGAAAATTGCACTTTGAAAGTGGATAAAATGAAAAGCATAGTATTGTCAGGTTCTTCGTCCGAAGTTTGACCCACACCCGCCTTTGATCGGGACCAATGTTAAATTGCTGATTTCGTGGCGGATGAACGGAGACGGTCTGTCATTAACGAGCTTAATTGAAGTCAATAGCATTCATTGATATTGAAGTCAACCCGAGATCCAGTCGCATACAAGACATTGGCTGTGTTAAGGGAAATGGTGAGTCATTTCATCGAACTTCTGTGCCGGAGTTGGTGTCATTTCTAAATGGTACCAGGTTTATATGTGGGCATAATATCTTCCTGCACGACCTGAAGTATATCGGTTCTACACTTAAAGACAATTCCGGCACAGCCTACGAATTTATCGACACCCTGTTTTGGTCGCCGTTGTTGTTTCCGGTAAGACCTTATCACAAGCTTGTTAAGGACGACAAGTTGTATTCTGAATTCGTCAATAATCCAGTCAATGATGCCAAATTGGCGATGGATCTCTTCTATGACGAGATCAATTCCTTCCAAAAGCTTGATGACGATCTGAAAATCATTTATTATCAACTACTTCAGTCTGTACTTGAATTCGGGTCGTTTTTTCATTTCGTGGATGTGCCCAATAAATCGGGCAGCCTTGAACTTCGGATCCGAAAGAGATTCTATGGTTTCATTTGCGAAAACGTTGACCTCGCAAAATTCATTTTGGAAACACCTGTTGAGTTGGCGTATAGCCTTGCATTTATCCATGCAACTGCAACGGAAGGTAGCAAGCATTCCATAACGCCACCGTGGGTATTGATGCAATATACACAGGTGGAGAACATTATCAGGAAGCTGAGGGCAACGCCCTGCATCAAAGAATGCAGTTATTGCAATCAGACCTATGATATTCACCAAGGACTAAAAAGATACTTTGGCTACGATAAATTCCGCAGGTTTAATGAGGAACCACTGCAGGAAAAAGCTGTTGAACTCGCCGTACAGCAAAAGTCGATACTGGTTATTTTTCCCACAGGAGGTGGTAAATCACTCACCTTTCAGGTGCCTGCTCTGATGCATGGTGAAAGCAGCAGAAGCCTCACCGTTGTGATTTCGCCATTGCAGTCACTGATGAAGGACCAGGTAGATAACCTGGAAAAAGCCGGTATTCACGAGGCAGTAACGATCAATGGTCTCCTCGATCCTATCGAGCGCGCACAGGCGATAGAACGAGTTGAAAACGGCTCAGCCACGATGTTATATATCGCACCGGAATCGCTTCGGTCGAAAACGATTGAACATCTATTGTTGAGGCGGAAAGTATCACGTATAGTCATTGATGAGGCACACTGTTTTTCCGCGTGGGGACAGGATTTCCGCATTGATTATCTGTATATCGCTGACTTCATTAGAGAACTCCAGGAAAAGAAAAGACTTGACGAGCCTATCCCTGTTTCTTGCTTTACGGCCACTGCAAAGCCACAGGTTATTGAAGAAATTCAACAATACTTCAGGGAAAGACTTGGATTAAATCTGAAGTTGGTATCAACAAAAGCCTCGCGCTCCAATCTTCAATACAAGATTATCGAAAAGAAAAGCCAAGAAGATAAATATCAGGCCCTGAGAAGTCTGCTGGAGCAGAAGAAGTGTCCAACAATCATTTATGTTTCAAGAACACACCGCGCAGAGAAACTAGCTGAAACACTAGCGCGACATGGATATGTGGCTCGTCCATTCCATGGTAAAATGGATAAAGCGGTGAAGGCAAATAATCAGGACGCCTTTATTCGGGGAGATGTCCAAATTATGGTAGCCACTTCGGCTTTCGGGATGGGTGTAGATAAGCGCGATGTCGGCATGGTGATTCACTATGAAATATCTGACTCTCTGGAAAACTATATCCAGGAGGCTGGAAGAGCAGGGCGCGACGAAAGTATCACAGCAGATTGCTATGTACTATTTGATGAAGAAGATCTTATTAAGCATTTTATTTTGCTCAACCAGACAAAGCTGAATATCAAAGAAATTCAACAGGTCTGGAAGGCAATCAAAGAACTAACAAAATTCAGATCAAAAATCTCTAATTCCGCTCTCGAAATTGCTCGACAGGCTGGCTGGGATGACTCCATTTTGGATATCGAGACCAGAGTAACTTCTGCTATTGCTGCACTGGAAGAAGCAGGATATTTAAAAAGAGGTCAGAATTCTTCGAGGATTTTTGCAAACAGTATCCTCGTCAGAAGCGCACAAGACGCCATTGATCGGATCATGTCTTCATCAAACTTTAATGGACAAGATGTAGAATACGCCATACTGATCATTAAAAAACTCTTTTCCAGCAAAAGTCGGAAATATACCACTGGCGAAGACTCTGAATCACGCGTTGATTATATCAGTGATAGCCTTGGTATTCCAAGAGAACAGGTCATCCGCATCATCAACCTGTTTCGGGAGGAAAATATTCTCGCTGACGCCAAAGACCTTACTGCTTTTATTAGAAGAGATGAGCAGGTCAATCGCTCTATGAATATGCTGAACAAGTTTAGAGCGTTGGAATCTTTTCTGGAGCATCAAATTGATGATGAATGGAAAATTCTTAACCTCAAAGAACTTAATGAACAGGCAGAATCAGAAGGGCTAAAGGGTGTAAGCGTTCGGAATCTGAATACCATTCTAAATTTCTGGGCGATCAAGCAATGGATAGTAAAAACAAGACAGGAAAACGCATCTTATATCGCCATTAAACGAAATGTCCCGCGCAAAGAGTTTAAGGAGCTTATGGAAAAGCGTCATCTTCTTGCGCGATACATTCTTCATCACCTATACAATATAAGTTTGCAGGATAAACGGGAGAACGACGGCCATGATAATGTTCTGGTTGATTTTTCCATCAAAGAACTCATTGATGGATTCACACAACAGAACACACTATTCCCGAACAGCATCCGGTTTTATGATGTCGAAGATACATTATTCTTTCTGTCGCGCATCGAGGCCATACATATTGAAGGTGGATTTATTGTCACATACAACAGACTCACCATTGAGCGATCGGAAGAAAGCAACCGAAAATTATATACCAAGGATAACTACCAAAAACTAGGTCAGTTTTACGAAAACCGCATTCAGCAGATTCATATCGTCGGGGAATATGCTCGAATGATGGTTGAGGATTACAAGAAAGCGCTGGAATTTGTCGACGACTATTTTCAGCTTAACTATTCATCTTTCCTGCAGAAATATTTTCGCGGTGACCGATTGAAGGAAATCGTGCGTAATATCACGCGTACCAAGTTTAACGAGATCTTCGGCGCACTTTCGCCTGCACAGTTGAAGATTATCAACGACAAAAGCAGTTCTTATATCGTCGTAACTGCCGGACCAGGTAGTGGCAAGACAAGGGTATTGGTACACAAGCTGGCATCTCTGCTGCTCATGGAAGATGTCAAACACGACCAGCTGCTTATGCTCACCTTTTCTCGGGCTGCGGCAACTGAATTTAAAAAGCGCCTTATCGAACTGATTGGCAATGCGGCTGCATTTGTAGAGATTAAAACTTTTCACTCCTATTGTTTTGACCTGCTGGGCAAGGTTGGTAACCTGGAAAGCTCCGACAATGTCGTGCGGCAGGCCGTTCAGATGATAGAGCAGAACGAGGTAGAACCCAGTCGTTTGGCCAAAGCGGTGCTTGTCATTGACGAAGCGCAGGACATGAGCCAGGAGGAATTCGACCTGGTTAAGGCACTCATCAAATGGAATGAAGATTTGCGCGTCATTGCGGTTGGCGACGACGATCAACATATTTTCGGATTCAGGGGCTCGAGTCCGCAATTCATGCGCGAGCTGAACGAATCCTATGGTGCCACACAGTACGAGCTCGTTGAAAACTATCGAAGCAAAAGCAACCTTGTGGCCTTCGCCAATGAACTGGTCTCAACAATCAGGTCCCGCCTGAAGCATACGCCTATAATGCCTC
>Ga0079224_100011608_pt1 | contig 12147 bp, 7 predicted proteins | sample Stecom2015_FD_80414 | JGI IMG/M metagenome (GOLD analysis project Ga0079224, IMG submission 80414) | Agricultural soil microbial communities from Utah to study Nitrogen management - Steer compost 2015 | ecosystem: Environmental > Terrestrial > Soil > Agricultural land | place: USA: Utah... | reverse complement strand
GTCATGCCCACGATGTCCGCCTCCTGGAAGGCGTCGGTGCCGATGAACATCGAGCCGACCTGGCCGGTGATCGCGACCATCGGGATCGAGTCCATCTGGGCGTCCGCGATCGCGGTGATGAGGTTGGTGGCGCCCGGGCCGGAGGTCGCCAGGCACACGCCGACCTTGCCGGTGGCATGCGCGTAGCCGCTCGCGGCGTGGCCCGCGCCCTGCTCGTGGCGGACCAGCACGTGGCGCAGGCCCTCCGCATCCATGAGCGGGTCGTAGGTGGGCAGGATCGCACCGCCGGGGAGGCCGAAGACGACCTCTGCCCCGGCGTGCTTGAGGGACTCGACCAGCGCCTGTGCGCCAGTCATCTGCTGTCCGGTCATCGGAACTCCTTCGTCGTCTCGGATAGGGCCGGGCGGGGCACTCTCACTCCACATTCTCCCGCCGTGCGCTGGGGCACGAAAAAGCCCCTCCGCCTGGGGCTCGGGGAGGGGCGCGGATGACAGCTCGTAGGAACCGAGTGGCGTCAGCCGCGCTCGGGAACTACGAGAAGGATCGTGTGCATGCGCCCACCATAGGCCGCGGCACCCCGCCAGGGACCTCCGTCCGGATGCCGAGACCCGGCGGGCGGAGATCGTGAGAAAGCGGGGCGACAAAGGTCCTGCGCTGGGCGTTCAGGCCGCTCCTAGGGTAGTGCCGAGCCCCCGCCCTGGAGAGGACCCATCCATGACCACGCACGCCGCTGGCCGTTCGCCACTCGCCCCCGCCGCCGGCACCACGCTGCCGCCCGGCGCCCGTCTCGTCGTCGTCGGCGGCGGGATGACCGCGCACCGCTTCGCCGCCCGCATGCAGTCCCAGGACCTGGACGGGGACTGGACCCTCACCGTGATCGGCGAGGAGGACGAGAAGCCCTACGACCGCGTGCACCTCTCGGACTGGTTCGGCCACCGCCGCGCCGCGATGCTGCACCTGGACACCGGCGTGTGGGAGGACCCGCGGATCACGCTCGTCACCGGCGACGCCGCGATGGCGATCGACCGCGCGGCGCGCACCGTCACCTGCGCCTCGGGCACCGTGCACGAGTACGACCGGCTCGTGCTCGCCACCGGCTCCTGGCCGTGGGCGCCGCGCGCCGACGGCGGGGACCTGCCCGGCACCTTCTCCTACCGGACCGTGCACGACGTCGAGCGCCTCGCCGCCTGGGTCGCGGCCCGGCAGGCCGCGCTCGGACGCGAGGTCCGCGGCGTGGTCGTCGGCGGCGGCGTGCTGGGCCTCGAGGCAGCGGCCGCGCTGCAGGGCCTCGGCGCGCACGCGAGCGTGGTGGAGTTCGCGGACCGGCTCATGGCCGTTCAGCTCGATGACGGCGGCGGCGAGATGCTGCGCCTGCTCATCCAGGACAAGGGCATCGCCGTGCGCACCGGCGTGGGCGCGAGCGCCTTCCGTCCCGGGCCCGACGGCGCGCTCGGCACCGCCGTCCTCACCGACGGCAGCGAGCTGCCGGCCGACGTGGTCATCTTCTCCACCGGCATCCGGCCCCGCGACCGGCTGGGCCGCGAGGCGGGTCTGGCCGTCGGCGAGCGCGGCGGGATCGTGGTGGGTGAGAGCTGCCAGACCTCTGACCCGGACATCTGGGCGATCGGCGAGTGCGCCTCCTTCGAGGGGGTGTGCCCGGGTCTCATCGCGCCCGGCAACGACATGGCCGATGTGGTCGCCGACCGGTTCCTCGGCGGGATGCGCACCCATCACCGCGCCGAGGACGGTACGAAGCTCAAGGGTGTGGGCGTGGACGCAGCCGCCTTCGGGGACGTGAACGCCACGACCCCGGGCGCGCTCGAGGTCTCCTTCGTGGACCCGGTGCACCGCCAGTACCGCAAGCTCGTCCTCAGCGATGACGCGACCACTCTGCTCGGCGGGGTGTTCGTGGGCGATATCGCCCTGTACTCGCAGCTGCGGCCGCTCGCGGGACGCGCGCTCGGCGCCGACCCGTCGGCCGTGATCGCCCCCGAGGGCGGAGGCGATGCGCTCGCGGGCGCGGAGCTGCCGGACGATGCGACCGTGTGCTCGTGCACGAACGTCACCGCCGGAACGCTGCGCCGCGCGGTGCATGAGGACGGCTGCCACACCGTCGGCGCGCTCAAGGAGTGCACGGCCGCGGGCACCGTGTGCGGCTCCTGCGTCCCGGCGATGACGACGCTGCTGAACCAGGAGCTCGCGAAGGCGGGCATCGAGGTCTCGCGCGCGCTGTGCGAGCACTTCGACCACACCCGCGCGGAGCTGTTCGCGCTCGTCGAGGAGGGCGGGCAGGACACGTTCACGGAGGTCGTCGCCGCGCACGGCACCGGTGGGGGCCGCGGCTGCGCCGTGTGCCGCCCCGTGGTCGCCTCGATCCTGTCCTCGCTGGGCGCGCTCACCGGGCGGCGCCACAACCCGGTGGGGCGCCAGCTCGGCGCGCTGCAGGACACCAACGACCACGTCATGGCGAACATCCAGAAGGACGGCACCTACTCGGTGATCCCCGCGATGCCCGCCGGTGAGGTCACCCCCGAGAAGCTGCTCGTCTTCGCGCAGGTCGCGAAGGACTACGGCCTGTACGTGAAGGTGAACGGCGCGCAGCGGATCGGCATGTTCGGGGCGCGCCTCGAGCAGCTGCCGGAGATCTGGGAGCGCCTGGTCGCGGCCGGTTTCGAATCCGGCCACGCCTACGGCAAGTCGCTGCGGATGGTGAAGTCGTGCCTGGGCACGAACTGGTGCCGATACGGCGTGGGCGACTCGACCGCGATGGCGGCGCATCTCGAGCGGCGCTACCGGGGCCTGCGCTCCCCGCACAAGATCAAGATCGGCGTCTCGGGCTGCGCCCGGGAGTGCGCCGAGGCGCAGGCGAAGGACGTGGGCGTGATCGCCACGCATCGCGGCTGGAACCTGTACGTGGGCGGGAACGGCGGTGCCCAGCCCGCGCACGCGCAGCTGCTCGTCGAGGACCTCGATGACGAGACGCTGCAGCGGTGCATCGATCGCTTCCTCATCCTCTACATCCGCGAGGCGGACACGCTCCAGCGCACCGCGCGCTGGGTCGAGGAGTACCCCGGTGGGATCGAGGAGCTGCGGCGCGTGGTGGTCGAGGACTCCCTCGGCATCGGCGAGGAGCTCGAGGCCGCGATGCAGCGCCACACCGACACCTACGTCGACGAGTGGGCGGAGGCCGTCCGGGACCCGGAGCGCCGTGCGAAGTTCGTCTCCTTCCTCAACGCCCCGGACCAGCACGATCCGAGCCTGCGCTACGTCATCGAGCGCGAGCAGGTGCGTCCTGCCCGGCCGGAGGACGATCCTGCGCTCACCTTCCCCACCCCACTCGCCGCGAAGGAGCACGCCCTCGCCGGCGCGGCCCACCTCACCCTGGAGGACCAGTGAGGACTGCCCCCAAGACAGCTCTCGTCCCGATCTGCCCGCTGAGTGCGCTGGTGCCCGAGCGGGGTGCGGCCGCGCTCCTGCCGGACGGCACCCAGATCGCGGTGTTCCTGCTGGATGACGGGTCCGTGCGCGCTGTCCAGCAGCATGATCCGTACTCGGGCGCGAACATCCTCTCCCGCGGGCTGGTGGGCACCCAGAAGTGCGGGGCCGACGAGACGGCCGGCGGGGAGGAGCGCCTCGTGCCGACGCTCTCCTCCCCGATGTACAAGCAGACCTGGGATCTGGACACCGGCGCCGTGCTCGATGCGGGCGGCGGCGAGGAGCACCCGATCGCGGTGTTCGAGGTCCAGGTGCGCGAAGGCCAGGTCCATATCGCCGCGGCGCCGCGCCCCGGGACGGGGGCAGCATGAGCGCCCTCACCGACGCGCACCTCGCCCCCGGCACCGTCGCCCTCGTGGGCGGCGGGCCCGGGGCGTGGGACCTCATCACGGTGCGGGGCCTGACCCTGCTGCGCCAGGCCGATGTGGTGGTCGCGGACAGGCTGGGCTTCCGCGCTCTGCTCGAGGAGCTCGGCCCCGGCGTCGAGGTGATCGATGTGGGCAAGCGGCCCGGCGCCCACTCGATGCGGCAGGAGCTGATCGGGCAGCTGCTCGTGGCGAAGGCGCGCGAGGGGCACCGGGTGGTGCGGCTGAAGGGCGGGGACCCCTTCGTCCTCGGCCGCGGCGGGGAGGAGGTCCTCGCCTGCCGGGAGGCAGGTGTCGAGGTGCAGGTGGCGCCCGGGGTGACCTCGGCGCTGGCCGGCCCCGCGGCTGCGGACGTGCCCGTCACACACCGCGGCACGGCGGTCGCGACGCACATCGTCAACGCGCACGGCGACCTGGGGCCCGCGGATCTCGCGGCGCTCGCCGATCCCGGCACCACGACCGTGCTCATGATGGGTGTGGAGTGGCTGCCGCGCCTGGTCGCCCAGGCGCTGCTGAACGGGATCGACCCGGCGACCCCGGTCGCGGTGGTGCAGGAGGCGACGCTGCCGGGGCAGCGGTCCGTGCGCGGCGCCCTCGGCGACATCGAGCAGGTCGTCGCGGAGGCCGGGATCGGGCATCCGGCGGTGATCGTCGTGGGCCGCACGGCGGCAGAGGGGTTCCTCGAGCCGGCGCCATCGGTCGACGGCGCAGCCGTGCACGGCGCGGGGCGGGAGGCGCTGCGTCCCACGCCCGGCCCGGAGGACGAGGACGGCGCCCGCTCCCCCGCCCCGGTGCTCATCGGGTGCTCGCACGGGACCCGGTCCCGCGCGGGTCGCGACGTGCTGCGCGCACTCCTGCGGCGGATCGCCGCGCAGGCGCCGGGCGAGGTGCGCGAGGCGTTCGTGGACGTGCAGTCCCCGGAGGTCGCCGACGTGGTCGCCGCGCACGCGGCGCCCGCCGAGGCCCGCACCCGGGAGGCGAGCGAGGTGGATGCGGTCGTGGTGCCGCTGCTGCTGTCGGTCGGCTATCACGTGAAGGACGACATCGGCAACGCGGTCGCGGGCCGTGCCGCGACCGCGGCCGCACCGCTCGGCCCGGACCCGCGCCTCGCCGAGGTGATGGCGCAGCGCCTCGCCGAAGCAGGGCTTCGCGAGGGCGATGCGGTGGTGATGGCGGGTTCCGGCACGCGGGATCCGGAGGGCGTCGCGCAGGTGGAGGAGATGGCGCGCCTGCTCTCAGTGCGGCTCGGGCGGGAGGTGACCACGGGCTACGCCTATGCGGCCGATCCCCCGGTCGCTGAGGCCGTCACTGCGGCACGCGAGGGCCTGCCGGAGGGAGCACGGGTGGTGGTCGCGAGCTATGTGCTCGCCCCCGGCCACTTCCACGACCTCGTCGCCGCAGCAGGGGCCGACGTGGTCACCGCCTTGCTCGGCGTTCATCCGCTGGTCGCCGAGATCGCGCTCGAGCGCTTCGAGACCGCGCTCGGGGCGTGAGGGGCAGGCTCCCGTCATGAGGAACGGCCGTCGACCCTCATGGGGTCGACGGCCGTTCGCGTCGGGAGAGAGCCCGTTGATCAGTCGAGCGCCGGCATCAGTCCAGCGGGCGGCGGGTCGCGCCGTAGGTCGCCGAGCGGACCAGGTGCGCGTAGACCTTCAGGGCCTGGGAGACCTGGCGCTCGCGGTTCTTGGGACGCCAGGGCAGCGGACCCTTCGCAGCGCGGCGGCGCTCCAGCTCCTCCTCGGGCACATCGAGCTCGAGCAGACGCTTGTCCACATCGATGATGATGCGGTCGCCGTCCTCGACGAGGCCGATCGTGCCGCCCTCCGCCGCCTCCGGGGAGATGTGGCCGAGCGAGACACCGCTCGTGCCGCCCGAGAAGCGACCATCGGTGATCAACGCGCAGGTCTTGCCCAGCCCCCGCCCCTTGAGGAACGAGGTCGGGTAGAGCATCTCCTGCATACCGGGACCACCCTGCGGGCCCTCGAAGCGGATCACCACGACGTCGCCATCCTTGACGGTCTTGTCGAGGATCTTCTGGACCGCCTCCTCCTGCGACTCGCACACCACTGCGGTGCCCTCGAAGTGGAAGAGGTCCTCGGTGACGCCGGCGGTCTTGAACACGGCGCCCTCTCGGGCGAGATTGCCCTTCAGCACGGCAAGGCCGCCGTCCTTGGTGTGGGCATGGGGGACGGCGCGGACCACGCCGTTCTCCCCGTCGGTGTCGAGCTCGTCCCAGGTGTTCGTGGTGGAGAACGCCTGCGTGGTGCGGACCCCGCCGGGAGCCGCGTGGAAGAGCGCCTCGGCCTTCTTCGAGGCCGTGCCGCCACGGATGTCCCATTCGGCCAGCCAGCTGGCGAGGTCCGGGGAGTGGACGGTGTGGATGTTGTGGTCCAACAGCCCGGCCCGGTCCAGCTCGCCGAGGATCGCGGGGATGCCGCCGGCACGGTGGACGTCCTCGACGTGCGCGTTGCCGTTCGGGGCGACCTTGGACAGGGTCGGGACCAGGCGCGAGATGCGGTCGATGTCGTCGAGGCCGAAGTCGACCTCGCCCTCGATCGCGACCGCGAGGATGTGCAGGATCGTGTTGGTCGAGCCGCCCATCGCCACGTCCATCGCCATCGCGTTGGAGAACGCGGCCTTGGTGGCGATCGCGCGCGGCAGGACCGACTCGTCGCCCTCCTCGTAGTAGCGCTTCGCGAGCTCGACGATCTTCCGCCCCGCCTCGAGGAACAGCTCCCGACGGAAGGCATGGGTGGCGAGGGTGGTGCCGTTGCCGGGCAGGGACAGGCCCAGCGCCTCGGTGAGGCAGTTCATCGAGTTCGCGGTGAACATGCCGGAGCAGGAGCCGCAGGTGGGGCAGGCGTTCTCCTCGACCTCGGCGAGCTGCGCGTCAGTGATCGAGTCATCGGCGGAGAGCGTCATCGCGTCGATGAGGTCGATGCGGTGCTCGGTGACGCCCTCGATCGGCTTGCCCGACTCGGAGGGGCCGCCGGAGACGAAGATGACCGGGATGTTCAGGCGCATCGCGGCCATGAGGTGGCCGGGGGTGAGCTTGTCGCAGTTGCTGATGCACACCAGCGCGTCGGCGGTGTGGGCGTTGACCATGTACTCGATCGAGTCAGCGATGATGTCGCGGCTCGGGAGCGAGTACAGCATGCCGCCGTGGCCCATCGCGATGCCGTCGTCGACGGCGATCGTGTTGAACTCCTTGGAGACACCGCCGGCTTCCGCGATCGCGGAGGCGACGAGGTCGCCCATGTTCTTGAGGTGGACGTGGCCGGGCACGAACTGCGTGTACGAGTTCGCGATCGCGATGATCGGTTTGCCGAAATCGCCGCTCTTCATACCGGTGGCGCGCCAGAGAGCGCGGGCGCCGGCCATGTTGCGGCCGTGGGTAGAGGTACGTGAACGGAGTGGACGCATGCCCGTCATGCTACTCCGCCATGCGAGATGGCGATGTCACCATCCGGACAGTGGACGGTGGTGACATCGCCCTCTCAGAGGCGTTCGAGAGATCCTCGGACTCACACCCCGGCGGGGCTGCGCTTCACATCGGGATCGAGATCAGGATCGACGTCACCGGTGCCGTCCTCGGCCCAGTCCTCGTAGTCCGGGACGCCCATCGGGGAGGCGAGCTCCGCATCGTGATGGTCGGCGCGGACGGGGAAGTCCGGGTCCTCGGCGAGGCGGCGGTGCAGCTCGGCGAGCTGCATCTCCTCGGTGTGGGTGCGCTCGCGCTCCTGCGCGAGCTGCTCCTCAGTGGGCTCGTGGTCGCCCATACCCACCTGGAGCTCAGGCTGGACCTCGGTGAGGGCGCCCACGGTGACGCGGTACTTGTGGCGCAGGATCTCCAGGCGCAGCACGCGGGCCAGGAAGTAGATGCCCAGCAGGTTCGGCAGCGCCATGAGGAAGAACATCGCGTCGGAGAAGGCGATGACGGAGTCCAGCGAGATGGCGGCGCCGACGATCACGGCGAGCACCCACACCACGCGGAACACGTTCTGGACGGTGGCGGTGCTGCCGAAGAGGAACTTCGCGCTGAGCTCGCCGTAGTAGGCGTAGGCGAGGACGGTGGAGAAGCCGAAGAGCACCACGGCGACCGTGAGCAGGAACGGGAACCAGTCCGCGACGGTGCCGAACGCAGCAGCGGTCATCGCCACGCCGTCCTCATCGCCGGAGCGGTACACGCCGGTGATGACGACCGCGATCGCGGTGAGCATGCAGACGCCGATCGAGTCGACCAGCGGCTCCCACAGGGCGGTGAAGCCCTCGGTCGCGGGCTCCTTGGTCTTCGAGGCGCTGTGCGCCATGCCCGCGGAGCCCACGCCCGCGGCGTTCGAGAACAGGGCGCGCTGGATGCCGACGACGGCCACGCCGATGATGCCGCCGGTGACCCCGTCGGCCGTGAAGGCGCTGGTGAAGATCGTGCTGACCGCGCCCGGCAGGGTCGGGAGGTTCATGAGGATGATCGCGAGCACGCAGGCGACGTAGAGCACGGCCATGGCGGGGGTGATCGCGGAGGTCCACTGGGCGATCTTCTTGACGCCGCCGAGGATGACCACGGCGGTGAGCACGGCCATGACCAGGCCGATCAGCCACTGGTTCTCGGTGAGGAACTCGCTGCCGGAGGAGGTCGAGACGATCGCGGCGACCTGGTTGGCCTGGAAGAGGTTGCCTGCACCGAACACGCCCACGAGGGTGAAGATCGCGTAGAGCACGGCGAGGATGCGGCCGAGCTTCTTGCGGCCGATGGAGGCGAGGCCGTCGCGCAGGTAGTACATGGGCCCACCCTCGGTGGTGCCATCGGCGTTGACCTTGCGGAACATGACGCCGAGGGTCGCCTCGGCCATCTTCACGCTCATCGCGAAGAAGCCGAAGATGGCGATCCACAGCGCGGCGCCGGGGCCGCCCACGCCGATCGCGACGGCGACGCCGGCGATATTGCCGAGGCCGACGGTGCCGGACAGCTCGGTGGCCAGAGCCTGGAAGCTCGAGACCTCGCCCGGGTCAGTCTTCGCGGTGTAGCGGCCGCGGATGACCTGGATCGAGTGCTTCAGACCCGTGATCGGCTGGAAGCGCAGCCACACGGTGAGGAAGATCGCGGCGGCCATGAGCCACACGACGATGGTCGGCACGCCGCCGAAGATCGGGGCCTCGTAGAACACGACGGCGCTGAGGATTGTGGCGATCGGGCCGAAGATCATCTCAACGGCTGCGTCTATGCCAGGCATTGTGGAGGCGCAACTCCTTCGGCGGGGTCTCCACCGGGTCGGGGATTCGGTGCCCGTTGCGATCCCGGACTCGGGGTGCCGCGCAGAGCGACAGACGACTGTACCGATCAGTAACAGGTGACGAGGAGCACGGGGTGCACGCCGGGAGCTGAACAGAACCTGTGCGGGACATGGCGCTTCACCCCCGAAGAGCACTCCTTGTCCGACAGTCCGACTCCCGGATTCTTTGCCAATAATTGACCTTCGCCGTGGTCACGGCCACATCCAGGCGAGTTCTGGCGTTTGGGGTGCGGTGGCGTGGGTGCTCGCGACCGGCGTCGTCCCGGAGGTCCCGCCTCAGAGCAACCCGTCGCGCCTACGTCGACAGACATGAACGCTCCGGACGGAGCGTACCGCCAGGCGCTCGGAGCGCAGGCCAGCGCCCTCCACCCCGATTGAAGTCCTACTTCTCCCCGCTGCCGCCTGGACGAGTGGGCCGCGGATGTCCCCTTCGAGGTGATCAATCGCGGAGAGGGCGGAGCGGTCATTGCTGAGCGTCGCTTCCACCTCCCCGGCGGGGACTGGGTGATGCGCGACCGGGTGACCCTGGCCAGCGACGGCCTGGTGGAGGACCTGATCGGCGCTCCCCGGTGCTCAGCGCAGAGTTCGACGTCTCGGTCGAGAGCGGAGCTCTGATGCTGCGCAGTCACCGCACGAGGATCCACCTCGGCCGCCTCCGACTCAGGGTCCCCCGCCCCGTGGCACCGAGGATCCAGCTGGAGGAACGGTTCCTGGACGAGCTGGATCGGCAGCAGGTATCGCTGAGCGTCGACCTGCCGGTGCTGGGCCGGATCTACGAGTACGAGGGGACGTTCACCTACCGCATCAAGGAGGATCCATGAACAGCGCCGCAGGACGGGTCGTGCTGGGCGGGGCGACCGGCTTCATGGGCCGGGCGCTGCACGCGAAGTACCTCGGCGAGGGCCGCGAGGTGGTCACGATATCGCGTCGAGGCGCCGATCTGTCCTGGGAGGAGCAGCGCGGGATCGATGCCGCCGTCGACGGTGCCGCGCTGGTGATCGGCCTGGCGGGCAAGAGCGTGGACTGCCGGTACGCCCGCGCGAACCGTGCCGAGCTCTTCTCCTCCCGCCTGCGCACCACGCGGGTCCTGCACCGCGCCGTCTCCCGCGCCGCGCAGCCGCCGGCCTGTGGGCCAACGCGTCCACCGCCACGATCTACCGCCATGCGATGGACCGCCCGCAGACCGAGTCCGACGGCGAGATCGGCACGGGGTTCTCCGTCGAGATCGCGCGGGCGTGGGAGGACGCCCTGTTCGAGGGATACCTGCCCGGAACGCGCCGAGTGGCGCTGCGCTTCAGCTGGATCCACCTCGACGACGTCCAGGGAATCCTCGACCTCCTCGAAGCCACGCCGGCGCTGGAGGGGCCGGTGAACCTCTCCTCGCCCCACCCGGTGGACAACGCGGAGCTCATGCGCACAGTCCGGGACGCCTTGGGGGTGCGGGTCGGGGTGCCGATCCCGCGCTGGATGCTCGAGCTCGGGGCGCTCGGCATGCGCACCGAGACCGAGCTGATCCTCAAGAGCCGCTGGGTCCTGCCCGAGCGGCTGCTCGATGCGGGATACGAGTTCCGTCGGCCACTGCTCGCCGAGGCGGTCGCCGCCTCGTTCGCGGCCGAGGACGCCGCAGTGCCGTCCGCCCACCCCTGACCGGTCCCGGAGCCCGCAGAAGAGGAGCCCCGCAGCAGAAGGACGGGCCGCCCCACGAGGGGGCGACCCGTCCTTCGTGCATGCTGGCGAGGGCTCAGCTCACGCCGAGCTTCTCCATGATGATCTCGCGGACGCGGCCGGCGTCGGCCTGGCCGCGGGTCGCCTTCATGATCGGGCCGATGAGGGCGCCGATCGCCTGGACCTTGCCGCCCTGGATCTTCGCGACCACGTCGGGGTTATCGGCGATCGCCTGGTCCACCGCGCCCGTGAGCACGGAGTCGTCGGAGACCACGGCGAGGCCCTCGGCCTCCACGATCGCGGCGGGGTCGCCCTTGCCCTCGAGGACCTCGGCGAGCACCTGCTTGGCGATCTTGTCGTTGATCTTCTTCCCGTCGACCAGGCCCTGCAGCTCAGCGACCTGCGCCGGGGTGATCGCGAGGTCCTCGAGCTCGAGCTCGCGATCCTTCGCATCACGCGCCAGCTCGCCCATCCACCACTTGCGGGCGGCCTGCGCGGACGCGCCCGCGGCGACGGTCTGCTCGATGAGGTCGAGCGCGCCCGCGTTGATCACATCGCGCATCTCGAGATCGCTGAAGCCCCACTCGCCCAGCAGGCGGCGCCGGCGCGCAGCGGGCAGCTCCGGCAGCGAAGCGCGGATCTCCTCGACCCACTCGCGGCTCGGGGCGACCGGGACCAGGTCCGGCTCGGGGAAGTAGCGGTAGTCCTCCGCGTCGGACTTCGGACGGCCCGAGGAGGTGCCGCCGGTGTCCTCGTGGAAGTGGCGAGTCTCCTGGATGATCGACTCGCCGGCGTCGAGCAGCCCCGCCTGGCGGGAGATCTCGAAGCGGACGGTGCGCTCGATGGAGCGGAAGGAGTTGACGTTCTTCGTCTCGGTGCGGGTGCCGAGCGGGGCGCTCGGGTCCTTGCGCAGGGAGACGTTGACGTCGGCGCGGACGTTGCCGCGCTCCATCCGCGCCTCGGAGACGTCCAGTGCCCGGAAGATGTCGCGCAGGGTGCGGACGTACGCGGCGGCGACCTCGGGGGCGCGGCCCTTCGTGTCCGGGATCGGCTTGGTGACGATCTCGACGAGCGGGACGCCGGCGCGGTTGTAGTCCACCTGGGAGTGGGTCGCGCCGTGGATGCGGCCGGTCGCGCCGCCCACGTGGGTGTTCTTGCCCGCGTCCTCCTCCATATGCGCGCGTTCGATCTCGACGCGCACGATCTCCCCGTCCTCGAGCTCGACGTCGACCCAGCCGTCGAAGGCGATGGGCTCGTCGTACTGCGAGGTCTGGAAGTTCTTGGTGAGGTCCGGGTAGAAGTACTGCTTGCGCGCGAAGCGGCAGGTCTCG
>Ga0079224_100011607_pt1 | contig 12148 bp, 10 predicted proteins | sample Stecom2015_FD_80414 | JGI IMG/M metagenome (GOLD analysis project Ga0079224, IMG submission 80414) | Agricultural soil microbial communities from Utah to study Nitrogen management - Steer compost 2015 | ecosystem: Environmental > Terrestrial > Soil > Agricultural land | place: USA: Utah... | reverse complement strand
TGTGCCACAGGACGTGGCGGATTTAAGTCGGACGTTCAATTACTAGGTTCTTTAACTTTTAAGAGGGGGAACTTTTATGCTTAATAAAAAAATACTGCTTTGTGTAAGTGGTGGAATTGCTGTATATAAGGCAGTAGCTTTAACGAGTAAGCTGACCCAAGCAGGCGCTGAAGTAAAAGTGATGATGAGCGATTCTGCGACGAAGTTTGTAACGCCATTAACATTCCAAGCTTTATCTAGAAACAATGTATATGTAGATACATTTGATGAAAAAAATCCAGCGGTAATCGCACATATTGATCTTGCTGATTGGGCAGATTTGGTTGTTGTTGCACCTGCGACTGCAAATACTATTAGCAAGCTTGCAAACGGAATTGCAGACAATATGATTACGACGACTTTGCTTGCAACCACAGCACCTGTCTGGATTGCTCCTGCAATGAATGTCCATATGTATGATCATCCAGCTGTCAAACGAAATATTGACATACTAGCTAACGATGGTTATCAATTTATTGAACCATCTGAAGGCTTTTTAGCATGTGGATACGTAGGGAAGGGACGTTTAGAAGAACCAGAAAAGATTGTTGAATTAATGACTACATATTTCGCAGAGAAACCATTTCTGCAAGGCAAGAAAATATTAATAACGGCAGGTCCTACTCGTGAGAAGATAGACCCTGTTCGTTTTTTTACAAATCGTTCGACAGGAAAGATGGGATATGCACTGGCAGAAGCAGCAATGAAAGCAGGAGCAGATGTAACGTTAATTTCTGGACCTACAAATCTTCCTGTACCATCAAAAGTAAAATTCATTCAAATTGAATCTGCTGAAGAGATGCTTACACAAGTGCTTGACCATTATAAGCAGACGGATATCGTGATTAAGTCAGCCGCAGTTGCTGATTATCGTCCAAAACAGGTTTATGATGGAAAGATGAAAAAGAAATCTGGAGATCTTGTACTTGAGCTTGAGAGAACGACGGATATATTAAAGACATTAGGTGATCAGAAGGAACACCAATTATTAGTTGGATTTGCTGCTGAAACAGATCATATTGAAGAATATGCAAAACGAAAGCTCGCATCAAAGAATTTGGATATGATTGTTGCAAACAATGTGACAAAACAAGGAGCGGGTTTTGGAACTGATACAAATCTGGTAACCATTTATAAAAAAGATCAAACGCATATTGAACTACCATTGATGTCTAAGTTAGAAGTGGCGAAATCAATTCTAAAAGAAGTAAGTAAATTAATGGATGGCGAAAGTAAATGAAAATCGCAAGTATAATCGTTGATGTACCTGCCATGCAGACGGATAAAACATATGATTACATTGTTCCAGAAAAATGGAGTGATATCGTTGTCCCTGGAATGAGGGTCGTTGTACCATTCGGCCCTCGTAAAGTCCAAGGTTTCGTTATGGGTCTGTCTAATAATACCGAAGTAAATAAGTTAAAGGAAATTCATTCCTTACTGGACCTCACACCAGCCTTAAACGAAGAACTTCTTCAAATCGGAAAATGGTTAACGGAAAAAACACTGTGTTTTACCATTTCTGCGCTCCAAGCAATGCTTCCATCCGCAATGCGGGCAAAATATGAGAAAGAAATAAGGTTACTTGACCCTGCAAAAAGACATGAATTAGACCCTTCCATACTCTCATCCTTTGAACAGAATGACGTAATTAGTTGGGAAGAAGCAGAAAAGAACGACTTATTGCATATATACCAAAAGGATATTAACAAGGGTCTTCTTGAAGTCGTCTACAAAGTAAAAAATAGAGGCAATAAAAAAACAATGAAGCAGGTAGAACTTCAACTTTCTAATGAAGAAGCAATAAATGTGATGCAAGAGCTCCCTGGATCCGCCAAAAGACAGAAAGAAGTACTCGAATTTTTTCTTGAAAATCATAAACCCATTTTCTTAAAAGACCTATTGCAAGCAGTTGGAGTAACCGATAGCACCATTCGAACAATGGTTAAAAAAGGGTATCTTCGAGAACAAAATGTTGAGGTTTACCGTGATCCATACGCGGACAAGCAATTTGAGCAAACTTCCCCAATGACATTAACGACAGAACAGCAAAATGCCATTTCCCCTATACTTGCTTCAGTTGAGGAAGTGAACCATAAGGTCTTTTTAATGTATGGAGTTACTGGAAGTGGAAAGACAGAAGTATACATGCAAGCAATTGATGCTGTATTAAAGAAAGGGAAAGAGGCCATTGTACTAGTCCCTGAAATCTCGCTCACCCCACAAATGGTTAGTCGTTTTAAGGGACGATTTGGATCTCGAGTTGCAGTCATGCATAGTGGACTTGGTATTGGTGAGAAGTATGATGAATGGCGGAAAATTTATCGTAAAGAAGTAAGTGTTGTTGTGGGGGCGAGGTCTGCGATATTTGCTCCGTTTGAAAATATTGGGATTATTATTATTGATGAAGAACATGAATCTAGCTATAAACAGGAAGACAACCCGAGATATCATGCTAGAGATGTTGCGATTTTTCGTGGACAATTGCATCGAGCCCCGGTTGTTTTGGGAAGTGCAACACCAACACTAGAATCATTCGCGCGTGCATCAAAGAGTGTGTATGAACTTATCACTCTTAAGGAAAGGGTCAACAACAGGGCTCTGCCGACAGTGGAGATTGTTGATATGCGAGAGGAATTAAGGAACGGAAATCGTTCCATGTTTTCAAGTCTATTATTTGAAAAATTAACTGATCGACTTGAGCGCAATGAACAATCAGTATTGTTTTTGAATAAGCGCGGTCACTCTTCTTTTATCATGTGTCGGGATTGCGGATATGTAGCAAATTGTCCATATTGCGACATTTCATTAACGTACCACAGACATCAACACCGACTAAAATGTCATTATTGTGGATATGAATCATTCATGCCAAATACATGTAACGAATGTGGTAGTGAGCATATTCGGTTCTTTGGAACAGGAACCCAAAAAGTTGAAGAAGAACTGACCAAGGTTTTACCTGAAGCTAGAGTCATCCGAATGGACGTTGATACAACTAGCCGAAAGGGAGCGCATGAAAAATTACTGAAGGAGTTTGGTGATGGAAAAGCAGATGTACTGTTAGGCACACAGATGATAGCAAAGGGACTTGATTTTCCAAATGTCACACTTGTCGGTGTTTTAACAGCAGACACAATGTTGAACCTACCAGACTTTCGATCATCTGAAAAAACGTTTCAGCTTCTTACACAGGTTAGTGGGAGAGCTGGGCGTCATGAACTACCAGGTGAGGTCGTGATTCAAAGTTACACGCCAGAGCATTATAGCATTGAGCTTGCAAGCCAACATAATTATGATCATTTTTATCAAAATGAAATGAAAATAAGGAAAGCCCACGCTTATCCACCTTATTATTACCTTGCGTTAGTTACGGTTACACATCCCGAATTAACAAAAACAGTGGATGTTGCAGAGAAAATTGCGATCCATCTACGAAAATCTTTGTCACCGCAATCCATCATATTAGGACCTGTGACTTCACCGATTGCTCGGATTAATAATAGATATCGATATCAATGCATGATAAAATACAAAAATGAGCCAAATTTGAATAAGATTTTAAAAGGGATTTTGGACCGGTATCAAAGAGAAATGGCTCAAAACACCCTAACATTATCAATTGATTTAAATCCATATATGATGATGTAGTTTAAAGTTACTGAAGAAGAGAGAGACTGATAGAAAAGCAAAGGCGGCATAATTCCAGCTTAGAGCAGGCTACAAGCTAACGCTAGAATCCTAGCAAACCTGATATAGCGATTAGTGTAAGTTGAGCTCTGGGACTTAGGGGAATCTTAGCTGCATTCGATGGTCTTACACTTTTAGTCAATCGCTTTGGCTGGACATAAAAAACTTGTCTTGGAGGAAACACCTTGTCTGTATTACCAATCGTTAAATATCCAAATGAAATACTTGAGGTTGAATGTGAGAAGGTATTAACATTTGACCGAAAACTATCAAAGTTAATGAAAGATATGTATGATACAATGCTTGAGGCGGATGGTGTGGGATTAGCTGCCCCTCAAGTTGGAGTTCCTAAGCAAATCGCAATCGTAGATATAGGTGATGAGAGCGGGCTTATTGAACTGATCAATCCCGTTATATTAGAGCAAAGAGGCGAACAGATTGGTCCAGAAGGCTGTCTCAGTTTTCCGGACCTTTTTGGTGAAGTGACTCGAGCTGATTACGTCAAGGTAAGGGCCCAAAATCGAAGAGGAAAAACATTTATTATTGAAGCAAATGGATTTTTAGCTCGTGCGATTCAGCACGAAATCGATCACCTTCACGGAGTTTTATTTACTACTAAGGTCAATCGTTTTTATAAAGAAGGAGAAATTGAAGGGTAGGTAATAACATGGAACGAATAGTATTTATGGGTACTCCTGATTTTTCAGTACCTGTTTTACGACAAATTATTGAGGACGGATATGATGTTGTAGCTGTTGTCACTCAGCCAGACAGACCTGTTGGAAGAAAAAAAGTGTTAACACCACCACCAGTTAAAGTGGAGGCTCTAAAACATAATATCCCCGTTCTACAACCTAATAAAATCAAAGAAGAACAAGAAATTGAACGAGTATTAAGTTATAAACCTGATTTAATCATAACGGCTGCTTTTGGACAAATCCTTCCGAATGAATTACTGGATGCTCCTAAATATGGATGTATTAATGTTCATGCATCACTATTGCCAGAATTAAGAGGTGGAGCACCCATACATTACTCAATTCTTCAAGGGAAGGATAAAACAGGCGTCACCATCATGTACATGGTAGAAAAGCTAGATGCGGGGGATATCTTAACACAAGTTGAAATTCCGATTCTAGAAAATGATCATGTAGGCTCCTTACACGACAAATTGAGTGTAGCAGGATCAAAGCTATTATCCGAAACAATTCCTTTACTTTTAGCTGGAAAATTAACACCAATTAAACAGGATGATTCTAAAGCAACATTTGCACCTACTATTAAACGTGATCAAGAAAAGATAGACTGGACAAAAACTGGGGAAGATATCTATAACCATATTCGTGGTCTACACCCATGGCCTGTTGCATATACGACCTTAAATGGTGAAGTAATGAAGGTATGGTGGGGACAAAAGGTGTCTTCGGAAACGTCAGAGAAGCCTGGTACAATTGTTTCAATTGAAAAGGATGGATTTATTGTTTCAACAGGGAATACTACTTTTATAAAGGTTACGCAACTACAGCCGTCAGGTAAGAAAAAAATGAGTGCTGAACAATTTCTGTTAGGGGCTGATCTACAGGTGGGGACTATACTAGGAGAGAATAATGGCGAAAATTAAAGTTCGAGAAGTAGCACTTGAAATATTATTACAAATTGAAAAAAACCAAGCATATAGCAATCTACTCCTGAACCAAATGATTAAAAAACATGAGGTGAACGGAAAAGATATTGGGTTATTAACTGAGATTGTATATGGAACGATTCAGCGCCGGGATACATTGGACTATTACTTAGCACCTTTTATAAAAAAAAGTAAGAAGCTGGATCTCTGGGTAAGGATTTTATTAAGACTTTCTCTTTATCAAATGGTTTATTTAGATCGAGTTCCAGAACGGGCGATTTTTTTCGAGGCAGTTGAAATTGCCAAGCGAAGAGGTCACAAAGGAACAGCTTCACTCGTTAATGGTGTTCTCCGTTCTATTCAACGTGAAGGCATACCAACTTTGGATCAAATAACTGATGAAGTGGAAAGATTAGCAATTGAAACAAGTCACCCACTTTGGCTGGTAAAGCGATGGGTAGATCAAATAGGTATTGAGGAAGCACGAAAAATGTGTGAAGTAAATTGTACTCCACCTGAACAAACCGCACGTGTGAATACCGTTGCAATTTCAAAAGAAAAACTCATGGAATTGTTAGAAGAGGACGGGATTGAAACGGCAGAGGGTGATGTATCTATAGATGCAATTAAGGCTGTTCGCGGAAATCTTGCTAATTCGAAGGCATTTAAGGAAGGGTATCTTACCATCCAAGATGAAAGCTCAATGTTAGTAGCAAGAGTACTTGGAGTGGAAAAAGGAGACCAAGTCCTTGACAGTTGTGCTGCCCCTGGCGGAAAGACAACGCATATTGCAGAATTGCTTCAAAACACGGGGAAAGTATATTCATTAGATTTACATGAACACAAAATTACATTAATTAATGAAGCGATCAATCGATTAGGGCTTATAAATGTAGTGACAAAAGCTCATGACAGCCGAAAAGCAAGAGAAATCTTCGAAAGCGGTAGTTTTGATAAAATCCTCGTTGATGCCCCTTGTTCTGGTTTTGGGGTTATTAGAAGAAAACCAGACATTAAATATTCTAAATCATTGTCTGACAACCAACAGTTAGCAAAAATACAGTTAGCTATTTTAAATGAGGTTTCATCTTTATTAAAAAAAGATGGTATACTCGTGTATAGCACATGTACAATAGATTACGAAGAAAATGAAGGTGTTATTAAAACTTTCTTGGAGCAAAATAAAGATTTTGTACTCGATACAATTGAAGACTATCTCCCTGAAAAAGTAAAGCCTTATAGTAAGAATGGACAAATTCAGCTCTATCCACATTATTTTGGAACGGATGGATTTTATATTGCAAGATTAAGAAAGCAGGTGTAATGTAATTGGAAGAAGTACAAGCAACTAGAAGAAAGAAAAAACAAAACCTACCTAATACAAAACCATCAATTTATTCTCTTCAATTAGAAGAACTTGAAAATTGGCTAATCGAAAATGGAGAGAAAAAATTCCGTGGAAATCAGATTTTTGAATGGCTCTATTCGAAACGAGTTACGACATTTGATGAAATGACAAACCTATCGAATGCATTAAGAGAAAAGCTTGCTGAGCATTTTACGATTACGACTCTTAAGACGATTATTCAGCAAACTTCAGCTGACGGGACAATGAAGTTCCTCTTTGAACTTCACGATGGGTATTCAATTGAAACGGTCCTAATGAGGCATAGCTATGGAAATTCCATCTGTGTGACAACACAGGTAGGATGTCGGATTGGTTGTACGTTCTGTGCATCAACACTTGGAGGTCTTAAGCGTAATCTAGAAGCTGGGGAAATTGTTGCTCAAGTTGTAAAAGTCCAAAAAGCGCTTGATGAGACAAATGAGCGTGTAAGCCATCTGGTCATTATGGGAATTGGTGAACCATTTGATAATTATGATCAAATGCTTTCATTCTTAAAAATTATTAACCATGATAATGGTTTAAATATTGGGGCTCGTCATATTACCGTTTCGACAAGTGGAATCATTCCAAAAATCTATAAGTTTGCAGATGAAAAATTACAAATTAATTTTGCAATCTCTTTACATGCACCTAACACAGAAATTCGAAGCAGGTTGATGCCAATTAATCGTGCATATAAATTATCTGATTTGATGGAAGCTGTTCGTTATTATATTGAAAAAACAGGGAGAAGAGTTAGTTTTGAATATGGGTTGTTTGGCGGGGTTAACGATCAAGTTGAACACGCTGAAGAATTAGCAGAACTATTAAAGGGAATTAAATGTCATGTCAATTTGATTCCTGTCAATTATGTTCCTGAGCGTGACTATGTCAGAACACCGAAAGAGCAAATTTTTGAATTTGAGAAAACATTGAAGAAACATGGTGTAAATGTGACAATTCGTCGTGAACAAGGTCATGATATTGATGCTGCCTGTGGTCAATTACGTGCAAAGGAGCGTAAAGAGGAGACGAGGTGAACCAGATGAAGTCGTTCTTTTTGACAAACCGGGGAAAAGTAAGGCAAATAAATGAAGATAGCTGTGGTGTTTACCATAACAAGAGTGGACAAGTATTAGCTGTAGTGGCTGACGGAATGGGAGGTCACTTGGCTGGTGATGTTGCGAGTAGTATGACAACATCACAGCTACAGTCTTTTTGGGAACAAGTAGAAAAGATTAAAACACCAGATATAGCAGAAGAGTGGCTGAAAGAACATATTTTAAAAATCAATTCCAATATCTATAGACATTCTCAGGAAAATGAAGAATGTAAGGGAATGGGAACGACTGTTGTTGCTGCAATATGTACGGATTTGTTTGCTACAGTTGCACACATCGGAGATAGCCGTTGTTATGTTTTAAACAGTCATGGGTTTAAGCAAATTACGGAAGACCATTCTCTTGTAAACGAACTAGTGCGCTCTGGACATATCTCAAAGGAAGATGCAGAACATCATCCCCGAAAAAATGTTGTTTTGAGAGCATTAGGTACAGAAACAAATGTTCAGATTGATTTAAAAACGCTCATATTGGATGAAGGGGACATGCTTTTAATTTGCTCTGACGGTTTATCCAATAAAGTCGGGGATGATGAGTTAAAAAGCATTCTTGAAAGTGATGAAACGATAGAAAAAAGGTCTGAAAAACTCATCCAATTGGCCAATGATAATGGCGGAGAAGATAACATCACTCTCGTAATTGTGGATTATACGTCCGAAAGTGAGGGCGAGTAATCCTATGCTTATTGGAAGACGATTAAGTGGTCGTTATAAAATTCTCGAAGTCATTGGTGGAGGTGGGATGGCGAATGTATATCTTGCACGAGATATCATACTTGAAAGAGATGTCGCCATTAAAGTACTTCGTCTAGATTTTTCAAATGATGAGGAATTTATTAAACGCTTTAGACGTGAAGCTCATGCCGCTACAAGTCTTGCTCACCCTAATATCGTAAGTATATATGATGTTGGCGAAGAAGAGGATATATACTATATCGTTATGGAATATGTCTCTGGCCAAACTTTAAAGCAATACATACAACGAAATGCACCGCTTCATTCAAAAGAAGCAATTAACATTATGCTGCAGTTAACATCAGCCATTACAAGTGCCCATCAAAATCAGATAGTTCATAGGGACATTAAGCCTCAGAACATATTAATGGACCACGATGGAACAGTGAAGGTGACCGATTTTGGGATTGCTGTAGCACTTAGTTCAACAACCATTACTCAAACAAATTCTGTGTTAGGTTCTGTTCATTATTTATCACCAGAACAGGCAAGAGGTGGTATGTCGACAAAAAAATCAGATATCTATTCTTTAGGTATTGTCATGTTTGAGCTTTTGACTGGTCGGCTTCCATTTGAAGGTGAATCAGCAGTATCTATAGCTTTGAAACATTTACAATCGGAAACACCATCACCAAAAAGATGGAATGCAACCATTCCACAAAGTGTAGAGAATATTATCTTAAAAGCAACCGCAAAGGATCCATTTCATCGATATGAATCTGTTGAAGAAATGGAAGAGGATTTGCAAACGGCGTTATATCCAAATCGTTTAAATGAAGAGAAATTTGTTATACCTGACATGGATGATGAAGTCACAAAGGCTATACCTATTATTAAGGATAGTGATTTGTTCAATGATTCTGATGAAACGATTGTAAAAGAGCCCCAAACTGATAAACCGAAAGAGAAGGAAAAGCCAAAACCACAACAAAAGACGAAGAAGAAGAAGAAGAAAAACAAGCTTTTATTAACACTTGCTATTGTCTTTTTCTTAATTCTCGCAGCTGGTGTAGCGGCTGTTACAATCTTTCCAGCATTATTTTTACCAAAAGATGTGGATGTTCCAGATGTATCGAATTTGACCTATGAACAAGCTGTCAAAAAGTTGGAGGATTCTGGTTTTGAGATTGGAGACACATTTGAAATCAGTGACGAAGAGATTCCAGAAGGTTTTATAATACGCACTGATCCTGAAGCAGGCGCTTCTGTAAAAGAAGGGGCCGAAATTGATTTATATGAAAGTACTGGTAAAGAAAAGGTAGCATTTAAGGATTATGTTGGTAAGAACTTTGATGAAGTGAAAGAGAAATTGGAAAAAGATAACTATTTAGCTATTTTTTCTAATCAAGTATTTGACGACAGTTCCCCTGGAACAATTCTTGATCAATCAATTGATGAAGGAGAAGAGGTTGTTCCTGAAGAGACGGAAGTCACATTTGAGATAAGTAAGGGACCAGAAACTATTAAACTTTCTGATTTGACTGGTTTTACAGCTAAAGCACTTGATAATTATGCGAGTCAACATGGATTATCGATTGATTATTCAGAGGAGCAATATTCTGAAGAAGTACCTGCTGGTTTAGCTATTTCGCAAACACCTGCCAAAGACACAGATTTAAAAAAGGGTGACAAAGTGAAAGTAATTATGTCAAAAGGTCCCGAGCCGAAAGAGCCGAAAACCGTGAAGCAAACGATCACAGTTGACTATATCCCAAATGAAGAAGAACTTCCACAGCAGGTAAAAATTTATATACAAGATGCAGAGCATAAAATCACTGACGTATATAAAGAGATTGAAATCACGGAGAATTACTCAATAGATATTAATTTTGTCATTAATCCTGGGGAATCAGCTGAATTCATGGTGTATGTAAATGGTGTTCCACATCAAAGTGAGAAAATACCATACCCAGAGGAATAGGTTGCAAAGGTAGTGGAAGATAACCATTACCTTAAGAGATGTCGTGACGAATGAAATGAAACAAGGAGTGAAACTATGCCAGAAGGCAAAATCATAAAAGCATTAAGCGGTTTTTATTATGTTCAAAACAACGAAAATGAAGAACTGATCCAATGTCGAGGTAGAGGAGTCTTCCGGAAGAACAAAGTGACCCCATTGGTGGGCGATCATGTCGTTTACCAGGCAGAAAATGAAACCGACGGATATATTTTGGAAGTATTAGAACGCAAAAATGAACTAGTACGTCCTCCCATTGCAAATGTTGATCAAGCAATATTAGTTTTTTCAGCTATGAAGCCTGATTTCAGTCCTTTGTTGTTAGATCGCTTTCTTGTATTAGTTGAATCAAACGATATAAAACCTATAATTTGTATAAGTAAAACGGATTTAATTTCAGATGATGTTTTTCAAAAAATTGAAGAGTATGCAAGAATCTATCGAGAAGTTGGGTATCAGGTCTTGTTAACGTCAACGAAAGATAGAGAGGGGCAAGAAGCTCTCCTACCTTTATTAGAAAATCAAATCTCTGTATTTGCAGGACAATCAGGAGTCGGTAAATCATCCTTGCTAAATACACTAAGACCAGATCTGGAATTAAAAACTGATGAGATATCAAACTCATTAGGCCGTGGAAAACATACGACAAGACATGTCGAATTAATAAAAGTTGGAAATGGTCTTGTTGCGGATACTCCTGGATTTAGTTCATTGGAATTTCTCACGATTGAATTAGATGAGTTATCCTATTGTTTCCCAGAGATTTATGACGCAGGAGCGAATTGTAAATTCCGAGGTTGCACACATATTTCCGAGCCTAAATGTGCAGTTAGACAAGAAGTAGAAGAAGGAAAAATTACACAATTTCGCTATGACCACTATGTAAGTTTTTACGAAGAAATAAAAGAGAGAAAGCCGAGGTACTAAAGATGATTAAGATTGCACCATCGATTCTATCAGCAGATTTTGCAAAACTTGGAAGTGAGATTAAGGATGTTGAAAATGGAGGAGCAGACTATATTCATGTAGATGTTATGGATGGTCATTTTGTTCCAAATATCACAATAGGGCCCCTCATTGTCGAGGCAATTCGCCCAATTACTGATTTACCATTAGATGTCCATTTAATGATTGATAACCCTGATCAATATATTCCAGAATTTGCAAAAGCGGGTGCAGACTTTTTAACTGTACATGTTGAGGCATGCCCACATCTTCATCGTACGATTCAGTTAATTAAATCACATGGTGTAAAGGCTGGTGTCGTTCTTAATCCAGCAACCCCTGTAGATACCATAAAACATGTGATTGAGGACATTGACTTAGTATTGTTAATGACTGTAAACCCTGGTTTTGGAGGTCAAAAATTCATTCATTCTGTCCTTCCTAAAATTGAGGAAGTTGCAAAAATGGTAAAGGATAAAAATTTACAAGTTGAGATCGAAGTTGACGGTGGAGTTAACGAAGAAACAGCAAGATTATGTGTTGAGGCAGGTGCAAATGTCCTAGTTGCTGGTTCAGCCATATATAACCAAGAAGACCGAAAAGCGGCGATAGAAAAAATTCGAGGACTATAATAAAAAGAGCAGAGAAATC
>Ga0079224_100011606_pt1 | contig 12149 bp, 12 predicted proteins | sample Stecom2015_FD_80414 | JGI IMG/M metagenome (GOLD analysis project Ga0079224, IMG submission 80414) | Agricultural soil microbial communities from Utah to study Nitrogen management - Steer compost 2015 | ecosystem: Environmental > Terrestrial > Soil > Agricultural land | place: USA: Utah... | reverse complement strand
GCCTCGAGATCTGGCTGGCCGCCGCGATACTCGAGGAGCACGCGCGGGTGCTGGACCACGATGGCATCCACGATGACCTGCCGCCGCAGGAGCGGGAGCAGGCGGGGCTGCAGCAGGATCCGTCGGATCGTCGCGAAGGGCGGCGCGTCAGGTTCGGCGCCGGCGATCGCGACGCCCTCGAGCGCGACGGCGGGGCGCAGGAAGAAGTCCACGTCGACCGCCTCGATCCGTACCTCCCGGCCGAGCACGGCCTCGGCTCGCTCGGCGGCGAGCGCCGCGATCCGGTCCCGGGGCAGGAGGAGCAACACGGCGCCGGCGATGGCCACGACGGCCAGCGCGACGACGGCAAGAGCAATGAGCACGCGACGACGGTTCATAACGGGATCCCGGTTGAAGTGCGACCAGGGAAGCGTTGCAGGTAGGATGATAACCGAAACCGGCCCCCAGGATCCCGGGGGCCGCAGGGGGTGCCGACGCGCCGGAGCGGCCGGCTCGGGCGGACCGGCGCTGCCGGCTACGTTCGCAGGGCTGGACGGCTACGCTGCACGCTCGCCCGCGGTCGCGCTCGCACCGAGCACCATCCACCCGATCCGGATCGGGCGGCCGCCTCGCGTCGCGTCCGCGGTCGAGATGACCACATCCAGCTCGCGCGTCCGTTCGAGCCGGGCCTGCGTCGGCCGGCCGCCGGTGACCGCGAAGTCCAGCACCTTGACCCAGCGCTCCTCGCCGTCCGGGGCCTGAAGCCGCAGGAACCGACCCGGCCGAAGCTCGCCGAGCGAGGGGCGCCCCTCGAGGAGCCGGAGCCGCAGCAGGAAACCGCGCCGCGGGATCTCCACGGCGTCCGATACACGAAAGCGGAAGGGAACGTCGCCTACTCCGCGCATGGCCTTGCCCATTTTCCTGTCCAATACCTCCGCGATCGCCCGCGGACCGTGCGCCCTCACACGTCAGGGCCAAGGGTGGAGGGTACAACCTCCGCGCGCGAGAGTCAATTCCCCGGGCCCGCAACCCCCGGACCCGGACGTCGAGAAAAGTCTTGACAACCGCCGGCGCGTGCACTATCCTGGGACGAGAACGGCGATCCACCGATGCCGGGCGGTCGTCCGGGCGCGCGGGGGTCGCTCTCTTCCAAGCCGAGAATGTGTAGGCGGGACCTGCGTCGTTCGAACGCGGGTCCCGTTTTGTTTTTCCGCTGGCCGCGGGCACCGAACACGCGGCAACTGTCGGTGATCGGGTACGGTACATCGTTCCGCACCCCGCCAGACACACACCCCCCTCTAATCGTTCAGGAGTTCGGCGATGGAACGTACCAAAGGCACCGTGAAGTGGTTCTCCCAGGAGAAGGGCTACGGATTCCTCCAGCAGGAGAACGGGCCGGACGTCTTCGTCCACCACAGCACGATCCAGGGCTCCGGCTTCAAGGTCCTCTACGAGGGCGAAGAGGTCGAGTTCGACATCATGCGGGCGGACAAGGGGCTGAAGGCCCAGAACGTGGTCCGGCTGAACCCGCCGGCCGAGCCGCCGCGACGCGCGCCCCGGCGGGAAACCCCGGCCCGGCCCGGCAGCCGCGGCTACGGCGAGCGCCGCTTCAGCGGCTACTGATCCCGGCGTTCGGCCGATGCATCCGGCGCCCGTGGCGGAGCGGCTACGGGCGCCGCCTCTCCGGGCCCGACCCCGCGCGTCCGACGGCGAGCCGTCCTCGCCTTCCCGTCCCCGTATGCCCCGCCAGGCCCCCGGCCCCTGCGCTCCGCCCCCTGCGCCTGCGGTCCTCGCAACCCCTGTACTCTCCGCAGCCCCTGTGGTCCTCGTAGCCCCACGCTCCTCTCACGACCCCTCGGTCGGAATGGTCTTTGCACTCGTCCGGCATGAAGGCACAGTGTGCGGGCATCACCGCAGGAGCGTGCAATGGCAGTACATGAGACGAGGGTCGACAGGGCCGGCGACGAGTTCGAGTTCGTCGGGTTCCGGTTGAGTTGGGGCGCCGTCCTGGCCGGCGTCGTCGTGGCGGTCGTCATCCAGATCATCCTCTCGCTGATCGGGCTCGCGATCGGCCTCGGTGCGATCGATTTCCGTACGGGCCAGCCTTTCCAGGGGATCGGGCTCGGCGCCGGGATCTGGGCGGCGCTCACGGCTCTGATCTCGCTCTTCGTCGGCGGTATGGTCGCCGGACACATGGCGGGCGTCCTGACTCGCCTGGACGGGGTGCTGCACGGCGTGCTGGTCTGGGGCCTCTCGGTCATCATTGCGCTCTGGGCGCTCTCGGCCGGCGTGACGACGTTGCTCGGCGGGATGTTCGGCGTCGCGGGGCAGGTGCTGGCCGGGGCGATCAGCGGCGTCTCGACGGTCGCGGCGCCGGTCGTCGCCGAGCAGGGCCTGCCGCTCGGGGCGTCGGACACCCAGGGCCAGGACCGGATCGTGACGATCCTCGAGCGGCAGGGGATGAGCGAGCAGCAGGCGCAGCGGGTCGCCGGCGAGATCCAGCAGACGACCTCGGAGGTCCAGCTCCAGGCCGAGCGGATCCGTCGCCAGGCGCCCGCCACGGCGACCGAGGTCGCGGGCACGCTTTCGACGGCGATCTGGTGGGTTCTGCTCGCCGTCGTCCTCTCGCTGGCGGCCGCCGCGATCGGCGCGGCCGTGACGGCGGAATCGTGAGGCGCTCAGGGCGCGACGCGTCGGGCCAGCGATTCCAGTAGTGCTTCGGCGTCCTCCCGGGCGAGGTCGATCACCCTGGCCTCGCCCCGGCCGCCGCTCGCCGTGTCCACGGTCAGCGTCGCCAGCCCGTGCCGGCGCTGGAACGGCGTCTGCCGGAGGTGCAGCGTCTGGATCTTGTGTTCCGGCACGATCCATGTGATCCGGTTCAGGAACCCGTTCCTCGCGATGACGAACCCGTCGCCGACGGCCCAGCCGCGGTGCCGGTACCCGCGGTCCGCGAGGAAGAGGCCGGGCGGCACGAGGCCGAGGAGCAGGAGCCATCCGGTCCCGAAGAAGGGTGTCAGCGCCGCGGTCAGGAAGAGGACGGGCGCGGTGTAGCGGATCGCGAGCCGTCGCCGTGCGAGGCGGTCGACCGGCCGGATCCGGACCCCGGCGGGGTCGAGTCCGTCGAGCACGCTCTCCACGAGCGCGGGCACGTTCGCGACCCGTACGATGGGGAGGAACGCCTCCGCGCCTCCACGCGGACGTCCGCCCGCCGCCGATCCGGCCGTCTCGATCTTGAGCGCGGCGAGCCCGAAGGGCCGGCGGAGCAGCGATTCTTCGATCCGGACCGCCTGGACCCGCCGCAGCGGCACGGAACTCTCCCGTCTGCCGAGCAGGCCGTACCGCTTGTGGAGCTCATCGCCGACCCGCTCGAGCGTGAAGCCGTAGTACCCGATCATCGCGCCGGCGATCGAGAGGACCCAGCCGATGACCAGGATGGCGAGGGCGAGCGCCGCGAGGCCGGCGGCCGCGACGAGCGCGACGCCCACGCCGGATGTCGCCGGCGCCAGGCGGGTCGGATCGAGGTCCGGCAGCGGGATCCGCCGCGTCAGGTCCTCGAGCAGCTGGAGCCCGCCGGCCAGGATCGCGGCGACGAGCCCCGCCTCGTTCGCCGTCGCGCCGGCGACCGCGAGGTCGCGGACCGAGAGCCGGGCCAGGAGCTCCACGGGAGGTCCCGCGTGCTCGGGCGGCGCGGCGCCGGCGTCGGCGCGCCGCGCGAGCAGCTCGGCGCGCAACGCGTCCGCCACGTCTCGCCCGAGCACCGAGAGCACGGCTTCCGTCCGCTCGGCGCCGGCCGTCTCGACGCGCAGCTCCGCCACGCCGCAGATTCGCTGGAGCCACGTCTGTTGCACATCGATGTTCTGGATCCGGGCGACGGGGATGATCCGACGGCGGTGGACGAGGATGCCGGAGTCGATGACGAGCTCCGCCGCGTTCAGGCGGTAGCGGAAGGTCGCATACTTGGCGATCGCGAGGACGAGGGCCGGCACGGTCAGGACGCCGATCCCGATTGTGATCATGCGCCCGACGTCGTCGTCCGCGCTCCCGAGCACGGCGGCGATCGCCGGGAGCAGGAAGGCGCGGGCGATGGTGATCGCCTGGAAGAGGAGGGTGAAAGCGTGCAGCCGGTGAGGCCTCGCGACGGCGGTCGGCGCGGCCATCGCCTCAGACGGCATCGTCGCCGCCGCCGATCGTGGCCAGGTGGTCCCGGAGCGCCTCGGCGTCGGTCGCCGCGAGGCCGGGTATGGTGAGCGCGCCGCCCACGCTCCCGGCGGTGTAAATGACGACGCGCGCGAGTCCGAGCCATCGTTCGAGCGGCCCACGCCGGGTGTCGACGTGCTGGATCCGCGAGTGCGGCACGACACTGACGGCGTGCCAGAGCACGCCTCGCCTGAGCACGAGGTCGCGTTCGCGGAGCTGATAGCTCCATGCCCGGTATCGTGCGGCGGGCAGGAAGCCCGTCGCGGCGAGGCAGGCTGTGGTCGCGGCGAGGGCGAGGGCCGTGATCCCGGCGTCGGTCCCGGTCCAGAGCAGCGCGCCGACTCCGGCCGCGAGCAGCGTCGAGGTGAGGAGCATCCGGATCCGCCAGAGCCGGACGACACGAGGGTCCAGGTGGCGGGCGAGTTCCGGAGGGGCGGAGGGCGCCGACGATGACGGGGCCAGCGGAACCATCGTCGAAGGCGCGGCATCACACGGTGCGGACCAGGTTGCGGCCGTACTGCTTCGCGGCGTAGAGCGCGCCGTCGGCCATCTGGACCAGCTCCTCATAGGAGGACCCGTCCGCGGGCGCGGACGCGACGCCCGCACTGATCGTCAGCCGCCGGCCAGGCAGGACGTGGGCGCCCCGGAACGGGTACATTTCCACGGCCTGGCGCAGCCGTTCGATCGTCTGGTAAGCCACATCCTTCGACGTGTTGACCATGATTAACCCGAACTCCTCGCCGCCGTACCGTGCGAGCACATCGCTGCTCCGGAGCTGCCGTCGCATGATCGCCGCGAGTTCCTTGAGCGCGATATCGCCCGCGAGGTGGCCGAGAGAATCATTATAGCGCTTGAAGTAATCCACGTCGATCATGGCCAGGGAGCACTTGCCGCCGTAGCGGACGACGCGCTCGAGTTCGACGCGGAGGATCTCTTCGAAGCGTCGGCGGTTGGGCAGCTCCGTCAGCGGGTCAGTCAGCGCGAGTTCGGCGAAGCGGCGCTGCAGCGCGCGCATTTCGATCCGCTCGCGGCGGAGCCGTTCGAAGACGATTCCGGCGAAGACCGAGATCACGAGGAATGCGGCCACGATCGTGATCTCGAGGCCGGCGGAGAGCTCGGCGCCGGCACGGTCGTTCCAGATCACGACGGTGCTGTAGCCGACCGTCATCATGGAGCTGAGCACGAGAACCTCTCGGAACCCGGCCAGCCCGGCGAGGAAGAGGAGCGCGACCGGCCACGCGATCAGGATCAGGACGCGACCCTCGAAGATTATGTGCGCGTAGAGGCTCAGGAGAGCGGCCGCCGCGCCCATGGGCAGGTAGAGGTAGCGCTGGTCCAGTGTCAGGTAGCGGTCGAGGCCGAGGTGCGGGATCAGCCAGAGCACGGCCTGAACGACGAGCGTGATCGTCGCCGCGACCGCCCATTCGCCGTAGGTGAAGTCCGCGACGCCCACCACCTTGAGGCCGAGCGCGATCCCGAGCGCGAGCAGGAGCCCGCAGCTCGCCAGCAGGATGCCGCGCTTCTTCTGGCGGGTCTTGTATTCTGAACCGGTCATACGGTCTCGCACCATCCCGGGAATCTAGAACTCGGGTCCGACGCTCAGGTCGAAGCGCCAGCGCCCCTCTGTATTCGCGCCGACGGCGGCGCGGAGCGGGCCGAGCGGCGTCGTCCAGATCGCGCCCGCCTCGACGCCGGTCGTCCACGCTCCGGACCGGCCGAGCGCGTCGAGGTCGTCTGCCGCGAACCCTGCTCGGGCCCGCACCCGGACGAAGCCCTCGAACGGGATCGGCCACGCGATGTCGCCGCCCACGACGGCCCGCGCCCGTGCGCGGCGCTCGCCCCAGCGGAGCCCGGGGACGAGCCCTTCGTCGCCGAGTGCCGGGAGGACGTCCGGCGGCGCGCCGTTGCTCGCGACCGACAGGTCCGCGACCGCAGCCAGCAGGAGCGCGCCCCGAGCGCCCCGGACCGAGCCGCTCGCCCGTGCGCGGCCGTAGTCGAGCCCGCCGGACCTCGCCTCCGCCTCGAGCAGCAGCGGGAGGCCGACGACGCGCGTCGGCGGAGGCGTCGCCGCGAACCGGAGGAGCGGGCCGACCGCAGCGCCGGCACGGCCGCCCTCGACATCGACGTGCTCGGCGCGGATCACGGCCACGAGGACCGCTTCCGGGTCCAGCCGGCGCAGCTCGGCGCCGGCCCACCCGCCGGCCCGGTGGACCTCCGTCTCGCCGGCCACGGCGTCGCCGCGGAAACGCCGGACCACGGACTCGCGGTAGTGGGCGCCCACGCTCCAAGCGAGTGGGATCGCCCACAACGGATATCGCCGGGCGTGGACCGAGGCCCAGCGCTCGAGGCGGTGAACCGAGCCGGCCACGCCCAGCTCGGCCGGTGCCGCAACGTAGGGACGATGGGTGAACGAAGCCCAGGCCCTTCCGCCGCGGTCGTTGTCATAGCCGACGGCGCCCAGGACGGTCGAGCGTTCGACCGCCTCGGCCTGGATTCGCATCCGGGGAGCGGCCATCTGTGGTGCAACATCCGGGCCACGCGGGTCCTGTGCGGTATCGGGATCGAGGGAAGGCCAGACCCCGGTGACGAGGCCGGTCGCGTAGAGGCGATCGACGGCGCGGGCCACGGCCTCGGGGTCGTACCCGCCCGGCGCGACGGTGTGGAACGCGTGCCTCACCAGTCGTGTCAGACCGGGGTCGCTGCTCCTCACCACCGGCGTTCCGATCGATTCGGGCGGCGGCGGGAGCGGTCGCGGCAACGGCGGCCCGGCCCGTGCCGGGCCGCCCTCCCGGAGTGCGGCCTCGAGCCCGGCGTCGAGGAGCGGCCGTGCGTTCCGGGGGAAGACCGCTTCGGAGACTTCGGCCGGTATCCGGGGCAGGATCAGCCGGTCCGGCGCGCTCCCGGGCGGCACCGCGTTCTGGATGAGGAGCCTCAGCCCTCGCAGCCCTGTCGAGAGCGGGTCCAGCTCCTCGATCTCGGGCGGCGGACGGATCACATCGACCGCGGTCACGCGGTCGGCGCCGAGCGCCCGGGCGACCGAGACGGGGAGGTTGTTCCGGATCCCGCCGTCGACGAGGAGATCCTCGTCCCGCTCGACGGGTGCGAAGACGCCGGGCACGGCCATGCTCGCCCTTACGGCGCGCGCGAGGTCGCCCGTGCCGAGGACGACCGCGCGGCCGTCGCGGAGACTCGCCGCGACGGCGCGGAACTGGCGGGGCAGGCGGTCGAAGTCGCCGCGCGTCCGGGCCTGGGCATCGAAGAGGAGCTGGACGAGCCGGCGGTTGATGCGCCACGCCGGGATCAGCCCTTCCGGCGCCTCGTCGAGCCCGAGCCGGAAGAGGGGGTAGCGGACCTGGCGTTCAGGGCCGGCGAGCACGGGGTCCGGCGTGAAGAGCGCAGGCCAGTCCTCGGTCTCGATCAGGCGCCAGATCGCATCCGGGTCGTAGCCCGCGGCGTAGAGCGCCCCGACGATCGCGCCCATGCTGGTCCCGACCACGATCTCCGGGTCGTGCCCGAGGCGTTCGAGTCCGACGAGCACGCCCGCGTGCGCGAGCCCGCGCGCGCCGCCGCCGCCGAGGACCAGCGCGTCCTGCGCGCCCAGGCGGCCGGGCACGGCGCACGCGCAGCCGATGCCGAGGAGGAGCAGAGCGAACCACTTCACTTGTGTTGACCTGCGTGCACGGGGGTGAGGGGTGGACATGGGGTGCTGCGGGTGTACCTTTCGGGACACGTGCGAGTCCGAACATTATGCCGGCGCGCATCCGCACCGGCAACGGCAGTGAGGCGAGAGAATGGCTCAGATCACTTGCGTCCGATGCGGCCAGGAGGCCCCGCGGCTCGAGCGGCCGCCGCTCCGGAACGAACTCGGCGAGCGGGTCTACGACTCCATCTGCCAGCGGTGCTGGGACCAGTGGCTGCGTTACCAGACCGCGCTCATCAACCATTACGGCCTGGACGTCCGGGAGAAGCCGGCCCGCGAGATGCTGATGGCGAACATGGAGGCGTTCCTCTTCGGCACGGGCGAGGCCGACGAGATCGACACGTCGAAGCAGGGCACGATCCAGTGGTGACGCGGTGACGGCCCCCGGCGCGCCGCGCCGCCGGGCGTGGTGAGCGGCGCGGCTCCGCCGGCGGCGCGGGTCCGGATCCTGCATCGGCGGCTCGCCGCTCCAGCCGTTCCCACCCTCAGCGGAAGGAGTCGCCCGCCATGGCCGAAACGCTCATCGCCGTCGACACGAGCAAGCCTCCGACCGACCAGCCCGTCCCGGTCCACAACCGGTGGCACCCCGACATCCCCGCCGTCGTCTCGGTCCGGCCGGGCGCGGTCTTCCGCGTCGAGTGCCTGGACTGGACCGGCGGTCAGATCGGCAACAACGACAGCGCCAACGATGTCCGCGATGTGGATCTGAACCAGGTCCACTACATGAGCGGCCCGATCGACGTGCAGGGCGCGGAGCCGGGCGATCTCCTCGTCGTCGACATCCTGGACATCGGTCCGCTCCCGGAGTGGAACTGGGGATTCAGCGGGATCTTCGCCCGGGAGAACGGCGGCGGATTCCTGACCGACTACTATCCCGAGGCGAGGAAAGCGATCTTCGACTTCGAGGGGATCTACGCGCGCTCGCGGCACATCCCCGGTGTTCGCTTCGTCGGCCTCGTGCACCCGGGGCTGATCGGGACCGCGCCGTCGCAGGAGCTCCTCGACCGCTGGAACCGGCGCGAGCGCGCGCTGATCGACAAGGATCCGGGCCGGGTCCCGCCGCTCGCGAACCCGCCCACGCCGGAGAGCGCGGTCCTCGGCGAGGTCCGGCCGGGCGCGGCGTGGGACCGGATCGCGAAGGAAGGCGCGCGCACCGTGCCCGGCCGGGAGAACGGCGGGAACTGCGACATCAAGAACCTGTCCCGCGGGTCGCGGATCTATCTGCCGGTCTACGTGAAGGGCGCGAAGCTCTCGGTTGGCGACCTGCATTTCTCGCAGGGCGACGGCGAGATCAACTTCTGCGGCGCGATCGAGATGGCCGGGTGGCTCGACCTGCACGTCGACCTGATCAAGGACGGCATCGCCAAGTACAAGGTCGTCAACCCGATCTTCGTCCCGGGCCCCGTTGAGCCCCGCTACTCCCGGTACCTGGCCTTCCAGGGGATCTCCGTCGCCGAGGACGACACGCAGCTCTATCTCGACGCGCACTACGCGTACCGCCGGGCGTGCCTGAACGCGATCGAGTACTTCAAGCAGTTCGGCTATAGCGGCGACCAGGTCTACCTCCTCCTCGGGACCGCGCCGGTCGAGGGGCGGATCAGCGGGATCGTCGACATCCCGAACGCGGTCTGCACGCTCTACGTCCCGACCGAGATCTTCGAGTTCGACGTCACGCCGACGGCCGGCGGACCGGTCGTCGTGGAGCGGGGCCAGGCCGCGATGCCGTCCTGACCGCGGGCGCCGACGCCCTGCCCCGCCCATCGCCTTGCGCCGGACCGCACCCGGTATATTCTTCCAGCCGCACCCGCGCCGCCGGCGCGGCCGGACCCGGTGGTCGGGGCGGCCGGTCACCGGTGCGCGGATCACCGATCACCTTCAGGCGGACGACGTGGATCGATGGGAGCGATCAAGGGATTCCTGAAGCATCACTACAGGCACTTCAACGCCGCGACGCTGGTCGAGGCGGCCGAGGCGTGGAACGCGCACCTCGAAGGCGGCGGCAAGATGCTGCTCACGATGGCCGGCGCGATGAGCACCGCCGAGCTCGGGCTCTCGCTCGCCGAGATGATCCGTCAGGACAAGGTCCACGCGATCTCGTGCACGGGCGCGAACCTCGAGGAGGACGTCTTCAACCTCGTCGCGCACGAGCACTACGAGCGGGTCCCGAACTGGCGAGACCTCTCCCCGGCGGACGAGCAGGCGCTCTACGAACGTCACATGAACCGGGTCACCGACACCTGCATCCCGGAGGAAGAGGCGATGCGGCGGATCGAGGCGGTGATCCTCGAGGAGTGGGTCGCCGCGGACCGCGCCGGCGAGCGCTACTTCCCGCACGAGTTCATGTACCGGATCATCCGGAGCGGGAAGCTCGAGAAGTACTACCAGATCGATCCCAAGGACTCGTGGCTCGTCGCGGCGGCGGAGAAGGACCTCCCGATCATCGTGCCCGGGTGGGAGGACTCGACGCTCGGCAACATCTACGCGGCCCACGTGATCGCCGGCGATGTGAAGAACGTGCACACCGTCCGGACCGGGATCGAATACATGACCTGGCTCGCCGACTGGTACACCGAGGCCTCGGCCCGGAGCTCGATCGGCTTCTTCCAGATCGGCGGCGGGATCGCGGGCGACTTCCCGATCTGCGTCGTCCCGATGCTGCACCAGGACCTCCGGCGCGAGGACGTCCCGCTCTGGGGCTACTTCTGCCAGATCTCGGACTCGACGACGTCCTACGGCTCGTACTCCGGCGCGACGCCGAACGAGAAGATCACCTGGGGCAAGGTCGGGGTCGACACGCCGACCTTCGTCATCGAGTCGGACGCCACGATCGTCGCACCGCTCATCTTCGCGTACGTGCTGGGGTGGTGACGCGCTCGGCGCGGGCCCGCGAAGGACCCGCGGCTCGCGCCGGCCTCACCTGAGGAGCCGCACGATCAGCCAGATCACGGCGAGGATGAGGAGGACGAGGATGATCCCCGCCCAGAACCCGACCTTGAAGATGGCTTCGACGACCTCGCACCCGGTGAAGGCGAGGGCGAGGACGAGCGCGATGAGCGGGACGGCGATGCGGTGCACGGGACCACGGCCTCCACGGTGAAGGCGAGCCAACGGCGTTCGCATCCGTGACGGCGGGCGCAACAACCGTACCCGCCGCGTCGGGCCGGTGGATCTCCGCGCGCCTTCGGACGTAGATTCCTGCCGGTGAGTCACGACCGCACCCGTGCAGGGATCCATGATCGCCTACGACAACTTGCTGCTCTTTCTCGGGGCGAGCCTGGCGCTGGCCATCACGCCCGGCCCCGACATGCTCTTCATCCTCGCGCGCAGCGCGTCCTACGGCTGCCGCGCCGGCGTCGTCTCGACGCTCGGCATCGCGACGGGGCTGCTGGTCCACATCGCGGCGGCGGCGCTCGGGCTCTCCGGCCTCCTGATCGCCGTGCCGGCGGCCTACGACGCGGTCCGGTTCGCCGGCGCAGCCTACCTGGTCTACCTCGGAGCGAGGGCGCTCCTCAGCCGATCCTCCGGTGAGCCCGGCGGGCCCGCCCTCGAGCGGGTGGAGATCGGCCTGAGGAAGATCTACACCCAGGGGCTGATCACCAACGTGCTCAACCCCAAGGTCGCGCTCTTCTTCCTCGCGTTCCTGCCCCAGTTCGTAGACCCCGGGAACGGGAGTGTGCCGGCCCAGTTCGTCCTCCTGGGCGTACTCTTCAGCACGACGGGGACGCTGGTGAATCTCGGTGTCGCGCTCGCCACGAGCCGGGCCGCGGCGTGGACGCGGGGACGGGCGAGAGGGGCCGTGTGGCTCGAGCGGATGTCCGGCCTGATCTTCGTCGGGCTCGGGCTCAGGCTCGCACTGCAGCGGCAGGCGTGACCGGGTCGGGCCTCGCGGCGGATGCCGCGAGGCCTGGCGCCGTCAGTGCGGCTGGCCGCGGTCCGTCGTCGCTTCGGTCACGAGCTCCAGCCCGAGCGACCGGCCCTTCGCGGTCGCGGGCACGCCCTCCACCATCCAGACCGGCGCGGGCGCGCCCTTCAGGTAATGATCGAAGAACTGCTGCATGCGAATCGCGAAATCCTTGCGATTCGCCCACCTGCGCAGCCCGTGGTCCTCGCCGTTGTAGTTCAGCATCCAGACCGGCTTCCCGAGTCGTCGTAGCGCGACGAAATACTCGATCCCCTGATACCACGGGACGGCGCCGTCCCGGTCGTTGTGCATGATCAAGACCGGCGTGTTGACCTTGTCGAGCCAGAAGAGCGGCGAGTTCTCGATGTACCG
>Ga0079224_100011605_pt1 | contig 12149 bp, 10 predicted proteins | sample Stecom2015_FD_80414 | JGI IMG/M metagenome (GOLD analysis project Ga0079224, IMG submission 80414) | Agricultural soil microbial communities from Utah to study Nitrogen management - Steer compost 2015 | ecosystem: Environmental > Terrestrial > Soil > Agricultural land | place: USA: Utah... | reverse complement strand
GGTTGATCCAGCGGCCCGGATCGCCTGAAACCTGTCGGACCTGAACCCACCAAGGGCGGAGCTGCGTGCGCTCGCCCCGGAAAAAGCGCCCGCGTCGGGCTTGGGAACGCAAAAAGTCATCGAAACCCGCCGCCGACCTCACCTCACCGCCCCAGTGCAACTCGCGCGCGGATAATCCCGGCAACAATCGGGTGCCACCGCGTTCCTTCAACGCGGTGGTGAAATATCCGGGCTAATCTTTAAAAAGTTGTAAACACGTATTCATATACTGACCGAACTCGCCGGGGCATCCATTTCCCCCAAAAGGGAATGCCAGGAAGGGAGGACCGGAGGAAGTGTCGGCGCAAAGCCAGGGGCAGATCCGAATGGCGCTTTAGTAGCACCCAATAAGTGCCGTTACGGTAGCAACCACGCTCTGTCGATTACACCACCCGGGGCGCTAATATCGCCCACAAACAGAAACATCCGAGGCCCCCGCGATCCCCCTCATCCTCAACCACCTGAATCCCACCCCATGAAAACTCCACTCAAACGTTTCACCCTGTTGCTCGCCGGCCTCTCCGTGCTCGGCGGATTTACCAGCGCCTTCGCCCAAGCCGATTTTTATCTGCAGACAAATCAGGCCAACAACTCCCAGCACTGGAATTTGGTCGGGTCGGCCGCCGGATGGTATGACGCTGCCACCGACGGAAGCCAGGCGACCGCCATGGATTCGAACGCCGTGTATGATTCGAACGGTTTTGATATCCGCAGCCAAGACGCGGTCACCGACATATTCGGAGGCAAAACCCTGATCCTGAACGGCAGCGCCATGATCTTGAAAGGGCAGTCCGGCCGGATCAGCCAGATCGCTCATTTGATCAGCCAGGGAACCACCTCGGTGCGCAACGGCGACACCGGCACGATGCGGTTCACCATCGGCGATTGGGAGACGTCCGGAACCACTTCGTTCACCTCCGGGGACGGCCGGAATCTGACGCTGGCGATCGGCGCGCTTTCCGGAAACGGAACATTCAACTTCTTCGCGGATAATTTGCCCACGAACACCTACAATCTGGATATCACCAACGGCTCCGCGTTCACGGGTGAGTTCCTGTTCACGCAAGGCACGCTCGCACTGGTCAATGACCTGACCCTCGGAGGAGCGCTGACCCTGACCAACAACAGCCGGGTGAACCTGACGCATTCGATCACCGTCGATAGTCTCGTCATTGATGGCGTGACGCTTGCGGCGGACACCTATGATTTCGACTATCTGACCACCCACTACGGCTCGATCTTCACCGCCGGCTCCGAGGAGTTTGGTCATATCACCGTGGGGGCCGCCATCCCCGAGCCCTCGTCCGTGGCGTTGCTTCTGGGCGGTTTGGTTTGGGGATTCACACCGTTGCTCCGACGCCGGCGGTAAGAACCGCGATTGGTTACAAACACCCCGACCGGAAGGACCATATCCTTCCGGTTTTTTTACGGGCGAAGGAGGCGGCGCGGCAAAGAATCGGGATCTGGAAGCTCCCGCGACCTTGGCGAACGAGACGAGTGGAGTCTGCAAGCCGGGCTTGGTGTAAGTCAGAAAAGCGGGGGCGGAAAAATGAGACGGAGGAAGCTTCAGTGCTTCGGTTATTTTTCGCCCCCCATCTTTCGGCCAATTCTGCGTTTCGACCAAAGCGGCGGGGCGGGGGGCCGACGGAGACGTCGGCGCTCCCGGGGGGGGGGTGGGCGACTCTTTCTCCATTTTCTCGTTCTCCGGGCGACCGGCATGGGCAGAGGAAGGAGGAAAGCCAAAGAGGACGGGAGAGATCGCGGATTTGACCGCGGCGCGGATCGGGAGCTGCGGCCCGATTCGCCATGACGCCACGCCCGCTTCCCGACCGGCGGGAACTCTTCCTCCGCGCAGATGAGGGCACCTCAGTGATTTCCCATCTGCATAATGCTTTACGCAAAGCATAGCACCCGATCAATCCACCGGCCCGACTTGATACATAAATATGAAAAAGAATGATTTACTTATGGCATACCCATCAGGAAACCCAAAAAAACGCCGACGCCTCACGCGAAAAACCAAGCATAAGAGTAGAAAAGATAGCACTTGCATAGCGGTTGATTGAGGACAAATTTAACCACGCTTCAGACGACCCCGCCGACAAGCAGACCCACCCCATCCTTCCCATGACACTACCCCTGTCTCCCGCCCCGCGCCGCCACACCCGCGGCTTCACCCTGATCGAGCTGCTCACCGTGATCGCCATCGTCGGCATCCTCGTCGCGCTCCTTATCCCCGTGGTCAACCGCGTGCGCGAATCGGCCAAGAACTCCCGCTGCGTCTCCAACCTCCGCCAGTTCGGCGTCGTCATCCAAGCCTACGCGGCCGACAACCGCGGCTACCTGCCGCCCACCGGATTCGTCGGAATCTCTCCCCACTACAACCGCGACCAGCGCAACATCCACAATCACCTCCTCCCCTACCTGAGCACCCTCGAGGCCAAAACGTGGTCAACCTCCACCGACCAATCCTACGCCGGCATCTTCGACTGCCCCGGCTACAAGGGGAACCTCGGCGGCAAGTGCTACCAACTGCAAACCGAAGTGCCCGATGACAACGGAGTGGATCGTCGCCCCTGGGGCAATGTGTCGAACGCGCAGGGCAAGATATCCACCCAGCCCTTCAAGCTTATCCAAGTTCCCCCGACGACCTGGGCCATGCGTGACGCGGACTTCAGCCTCACCGAGACCAACCACCCCGACTACCGCAACGCCGTGTTCTTCGACGGCCACGTCGGCCGGCTCGACCTGAACAACCAACCTCTTTGAACCACTCCAACTCCATCAACTCCATGCGCTCCCTGCACACACTCCGCCTCTCCGCCGCCCTTGCCGCCACCCTGCTCGCCCTGCCCGCCGCTTTCGCCGCGGACGACGCCGACGCCCCCGCCACGCCCAAGCTCCCCTTTGTCTCCAACAACGGCTTCGACGTCTGGAGATCCACCTCCAAAGGCGACTGGCCCGTGGACTGGGCCCAAGGCAAAGGCATCAGCTGGCACCGCGAAGAAGGCCGCGCCTTCCTCCGCCTCACCCAAGCCGAACCCGGCAAACTCATCATGGTTTACCGTGACTTCGACATCCCCGCCGACGTAAAGGCCTTCCGCTTCGACACCATCGCCCGCGCCGCCGACATCGTCTCCGGCGAAAAAGCCTGGTTCGACGCCCGCATCATCCTCCAGTTCATCGACGAAAACAAAACCAAGGTCAAAGGCAGCCCCTCCCCCATCATCATCTCCCGCAAAGGCACCACCGACTGGAAGGAAGTCACCAAAAAATTCGCCGTGCCCGAAGGTGCCACCCGCATCGAGTGCATGATCTGCCTCTTCCAAGTCCAGTCCGGCTCCATGGACGTCGATCTCTTCAACCTCGAACCCATCGACCCCGCGGAACTCGCCGCCCCGACGCCCTGAAAACCCCGCACCGCGATCATGCGTTTTCTCCATGACATGATTGCTTTGCTCCACGACTCCGGCCTTTAGCCGGCGCACCTCCCGACGCATCGTGGAGCCATGCCCCCTTCCGGCCCCGCGACCAGCATCCACGAACCCGCCCGCGACACCCCCGTCTGCCATCAGGCCGACCTCTGCGTCGTCGGCGGTTCCTGCACCGGAGTCTTCGCCGCCGTGCGCGCCGCCCGCCTCGGCCTCTCCGTCGCCCTCGTCGAGCAAACCACCCTGCTCGGCGGCATGGCCGTCGCCGCCCAGGTCAACGAATGGCACTCCGTCAACGACACCACCGGCACCCGCACCATCATCGGCGGCCTCACCCTTGAAGTCGTCGAACGCCTCCGCCGCCGCGGCGCGCTCCAGGAAATCTCCCCCGTCCACCGCGGCCAGTTCCGCTTCAACAGCGCCGAACTCGCCGCCGAGCTCGACCAACTCGTCCGCGAACACCCCTCCATCCGCGTCTTCCTCGCCGCCCGCTGCGTCGCCGCCACCCGCGACGCCGCCCGCGTCACCGCCGCCGTGATCGAGGACCGCTCCGGACGCCGCGCCATCACCGCCCCCCTCTTCATCGACGCCTCCGGCGACGGCAATCTCCTGCGTCACGCCGGCTTCGCCGCCGAAAAACCCGACCGCCTCCAACCCGTCAACCTCCAGGCCATCGCCGCCGGCTTCGACGCCCTGCCCGCGCCGCCCGACTGGACCGACCTGCAACCCCGCCTCGCCGCGCACGACTACCCCGCCGCCAACGGCCGCCCCTGGCACTTCCCCGTGCCCGGCGCGCCCGCCCTGCGCAACCTCTTCGGCGCGCGCCTCAACGGCATCGACGCCTCCGACGCCGACGCCCACACCGCCGCCCTGCTCGAAGGCCGCCGCCTCCACCGCGCCTACCTCGACATCGTCCGCGCCCACACCGGCGACGCACCCCTCTCCCTCGTCGCCTGGGCCCACGCCCTCGGCGTGCGCGAAACCTGGCACGCCCGCTGCCACCACCGCCTCACCGGCGACGAAATCCTCCGGGGACAAACCTTCGATGACACCATCGCCCAAGGCACCTACCCCGTGGACATCCACTCCGCCGAGGGCACCATCCTGCGCTACCTCGACGGCCGCGAGGAAGTCGTCCCCAAAACCGGCCCGACCACCTGGCGACGCTGGTGCCCCGAAGGCGCGCCCGTGCCCGCCTGCTATCACATCCCCTACCGCAGCCTCCTCCCGCTCGAAGCCGAAAACCTCCTCGTCGCCGGCCGCCTGCTCGACGCCGACCGCGAGGCCTTCGGCGGCGTGCGCGTCATGGTCAACATGAACCAAACCGGCGAAGCCGCCGGCGTCGCCGCCGCCCTCGCCCTCAGAGCCGGCACCGGCTTCCCCCACGTCTCCCCCTCTCGCCTCCGCGCCGAACTCAACGCCGGTGGCTCCCTCCTTCTCCCGGGAAAAACTAACCAGATAGGTTAGTTTTTCCCGTCGGTTGTTTTGCGAAGCCCACTCCGGTCGCTCGCCGAATCTGCGGACTTCAGCCTTCACCCGCGCCGGTCAATGACCGGCTCCGGGAAGGCCCGGACCAACGTCTCTCGGATCATGTCCTCATCCAACGCATGCGCCAAAACCGTGACCCGGTCCCAACCGCAAAGCCGCGTCTCGCCTTTGGGAAGAACGACCTCCTCCCCCCGCGTGACCAGCGTGATGACCGCCCCCGCCGGTAACGACAGATCGCGGATGCGCGGCCCCTCCGCGCCCTTGGGCCCCGGCAGATCCACCACAATCACATCGTAGTCGCTCTTCGCCATCGTGACCATCTCCAGACCAAACAACGCCTGCGGACGCGCCGGCTCCGCCAACCCCAACCATTTCGCGACTGTGCCCAGCGTCGAACCCTGAATCAGGATCGACAAAATCACCGCAAAAAACACGAGGTTGAAAACCTCGTTGCCAAGCTGCAGCCCGACCGCCGCCGGGTAAGTCGCCAGCACGATCGGCACCGCGCCGCGCAACCCCGCCCACGAGGTGAAGACCCGATTCCTAAACCCCAGCTCCATCCCAACGGTGCCAAATAACACCGCAAACGGGCGCGCGACAAAAGTCAGCACCAGGAAAACCAACAGACCCTTTAACGCCACCTCCGACCACTCGCTCGGAAAAACCAACAGCCCCATCAGCACAAACATGCCGATGTTCATGATCGTGGACAACGCCCCCGAAAAATTCAACAGGCCCTGCCTGTGGACCAAGGCCCGGTTGCCCATGACAAACCCCGCCGTGAAAACGGCCAGCATACCGCTCGCCTGACAAAGCTCCGCCACGCCATACGTCAACGGCACCACCCCCACAAAAAGCACGTAATAATAACCCCGATCCTGCGGCGTGATCCGATTGAAAAGCCGCGTGATCATCCGCCCCGCGACATAGCCAAAGAGCGGCCCCACCCCGAACTTCCACAAAAAGAGCAGAACCATGGCGAAATTAAACGTCTCCCCCGACGCCAGCGCGGCCACCGCCACCGTCGTCAGTAAAATCGCCATCGGGTCGTTCGCCGCGCTCTCGATTTCAATCGTCGATGACAATCTCGGCGCAAGCGATTGCCGGCGCAAAATGGAAAAAATCGCCGCCGCATCCGTCGAGGAAATGACCACCGACAAAAGCAACGAGAGCTCCATCGACCACCCAAGCCCCCACCGCAACACCGCGAACATCACGACCGCCGTTAACAACACCCCCCAGGTCGCAAGCCCCCCGGCCGGCAGCGCCACCGCACGGAAATCCGCACGCTTCGTCATGAAACCACCATGAAAAAGGATAAACACTAGGGCCAGATTCGCCACTTGGTTGGTCAGGACCATGTCGTCGAAATGCCATAAGTTCAGCACATCGCTGCCACACACGATACCCGTCCCCAAAGCGACCAAGATGACCGGGACGCTCCAACGCTCAAGCCAGACGGACGCGAGCACCACCGCGACAAGCAGGGCCGGCAATATGATATAAAAAGTCGGTGCCATGAGAAAACAAAGCGCAGCCATCGGAATGATCGACCGGCCGCAAATCAAACCGCCCCGGGCGAAACTCGCCCGAAACAGCCCCTTCGTCAGATCGCCTCAAGGGCCGCCAACTCCCCCGCAGGAACCGATGCCCTTCCTGAAAACATCGCCCCGCCAACCCCGCAGGTCGCCAAACTCGTGGAAAAACCCGTCGAAGCACCGACACCCCGCGACCACGAATCCGGCACCACCACAACGTTGGTGCCGGACTTCGCCACCAGCCCGGCCGAAACGGAGCGATGCAACACCCCTCTCCAGCCCGGCCGACGTTCCGCCCCGGCGACAATGAGGTCCGCGCTCTCTTCCTTCGCCATCTCAAGCAATTTCGAGACGACCCGACGACTCCGCGGCGCGCTCCAACGCTCCACCGGAATCTCACCCAGATGATCGCGGATGCGTTCAGCCACGTCACCCGTCCCCACGCCGCCAAGCACCACCTCGACGGAGCCCGCCGCGGCGAGATGCTTGACCCAACCCAGCGCGCCTTCGCAAGCCCTCGTGTCATTGAAGCACACAAACACCTTGAGCGGTCGCTCGCCCCGGAGCCATTCGCCCAACCGTCCCGGATCGCGCAAAACCATGCTCGGCGTCTTCGTGCGCACAACCAGCTCCCCCGCCACGCTTTCACTCAACCATCGCTCCCAGTTTCGCCGCGGCATCGAGCGGACGACGATCAACCGCGCACCCATCGCCGCACCGGTGGCCGCAAGCACCACCGCCGGACGCCCCAAACGCACTCGCGCACCCACCGACACACCGCCCCTCCCCAGCCGCTCGGCAGCCCGCCGCACGGAACGATTTCGCCTCGACATCACCCAGGCCGAAGTCCTCGCATCCCGGCGCAACGCCACCGGCAGCTCAAGCGCATGCGCCAATACCAGCGGCGCCGAGACGCGTCGCGCCAGCTCCAGCGCGACCTCAAGATGGATGTCGTCACAAACCGAAAGCTCCGTGCCAAACACGATCGGAGCCAAATCAAAAGACGAGGTGGTGATATTCATTTCAGAAATTGTTTTCATACTCGGTCAGCAAACACGGTTGACCGCCACGCACCGACGCGCGTGACGGCGTTGAGCGGCGCAACCATGCGCCGCAGCGGAAAGAAAAACCGGGCCGGCAAGGCTCGGACGCGGGACATCGGCCCGTCGGCGGATATCGATTCGCGTTCGATTATCCAACGGCCACCGCGGCGACGTGCGCCCGGATGTCGTCGGCCGCCCGCCTGCGGATCAGACTGGTGTTTCTCTTCCGCAACATCCGATCCAGCTTATCTATGAGCAGATTAATCGCCGCATAGGCGTCACCCGTCCTCACGGAGGCCGTCAGATCGGGCCCCGCGATCTCAATGCGACCTTTCGCAATGAACATCCGGGCGCGACCGACAAGATCGCTTCCCACGTCGATGCGCAAGCGGAGCACACGAGGCTCGTGACGAAAGAGCCGGTCGGCTTTTTCCGCCAGAGCCCGCCTCATCGCTTCAGTAAGGGTCAAGTGGATGCCACGCAGTATCAGCTTCGGTTCGCTGTCGGAGAGGAGATGTGTATTCATGGGATGTTTTAGGACTTTCTCACGGCGGAGGAGAACCGCCGCCTAGTGGGGGTGGATTTTGCGCGCGCAGCCCGGCACGACGCCTCCACGCACGCTTGATTTCAACATCGCGGCGCATCCGTTGCACCCGATGGCCTGCGGCGGACGATCATCCGCCCCGCGCAATCCGCCCGGCGCTCGTGAACCCTCGGTGACCGGTTAAATCCGGCTGATTCAAATCACAGCGCCCGAAACACAGGGCAGACAGCGGTCCATTGATAGGGTTGTCGCGTGTATGACTTCCGAAGGATCTTCATGGGGGATGACTCAGATAATCAGCGAGGAAAGAAATTGTCAACCCGGACAAGCCAGCCCCAGCACGTATCCAATATTCAATGACAGCATTAGGCGACAACGGCCCACGGCGCCCCCCCGCGCATGAGCACCTCCTCGGCCAGCGTGGCCTCGGATATCTCTAGCACATCCTCAGACTGCAACCGCAACTCACACGCCTGGACAAGCTCGTGAAGCTCCTCCACCGACCTGACACCCACCATAGCCGACGTCACCGCTTCGTTTGCCAGCATCCACGAAATGGCAACCTGCGCCGGCGATGCGTCATAGCGCGAGGCTACACTGCCGACCGCGGCCAGCGCCGCGTCACCATAGTCGTTGTTGAACCGCCTATAGAGCCACTGCCGCGACGCAGGCCCAAACACTCCCGACCGCCTGCGCGCCAAAAAGCCTCCGGCAAGCGGCGAGGACGCGATGAACCCGAGCCCTCGCTCCTCGCACAATGACATCGCCTCCAGCTCAAAACGCGCGCGTTGCATGATCGAGTAGTCACACTGCAGCACCTCTACCTGCGGCCAGCCCCGCTCCGATGCGCGCGCATTGCCGTCCACCACGCGCCAGGCCGGAAAATTGGCCGCACCGACATGCCTTGCCAACCCCGGGCGCACGACGGCATCGAGCGCCTCGAAAGTCCGTTCCATCGGCAAAACGCCGTCGCTCCACTCGATGACCAGAAGGTCGAGATAATCGACGTTCATACGACGCATCGACTCACGGACGCTGTCACCCACAAGCTGCTCGACGCTCGCGTCCCCCGCCGGGGCGACGCGCACATTGATGCGCGTGCCGATCACAAGGTCGCTCCGTCGAATCCCACGAGACACCAGCCATCTCCCGAGAATTTTTTCGCCCATAGCCGTTGCAGCGGTCGGCAGCGTCAACGGCGGAGAGATCGAAGCGGTTTCCAAGAAGTTGCCGCCGGTAGCGAGATACGCGTCGAGAATGGCAAACGATGCCGCCTCGTCGGTCCGCCAACCAAAATTCATCGCACCGAGTGCGATCCGGGAAACATCAAGACCGGTGCGTCCAAGTTTTTTTTTATTAATCATATCAGAAGTAATTTATGGAAATAACGGGAAGTAAATGGGCCGGATAAGCCCGCAAAAAAGCCGCTACACGGCTCGATCCGCCGGACTCGACCGTTTTCGGAAAGAAGCCCGAAATCACGCGTGTAGCGGGACAGAACACGCCGATTACCGGCGAACCGGAATAAGCCCTCCGTCACTGGGAAAGCCTATCTGCTTGAAACACGGCCGGCCGGCTTCGGGCCACACGAACGTGCCCGCCAGTGGCAGCAGCTCGTCAACCCGCCCCGCCGGCAACAACCGGAAAGACAATGACCGCAAGGCATGCGGGAAAAACGTTTGTGAACAAGAAAAGCATGAGGGTATCGAAACAGTTTATGCAGGTTCGCCGCTTTTTCAAGCAACCCGCGGATTTAGTCCCCGACCTCTCATCGTGCGTTTTGTCTATGACATAATTGTTTTTCACCCTCTGTCTGCTCTATCCACCCGCGCTCCGGGAGATAGCTTTCATCAATAACGCCCACCCACCACGCCTCACTCTCCCCTTTACCATGAACACCCTCAACGAACCCGCCCGCGACATCCCCGTCATCCACGAAGCCGACATCTGCGTGCTCGGCGGTTCCTGCACCGGCCTCTTCGCCGCCATTCGCGCCGCCCGCCTCGGAGCCCGCGTCGCCATCGTCGAAAAGGACAATTGCTTCGGCGGCGTCGCCACCACCGCCATGGTCAACGTCTGGCACTCGCTCCACGACACCGAGGGCAAAAAACAAATCATCGCCGGCCTCACTCAGGAAACCATCGAGCGCCTCGACAAACGCGGCGCCGTCATCCGCCACGAGCTCACCAACCCCTCGCGCGGCTTCACCTTCAACTCCGAGGAACTCAAGATCGAGCTCGACGAACTCGCCGCCGAGGCCGGCCTCAAGATCTTCCTGCACACCCAGTTCGCCGCCCCCGCCCCCCTCGTCGAGGACGGACGCCTCGCCGCCGTCTTTGTCGAAAACAAATCCGGCCGCGGCGCCATCCGCGCCCGCGCCTTCATCGACGCCACCGGCGACGCCGACCTCGCCGCGCGCCTCGGTTGCGAAACCTATCTCGCCAACCACCTTCAGCCCGCCACCGCCTGCGCCCGCTTCGCCGGCTGGGACACGCTTGGCGACACCGCCGCCCGTGTCGGCGAACTCATCCGCGAACACGGTCCCGCGCACGACCTCCCCCCCACCTTCGCCTGGGGCAATCACGTGCCCAACTCCGACAACTACATGCTCGCCGCCACCCGCATCCACGGCATCAACCCCGCCGTCGCCGACGACCTCACCCGCGGCGAAATCGAGGGCCGCCGCCAGGTGCGCGCCATCATGGACATCCTCCGCGCCGCCGCGCCCGGCAGCCGACTCTCGTTGGAGGCCCTGCCCTCGCGCCTCGGCCTGCGCGAATCGCGCCACATCCGCTCGCCGTATCAACTCACCGGCGACGACGTGCTCTCCGGAAAATCCTTCGACGACACCATCGCCCAAGGCAGCTACCGCGTGGACATCCACCACCAGGACAAACCCGGCATCACCCTGCGCTACCTCGACGGCGTCGAGGAATACTGCCAGCCCGGCCACCCCAACACCCGCGGCCGCTGGCGCGCCGAGACCGAAACCGACCCCACGTATTACCAAATCCCCTACAGAACGCTCCTGCCCGTGAACGGCCCGGCCAACGTCATCGTCGCCGGTCGCATGCTCGACGTGGACCCGATCGCCAACGCCGCCGTGCGCGTGATGGTCAACATGAACCAGACCGGCGAAGCCGCCGGCGTCGCCGCCGTGCACGCCCTCGACCTCGGCGGCGACCTGCGCGCCGTGGACGTCCCCCGCCTGCGCGCCGCCCTCAACGCCGGCGGTTCCGCGCTTTGAACCCTGTCCATGCGGCGCAGCCGCTCCGATCCGGCGCATCGGGGACGATCCGCGCCACCTGATCGCGACCGATCTTCGGCGGGCCGCGTTTCGACCGGATTGTCGCGGCCGGGCGCGCTCACCCGAACAGCTCCGGCAACTCCGCCCACTCCGCGTCGGGGTCGGCCGAGATGCGCGCGATCTTGGCGTCGAACGCCGTCCACTGCTCCTCCGTGCACAGCTCGTAGCTGTGTCCCCAGAAATAGAATACAGGGCAGCCCGCGGCCTTCACCGCGTCGTAGCGCTCCCAGAAGTCCTCCTTCAGGAAATGGCGGTCCGAGTGAAACTTCATCGGGTCGGCGGGCGGGAAACCCGGCTCCACGTTCTTCGTGGTCCGCGCATAGACGTGCCCCGCCTCGCGCACGACCTCGGCCGTCGAGTCGTCGTAGTCGCCGAACGGATACACAAAGCCGAGGATCGGTTGCTGAAACCAGTCCTGGAGAATCTTGCGCGCATCGACCACCTCGCTCCGCCACTGCTCCAGCGGGATGCGCGTCGGCCACGGGTGCGTCATCGAGTGGTTGGCGATGGTGAAGCCGTCATACACGGAGTTCAGTTCGGGCCGCGCGAGCCGCTGGATGACCTTGCCCCACTTCTCGCTGTGCCCGCCCTGCCGCTCCGCGCCGTGCGTCGCCGGGTTCAGGTTGAACGAGGCCTTCGCCCCGTGCTTCCGGAGAATTTCGATCAGGCGGATGTCATCGTTGACCCCGTCATCCCAGCATTGGACCACTTTCATAAGCGACCATTGGCGTCACAAATCCCCCGCCACGTCAACGCGCG
>Ga0079224_100011604_pt1 | contig 12149 bp, 4 predicted proteins | sample Stecom2015_FD_80414 | JGI IMG/M metagenome (GOLD analysis project Ga0079224, IMG submission 80414) | Agricultural soil microbial communities from Utah to study Nitrogen management - Steer compost 2015 | ecosystem: Environmental > Terrestrial > Soil > Agricultural land | place: USA: Utah... | reverse complement strand
TGAAAGGTCCCCTGGGGGATCTCGGAATCGGCCTATCCTTTGACCGATCGTGCCGGCACCTACCAGTACAAGGCATTCGGCGTGCCGAGCCTCGGCCTTTCCCGCGGGCTCGACGAAGACCTCGTGATCGCCCCCTACGCGACCGCCCTCGCGAGCCTCGTGGATCCCGGAGCGGCGGCCGCCAACCTCGAGTACCTCACGCGGGAAGGGGGCGAAGGACGATTCGGCTACTACGAGTCGATCGAGTACGGCAGCCCCCGCCCGACGGGGACCCATAGCACGGAGGTGGTGAGGGCGTATTTCAGTCATCACCAGGGGATGTCCATGGTCGCGCTCGCCAACGTCATCCAGGACGACGTGTTCGTCCGCCGCTTCCACATGGACCCACGCGTCCAGGCGACCGAGTTGCTCCTTCAGGAACGCGTGCCGCGCGAAGCGATCGTGTCCGAGCCCAGGCCGGCGGAGGGCGTGACGGTGACGCCGTCGGCTCCGACCCTGGCCTCGCGACGCTTCCGGTCCCCGCACACGGCGAGCCCGCACACGCATTTCCTCTCGAACGGACGCTACACCACGGCAGTGACCCAGGCAGGCGGGGGTCACAGCATGTGGCGCGGCCTCTCGGTCACCCGGTACCGAGAGGACCGCACCTCCGATCCCGGAGCGCACGCCATTTATCTGCGTGACCCGTGGTCGGGTGAAGTCTGGTCACCGACCTACCTGCCCTCACGCCGGGACCCCGACGAGTACGACGTCACCTTCGATCTCGACAAGGCGACATTCCGTCGGCGAGATGGCGATTTCGAGACACGGCTCGAGATCGCGATTTCCCCCGAGGACGACGTGGAGGTCCGGCGTCTCACCATCGCGAACCGGGGCGACCTGGCTCGTGAGATCGAAGTGACGAGCTACGCGGAGATCGTGCTGGGTCCGCCGGAGGACGACGCGGCCCACCCTGCGTTCGGTAAGCTGTTCATCCAAACCGAGCACGATGCCCAGAATGCGGGCCTGCTCTTCAGCCGTCGCCCCCGTGGCTCCGACGAGACCCCGGTGTGGGCCTTCCACGTGCTCGGAGTCGACAACCGTGCGGGCGGGGCCGTGGAGTGGGAAACCGATCGAGCCCAGTTCCTGGGTCGCGGACGCTCCATGCGTGATCCGGTTGCGCTCGACGGTCGGCCGTTGTCCGGCACGACCGGCGCGGTGCTGGACCCCGTGGCCGCCCTGCGTGACCGGATTCGTCTCCAGGCAGGAGCGTTCGCGAGCGTGACGTTCGCCACGGGTATGGCGGAGAACCGGGAAGCCGCCCGGGTGCTGGTGGCCAAGTACCGCGACGGCAGTGCAGCGACACGGGCGTTCTCGATGGCGTTCACGCACGCGCGCGTCACGCTCGAGCACCTCGGCCTCACGGATGATCACGCCATGCTCTTCTCCCGCGTGGCCTCGCGCGTGTTCGGCGCTGACGCTTCCTGCATCAGCGCGGACGATCTCGAGAAAAACACTCTGGCGCAGGCGCATCTTTGGGGCCATGGCATCTCGGGGGACCTACCCATCGTCCTGGTGTGCATCTCCCGGATCTCGGAGATATCCCTGGTGCGGCAGGTCCTCCTGGCGCAGGAATACTGGCGGGTGAATAACCTCCGCGCCGATGTGGTCATCCTGAACGACCATCCGGCGGACTACGCGGACGAGGTGCAGCACCGGCTCTCGGAGCTCGTGCAGGAGCCCCGCTGGGCAGGCTTCCGGAACGCCCCGGGGGGCATCTTCCTCATGCGAGCGGAAGGGATGGCGGAGTCGGATCGCCACCTCCTGGCGTCGGTCGCGCGCGTCGTCTTGCGCGGAGAGTGGGGTGGACTCTCGCCCCAGCTCCATCGTCCCGCGCCCTGGCTGTACGAGGAGCACGGGTTGCCGTCCAGGCCGGGGCGGCGAACACCCGATCCGGCGAGGACGCCGGCGCCGGTCCCACCCCTGGTGATGCGGAACGGGTTCGGGGGCTTCACCGAGGACGGTCGGCAGTACGTGGTCGTCCTCGAGGGAACCCGAGAGACGCCCCTCCCGTGGTCGAACGTGCTCGCGAATCCCCATGTCGGGACCATCGTGAGTAGCTCGGGTGCCGCATTCACGTGGTCGGAGAACAGCCGCCAGAATTGCCTGACGCCTTACGCCAACGATCCCATCGCGGACCCGACGGGCGAGGCGATCTACCTTCGCGACGAGGTCTCCGGTGCGATGTGGGGCGCCACCCCCGGCCCGGTTCCGCGCACACGGGATTCGGGGCGTTGGGTGGTGTGCCACGAGGCCGGCGTGACGCGCTACCAGCACGCGACACGCGGCCTGGAGCAGGAGCTGGCCGTGTTCGTCGACACCGAAGACCCGGTCAAGCAGTCCATGCTCACCCTCACCAACAGCTCTGACCAGCCTCGGCGCCTCAGCGTCTTCGGCTACGCGGAGTGGCGCCTGGCCACCCCACGAACCGGAGAGCAGCGGTTCGTGGTGACGAGTGTGGACAGGCCTACCAAGGCGCTCCTCGCCCGCAACACGTACAACGCAGAGTTCAGTGGGCGGGTGGCCTTCTTCCACGCGACCGAGTCCGCCCGCTCCCATACCTGTGACCGCACCGAGTTCATCGGGCGCAACGGGACGCTGGCCAAGCCCGCCGCTTTGTTGCGCGACGAGCTCGGCGGCCGCTCGGGCGCGGGGTTGGACCCGTGCGCGGTGCTCCAGATCACGGTGGAGATTCCTCCCGGGGAATCGCGCAGCATCGCGTTCGTGCTCGGGCAGGCGCCGCACGCGGAAGGCGCGTCCGACTTCGCGGCCAAGTACGCATCTCTGGCGGTCGTCGAAGCGTCGCTCGCGCGCGTGGGTCGCTTCTGGGACGAGACCCTCGGGGCGGTTCAAGTTCGGACGCCCGACGATTCGTTCGATCTTCTCGTGAACCGGTGGCTGCTCTATCAGTCGCTGAGCTGCCGTATCTGGGCCCGTAGCGGGCCGTCCCAACCGGGCGGCGCATTCGGCTTCCGTGATCAGCTCCAGGACGTGTTGTCCCTTCTGTTCACACGTCCCGACCTGTGCCGGGCCCACCTGCTGCGCGCCGCCTCCCGTCAGTTCGTCGAGGGGGACGTGCAACATTGGTGGCACCCTCCGGCGGGCCGCGGCACACGTACGCGCTGCTCCGACGACCTCCTTTGGCTCCCCTATGCCGTGGCCGTGTACGTCCGCCATACCGGTGACACAGGCGTGCTCGACGAGCCCGTCCCGTTCCTCGACGCGCCCCCACTCACGCAAGATGAGCAGGAGGCGTACATCCTGCCCTCGGTGTCGGAGGAGGCCGCACCGCTCTTCGAGCACATGTGTCGCGCGAGCGAGCGTTCGCTGCAGGACGGGGCACATGGGCTGCCGCTCATGGGCTCGGGGGACTGGAACGACGGCATGAACCGCGTGGGTGCGGGAGGACGCGGTGAGAGCGTATGGCTCGGGTGGTTTCTCGTGGTCGTCCTCAACCAGGCGGCGGATCTGGGCGACCTTCGCGGCCGACGCGACCTGGCGCAGCGGTATCGAAGTCAGGCTCGATGGCTCACGGGTATGCTGGAGCTCGCGTGGGACGGCAGTTGGTACCGGCGTGCGTACTTCGACGACGGGACACCGCTCGGCTCGGTGCAGAGCGACGAGTGCAAGCTCGATTCCCTCACGCAGTCGTGGTCCGTCATCTCCGGGGCCGCCGATCCTACGCGCGCCGCCCGCGCGATGGACGCGGTTCGCACGCACCTCGTTCGTCGCGAGGCGCGGCTCGTCCTGCTCCTCACGCCTCCGTTCGACCGCACGCCGCACGATCCCGGATACATCAAGGGCTACCTGCCCGGGATCCGTGAGAACGGCGCCCAATACACGCACGCCGCCCTCTGGACGGTGATCGCCCTCGCGGGCCTGGGACTCGGGGACGAGGCGATGGAGCTGTTCCACCTGATCAACCCGATCAACCACACACGCACGCCCGAAGGCGCGGAACGGTACAAGGGGGAGCCCTATGCCGTCGCTGCCGACGTCTACGCGCACGCGAGCCACGTCGGGCGAGGCGGTTGGACGTGGTACACGGGGTCCGCCGGATGGATGTACCAGGCCGCGATCGACAGCCTGATGGGACTCCGGCGTCGAGCGGACGTGTTCACGATGGATCCCTGCATCCCGGCGATGTGGCCCACATGCTCGATCGAGTGGCGCCACGGGGAGAGCTTGTACCATGTCTCCATCGAGAATCCCGAGCGACAGCACCGCGGCGTTCGATCGGCCACGCTCGACGGAGTTCCGGTGGACGCGGCAGCGATCCCCCTTCTCGACGACGGGAAGGAGCACGAGGTGGTGGTCGTGCTGGGTGGTCGGAGGTGATCGGCCGAGACGCGCCCGCGCGGGCCCTCCCACGTCCGAGTCGGCGATCCCGGTGGTGGAGGCGTGACTCGACTCGCCGTGGGTCCGTGTTTCCGGACGGGCGAGCGGCACGGATCCGTGCCACGAGCGTACCAGAGGTCGAATCGCGCTTGCCGCCCTCCGCCAGCCGGAGCGCGGGGCAGCCTCCCCGGGTGGGACTGGAATCGATGGCGAACCGAAGGTCTTGCTGCGGGGCCCGCCGTGCTTGGTGCCTGCTGGCGCTCGCGCTGTCCACGTTCCAGCCCGCCGGGGCGGTGCGGGGGCAGGACACCGGGACCGAGCCGGGGGCGCGGCGCGGGCCGGCCCACGACCTGCCGCCGGTCGCGCGAGAGCTGAAGGGGCGCGTCGAGCAGCTTCGTGCCACCGGCTCGCTGCATATCGGCGATCGCGCGGTCGCACACGAGGATCTCACACTCGCCGTCTACGAGCAGGGCGGGTTCCGGCAGCTCTGGGGCGATCGCCGAGCAGCCGAGAGCCTTCTCCGGGCCGTCTGGCGGGCGGCGGAGCATGGCCTCGATCCCGCGCATTACCACGTCGCCGATTTGGCTGCGGGCACGGCTGGCGGACAGGATGCCGTGCGGACCGCGGAGCTCGACCTGCTGAGCACCGACGCCCTGCTGCGCCTCGGGCGCGATCTCCGCTTCGGTAAGGTCGAGCCGCAAGGGCCCGCCGGCACCGTGGACTCCCCGTGGATGTTCGGCGGGGACGGTGCGGTCGATCGGCTCACCGAGGTGATCGCCTCCGGCCGTATCGAGGAAACCCTCGACGGGCTGAGACCGCAGCACTTCGTGTACGATGGGCTGATGCGTGCCCTGGCGGCTCTGCGTCGCGCGCGCTCCGCCGGGGGCTGGACGCCCATTTCTCCGGGCCCGTCGATGGCGCGGGACAGCGTGGACGCACGGGTGCCCCTGGTGAGGCAGCGCTTGGGTCTGCCCCTCGTGCGGCCGCAGTCGGGGGACGCGTCCGTCTTCGACGCCGCCCTCGAGGCCGCGGTCAAGGACTTTCAGCATCGCCACGGCCTGAACGAGGACGGCGTCGTCGGCCGGGCGACGCTGGCCGCGCTGAACGTGCCGGTGGAGCAGCGCCTCGAGCAGATCCGCGTGAATCTGGAGCGGGCCCGGTGGGTCATGCACGAGCTTCCGGACACGTACGTGGCGGTGAACGTGGCCGGTGCGAAGACTTACCTGCTGCAGGGCGATACGGTCGTGTTCGAGACCCGCGCGATCGTCGGCGCCGACTACACACGGACGCCTATGTTCAGGGCGCCGATGCTGTACCTCGACCTGAACCCCACGTGGACGGTGCCTCCAGGCATCGTGGGCGAGGTGCTGGGCCTGGTGCAGAGGGACTCCACCTACCTGGTACGCCAGCGGATACGCGTGCTGGACCCTTCCGGCCGAATGGTCGACCCCTCCGTGATCGATTTCTCCCGATACACGGCCGCCGATTTCCCCTACCTGTTCCGCCAGGATCCGGGACCCGCCAACCCGCTGGGGGAGATCAAGCTCATGTTCCCGAACGAGCACAGCGTGTATCTGCACGACACCCCCACCCGAGGGCTCTTCGCCGCGGAAGAGCGCCTGCTCAGCCACGGATGCATCCGGCTCGAGGATCCGTTGGCGCTGGCCGAGCTGGTGATCGGAGACCCGGTCCGGTGGAACCGGGAGACGCTCCGCGCGGCCATCGACGAGGGCGTCACCCGCACGATCCGTCTGACGCGCCCCGTGCCGGTCTTCGTGCTCTATTGGACCGCGTCGATGGACCTACACGGGGAGCTCCACTTCTACCGAGACGTCTACGGCCGGGACCCTGCGATCCTGGAGGCACTCGAGACCGATGACGGAACCACGGGCGGGGCGATCCGGTAGACGAAATCGGCCGGCGGCGGCGATATGCGCCGGCCCGGGCAGAGCGCTGCGGGCGCTCCGCTGCTTCCAACGACCATACCGAGGTGCGCGCGACGTGCGACACTCCCTCCGGGCGGGCCACGCCGCGCGCCTGGTCCTCCCGATCACCTGTGCGGCCCTTTCGTGCGCCTTTGCCGGACCGGCTCCGACCGCCGCGCAGGTTCCGCGGCCTTCGTCCGCCTTCTCTGCTGACGGTCCGCGCCTTCCGGCTTCGGATGGACATCGGGCGTGGGCCGAGGAGAGGTCGGGGGCCGTGGAGGCCGATGTCCATGCGGACGCCGATGAGGCCCTCCTGTCGCTCGCGGCGCACGTAGCCGAGAGCAGTGATCCGGACGCACTTCGCGTCGCGTTGCTCGCGTACTTCCTGTACCGCTCCGAGCGACGGGAGCTGGTTCGCAAGCCATACCTCTTCTTCGTGGATCTGGGGTTGGACAACCTGACCCCTCGGGGGTACGTCTTCGATATGGATCGGGTCGAATTGGTCGACGGTCCGTTCCCCGTGGCCCACGGCAGCGGCTCCTCCGCCGTGAGGGACGCGGTACCGACGGTATTTTCGAATGCTCCGGGAAGCCATGCTTCCTCGCTCGGCCTCTACCTGGCGCAGGAGACGTATACCTTCCGGGGCCGAGCCGACGGTCGGGCGTATGCCTCTGTAGGTCTGCGGCTCCGCGGGGAGTCGGGTCGCTTCAATGACGCCGCGAGAGCGCGGGGCATCGTGGCCCATGGCGCGCCCTACGTATCGGCGCGGGGGGCGGGGCGGAGCGAGGGCTGTCCCGCCATGGAGCCGGCGCGGGCCGAGCGGCTGCTTCCCCTGATCGCGGACGGAGGGGTCGTGTTCATCTATTCGCCCCACGACGAGCGCTGGCTGGCCGAAGGGCCCTGGACGCGAGCCGCTCAGCAGTAGGAGACCGGTTCGGCAGGCTAGAGGAGCAGCGACTCCGCATACACGAGGCGGCGCCGCCACGAGGGCAACGGGGCCGCCGTGACGATTGCCGGCCTCGGATCGGGATCGCCCGGAAGGAGCTCCCACTCCTCGATCGTGACCCGCCAGTCGGGGTTCGAGCCGGGCCGCGCGAGCGGCACGTCCACGGGCGCTTCGAGCTCACCGACCCATGCGGCTTCCGCGGCCGTCCGCCCCGTCCCCCGCACGATCAGCTCGACGGTATCGACCGTCTCCCATCCGAGGTCGGTGGGGATCTCCGGATCCGCCCGCTGGAGCCGCGCCACCACGATCCGGTTCCGACGAATCGCCTCATGGCGATCCGCCGCGGACGGTGGGAACGTCTCCGCTGGCCCTCTCGTTCCGATGGCGCCGCTCACGACCACGCGGACGTGCCGGACATCGGTGCGGGACACGCTCGCGGTCCGCTCCGGCAGGAGCTGCTGAAAGTCACATCTCACCGGCGCCGAGAGCTCGCAGCCGGGAAGGCTCTCCGGCTGATAGCGGCAGATCGCGAGGCGAACGAACGGCCAGATCCGGTCGCCCGGGTCGATTGCCACGTCCACGAACCACAGCCCGCGCTCCACGTTGTATTCGGGCTGGTATCCGAGCACGGTCACCGCCGGCCGGCCCGCGACGCCCTCGTACGGCAGGGTCACCGGACCGGTGACGGGGCGGGCCGCCTCGGGACGGTCATCGAGTCCGGAGACGTGCATCAAGTCGTCGAGCTCGAAGGAGAGGGCGCGGTTGTGCACGGGCGTCCCGCGCCATACGGGGTCCTGGCCCCACTGTGATACGACGTTCTCGAGTCCCCGGTCGGCCGCATTGGGAGCGATCAACACACCCAGCAGCTCGCCTTCACCCGACGAATACCACGGGCGCTCCAGATAGATTCGAATACCCGCCCTGCGGCTACGGCGTACACCTACCGGCTGCTCGGGCTCGGTGCCCGTGTCCCATCGGAAGAGCGGCAGGACCGAGTGGACGATGGGAGCCGCCGGCTTCGCGGAGCTCGGAACCGAGAGGACACGGGAGGGGCCGATGGCGCTCTGCCCGTCGTCGGGCAACAGAGCCGACGGCGCCCCATCGCCGACGTCGTCCGGCACGAGCGTGGTCGGGTCGAAGTACTCCCGGAACCGCGTCGACGCGCGGAACTGATACCGCACCATTCGGTGCTTGGTGTCACCCCATTGGTGCACGGCCCGGTGGAACCAGATCGGCCCGAAGCCCGGCATCTGGAGTTGGACGTCCTTGTCGATGCCTCCGTACAGGACCGCGAGATCCTCCTCGGCGCGGATCTGCGTGACGAAGGCGACCCCATGGTGCTCGGATGTTTCCGGAGCGGGAAGGCTCAGATCGTCGATGTGCTCCGTCCACGACGCGGCGGCCGTGAGCTGCTCGGTGCTCGGCCCGTGGAGGTCGATCGCGCCGCCGAGCAGGGAATCGGGCGAGCCCTTCGTCCGTGTCGCGTAGAGCACGGTCGGTCGTGGACTCTCGAGTGGCCGGGGCACGGCGTGCACGAGCGTGACTTCGTCGTAGGGCGTGAAGATCCACAGCCATCCGTCCGCTCCGGCCTCGGCGATGCCGTCCACGTCCCGGAACGAGGGGGGCAACAGCCGCCAGAATCCGAAGAGGTTCAGGTCGTCGCGCGTCATGGAGGACGACAGCCGAAAGCGCTGGACGTCGCCCGGCGGCAGCCCGATGGTCAGGGTGCGCCCGGTGAGGTCACCGTCCAACTCCTCGCCGGGCGCGAGCACCAGGCGGAAAGGCTCGAGCGCGGGCCAGCTGCCCGGCCACGCGGCGGTGAAGCCCTCGCTACCGAACGGAAACTGGAGCTGCCGGTCGCGCCCGGCGTCGGGGAAGACGAGCGAGATGCCCCGGCTCAACGGGTCGGGCAGGTAGGGAAGGGTGAGCTCGTCGACGTCGTGCACGATGTACTGCCCCGGCGCCGGCATCTCGCCGGTCGGGAGCGGGAGTGACTTGAGGGTAGAGTCGGGCGTCCCCGGGTCCTTCACGAGGGCGATACCCGGCTGCGGGTCGAACGTGTGCGGGTCGTCGAGCCTCGGAACCTCGACGTCGAACAGCGTGCCCGACTCCCGGACGATCCACGCCAGAGCGGCGGCGTGGTCGGCCGGGTCGGTCGATCCGATGGCGAAGTCGAACGCGCCATGCAGCTCGGCCTCGCTCTGGCTCGTCTTCGGCGGCACGATGTGCCGTTCGGAGGTCGCCCGATAGCGATGCCCGGGATGGGCGGCCGCGAAATCCGACGGCGACGACAGGGCGAGCGCCAGCGTCTCCGGGTCCTGGGTCACACCCGATCGGATGACGAGCTGGAGGAGGGACTCGCCCGGTGAGTTGCCGTGGCGCGAGACGACCGCGGGTGGCTGTATCGGCTCCCAGCGCAGGAACGGACGAAGCGCCGTGATCGTGTCGACGCCGTCGTCGGCCGTGTCGCCCTCGCCCATGCCGCCCGCGATGATCTCGGGGACGCGCTCCGACACGTCGATGAACGGGGCGCGATCGACCGAGAGGACCAGCTCCTCGAACTCGCGGTCCACCAGCTCGGAGCGGCCGACGCCCGCGAGCGGCTCGGCGAGTCCCATTCGGGTGGCGGTGGCCGTCCGCCTGATCCGCACGCTCCGCAGGATCTCCGCGTCGAGATCGACGGCGGCACGGGTGGTTCCCAGGCCTCCTGCGAGCGCGCTGCGCAGACCGTCCGGTGAGACCACGGAGGGACCGGCCCGCTCCTGGTCCACCGCGCGTCGGGTCATCACCACGGCTCCGGCGTTCGACCGAATGTCCACCGCGACATCGGGAGCCCCGAGCACGGCGTGAGCCTGAGCGGCCGTACCCGCCGAAAGCTGGGCTGTGATCTGCGCGACGACCGGCGAGGGAACGGCCGGGACCGGACCCAGCGCGTGCGGCCGACTGTTGCCGGCGAGGTCGACCGCCCACGCGCGGAATGCGTAGGAGCGCCCGTAGCGCAACCGCGGGAGCGAGCCCGGTTCGACCCTGGCCTCGACGACCACGGGCGTGATCGGGTCGGGATCCACGTTCGGATCCTCGACGATCTCGTCGCCGTCCTCATGTCGCACGCGCTTGCCGGGGCGGGCCGCCGAGAGGCTCCAACCGCCCCAACTCGCGATCGCCTCGTGCACGTGTACCGGGGCGTCCTCGACCCGCGCGGTCTCGCTTGCGGTCGTTCCCTGGGAGAACCCTTCCTCCTCGACATCGGCCAGGAGGGTGCCGTGCCCGAGCACCTCGACGTCGACCCTGCGACGATGAAGGCTGAACCACGCCTTGGCGTCGTCGTCCCACACCTCGAGGCGGAGACCCTGGATGACATCGGCGGCATCCAGGCGTGGCGCCTTGCCCGCGGCGAGGTCCGCGCCGATCGTCTTCTGTGATGCCAGGCGCGCCTGCGTGCGGAGCGCACGTCCCGTACGCGTGACCGTGAATCCGCCGGTGCGATGGGCCGGCGTCGCGGACGATTCGCGTGCACCGCTCCGGGCCACGCCGATGAGGCGCGGCACCGTCCAGAGGAACCGGTCGGTCTTGAGCGCCGAGCCGTCCGCGTCCATGTCGAGAACGCGGTAGCGGCTCTCGTCGCCGAGTCGAAGGCGCCCCGCGGACCACTCGTTGTCCGACGAGGTGACCACCATGTCGGAGCCCGCGACCTTCACGCCGGTCTCGGGAGAACGCCCTGCCAGGCCATCGTCGAACGTGATCGTCGCACGCAGGAACTGGCTTTGGGCGAGAGACCCCAGGTCGGTCACGCGGAGGTCGATCACGAGGCCGAGCTTCCGTAGCACGCCCGGATGGTCTCCCAACAGGGACACACGTTCATGGAAGTCGGGTTTCGGCTTCGGTGGCCGCGCGAGCACCGCGCCGTCGACCGGGCGGCGCTCGTAGGCGATCTGTCCTTCGGGACGCTCGTAGAAGCGGCGTGCCCTGTGAAGCTCGATGAACGCACGTTGGAGCCCCCTGGTCGCCCCGATTCGCTTCTCGATGCGGTCGAGCGTCGTCCGGTCCGAGACGTTCGGTTCGCCGACGAGTCGGTCGAAGGCCTCCGTGAAGAACGACTCGTCCCAGGCACGATTCGGGCCCTCGTCGAAGATCCCCCTCGAGAACGTCGTCATGAGGAGCGAGACGAAGTCGGACCTGGGATCCGGGTGGGGACGCGCCGTCGGGCTCGTCAGCATCGAGAACAGCGAAAACAGCTTGGCGGTGTCGTGCACTTCGTCGGCCCGGAACGTTCGCCAGTGCCGATCGTCCCAATCGGGAGCTTCGCGGGCCCGCACGGGCGTCTCCGGAGGGAAGACCCCGGACCACGCCGCCGCATCGAGGGCGTCCAGGTCGGGTTCGCACGCGAGTTGCCCGGTCTGGTTGAACAGCGTGATCCCAGCAGACGGGAGGGCGGCGGCCCATTTGACCCAGTGCGGGAAGTCGGCGAGCTCTCCCTCCGCACCATCGGGCACGAGATCGGGTGCGATGAAGAGCGACACGTGGAAGGGGCGCTCTTCGGATCGGCTGTACGGCAGCGCGACGACGGTGAACGTCTCTTGGGCCATGTCAGGCAGCGCTTGCGAAGGCGACGCAGTAGTCGGACCAGGCGGGTGAGGTGCCGTCGGCCTCGAGCCCCATGACGTCCACGAAGTTCGGGTCGCCGTTCGAGCCCGCCAGACGTCGCTCGGCCTCGATCGTGACGGAGCCCGGGAAAATGAAGACCTCGACTTTGACCGTGAGCTGAGCGCGGCCGACCCTCTTGCCGGTCGGAAAAGCGTACGTGAGCTCGAGGTAGAGCTCGATGGAAGCGGAGATGAGGCCCAGCCCGTCGACTTCGCCGCGAGGCCGGATGGATCCCGCGAGGGATCCCGCGGCGCCCT
>Ga0079224_100011601_pt1 | contig 12150 bp, 12 predicted proteins | sample Stecom2015_FD_80414 | JGI IMG/M metagenome (GOLD analysis project Ga0079224, IMG submission 80414) | Agricultural soil microbial communities from Utah to study Nitrogen management - Steer compost 2015 | ecosystem: Environmental > Terrestrial > Soil > Agricultural land | place: USA: Utah... | reverse complement strand
AGAATTGTTTCGAAAAAAGTTTTATCGGCTGTAGATGCGGTTTTCATCAATCCCCACGAAGGAATTACACCGAGATACAGAGGCATTCACGGCGGATATTGGGCGTTGGTGAATGGTGATTTGGAGAATTGCGGCGTGACGGTTCATTTGGTGGACAAAGGCGTGGACACGGGCGGAATTTTATATCAGGCAGTCATTCAACCTGAGAAAAAAGACAATTTTACGACTTATCCGTATTATCAGACCGCAGCCGGAATTCCGCTGATGAAACAAGCCATTTTGGACGTGGAAAACAATTCCATACGGAAAATCGAACCAAAATTGGAAAGCCGGATTTGGTATCATCCGACGATTTGGGAATATTTGTGGAATTATTTGAGAAAAGGAGTGAGGTGAATGGTGTTGGGTGACAGAAGATGGAAGTTGCCCTTCGACTCCGCTCAGGGTGACAGAAGATGTTACATAGAAATTCGTCTTAATGCTTTATAATTTATAATCAATTGGAACAATTAAAAAAAATATATTTTCTTTTGCCTGGATTGACATTCGGAGGTGCGGAGCGTGTGATTTTTACGCTTTGCAATGAGTTGGATCGAACCCGATTTGAACCTACTTTGGTTCTGTTCAGTCAGGAAGGAATGCCGCTGGAATTGTTGAAACCGGATGTCCGGATAGTGGATTTAAAAATAAAGCGAATCCGTTATGCTGTTTTCTCGGTTTTGAAATTAATCCGGAACGAGAAACCGGATATTGTATTTGGCGGTTGGGGAGAAGTCAGCGCGCTTTTAGCGCCGATCATTCCGTTTTTTAGAAAGACAAAATTCGTAGCAAGAGAAACGAATGTGGTTTCGAAACACGTGCAACGAAAGGAAATTCGGTTTTTTTATCGGTTTTACAATAATTTCGACAAAATCATTGCGCAGTCAGACGATATGCAAAAAGATTTGATTGAAAATCTGGAAATTCAGCCGGATAAAATTGTGAAAATCAATAATCCTGTGGATGTGGAGTTTATTCAAAATCAAATGGTTTCAGATAGTAAACTGTTTTCGGATGAATTTAAAAATGTGGTAGCCATCGGGAATTTATCGGAACGAAAAGGTTTTGATTTGTTGTTGAATGTGTTTGCGGAGCTAAAAGATAAACCGATTCAACTTCATATTTTGGGTGATGGTCGTGATCGTGAAAAATTGGCGAAGCAAAAAGAAGAATTGGGATTGGAAAATGTAGCTTTTTTGGGTAATCAGGAAAATCCTTATCCTTATTTGCATCAGGCCGATTTGTTTGTGCTTTCTTCCCGATATGAAGGTTTTCCCAATGTTTTGCTCGAAGCCGGAGCTTGTGGAACTTATTCATTGGTCAATAATTGTCTCGGCGGAATTGAGGAAATTATTCAGTCCAAAATCAACGGTGAAATTTATCCGATTGAAGATACAGAAGGATTTGCAGAGAAAATAGCGTTTTTGAGTGATAAAAATTATGACAAGGAATTTATCCGGGAAAGCATAGAATCAAGGTTTTCAAAAGAAATAATTGTTCAGAAATACAATCAGGTTTTGAGTGAATGGATTTGATTTTTTTTCACATGATTATTTTTAACACATAGTTTTATTTTAATGAGTTAGTAAACAATAGTTTATATAGAAAATGAATTTTTCACATAGAATCAGGTTGATAATTGATATGTACAAGAGATGATAAATAAGGGATATTTAGATGAATTAACTTTCGAAATTATCGGAGCTGCTATTGAAGTACATAAGGCTATGGGTAGAGGTTTGCTGGAGAATGTTTATTTTCAGTGTATGAAAGAAGAATTGAGGAGGAGGAAAATAAATTTTATAACAGAGATGCTTATTCCAGTAGTTTACAAAGAAAAGGAATTGGACGCAAGTTTCCGATGTGATTTTTTTATTGAAAATGCTATTGTCCTTGAACTAAAATCTGTCAAGGATTTTAATCCCGTATATGAAGCTCAATTAATGACTTATATGAGATTATTAAAAGCCCCAAAAGGAATTCTGATAAATTTTAATAGTGCAAATATTTTTTATGAAGGACAAAAAACGTTTGTAAATGAGTTTTTTACTCATTTGGAATAACCTATGTTTTTGCGTAAGCAAACTATGTTGGCTCATGTTATCTCCTCATAGTTCATAAATTGAACTATGTGTTAAGTTGGAAATAATTTATTTGTCTAATTAAAAATATAGATGGGTGTAATTTTTTAAACACATAGTTTTGTTGATTAGAAACTATGTGATAAATAAAAAAGCAAAAAACAAAGAACTGAAATGAAAGTATCTGTCATCGTTCCGGTTTACAACACTTCCAATTATCTGGCGAAATGTCTGAATTCTTTGCTGAATCAGACGTTGGATGATTTGGAAATCATAGTGGTGAATGATGGTTCGACAGATGATTCGCAAAAAATAATAGACAAATTTTCCAAAAAATCCAACAAAATAAAAGCCTTTCAAAAACCAAATGGCGGACTGAGCGATGCCCGGAATTTCGGATTGGGAAAGGCAACGGGCGATTTCATCGGATTTGTGGACAGTGATGATTATGTTGCGGAAGAAATGTTTGAAACATTGTACCAAAAAGCGGTTGAACACGAGGCGGATATAGCAATTTGTGATTTGGAGAAGGTCAATGAAAAGGGAGAAGCATTTAGGGATTTGCCACAGTCGCCGCAGTTGCCGGAGCGAATAGAATTGGAAAAGGATTTCAGTATTTTTGGTGAAATGGCTTGTTTTGCCTGTAATAAATTATTCAAAAAAGAATTATTTGAAAAGCATAAATTCAAAAAAGGAATTCATTTTGAGGACATCGAATTGATTCCGAAACTGGTGCTTGATTCCAAAATTATCACCAAAATAAACCGTTCGTTTTACAAATATCTGGAAAGACAGGATTCCATCACCAAAACCCATACGGGAAAAGGTTTGGATATGTTTGGGGCGATTGAAAGCGTGAAAAAAGCTTTTGATGAAAGTCCTTATAAAAAGTTCGAAGAAGAATTTGAAAGGTTTTTTATCTTTCAGGGATATTATTCGTTTTTGGCCTATGTAGCATTTGTAAAAGACAAAAAATTGAAAAAAGAAATGCTGGAAGAATTGGACAAACAATTGGCCAAATACGGGATTTCGAAAGTTAAAATCATTCGATATAAAAGATTTGCTGCAAATTATTTGTTTTCTTTGCCAATTAAAAAACAAATTTATTACGGTTTGGGTTTTATCCACCGCCAATTAATCCATAAGATCTAAGATGAGTTTTATTTACAACCTCATACTTGTTTTAATACTGGGTTCGACCATTTATCAGGTTCGGAACGATACCGAGGCCAATCGCCGTTGGTTCAATCTGATTGTAATTCTGATGATAGGAGCGGCGGGTTTTGCGTATGGAATCAGTCCGGACTGGGTGGCTTATTGGAATGCATTTGAGGGAATTGCACAAATCGGTTGGGATGAAATGGGTGATTTTGCGGAGATGGTCGACATGGAAATGGGCTATGTTGTGCTCAACAAACTTGTCAGCACAGCCGGTTTGGGTTATGCTTCCTTTACACTGATCATTGCCATCATCGCTTTGTGGTTAAAATCGGGAATCATTTATAAATATGGTGGCTATGCGTTTATGTCGCTTTTGATGTATTTTATTCCGACTTATTTGTTTGAAGAACATGTTCATGTACGACAAGGATTGGCCAATGCGATTATGTTTTTTTCGATTCCATTTATTATCGAACGAAAGTTTTGGAAGTTTTTCTTGTGTTTTGTTTTGGCATTTCTGTTTCACAAAGCAGTTGTAGCCTTTCTTCTGGCTTATTGGATTGTGAAAATCAAATTCAATAGTGTAACTATTTTGTTGATTGTTGGACTGGCATTGATAGCGAATTTAATCGGTTTGAGTACGGCGATTGACGGAATTATGCAGTTTATGCCATTTGGCGTAGCCGAAACTTACAATGATTATGCAAATGAACTCTCAGACGGAGGAGAATTGGGGGATATCGTAAAGATTTTGACGGTTCTGGCCATCGTGATGTTCAATAAAACGGTGAGCGAAAAAGATCCATTGTTTATTTATTTCCGAAATATTTATCTGTTTGGTGTAGTGATTTATTTCTTTTTCGGGAATGGAATTTTTGCTGCAAGGCTGCCGGGATTTTTTACGGTGTACATCATTTTTGTGGTGCCGAGGATGGTAAAAGCTCTGGTAGACAATAAATTGTATAAAAATGTCGTATACATTGCCTTTACGACCTATACGTTATTATTGTATATCAATTTTTATTATAATTGGGGTGACCGTTCCGGATTTGGGGATTATACTTCCTCTTTTAACGATTGGGTTCCTTATACATTCTTTGAAAAAAAATAAAGCTTTGAGACCTGAAATATCTATCATAACGGCTTGTTATAATTCGGAGAAATATTTGCCTGAAACCATTCAATCAGTTTTAAATCAAAGTTTTACGAATTGGGAATGGTGGATAGTCGATGATCATTCTCAAGACAATTCGGTTCAAATCATTAATGAATTGAAAGATGAAAGGATTCATTTGATTTCTCTACAAAAAAATGCAGGAGCGGCAGAAGCGCGAAATCTGGCACTTGAAAATGCTTCGGGCAGATATATTACTTTTTTGGACAGTGACGATGTCTGGTTGCCGCATTTTCTGGAAACAGCCCATGGATTTCTGGTGGAAAATAAAGAAGAATTGGTGTATGCCTCATATAAACGTCATGATGAGGAATTAAAACCACTATTGGAAGATTTCATAGCGGAAGATCATATTACCTTTGACCGAATTCTGTATAATTGCCCGATTCCCATGCTGACATCCATGTATGATTCCAAAAGAATCGGGAAGGTGAGAATCCCGGAAGTGGATATGAGAGAGGATTATGCCATGTGGATCGAAATCCTGCGAAAAATCCCGGAAGCCAGAGCCATAAAGGAACCTTTGGCCATTTATAGAATCAGGAAATCCTCTTATTCCCGCAACAAATTCAAAATACTTCGCAAGCAATTTGCCGTTTATTCTAAATTTTTAAATTTATCTTTGCCTCAATCAACTTATTATACGCTCAATTGGGCGTTAAACGGAATGAAAAAGTATGAAAAACTTAAATTTAGAGGTAATCGCTAATTTTCTGGGCTATTCGTCGCTTTATTTAAAAGTAATTTTATCCTTTTCTCTTTCCTTTCTTTTGACTTTTATCGCCATCCCGAAAATAATCAGGGTTTCCTACCGCAAACAATTGATGGATGTTCCAGGCGTCAGAAGTTCGCATGTGCGGAAAGTCCCGAGGTTGGGTGGTGTTGCCATTTATTTTGCCATCACGGTGGTCACCGGAATTTTCAGTCCGGAAATGCTTTTTAAGGTTCATTTTTTTTCTGCGGCATTGGTCTTATTGTTTTTCATTGGCTTGATGGATGATTTGCTGGTCGTGGCGCCTCGTAAAAAATTAGTCGCCCAAATCATCAGTGCGCTGATGATCGTAGTGGGCTCAGATGTGAGGATTCATAGCTTTTTCGGGTTGTTTGGGATATTTGATTTGCCTTATTGGTTCAGTGTTTTATTTACAACTTTTATCATCATTCTGATTATCAATTCGTATAATTTAATAGATGGGATAGACGGATTGGCAAGTGGCGTCGGAATTTTAATTTCACTTTGTTTTGTATTTATATTTTTCAGATTGTACGAATATTCCATGGGATTTTTGGCGATTTCAGTGTTGGGTGCCTTGTTGGCATTTTTATATTTTAATATATCCGACCAATATAAAATCTTCATGGGCGATACAGGTTCTATGGTCGTCGGATATCTCATTGCCTTTATGGCCATCAAGTTCATCGATCTGTCTTCCATGCCGTATGTCATGATAAAAAGTGCGCCGGTTGTGGCAATTGCCATTTTGATTGTTCCATTGATCGATACTCTGAGTGTAATTATCATTCGGTTGATGAAAAGAAAATCCCCATTTTCTGCCGACCAGAACCACATTCACCATAGGGTGTTGCGTTTGGGTTTTTCCCATGTGCAGTCGGCTGTAATTATTTGTTTTTCAAACATATTATTGATCGTTTTTGCATACATCATCCGTCATTCCAATATTACGCTTATGCTTTTGGCTTTAATTCTTGCAGCTTTGCTTTTATCTTATTTGCCGCTGGTAATTGGTGAAGGCATAAATAAGAACAAAATGAAAAAAAGTGAATAAATCCAATAACCTGAAAAACATTATATTTGCCAACTAAAATTATGACCTTGAAACCAACTAAAATATACTTCATTTTTTTACTCCTTTTGATAGGGATGACATCTTGTATACCATTAAAAGATGTAAAATATATACAACCGGATGAGAAATTAAAATTGAATGAAAACGGTATGATTGAATTTAATCGGCCTGTTTATCATATTCAAACAAATGATATGATCAACATTCGTGTTTCTACGCGGGACAACGTCCAGTTGCAGGAATTAAGAGATTTCACCAATACCACTTCCGGTGGAACCAATAATTTGGGAGGAAAATCGGTTCGTGTTCAGGAAGATGGTAACATAGAACTTCCGCGAATCGGAAAAATCTATTTAGCGGGAAAGACTTTGGAAGAAGCCAGAACTGCTGTTGAGAGTGAATTCTATAAAATTTTTGAGCCAAGTGCCGCATACATCGAAGTCAATATGCCGGGAATTAATTTTACCATCATCGGCGAAGCCGCTTCGGGAAATTATTTTGTACCCCAATACGATTTTAATTTAATTGAAGCCTTTGCGATGGCCGGAAATTTAACACCTGTCGCGGATCGCAATCATATTCAAATATTACGAACCACGCCGGAAGGAACCCAAAGAGCCGTGGTAGACATAACAAAAGAATCTGTCATGAATTCGGAGTATTTCTGGTTACAACCAAATGATGTCATCATCATCAATCCGAGAAGACAAAAACAATGGGGTATAGGAATCAACCCGATTCAGACTATTGCAACCGTATTTGGGTCTATAACTACGATTATCGGAATATACTTCTTCTTTAAAAATTTATAAGAACATCGATTTTTAAAACCATGCAGACAAATCAACCTAAAACTTCCGATAAAAACCCAAAGAAAAACACTGCGATTTTCTTTGAAATAGATCGATTCATCCCACGCATTCTTCGAAATTGGGCATTGTATCTGTTTAGTTTAATTTTTGCCGTTTTTTTAGCCATTTACATCAACAACTATTATTTGGATAGAGTTTATCAAGCGGAAACCACCTTTCATGTTTCAACTAAATCCTCCGGAAATACGGATTTTGGAAGTAATTCGATTAACTTCATTTGGGGAGGAACCGGCGGAAAAATTGACATTTTGACCCGGGTTTTACAGTCCCGGACGCATTCATTTGAAGTTGCAAAAAAAATTGGGGCATATGTTGCATATAAAGAAGAAGGAACCTTTAAAAAATCAAATACCCATAAAAATATTTCGCCGTTTGTAGTGGAAGTTGATACGACACACAACCAAATTACAGGGGTAGAATTGGAAATCAGGAAAATAGATGACCGGTCTTTTGCCATCATTCCGCTTACCGCAACACATACCAATTATTTGTATAACTATTCAAAAGATTTGAATATTTCCAAAAATGTAGGAGTAAAGTTTCCTGAAAAGGGCAATTTCGGCGAATGGATTTCCGGTAAACATTTCAGATTTAAAATTTCAAAAGGAAAGATAAAATTTAATCCGGAAGATAAATATTCCTTTGTATTGACCAATCTGGATGTAGCCACTGCAAGGGTGAAAAGAAATATTTCTGTTGCGCCCATGTCAAAGGGAAGCTCCATCATCCGTTTTTCAAAAACGGCTTATTCCCAACAAGAAGCCATCGAAGTAGTAAATAATTCCTTGGAATTGCTTCGCGAAACGGAATTGGAAGAAAAAAATCTCATTGCAAAAAACACGTTGAAATACATAGGCGAACAGATCGGAATCGTAAAAGAAAAAGTGGATAGTGCTTCCATAGAATTTCAAAACCTTCAGAAACGGGAAAAAATATATGATTTCGGAGGAGAAAAAGGTGAAATTCTGGCCAATGTAAAAACATTGGAAAAACAAAGAATCGAATACCAGGAAAAAATAAATGCCTTGAATTCGGTCAGTAATAATGTACATCAGGCTGGTTCAAAGGGTATGATCGATTTACAAATCGTGGGTTTGAGCGAAGGAAATTTCTCTTCTGAAGTGTCCAAATTACGGGCGATGGAATTGGAAAGAGAAAATCTGCGTTTACTTTATAAATCAGAATCAAGGGAAATCCAGGAGTTGGATGCCAAAATTGGGGAAACCAAATCCAATATCCAGCATTTGGTGAGCACAAGCCGGAATAAAATCAATCAGGAATTAGGCGTCATCAATCAAAAATTGGCGGAATACGACAGCAAGGCCTATCAATTACCCGAAAAAGAAAAGCAATTTTTTGATGCTTCAAGAGGATATGCCGTAAATGATGCGCTTTATAACCAATTATTGACGCGTTACAGCCAGGCAGAATTGTCCATCGCCTCAAACGTTTCAGACGTGACACCGATCGACAAAGCCAAGTTTTTAAATCAAGGCCCGATTTCACCCGATAAAAGGACCAATTTGCTGATTGCTGTTTTGGCTGCATTAGTGTTACCTACCTTATTTTTATTGTTGCGGGAAATCCTGGACACAAAAATCAAAGGAATTCCGGATGTGGTCAAAGTAACTTCCATTCCTTTTCTGGGAACCATCGGGAACAATTCAGACGATCATCCTTTGGTGGTTTTGGAAAGACCTAAATCAGGTTTGTCCGAATCCTTCCGTGCGATCCGAAGTAATTTGCAATTCCTATTTAAAAAAGGAAGTCAGTCTGACAATAAAACTTTGCTCATTACATCTTCCATCGGAGGGGAAGGAAAAACATTTGTATCGATGAATATGTCGGCAGCACTGGCATCCAGCGGGAAGAAGACCATTTTAATCGGGATGGATTTACGGAAACCGAAAATATTTGACGAATTTGGATTGACAAACAAAAAAGGATTGTCCAATTATCTCTCCGGCAATTCTTCATTGGATGAAGTCATTCAAAACACCCGATTGGATTCTCTGGATATCATTACCGGCGGACCTATTCCGCCCAATCCTTCCGAACTTTTATTGTCAGAAACATTGGATAATCTGATTGCCGATTTGAAAACGAAATACGATTTTATCGTCTTAGATACACCGCCCGTGGTTTTGGTAGCTGATGCTTTCGACCTGATGCGTTTTGCAGATGCCGCCCTTTATGTAACCCGTTTTGATTATACTTATAGAGGTTTATTGAAAGGAATTTCCGATAAATATGACGACGGTGAAGTTTCCAACATAGGAATCATATTAAACGACTTCCAGATGAAAGGCAGCTATGGTTACGGCTATGGTTATGGCTACGGCTATGGTTACGGATACGGTTATGGCTATTTTGAAGAAGATACAAATTATGACCCGAGTATCGTAGGCAAAGTAAAAAGACTTTTTAGTTTCAAAAAGTATTTGAACCATAAATAATGAAGGTTAAATCCCTTTTTGACTATGTATTGGCAATCATTCTGCTTCCGGTTTTATTGCCAATTATCCTTCTTCTCATTCTCATAGCTTCCATCGATACAGGACAATTTGGGATGTTTTCACAAATGCGCGTAGGGAAAAACGCCATAAGCTTTCCGATTTATAAAATCCGTTCGATGAAAGGCCGATCCGACATTGCGGTTACTACAGAATCTACTCATAGAATCACTCCATTTGGAAGATTTATCAGAAAGACAAAACTGGATGAAACCCCACAAATTTTCAATATCCTTTTGGGCCAAATGAGTTTCGTGGGACCCAGACCCGACGTTGCCGGTTATGCAGATTTGCTCAAAGGAGAGGATCGGATTATTCTCAACGTAAAACCGGGAATAACAGGCCCCGCTCAAATTGCGTTTAAAGACGAAGAAGAAACCTTGAATCAGGTTGAAAATCCTTTGAAGTATAACGATGAGGTGCTTTGGCCCGAAAAAGTAAAAATCAACAAAAATTATGTGGAGAATTGGTCGTTTTCCAAAGATTTGAATTATTTAGTTCAAACTATCTTCAATTAACTTCAGTTAATCCCTTTACAAACTGCTGAAAATCATTTATTTTAATTTAGGATAAATTTGTCTTAAATAGAAATCTTCGTAAATTTGAACAAAATAAAGCCGATGTTTTCAAAGTCTTGTGAATATGGAATAAAAGCAGTGATTTACATCATGACACAGTCCATGGATGGAAACAGGATCAAAGTGGGTGAGATAGCTAAAAATGCCGATTTGCCGGTTGCTTTTACTGCGAAATTATTGGGGATTTTGGTAAAAAATCAGATCGTCAGTTCCCAAACCGGTCCCAATGGCGGTTTTTACATTGCGGCCGACCGATGGGAGAATTTAAAGCTAACCGAAATCGTATTTGCCATAGATGGAAATTCTGTTTACGAAGGCTGTGGCTTGGGGTTGGAGTATTGTGATGCTGAAAATCCCTGTCCGCTGCACAACGATTTTGTGAAAATCCGCAGTGAGTTAAAATACATGCTCGAAACGACTTCGGTATATAATTTGGCGGAAAAATTAAAAAAAGGAGAATCGGTTTTGGTGCGTTAGTGTAATTTGAAATAATTGAAAATGAGAGATATAGAAAAATTGGAAGATGTAAAGAATCTGGTGGATTCATTTTATGGCAAAGTCAGGGAAGATGAATTAATCGGACATATTTTCAATGATGTGATTCAGGATCGCTGGCCGGAACATTTGGAGAAAATGTACAGATTCTGGCAGACGATTTTGTTGGAAGAACATACGTATAGCGGAAGGCCCTTTGTGCCGCACATGAAATTGCCGGTGGAAAGAGAGCATTTTAACCGTTGGCTGGAATTGTTTTTTGAAACGGTGGACGAACTATTTGCCGGAAAAAAAGCAGATTTGGCCAAATGGCAGGGAAATCGCATGGCGGAAATGTTTCAACTGAAAATCGCCTATTTCAGAGAAAATTCGCAGCAAACACCTTTGTTATGAAAATTTCATCCAAAATCGTGGTAGCCAGTATTTTTATCTGGATCGGATTTATTTGCGCTATCAGTTTCATGGAAGCCTGGCTGAAATTTCAGGCGCCGGGCATCACTTTGCCTTTGGGGTTGGGAATCGGGAAGCTGGTTTTTGTGGCAATGAATAAAGTCGAATGGCTGCTGGGAATTTTGGTTTTGATTTGTTTGATTTGGGAAAAAACACCAAAATATTATTTTTTTGCGGTTGTAATGGTTCTTTTATCTTTCCAAACTTTTTGGGTGTTACCCGAGTTGAACATGCGCGCAGATGCGATCATCAATGGTGCGAAATTACCTCCGTCCAATTTACACTTTTATTATGGAGGAGCAGAAATCCTGAAATTTTTATTGCTGTTTGTTTTTGGTTTTAAAAGGATGAATTTGACTAAATAAAATAAAAAATGAAAACGACTGATGTTGAAAAAGTGCAGGGACACTGGCTGCTTGCCAAAATGGGTAAAAAAGTTTTGCGTCCCGGTGGAAGAGAAATGACTTTGAATCTGATCGATAATTTAGCAATCGAATCCAGAGACCATTTGGTGGAATTTGCGCCGGGTTTGGGAAAAACCGCTTCCTCTTTGGTAGAAAAAAATCCGAAATCCTATACTGGAATTGATGCCGATGAAGAAGCAGTAGAATTTCTTCGAAATAACATAAAGGGGAAAAACCTGAAATTCATTCATGGGAAAGCGTCTCAAACCGGTTTGGAAAGTGGGTTGGCCGATAAAGTAATTGGCGAAGCGATGCTAACCATGCAGGCAGACCATCGGAAGTCAGAAATCGTAAAAGAAGCACACCGGATTTTAAAAAAAGGCGGTCTATACGGGATTCACGAAATGGGTTTGTTTCCCGACGATTTGTCGGAAGAAATTAAATCCGAAATCCAACGGGAATTAGCACTCACCATAAAAGTAAATGCAAGACCGCTTACCGTGAAAGAATGGGAAAACATATTGAAATCGGAAGGATTTGCCATTCGGAAAACCTTTACGCGCGATATGAAACTT
>Ga0079224_100011599_pt1 | contig 12150 bp, 12 predicted proteins | sample Stecom2015_FD_80414 | JGI IMG/M metagenome (GOLD analysis project Ga0079224, IMG submission 80414) | Agricultural soil microbial communities from Utah to study Nitrogen management - Steer compost 2015 | ecosystem: Environmental > Terrestrial > Soil > Agricultural land | place: USA: Utah... | reverse complement strand
GTTCATCGAACAGCATAATTTTCGGCTGCATTGCCAAAGCCCTGGCAATGGCAACCCGCTGCATTTGCCCGCCGGATAAATGTTCAGGATATGCCTTTGCTTTATCTTTCAGCCCTACTTTCTCCAAAAGCTGGATAGCCAATTCTTCTGCCTCAGTCGGATTCATTCCTTTCACCTTTCGCGGGGAAATGGTAATGTTATCTAAAACGTTCATATGGGGAAAGAGGTTAAATTGCTGAAAAACCATCCCAACTTCTTTGCGGACTTCATTAATATCCGTATTCGGGTCATTCACTTTTACCCCGTCAATATAGACGGCGCCAGCCGTTATTTCTTCCAGCAAATTGATGCACCGCAAAAAGGTGCTTTTCCCCGATCCGCTCGGGCCGATGACGCAAATAACTTCTTTTTCTTTAATTTCATAATCAATCCCTTTTAATACTTCTAAATCCCCAAAAGACTTATACAGATTTTCTATTTTTATCATCAGCTGCTCCCCCCAGTTGGACGGCCAAAGGTAAACATTCGCCTCCGTTGCCGCGGTACATAGCTGTTGCTAAACCGTTTCTCCGTGTAAGCAATTACTCTCGTAAACAGGAAAGTTAAAAATAAATATAAAACAGCTACTGTAATATAAGGTTCCCAGAAACGGTTATAAGCACCAGCGACAATTTTCCCGGCGTACAGTAAATCGTTGGCAGCAATAACAGTGACAAGGGACGAATCTTTCAGCAAAGCGATTAATTCATTGCCGAAGGGAGGAATCATTCTTCTTAATGCTTGAGGAAGAATGATATGCCGCATTGCTAATTTATGAGGCATTCCTAAGGAACGGGCAGCTTCCATTTGCCCTTTGTCAATGGATTGAATCCCAGCACGGATGATTTCTGCATTATATGCTGCACAATTCAGCATTAAAGCCGTAGCACCGGATACGAAATAGCCTAACGATTGACCAAAAATGGTAGGTATTACCGCCAAGTGGATCAGCAATATTTGCACGAGAAGAGGTGTCCCGCGAAAAAAGTCAACATAATACTTGCTAGGATAATAAATCCATTTCTTTTTGGATAACTTGCCTAATCCAATGAGCAACCCGAGCATTATTCCGCCGATATACCCAACGAGGGTCAAAGCAAGGGTTACCCAAATTCCACGGATAAATAGTTCTTTATAGTTCCAGATCATGTCCAGCCGAATATCTAGTAATTCGATGGGAAACCACCTCCAGGATTAGATATAGAGCATGAGTTTAGTTGAAGAGATTAATTCCTTTACTCCATATCAAATCCTGTAATTTCTTTCAGCTTGCCGTTTTCTTTTATCTTCTGAATGCCTTCGTTCAGCTTCTCCAAAAGCTCTGTATTGCCTTTTTTCACCATTAATCCATAGTATTCTTTTTCGAAATAATCATCTTCTATAATCTCTAATTCCACATTCGGATTGTTTTTAACATAGTCAATGACAACCGAATTGTCACCAACAGCCGCATCCGCATTTCCGTTGAGCATTTCACTAATGGCAAGAGGCATCGTTTCCGTCGCCACAATATTTGGATTTGTATTTCCTAAAAGGTCTTGGACAACGATATGTCCTGTTGTATTAATTTGAACCGCTACCTTTTTGTCTTCTAAATCTTGAGCACTTTTAATATCTGACCCTTCCGGAACAAGGATTACTTGATTGGCTACAAAATACGGATCGGTGAAATCAAAATTTTCCTTTCTTTCCTCTGTAATTGTGATGGAGGAAACTGCAAAATCCACTTCCCCATTTTCTACTGCAGGGAATAACGGTTCCCAGCCGACATTTTGAAACTCCACTTCAACGCCAATTTCTTTTGCAACCGCTTCCACAATATCGATGTCTATTCCTACAATATTGCCATTGTCATCCATGTACTCCATTGGCGCATATGTAGCATCTGTACCGACTATAAGCTTTGACTTGTCTCCGCTATCGCTGTCGCTGTCTTCTGTACTAGACTCATCGCCAGAGGAGCCGCAAGCCGCAAGTACGGTTAAAGCAAACAGGAACATTGCTGCAATCAATGCTTTCCATTTTTTGTTCATCGAATTTCCCCCTATTTTAAATATTAATTTTTCTGATACTTCTGAATGATTACTATGATTATAAAATATTAAAAAGATAAAATCAACAAAAAGTTAAGCGGGAAATAGGAAGAAATATCTAATGCAATGCTAAATAACAGGATAAGAGAATTAATAGAATCGAGGCGGGAAAGTGCTTCAAAAACAAAAAAGAGGATTTGCAATCTGCAAATCCTCTTTCGCATGGATGGGACATGTAGGGCTCGAACCTACGACCCGCTGATTAAGAGTCAGCTGCTCTGCCAACTGAGCTAATGTCCCGTCATCCTTATGACTTTTATATATTATCATAATTTCCCGTTATATTTCAATAGATTTTTTTAGTTTTTTTCCTCTGTTTTATGTTCTGGAACAGGCAAATACAAGATCATTATCAACTATGACAGCCTAAATAGCTAGTCCTAATTCATTCCCTCAGGCCGGTTATTGTTCAAATTCTCTCCAAAAACTTCTTCAGCAATGTGATTCACGTCACAGTCGTGTTTTTTTATCCGTTTAAACTTGAAGTAAGGACGTTAGAAAGGGGGAAGCAAATGATGAGAGAAGTGCTTCTCGTTATCCATATTCTCCTCGGCATCATGTGGGCCGGCGGAATTATGTTTGTCGGCTGGGGAGTTTATCCGGTTACATTAAAAATGCCTCTGGAGAACCAGAGAAAATTCCTCATTCAACTGATGAAGTGGACCCACCATTTATTTACGCTAATCGGTTCCCTTGTCATATTCACAGGTTTTCTGCTGGGCACCGTTTTTGGTCCGATAAAATCATGGGAAGCCCTTTTTTATTCAACCTATGGCCATCTTTGGCTGACCGCCTTTTTCCTTGGCATCTTTGCCTTATTGTGGGGCATCTTTGTCGGCTACCGCGGTATGATGCGGTTATTTCTCGACGATTTTGTCTGGATAGAAGCAGTTAATGGCAATAAAGAACCATTGATGCGGGGGCTATTCCGTTTAACGGTTATGGAATCCATGGAGGTAATCGGCTTTATCGCGCTCGTCGTTATTATGGTTCTTCTTTAAGTATTGTAAAAAAATAGGAGGGATCGTTATGGGAACGAAACAAACAGAAGATGCATCTTCCCTCGTCTTGCCGAATAAAACGTTTGTCAGTAAACTGTCCTGGCTGCAAATTGTCCGGCCATTGACATTTAGCGGCACGATTAGCCCGATATTGGCCGGCACCGGTTTAGCTTCCTTGCATGGGGAAGTCCGCTTGGATTTGCTTATTGTCCTAATTGCAGCAGCTTTATGCGTTCAAATATCTGCTAATTTATTCAATGATTACTTTGATTTTAAGCATGGTCAAGACCGGGACAGATGGAAAACGATTGAAAACGAAAGGGATTACCGGAAACCAGCCCATCATCAGCTCCCGTATGCGGCTGCATCCGCAATCATTTTATCTGTTATATTAGGATTTTGGATTTCCTTAGAAACAAGCTGGACCGTTGCCCTTATCGGTTCGGCCGGTATTATTTCCGGCTTTTTATACTCCGCTGGAAAACATTCTTTTTCCTCGTTAGGATTAGGGGAAGTGGTCGCCAGCATCTTTTTAGGATTTGTTACGACAATTCTCGGTTACATTACCCAAGGACAGCAAATCAACAGTTTCATCCTGGCAGTCGCAGCTGTTTATGCATTGCTGATTGCCACGATGATTTTAACGAATAATATTCGGGATATAAAAAAAGACGCTGGTTTCCGCAAAACATTGGCGATGCGCCTTGGAAAACAAAAGGCGAAACTATTGCTATCGGTCATTTTAACAGCAATTTATGCGCTCGTTTTATTCGAAGTCTTTCTTCAAATATTGCCAATCACTTCTTTAATTAGTTTTTTAGCCATTCCTGCAGCATTTAAATTAAGAGGATGTTTTCGTCAAGAGGCAAGCAATGCAGAAAATATGCAGTCGATGGGGTGGGCAGCAAAGCATCATTGGAGTTTCGGATTATTGCTGGCCATAAGCATATGGACGGGATAAACTACAGGCGAACAGCATTTACTGTTCGCCAAATTTTTCGTAAGATACGATTTTTTCCCGCGGGTTATGTTTTTTCGGTTTCGGCGATTTGCTCGGATATCCTAACCCTAAAACAGCAACAATCCGCCGGTCATCTGGAATCGATAATACATTTCGTACGTGAGACTCGCGTTTTTCCGATTCCTTCTGATCCTCAGAATGATATACAGCTCCGAAAGCACTGCCCAATCCAACCTCTACTGCTTCCAGCCAAATAAAGGCACAGGCAATAGAAGCATCCTGAAGCCAATATTTGCTGATATCTGGTCTGCCGGTGACGACTATGGCTGCCTGAGCTTCTTTCAGCCATTTCGTATATGGCGTCGTATTTGCCAGCACATCAAGCGAATCCCGGTTTGTTACAGCGATTAGATCTTTTGACGGCAAATTATTGCCCGTTGGCGCAAAATATCCTGCATCAATTACTTTGTCCAGCACCTCTTTTTCAATCGGTTTATCTAAAAAACTTGTAATTTCCCTTCTCTCTTTAATCGCTTGAAAAACGTCCATCATATTCCCTCCAATCCTTAGTATTCCTATATGTATTGTACCATATTTTAAGTGGATGATTATATATTAGGAAAAATCGTCTGCTTTACACATCGTAAAAATGGGTATATATTTTTATCAAGCAAACTTCTATGAATAGAATTTGCTTACGCACGGACAATTTATAGCTGACATCAGCCGGTTCGTCGTCATATTACAGATACTATTAGGGGGATTTGCCATGGCTATGAAAAAAACATTAACGATAGCAGGTTCGGATACGAGCGGCGGTGCTGGTATTGCGGCAGACCTTAAAACGTTCCAGGAACATGATGTCTATGGAATGACCGCATTAACATGCATTGTGACAATGGATCCGGAAGGCTGGCACCACCGGGTACAGCCAATCGATACCGATTTAGTAGAGCGGCAATTGGAGACGGCTCTTTCCGTCGGTGTCGATGCAGTTAAATCAGGCATGCTTGCTACAACCGATATTATTGAATTGGCAGCAAAAAAACTGGACGAAGCAAAAATGGACAGGTATGTTCTCGATCCGGTCATGGTATGCAAGGGAGAAGATGAAGTGCTACAGCCGGAAAATACGGAGGCAATGCGGGAATTTTTATTGCCGCGAGCGCTCGTCACAACGCCAAATTTATTTGAAGCAGGACAGCTCGCCCAAACCGGCCCGATTACTTCGCTGGAAGAAATGAAGGAAGCCGCAGGGAAAATCCATGAATACGGCGCGAAAAATGTCGTCATCAAAGGCGGCAGAAATTTTGGCAATGAAACAGCAATCGACCTGTTTTATGATGGAAAAGAATTTACGATTTTAGAGGCAGAGAAAATCGATACAACGTATAACCATGGAGCAGGATGTACCTTTGCTGCAGCTATTACTGCAAACTTGGCATTAGGAAAGACGGCAAAAGATGCAGTGAACGATGCGAAAGCCTTTGTCACGGCTGCCATTAAGCATGGCTGGAAACTGAATGAATATGTCGGCCCGGTTATGCACGGGGCTTTCAATAAATTCAAATAAAAACAAAACGCTTGAGTCGGCGGATAACACCTCCGAATCAAGCGTTTCTTTTTAATTTCCTTTTAGCGGCATCGGCTTTTCGTCACGATCGCGGATAAACAGAGCAAGAACGAAACCGATAAGGGAAATGATGCCGGAGATGAAAAAAGAAACGTTTACGCCATGAATTTCCCCGGCAACTCCCTGTTCCGGGATGGAAGCCGTTGTCATTATTGTTATCGGAAGTGCAGTCCCAATGGCGCCGGCTACTTGGCGAAACGTATTGTTTACCGCAGTCCCGTGGGAAATTAAATGAAGGGGCAGCACGTTTAATCCTGCAGTTGTCACCGGCATCATGGCCATGGCGATTCCAAGCATGCGCAACGCGTGCATGATTGCAATATAATGAATAGAAGTATCTTCCGTCAACATCGATAAAAGAAATGTCGTGACCGTAATCATCCCTAACCCGGATATGGAGAGCCACCTTGCCCCGTATTTATCAAATAATCTGCCGGTAAACGGGTTCATCAGTCCTTGGACAACGGCACCGGGAAGCAGGGCCAGTCCCGATTCAAAAGCAGAAAAACCGAGCATATTTTGCATATATAAAGGCAAAATAATGGCGGCACCAATCATCGCCATAAAGGTTGACATCCCGATGGCGGTAGAAAGGGTAAACATTTTATAGCGAAACACCCGCATTTCCAATATCGGCGTCTCCAAATTCAGCTGTCTCATAATAAACCAGAACAAGGTTATCGTACCGACGACGAGAGAAAGGATAACTTGTATACTTGTCCATCCGGAATTGCCAGCAACACTAAATCCGTATAAAAATCCGCCGAAGCCGAAAGTAGATAAAATGATAGAGAGTGCGTCAATTTGCGGATTTTTCTTTTCTGTCACATTTTTTAGCATAAAATATGCTAGAAGAATATCAATGATAGCGATTGGCAGAATCATATAAAACAAAGTTCTCCACGGAAAATGTTCCACGATGTAGCCGGATAAGGTCGGTCCAATCGCTGGTGCAAAGGCAATGATGAGCCCAAACATCCCCATGACCGTTCCCCTCCGTTCAACAGGGAAAATCAGCAGCATAATCGTCTGGGTAAGTGGCATCATAATTCCCGCACCAGCTGCCTGGAGAATTCTGCCAAGCAATAAAACCGAAAATTCCGGAGCAATGGCGGCAAGGAGCGTTCCAAGCGCAAAAAGCCCCATCGCACTAATAAACAATTCCCGATTCGTAAATTTATCCATTAAAAAAGCTGTAATTGGAATCATAATCCCATTCACAAGCATAAAGGCGGACTGCAGCCATTGAACCGTGCTTTCATCCACAGCTAAGTCGGCCATAATATGGGGCAGTGCCGTGCCTAATAACGTCTGGTTTAGTATCGCTACAAATGCCCCGGATATAAAAACGAGCATAATTGGCCCTTTGCGGATATTTCCAGGCGCTTCCAGTCCTTCGTTCCCTGACATAAAACTTCCTACTTTCCATCCGTAATCCCTTGCCTGATCTATCTGTTACAAATTTTATGTTACACAACATAGAGATAGGTAACAAACAATGTGAATTATAAATCTATGAATCCTATCCCTCCGCATTAACAAATCTAAACAATGAAAACGTAATTCAATGCAACTTGTACCTCTTTTATTTGAAAAAACTTGGAGAAATTCTCCAAGAAGCTACATTTCCTTAATATCAAAGGAAACGATTCGGTCTGTATTCGGATTATAGATAACGTTACCTTGAACAGTAATCGTTTCCTGTGGAGATTGCAATTGAAATTCATATGTTTCTCTAATTTGCTGATCAGAAATACGCGACTTTCTTACCGTTTTATAGTCAGTTACTTGATAGCCAGGATATGCAGCTTGCGTAACCTCCAATAAATATTTTCCCCACTTTTCCTCTTCTAATTGGGGGGATGGGAAAATTTCAATGTTTAGTCTGCCAATATTCGGATTTACTCCCAGCGCCTGAAATGCTCTTCGGTGCAGATTAATTTCATTATCCTGGTAACCAGGAACTTCATCAACTACTTTCACAATAATTTCCCGCCCATAAGGTGCAGACATGTTGCGGATTTTTAACATTTGCCCACATCGAAACGGCGAATTTTCACCTACTGCTGCCGTCATATATTCCTGATCCGACCATGGGATGCCGCATTTTGTCGTTTCCCCGCCATCGGTCCACGTAGCTATCCCCCGTATCCCTTGCTGTCTCATTGCATCAAAAGGATGCGGGTAGTAAACGAATGGCGTCGGGACAAACATTGGCTGGGGTGCAGTATACGACCGAAGATGAAAGTATGGATACATCCTATTGCCCTCCTGACGATAAAGATAAAAGAGAAAAACCTCCTTCACATCCTATGATTGAAAGAGGTTTTTCGTGACATGCGCTCACTTATGAATGGATATGGCTTTTCTTTTTTAAGTAAACGATAGCGAGGATCATAAATACGAAAAATACGGAAAGAAAGGCAATGGCATTGTAAAAAGCTGAAATGTCGGTATGAGAACGCTTTTCTTTGGAAACAGGAGCCTTCTCACTTTGTTCCTCAACCGGTTTCAAAGCGGCAGACGTAATGCTTGTCCCTTCCTCGTTTACAATTTGCAGCATCCCTTCGTCATTCACTTTTTTCGTTACAGATTGATCCTTTTGTACCGTGTAGACAACATCTTCCGGCAATGTATATTTTTTCTCTTCTGTAATATACTCTGTTCCTTGTTGAATCGTCTGATTAAAAAATCCGTTTAATCCATAATCGAGCAGCGCTCCTGTATCTTCATATGCGACATATTCGTTATTTCCATTTAATGTAATCACGATTAAATCTACTGCTTCATTTTCTGCGGAAGTAGCAAGGGTATAGCCTGATTCATTGACAAATCCTGTTTTCCCGCCGGTTACTTCCTCGTAGGGAATTTCCCCTTTTAACATTAAATGATGGGTGAGCAGCGTTGTATCCCAGCTTTTCCCATCCCATTCCAATTGCTTCGTCCCGAAAATTTCTTTAAACGTATCATTTTGAAGGGCATATTGGGTAATTTTTGCTAAATCGATGGCAGTCGTATAATGCTCTTCGTCGAATAAGCCGTGGGGATTCGTAAAATGGGTATTTTCCACTCCGACTGTACCTTTTAAGTATTTATTCAATTCGACGGAAAAGTTTTTTATACTTCCGCTCACATGCTCTGCAATCGCTGCCGCTGCATCATTCCCTGAATTAATGAGCATTCCTTGCACGAGTTTTTTTAAGGAAACTTGTTCCCCTGCCTCTAAATATACCTTCGTTCCAATTGTTTCAACCGCTTCTTCGCTAACTGTTACCGTATCTTCTAAATTGAAGTTTTCGATGACAAAAATGGCTGTGGCTATTTTTGTCAGACTGGCCGGGTACATCTGTTGATCTCCGTTTTTCTGGTAAAGGACTTGTCCGGAATTTCCTTCCAATAAAACAGCAGCTTCACTTTCTATATTTAGTCCTTCCTCAGCTGCCGTCCAGGAGGCATGGATAAGCATAGCGAACATGCTGAGCATTAGAACATAAATGATTCGTTTCATTGAAAACACCTATTCTATGAAAGTATGATTCTAACAATCTAGTCAACCTTGTAACAGTATAATATAGAAAATTAATAAATGCATTTCGTAACTTTTAAAATTGCATTAAATCTGAATTAGTTGTTGTAATAATTCTTTAGCAAGGTTTTTCACAAATGGGTTTATCTCACTCCCTTTTTGGCAATATTACTAATTACAAAAATTGCAGTGATGGAGTGGTTCACCTTGGATAAGCGTCACCAATTTTCTTCTGCACTTCTATTGATTCTTTTGATTGGCGGCTGTAATATGGGTTCGGCTATTTCTGATTCCCCCCGGCTGCCGGCCCCTGATTATCATCAAGGAACGAATGTACAAATTTCCGAGGACTATCCCTTCTCCTACTTTAAATTGGAAGCAGATGTGGAAAATGAAAAAATAATTGCCGAATATAAAGACGGACCATACCGCAAAAAAGCCCTTTATAAAAACATGCTCCTCGGTATCCATTTAACAGGAGAGGAAGCAATGGAGGAACTGAATGACATTTTCTCTCAGCTGCAATTAGAGGAAAATAGTTCGGATGCTGAAGTGAAAGAAAGAATTTTTTCTGCTTTTCACTTAACAAATGAAGCAGAACGAATAAACGTAGAAATAGAATTCCGCAATGGGGAAAAAAAGAAATATTCATTTTAAAAGATTAACCGCCTGGCTTTCAAGCCAAGCGGTTTTCATGCCTTAAAGGAAAGCAACATTACAATACTTTGTTCAAAAACTCTTTCGTCCGCTCCGACCGGGGGCTGGTAAATATTTGTTCTGGTGTACCTTCCTCCACGATAAGTCCATGATCCATAAACAGCACCCGATCGGCTACTTCCCTGGCAAATCCCATTTCATGGGTGACGACAATCATCGTCATTCCTTCCTCTGCCAATTGCTTCATGACGGCAAGCACCTCGCCGACGAGTTCCGGATCCAGCGCCGATGTCGGCTCGTCGAATAACATCAGTTTCGGTTCCATCGCAAGCGCACGGGCAATCGCAACCCGCTGCTGCTGTCCCCCGGAAAGCTGCTGCGGATAGCTCCTGCCTTTGTCGGAAAGGCCGACTTTTTCCAATAGCTTTTCCCCGCGCGCTATCGCCTCTTCCCTGCTGAGTTTTCTCACTTTCATTGGAGCAAGGATAATATTTTCCATGACATTTTTATGGGGAAACAAATTAAATTGCTGAAATACCATTCCTACTTCTGTGCGAATTTTATTTATGTCTATGTTCGGATCCATGATATTCTCGCCGTCAATGATAACTTCTCCGCTTGTAATCGTTTCCAGCAAATTTAAGCAGCGCAGGAAGGTGCTTTTGCCGGAGCCGCTCGGTCCGATAACACAGACAACTTCCTTTTCTTTAATTTCACAATCAATTCCCCGCAACACTTCATTGTCGCCAAATTTTTTGTATAGTTGCCGCACTTTTATCATTGAATATTCAACCTTCTTTCTACATATCGCAACACGAAAGATAACGTTAAAGTAATGGCTAAATAAAACATGGCCACTGTCGTGTAAATTTCCACCGCATTGAAATAATTAGAAGCTACTAATCTTCCTTGAAACATGAGTTCAGGCACGAGAATAACAGAAAGGAGTGAAGTATCTTTAATGCTGATAATAAATTGATTTCCTAACGGCGGAATCATTCGCTTAAAAGCCTGGGGCCAAATAATATAGCGCATTGCCTGGTTATGGGTCAGTCCTAATGAACGGCCAGCTTCCATTTGCCCCTTTTCGATGGATTGGACTGCTCCGCGGACAATTTCCGCAATATACGCTCCTGAGTTAACGGAAATAACAATAATTCCAGCCGAAATTGAAGCCAAATTGTACTCAATAATTAACGGCAGAGCAAAAAAGACCCAAATGGCTTGTACTAACAGCGGAGTTCCGCGAATGACCTCTACATACACGCTCGCAATGCTATAGAATAATTTATTTTTCGACAATCTTCCTAAGCCAAAAATCGCACCGAGAACAAATCCTATCAGCAAGCCGACGACAGAGATAAGCAATGTATAGCAAAGCCCGATTCCTAATTGGGGAAAAAAATCGATGACACCAAGCCAGTCAAATCTACCAATCATACTTTCACCTCGTAAAGAAAACAAAGGCTTATCTGTCATGGGGATAAGCCTTTGCTGCTAGAATTTTTTTAAATTACTCCGGTGTCGTGCCAAACCATTTTTCATAGATTTCATCATAGGTTCCATTTTCTCTTAACGTTGCCAACGCTTCGTTAATCGCTTCCACCAACGCCTCATTTCCCTTTGTAATGGCTATGCCGTAATCTTCTGCCTGGTATAAATCACCGACTACCTTCAATGTTCCGTCACCTGTCGTATTGATATAATAATGGACATTCGGAGCATCATAGAGAATTGCATCGGCACTGCCGTTTTCAACTGCCATATACGCCTGATCCAGCTGGTCATACTCGTTTGGTGTTGCACCTTCTATATTTTCCTTAATATAGGCCGCACTAGTGGATCCGAGCCGGGTAGCAATCGTTTTTCCTGCCAAATCTTCAATCCCGTTAATATCTGTATTATCGCTTCTTACTCCGATGGCCAATCCGGATTCGTAGTATGGATCACTGTAATCAATTTTTTCCTTCCTCTCTTCTGTAATGCTTATTCCGGCAATAGCGATATCAAATTGCCCCGTTTGCAGGCCAGGAATAATTCCGTCGAAATTCGTCGTTTCCAGCTCGATTTCAAATCCCGCTTCCTCTGCAACAGCATTTATTAAATCGATGTCAAAACCTACATACTCTCCGTCTTCCATAAACTCAAAAGGAACGAAGGACGTATCCGTAACGACGGTATATTTATCTTCCAGTTCACCGTCTCCGGAGCTGGATGACCCGCAGGCAGCCAATATGCTT